>FWWL01008923.1_pt1 | contig 12537 bp, 8 predicted proteins | sample 2228331 | NCBI WGS metagenome assembly FWWL01 (sample SAMEA103939775, study PRJEB20133) | metagenome | reverse complement strand
GCGTAATATTCGCGGTTCGGCGTCGAAACGATGAACTGCCCGCCCGCGCACAGCAGCCGTCGCGCCTCTCCCAGCAGCGCCCGCCAGTCCTCCAGGTGCTCGATCACCTCGAACGCCACAATCAGATCGAACGAACCGTCCCGGAACGGCATCTGCTCGACGCGCCCTGCCACGAACGCCAGGTTCCCCCGCGCGTAGCTCCTGCGCGCAGCCTCCACCGCCTCCACAGAAACATCCAGCCCTGCCACGAACCCCGCATGCGCCGCCAGCGCCGCGCTCCCGTAGCCCGCGCCGCACCCCGCGTCCAGCACCCTCTTCTGCCGCGCCAGACGGCAGGCGAACGCGTACCGCCCCATGTGCTCGTGAAAAAGGTCCTCGTCCACCTGCCCCGGCACCACCCGCTCGCCCGTGAACTCCAGACTGCCGTCAGGCACGTTGCGCCTCCTCCGCCGGGCGCTTCATCAACCGGCTGTTCAGCTCCACACGGCACGGCAGGTGCATATATCCGTATACCGGTCCGTCCGCGTGCCCCATCTGCAGCGTCACCGCATTGTCGATCCAGTCGCACATGCGGTAGCTCAGCAGATCTCCGTCTGCAATCGCGGGCGAAAAGGAAAAGGACGCCGGATACAGCACCGGAAGCTGCCAGTGAAAATCCACCGTGTAAATGTCGCCCGGCGACATCGGCGGCAGCACGAACCCTTCGCGCGTGGTGTTCGTCCCCGCGAAGTCCATTCCCAGGTGGTTGCGGAACATGAATCCGATGTTCGGCTGCGCCAGCGCCTCGCGCGCCCGCGCCGAGATCCGCACCACCACCGGCTCCCCCGGTTGCAGCAGCCCGAGCTTCCTTCCATAGGGATCCAGAATCGCAATGCCCAGGATCTCCGCCCGCCCGTCCCCGTACCGGTGGTCGATGTTCGGGATCTCCGTCACCACCTCTGGTGCGATCACCTGCTCAGCACGCCGCGGCGCCTCTTGCTGCTTCAGCCGCAGGTACGCCGTGTCCTTTTCCACCATCGCCGCCAGATACTGCGCCACCACATGGTCCGTTTCGCCGATGGCGCGGATGCGCCCCCCGTCCAGCCACATCGTCCGGTCGCCCAGCGCCTTCACGTCGCCCGCCGCGTGCGACACAAACAGGATCGTGATGCCACGGTTCCGCAGCTCGTGCACCTTGCGCATGCACCGCTGCCGGAAATAGATGTCGCCTACCGCCAGCGCCTCGTCCACGATCAGGATCTCCGGCTCGGTGTGGATCGCCACCGAAAACGCCAGCCGCACGAGCATTCCGCTCGAATACGTCTTCACCGGTTGATCGATGAACGGCCCGATCTCGGCGAACGCCTCGATCTGCGGAAACATCCGGTCGATCTCCGCGGTGGAAAATCCCAAAATCGCCGCGTTCAGATAGACGTTGTCGCGCCCCGTGAACTCCGGATTGAATCCCGAGCCCAGCTCCAGTAGCGCCGACACCCGCCCGCGCACCTCCACGGTTCCCTGGGTTGGCGCGAGGATGCCCGCGACAATCTGCAACAGCGTGCTCTTGCCCGAGCCGTTCTCGCCCACGATGCAGAACGTCTCGCCGCGTTCGACTTCGAACGTGATGTCGCGTAGCGCCCAGAAATCCTCGTGGTACCGCCGGCGGTGGAACGTGAGCAGCTCCTTCAGCCGGTCGCGCGGCGATGCGTAAATCGGGTAGCTCTTCGAAACGCCCTGGAACGAGATGAGGCTCACAACGACGTGCGGCGCCCGCCTGCCTGCGCAGGACGCGCGGCGAGGGCGCACATCTCTGACTCTAGCGCACTTCTCGCCCTTCTCGACGGCGGCTCTCTTGAAAATCTCCCGCCATCCGGGCGCCGCCGCCACTCCTGCCTCCGCACCCCCCACCTCCACCGCCTCGACGAGACTCCCCTGCGCGCGAGCGCAGGGCCTGCCTCCGCAACCCCCACCTATTCCGCCCCGGCGCGGGCGCTGTTCCCCCGACGCTTGCGTCGGGGCCGCGGTGTCTCTTTCTGGCTGCGCGGCCTGCGTTGTTCAGCGCTGTCCCGCGCGCCCTCATAAAGCGTGTTTCCCCTGAGCGACAGAGAACGTGAAAATAGCCGCGCGCAGTCAAAACAGAACCGGGTCGTTCTGATTTCTTGCTGCACCTAGGCAATCTGAGTCGCGCAAAGATCGGATTCGCTCACAATCACGTCAGGGAGCGGGCATGCGTGGCATTGTTCCCCAGTCGCCCGCCCCGGGGCCACGCTGTCCTTCTGACTAAGGGGCCGCGACCGTCAGGGAGCGGTCAAAGCTCACACAGTTCGCCCGCCGTCCGCGCCAGGACCGCAGTGCTTGCGCTGACCATTGTGTTTGCGTTGTTCCCCCGGCGCTCGCGCCGGGGCCGCGTCGATTGCGTTGCCTCCGCGGCCCGCGGAATGCACACTCGCGGCCCAGCACCTCCAGGCGCGAAGGCGCCGGATCAGGCCGTCCCCCTCGCCCCGGGGCCCGCACGAAAGGCCCGTCACAAACAATTGCATGAATGGAATCAATCACTTCACCCCTTCGTGCTTGCACCGCCATGGGATACTCTTGGCTGCGGGGACACCAGTCTCTGGCCAGAGCTCCCCCGCTTGGACCGGACTGCCTCAGTAGGGCGGCCGCTGCGGCGGCTTCTCGATTCCAGGCAGCCTCGTCGCTCCGGCGGCAGGATAGAGGATGTCCCAAGGTAAGTCCTGATGAGCCCGAACAAATACGGCCGGCTCTGCCGCGCCCTCTGCGGAGGGCCGCCATCCGGCCGGGCTGCGCCACAGATGCGCGTTCCGGTTGACTTCGGTGGAGGGGCAAGGCCGGTTTCCCTCGGGGAAGCCGGTCCGCCCCCGCCGAACCCGTAACCGCACGCTCGCCCGAAAGGGTGTGGCGAAGTTCTCCCCCTGGCAACGAGGCACAGGTGTGCCCGGATCCCCGCAGTCCTTCCCAAAGGCCCGGATTCAGGTTCACTCTCAAAACTGCCCGGTCAAGTCTTTAACGCCACCGAGGCAGGTTGAGTCAGGGGGGACACTCCCGAAGTTCCTGATCCTCGCTGCAAGTCTGACGGACTTTCGCCCCACGCCCGCGCCGGTTCGGCGCCGCTGGCGTCCGAGGAAGGGCCGGTGAAACCGTGGACAAAGCGGCTGCACGAGCAGCGCGGCCCCGACGCAAGCGTCGGGGGAACCGCGCAGCCAGCGCAAACGCTAAGGGCGAGGGGGTCAGCCTGATCCGGCACCTTCGTGCAGCCCGCCATGCGCTTCGGTCACGATCCTGGAAACGGCGATCAAGGGCTCGCCACAATTTCCAGGAGGAACCGGCGATCCGGTGTCCGCAAAGCGGCTGCTCCACGGGAAGCCCGGCTCAGTCCGGCGCGCCTCTCCGCACCGGTTGGTCTCGCCGCGCCCGGCCGCATGGTTCGGCAGCGTCGGGCGGGGTTCCCTCAATCGAGCGGTTGGATGCGGAGGTTGCGAAAGGCAATTTCGAAGCCCTCGGCTTCCAGCCCGATATAGCCCTTGCGCAGCGCCACGCCTTTCCACGTGCTCACCACCGCGCCGTTCACGGCGAGCGTCACCGTGTCACCCTCGGCGCGGATCTCATACAGGTTCCACTCGCCGGCGGGCTTCACGCGGTTCTCCTTCATCTGATCGCGGAGGTTCACGCGCGTCATTTCTCCGTTGGCGAGAGTGACGCCGAACAGCCATCCGCCTGCCAGCCCCGTCTGCGCCTGCGTCCACAGTTCCCCGTAGCGCGACAGGCGCACTCCGATGCCGCTGTTGTACTTCGTCTCGCCGGGCTTCGGCGTGAACCGCCATTCCACCTGCAGCACGAAGTCGCCGAACTCGCGGTCATAGCGGAGCCACTCGTGCCCGCCCTGCCCTGTGCAAAGAATCGTCCTGGATGCGGCATCCACCTGCCACTGCGGCGTGGGGTTCACAGGCCCCACGGGCGGGATGGGGATCCGGGTCCAACCGGGGATTTCCTTGCCGAGCGGGGTGTCCGGCGGGGTCAGGTCAATCCAGTCGGCGCCCGCGCAGGCCAGCGCGGCGCAAGCGCATATCACAAGAGCACGAAACAGCATGACGCGTCGACTCTATCGCAGCGCCCTGCGTGCAGCTGGTCTTACTCGATCCCCAGCCGGTGCTGCATCTCCTCCAGCGTGTGCCCTTTCGTCTCGGGAAAAACGGCGAGCACGACAAAGAACTGCAACGCCATCATCGCAGCGAACAGCACAAAGGGCGCCGCACCCGAGGACGCCGCCACTACAGGAAAGATGCCGCTGATCAGGGCATTCATCGCCCAGTGCGTGAAGCTGCCAAGGCTCTGCCCCTTGGCGCGCACGCGGGTCGGGAAAATCTCGCTCAGGTAGACCCAGATCACCGCGCCCTGCGAGAAGGCGAAGAAGGCGATGAACGCCACCAGCAGCCACACGAGCAGGTGCTGGTGCGCCTGCGTGGAGAAGATCCATGCCACGCCCGCCAGGCTGGCGGCGCAGCCCACGCTGCCTACGAGCAGCATCGTCTTGCGCCCGATGCGGTCGATCACCGCCATCGCGAGGATCGTCGCCACCAGGTTGGTGAAGCCCACCGCCACCGCCTGAAGATCGCCCGAGACCTTGTCAAAGCCCGCGCGCGAGAAGATGTCATTCAGGTAGTACAGGATCGCGTTGATCCCGCTCAGCTGGTTGAACATCCCGATGGCGATGGCAAGGAAGACGGGAAGCCGGTACTTGCGCTGGAACAGCGGCTCGTCGGCGTGTCCGTGCTCGGCGTCGATCGAGGCGACGATGTCGGCCAGCTCCTTCTCCCAATCGGGCTCCCCGCTGAGCCGCAGCACCTCGCCGGCTTCGCTGACGCGTTGCTTCTTCGCCAGCCAGCGGGGGCTTTCGGGGATCGTGAGCAGCATGAACAGGAAAAGTGCGGCAGGCGCTGCCGCCACGCCCAGCTTCCAGCGCCATTCGGAGTCTCCGAAGCCCGCCAGCCCGATCAGGTAGTTCGAAAAATACGCGAGCAGAATGCCGAAAACGATGTTGAACTGGAAAAACCCCACCAGACGCCCGCGCCACCGCGCCGGGGCGATCTCGGCGATGTACATCGGACCCAGCACCGACGAGCCTCCGATCGCGAGCCCGCACAGGAAGCGGGAGAACAGGAACGACCACCAGTCCCACGCCAAAGCGCACCCAAGCGCGGAGACCAGATAAAACAGCGCCAGCAGACGCAGGCTGGCGCGCCGCCCGAAGCGGTCCCCCGGGATGCCGGCGAACATTGCCCCCACGATCGTCCCGTAGAGCGCGCTCGCCACCGTGAAGCCCAGCTTGCCGGGCGAGAGGCTGAACAATTGTTGCAGCGCGCTCGTGGCGCCGGCGATCACCGCCGTATCAAACCCGAAAAGCAGCCCGCCCAAGGCTGCCACTACCGTCGACTTGACCAGCGTCGCATTCAAACGCATGCGTCCGCCGAGTCTATCACGAGGCGCGGGGACGGCTGCCGCCGCCCCCGGATTCGCCTCGAGGTCCACGACGGGAGGCCAGACCGCCGCCCCCTCACCTGTTTGGAGCTGCGGAAGGTTCAGCGCGAATGTTGGACGACTTCGTTTTGATCACCAAAGCGCTTGTCTGCGGGTTTCTCTCGGCGGCTTCTCTGCCGATCCTTTCCAGCTCTTGCGGGTTCGCCGCTGCCTTCTGCACGGCAGAGTCATCATAGCCTGCCAGCACGATCACCACAGGCGGCAAGGGGCGAGGCATGGGCTTCACCGCCGCACGGTCCGCCGGACCCGTCTTCAGGTCCTCGATGCACAGGTAGCAGGCGCAGTACTTGCCAAAGCGAACGCAGAAGCAGGACGTGGCGCCGGACTGGAAGCATCCGCATCCTGCCGGAGGGCACCTTTCGCCGCTCTCTTTCGCCACCATGATCGAGGAACGCGCCGCATCAGCTTTGGTCAGCTTCTCCTGCAACTCCGGCGATGCTCGCAGCGCGTTCGCAAGCTCGTTCGCCTCCTTCTCGGAAATCCGGGCATCGTCATACAACACAACTACCCGGATGTCTTTCTTCTCGATGCCCCGCATTCTTGCGGCATCCTGCCCGAGGGCCAGCTCTGCCATCGAGAGGAGAGCTGCTGTCAGTAGCAACAACCTCATACTGCTCTTCAAACTCCTTGAACTTCCTGTATCTGCCTGGGACGAAGGGCGCAGTGACGGCTCGGCCATGCCGCATCCCCGCTCTGGCCCCTCTACAGAAGATACGAAGCCCGCGCCATGGTTTTCCATCTCCGGGGCCATCTGCCCCGGCAGGCGCCCGAACGAAGCTGCCCGAACCGGTGCGGCAGCCGGCATCAGCGCTCTGCGGACGCTTCCTGCAGCCGCCTCAGGAGCTGAATCTGGCCGGCATGATAGAGGTCATGGGCGGCGATGCCGCGGAGCAGGCGCGCCGTTGCGGCATCATTCAACCGGCTCTCCGGCAGCCCGGTGACAGCTTCTCTCAGCAACCTGTGCTCGCACTCCAGCAACCGCCGGGCTTGCCTCCACTCCGGCTCCGTGGCGCGGTCCGGGCTGGAGAAGAAATTCGACCCCTTCAGCGGGAACGATCCGCGCCTGAGCCCGAGCAGCCTTCTGCGGACCGCGTATTTCCAATACGCGCAGTGAATCGCCAGCTCCCAGATGTTGTGCCTGCCCGGTGCCGGGCGCCACAACGACTGCCCGGCGGTTACGCGGCGCAAAGCTCCCCGAAGGTTGGTTCCATGCCACGACTTGCGGTCGAACGCCTCGTCGAGGGCGTTCAGAAATGCGGTGCGGGTCTGGTCGCCCATGAATGTCATTCTCGGACAGAACCAAGCTGCCCGGACCACGGAATCAGGCGACTGCACTCAAGAACCAGCGGGCACGACCCGCGGTGCGTCCCCGGAGAAGGCCGGATCACGGGTGGCAACGCTCCAACGCCGCCTCCCGGACCGTACCCGCCGACCTGGTCGAGGCCGTCCGGGCCGACGCCGCCTCCCGGACCGGGGTTGAATTCAAGCGGAGAAGTTCCCGCTGCGTCGCCAGAGCGACCGGTGCCCCCGCCAGAATGCTGCCGTCCGGACCGCGGTTGAATTCAGGCGGAGAAATTCCCGCTGCGGCGCACGCGAGACGGCGGGATGAACGCCCTTCCCGGAAACAGCTGGATGCGAGTACAAAGCTCCGGCTGTCACAGCAACATCGATGGGCAAGAGCGAAAGACGAGCGCCGGGAAACGGCTCTGCGGGCGCGCAACAAGAAACCGGCCCCGCAATGAAAAACCGGGCGCGCAGTGAAAAATCGGGCCCGCCACTGCGGCGGGCCCGCCGGAAGGTGCCTCCGCGGCGATGTGGAGCCGCGGCTGGAGAGATGGAACGCTTCAAGAAGCTTCGCGTGCCGTGGTCGCACGCGTCCTGCGGTCAGGATCAGGCCAGGTTTGGAATCTTGATGATCTTCTTCTGGATGGCGTACTGCACCAGCTGCGCTTTGTTGTGGATGTCGAGCTTGCGCATCAGGTTGAACTTGTGCGCCTCCACTGTCTTCACGCTGAGGTTCAGATCGCAGGCGATCTCCTTGACCGAATTGCCCTCGGCCAGAAGTTTCAGCACTTCGCGCTCGCGCGTGGTGAGGGTGGCGAAGCGCGGCAGGCGGTTGGCGGACTTGATCCGGGACCGGAAGTCGTCGACCAACTGCGACAGCATGCGCGGGCTCAGGTAGCTGCCGCCACGGCATACGTCGCGGATGGCGCCGGTCAGCTGGTTGGCGGGGCTGTCCTTCAGGACATACCCGTTCGCGCCCACCTCCATGCCCTCCACGAGGTAGTCCTCGTCGTCGTACATGGTCAGGATCAACACCTTCGTTTCTGGGCGGTTCTTCTTGATCTGGCGCGTCGCCTCAAAGCTGCTGAGACCGGGCATGCCGATGTCCATCAGGACGAGGTCCGGCCGCAGCTCCGCCGCTTTCTCCACGGCCTCGCTTCCGTTGGCGGCCTCGCCCACGACTTCCATGTCCGGCTCGGAGGCAATGAGTTGACGGATGCCCTGCCGGAACAACGTGTGGTCATCCGCCAGCAAAATCCGGATCTTAGCCATAAATCACTCCAGGTTGCTCGCCGCAGGAATTCCTCATTCTCATTTCGAGCGCCGGCGTCTTTCCGCCGGACGTTTCTTTCCTTCTGCTGCGCTGGCACCCCCCGCCGGGCCGTGCAGGCTGCCTTCCAGAGGCAGCGTGACGCGAATTCTGGTGCCATGACGCACCGGCCCGGGCCGTTGTCCGGCCGGAACCGGTTCTGCGCTTTTCTTCACGCTTTCCACCTCCAGGACGCCTCCCAGCAGGCTGACGCGCTCCCGCAATCCGGACAGCCCGTAGCAGTCCTGCCTCGAGAAGGCCTCCTCCACGTCGAAACCGACGCCATCGTCCTCGACGAGAAGTCTCAAGACTCCATCGGCGGTTTCCACCAAAAGGTTTACATGCGAGGCCATGGAATACTTTGCGATGTTGTTCAACGCCTCCTGCACCAGCCGGTAGACGATGATCTCCACCTTTTTGGGCAGCTCCAGCCGCCTCGGGACATGAACCGCCACCTCCGCCGGATGCATCTGCCGGAACCTGCCGGCCAGCTGGCGCAGCGCCGCCGCCAGCCCCATTTGCTCCAGGATGGCCGGGCTCAACGCCGCGATCAGCCTGCGAATCTCGAGAATGCTGTGCTCCACCGTCTCGCGCAGCTCCCGCAACTTGTTCAGGGCGAGCGGGCCGCCGGCGGCGGCCTGCTGTTCCAGCATCTCGAGCTGCAGGCGGATGTAGAGCAGGGATTGTCCGGCCTCGTCGTGAAGCTCCCGGCTGATGCGCCGGCGTTCGGCCTCCTCGACCTCCACCATGTGGGCGGCGAGGTCGCGCACCTGCTGCTCCCGGCGGGTCAGCTCTTCTGTGAGCCGCGCCTTTTCCGCAGCCTGCCAGCAGCGGGCGGCGGCGTCTTCCAGCAGGCCCAACTCCCGGGGCAGCCATTCGTAAACTTTGGGGAAAGCAAATTGCAAAACTCCGCCAAGCCGGTCGGCGGCATGCATCGGCACGGACCACACTGTCACGTACTTTTCCGCCCACCCGGGCCCGAGAATGGCCTGTGAGCCCGGGCGGCCCCGGGCGAGCATCCGCGGCGTGCGGAGAAGTCTCGCGGCTGCGGGCGGCGCTTGGATCGTCTTCCCCCTCCACTCGGCCAGCCCGGCAGCCGCCACCCATCCGCCGCCCTCCATTTGCACAAAAATTCCTGCCTCCGCCGCTCCCGTGAACCGGGTCAGGATGTCGAGGCAGCGCTCCCACAACTGCTCGAGGCTGACGGCCTCCGTCTGGGCGCGGAAGAGTTCGTAGAACGTCCGGCTTTCGGCCTCGCGAACCATGTAGTAGGCGTCATTCAGGGTCAGAACGACAAGGAAATGCAACTGGTTGCGAGCCCAGCGGACATCCTGCGCCGCCTGCCCGAAAATCGTCCTCCCCGCCTCATCCACCAGCCGGTCGTACTCCCGCAGGGCTTCCAGCACCCGCGGCGGAACCACGTCAAGCTTGGCAAGCCGCCGGGCGCGGTATCGCACTTGTTCGAGAAAATCGGCCAGCGGACGGCCCCCGGCCAGCATCCGGCCCGCGGCGCCGGGAGTGATCTCTACAAGCGAAGCCGCTTGCGGCGCCGTATATCCGAGTTCTTTCAGGCGCCGGCGGAACCTGCGCTCGATCTTAGGCCAGCGGGAAGACAGGGCGCGCGACATCCATTCGATCTGCGCCTGCATCTGCTGGCCCAGGCCCGCGGCTGTCTCCGCCAACGCTCCGAATCGGGGCGCGCCTTCCACGCCCTTCCCATCGGCCGCTTCCCACTCAGGCTTTAGCCCGAGATGGCCGGTCAGGAAAATTCCGAGCTCTCCGCGCGTTTGCGCGGGACGGGATTCCCGGGCGAGTTCGGAGGTTCGTCCGGCGGCTCTGCGCCCGGTGACGGCGGGCTCCGCGCCGGGAGATCGCGCATCCCGTAATGCTGCCTTGAGAGGATAAGGATGCGGCACCGATGCCAGGCGTACCGGGCAGCTCCGGGCGCGTTCGGCGGCGGGCGTGGAGACCGGTGCCGGGATCCGACGAGGCGTCTGGGGCGGGATTGGCGGGCGCATTCCCCTCGGAGTGGCGGTTGCTGTGCGCGAGCTCGCGCCGGTCCTCCGGTGCGGTACGGGAGGGAGGCGCAGCGGCTACAATGAAAGTTAGTGATTGCTTACATCCGTGCGCCGGGGCTTGCGAGCCAGTGGCGCGCCGCTTCGCAAGCCTGAGAACTTTCGAGAACAAACAGGCTTTCGGCAGCGTCTTTTCCTGACAGGAGACAGTTTGCAGTGAAACGCAAGTGGAAGTGGATGATCGGCGTGGGTCTTGTGCTCGCCGTGGCTGGCGGGATCTACGCCAAGGTGAAGATCAGCCAGAACGGCGTGGTGACCGTTCAGACGGGCCGCGTCGTGCGTCAGGATCTGGTCAGCCAGGTGACGGCATCCGGAGAGATCAAACCGCGGAATTACGTCAACATCGGCGCCAACGTGATGGGGCGCATTGTCGAGATCTACGTAAAGGAGGGCGACCGGGTCCGGAAGAATCAGGTGCTGGCGCGCCTGGAATCGGTGCAGGCACAGGCCGATCTGCAGGCGCAGCAGGCGGCGTTGAACTCGGCCCTGGCCGAGTCGAGCGCGGCGGAGGCCGGACTGCGCGCCATGGATGAGAACCTGCGGACGGCTGCGGCGGGCGTGGATCGCGCCCGCGCCGAGCTGGAGCGCGCGCGGCTGGACTACGAGCGGGCGTCGAAGCTCTTCGAGGACAAGCTGGTCTCGCGGCAGGAGTTTGAGGCCAAGAAGACGCAGTACGACGCGCTGGCCGCGGCGCTGCGGGAAGCCGAGGCGAGGCTCTCGCAGATGAAGGCGCAGCGGGAGCAGACGGCCGCGCAGCTGGCAGCCGCGCAGCGGCGCGTGGCGCAGGTCCGCGCCGCGGTGGAGCGCTATGCCGACGTTCTGCAGAAGCACAGCGCCATCTCCCCGATTGACGGGATCGTCACCAACCTGCCCGTGCGCGTGGGCGAGACGGTGGTGCCGGGCGTGCAGAACTCGGCCGCGTCGCTGATCATGACCATCGCCGACATGAGCGTGATCACGGCCGAAGTGAAGGTGGACGAGACCGACATCGTGAACGTGAAGCTCGACCAGGTGGCCGACGTCACCATCGATGCGATGCCGAACCGCGTGTTCAAGGGCCGGGTGATCGAGATCGGCAACACCGCGATCCTGCGTTCCAGCGGCCTGGCGGCGAGCCAGAGCGCGGTGTCCAGCCAGGAGGCGAAGGATTTCAAGGTGGTGATCGCGCTCGACAACCCGCCCGACGAAGCCCGCCCGGGGCTGAGCTGCACGGCGAAGATCGTCACCGCCACGCGACAGAAGGTTCTGTCGATCCCCATCCAGGCGCTCACCGTGCGGCAGCGCGGCGACCTGGAGCCCGAGAGGAAGTCCGGTAACGTTCAGGCGGCCGCCAACGCCGATCCAGAAAGGCAGAAGAAGCTGAAAGAGGAGCTGCAGGGCGTCTTCGTGGTGCGCAACGGCGTGGCGGAGTTCCGCGAGGTCAAGACGGGCATCACGGGAGCGACCGACATCGAAGTGCTGGAGGGGCTGAAGGAAGGCGAGGAGATCGTCACCGGCAGCTACAAGGCGATCCGCACGCTGAAGAATCAGGCGAAGGTGAAGGTCGACAACAAAGCCCCGGCGAAGCTGGAAAGCTGAGCGGGCGCCGGGAGTTCGCGTGAGAGAATAAGACTATGGCAACGGCGGCACTGACCGACAAACAGGCTCTGGGGGAGGAGCTGCGGCGAAACAACATCGTCATCCGCACCTACAACCTCTGGAAGACCTACATCATGGGCGACCAGGAGATTCATGCCGTCTCCGGCGTGGATCTGGAGATCAAGCGCGGCGAGTACGTCGCCATCATGGGACCGTCGGGTTCGGGCAAGTCGACGCTGATGAACCTGATCGGCTGCCTGGATACGCCCACCAAGGGGGACTACTACATCAACGGCAACCTGGTGAGCGATCTGAGCGACGACGAGCTGGCGCGCATCCGGAACAAGGAGATCGGATTCGTCTTCCAGACCTTCAATCTTTTGCCGCGCGCCACCGCCCTCCACAATGTGGAGCTGCCGCTGATCTATGCCGGAGTGCCTGCCGACGAGCGGATCGAACGCGCCAAGCACGCGCTGCGGCTGACCGACCTCGAACAGCGCATGTACCACAAGCCGAGCGAGCTCAGCGGCGGGCAGCGGCAGAGAGTGGCCATCGCGCGGGCGCTCGTCAACAACCCGTCGATCCTGCTGGCGGACGAGCCCACCGGAAACCTCGACTCCGCCACGAGCGCGGAGATCATGGCGCTGTTTGACCGCCTGCACAAGCAGGGCAACACGATCGTGCTGGTCACCCACGAGCGCGACATCGCAGAATACGCGCACCGCATCGTGACCATCCGCGCCGGCAAGATCCATC
>FWWL01008918.1_pt1 | contig 12538 bp, 6 predicted proteins | sample 2228331 | NCBI WGS metagenome assembly FWWL01 (sample SAMEA103939775, study PRJEB20133) | metagenome | reverse complement strand
TTCTGGCCCTGCTGGATCAGATTGAAATAAAAGGAATGGCCCACATTACCGGTGGCGGGTTTATTGAGAATATCCCGCGTGTGCTGCCGAGCGGTGTGAATGTTGAGATTGAATATGGCTCTTGGCCGATTCATCCGATCTTTTCCCTTATGCAGCGAGAAGGCGGGATCAGCAACAACGATCTATTCCGTACATTTAATATGGGCATTGGCATGGTTGTGATAGTTCCTGCCGAGCGGGCTGAAGAGGCTTTGAAAATTGCTGGAGAGCTCAGTGAGAAGGCATATCGGATCGGTACTGTTACTGCAGGACAACAGGTCGTTACCTTTAAGGGTGCAGTTGTATGATAAAGGGTGCCGTTTGTATGATGCAGGATACCGGTTATATGACAAGGGTGCGATTGTATGAGTGAGCCCTTCCGCATTGCCATATTTGCTTCAGGCAGCGGCTCAAATTTCCAAGCCATAGTAGATGCCGTGAAACAAGGAAATCTCGATGTATCAATAAAGCTTCTTGTTTGTGATAGGTCGAAGGCTGAGGTTTTGCACCGGGCTGAAGCTGCGGGAGTCCCGGCATTTGTGGTTCAGGCCAAGGATTATCTTTCGAGAGAACAATTAGATGCAGCTATTGTGCAGCAGTTGGATGAGGTCGGCCCCATAGATTTAATTGTTCTGGCAGGATACATGCGATTGATTACAGATTGTTTAGTGCAGCCGTACTTCGGAAGAATGATTAACATACATCCCGCGCTGCTGCCTGCTTTTCCGGGAATGCATGCGATCAAGCAGGCTCTTGAATACGGTGTGAAAGTGGCCGGGGCAACGGTTCATTTTGTTGACGGGGGCATGGATACAGGACCCATCATTGCTCAAAAAACGGTAACGGTCAATAACGAAGACACACTAGAGAACCTTACAGCAAAAATACATACCGTTGAACATGAACTGCTCCCCCAAGTAATCCAAACCATACGTGAGGGCAAGGTACAAGCAGAAGGTCGGACAGTTCGTGTATTTTGATTAGGAGTGAACTCGTCCAGCTAAGCTGAACATCGGCGAATCAGATGGAGACTCAACTCCACCTCCCTCAGTTTGGTCGGTTTATCTCGAATATTCTCGCTTATTCGCAGGATTCCATATTTCTTTAAATAGGTAAATATCTAGAATGATTAGGGTGGTGATATCCCCGGACAACAGAGGGCATGCAGGAATACAAGGATGAATAATACAAATCCCAATATATTCCATAATACTGCACTTCTCCATGATACCCTTGGAGGTTGTCCCTCCCACATCTCAACGGGTCTACGCCCTTTCATTCCTTCGTTACACCTGTCCAAGGGGTGGAGGCCGGTTTTGCTGATTCAACGGGTCAATGCCCTTGTGGTGGAGTAACCCGGTTCCCTGTGCTTTCTTTGTCACAAATCCTGCGAATAAGCCAACCCATGAAATGGATGTTGCCAGAGTACAGAAGAAATCGGATTAAGCTGCGACTTTTTCAACGGAACCGATTTGTTCAGGGCGATACGCTTCGTTGTTTCGAGCCATGGCCACCAGGATGCGTGCCAGTTTGCCGCATAATTTGATAATCGATTTGAGGCCTGCCATTTTCTTGATCTTCACATTTTGGTGATGCTGTGCCCGAAAGGAAGCGTCATTCACAATCAAGCTGAGGACGGCTAAATACAGCGTTTTGCGCAATCGGGATCGACCTCGTTTCGTAATCTTGATCTGCCCTTTGTATTGGCCTGAGCTCCGTTCGCCGATATGCAATCCGGCTAAACGCAACACTTGGTTTCCGTGGTGGTAGAGGCCGAGATCTCCCGTATCGGCCAGAAGGCTGCAGGTGTGGATCGGCCCCAACCCTTTAATGGCCAGCAACTGACGGCCTAACGGAAGCTGTTCTAAATGGCTTGTCATTTTTTGTTCCAGTTCCTCCAACCGGGCGGCGAGTTTTTCGTACTGTTCCAGCAGAATTTCGAGGGACAGCTTAGCTTCCACCAAGGCTTGGGATTTAGCCACCGAGCGGTGGGCTTGCTCTACAAGGGCTTGAGCGTAAGAGAGTCCTGCCGAGCGCTTCATGTGTTTCTTCCATTGAGCGAGAACCTCCTTCGGCTGCATCTGCTGAATCTCGGACGGTAACGGAAACAGGCGTAGCGTCACAATCGACGTTTTGCAGGTCCAATCCTTAAACACTTTAGAGTACTCCGGGAAATAAAGGTCCAGCCAACGGTGGATTCGGTTTTGCACACTGACGCATTGGTTGGTGAGGAAATCCCGGGAGTCCACGAGGATCCGCAGCGCCTCGTACTCACAGCTGGGCAAACGCAATTCGGCGTAGTACCCGTTCTTGACCATGTCCGCGATGACTAAAGCGTCTTTCACGTCATTCTTTGTGGGTGAATTGTCCCGGTTTTCCTTGTTGCGGCTCACCTGATAAGGGTTGGTCACCACAACTTCAAAGGATTTCTCTAACAGATCGTTCGCCAGATTCAGCCAATAATGCCCCGTCGGTTCCATCCCGAGGATCGCTGTTGTTTTACTGTGCAGGCGTTGCAGGCACGTTACCCAATGCAGCAGCTTTTCAAATCCATCCAACTCGTTGGAGAAGGTACAGTGGCTGCCCAACTCAATACCGCGGAAATCCACCGCACGGGCGACATGAACCTCTTTGGCAATGTCGATGCCAATGACCAGGTGATGGATGGTAATTCGTTCAATACGTTGATTTTGTACTTGTTTTTGTTTAAACTTCATAGTAGAGCATCCTCCTATATTGGATATTTTATAAGGGCTGTTGACCCGTTGCTACTATCCAATCATACCGAGGATGCTCCCTGTATTGCAAAGCCGAAATTTAACGCTCTACAGGAATGCTGATTGAGAGCCCACCTATAGAGGTGGGGGTCTTAACCCGATTGAGCAATAATCGGATAAAGTGATTAATTACTATCAGTGTTTAATCAATATCAACCCAAGGAGGCAGGTTAGTGGCCATCAGAAGAGCGCTTATCAGTGTATCGGATAAAACAGGAATCGTTGATTTTTCAAGGGAATTGGTTAGTTTAGGTGTAGAAATTATCTCAACCGGCGGAACGAAGAGTTTGTTGGAGAAGAATGCCGTGCCTGTAGTGGGGATTTCCGATTTTACCGGGTTTCCTGAGATACTGGATGGACGTGTGAAAACACTGCACCCTGCGGTACATAGCGGATTGTTGGCGGTTCGGGACAGTGAAGACCATCAGGAGCAGATGAAGAAGCTTGATCTTCGATATATTGATCTGGTGGTCGTTAATTTGTACCCTTTTCAGGAAACAATCTCCAATCCGGAGGTTACCTATGAAGAAGCTATTGAAAACATCGATATTGGCGGACCGACCATGCTTCGTTCAGCTGCCAAGAATCATGCATTTGTTACGGTTGTAGTAGATGCCGCAGATTATTCGGAGGTGCTGAGTCAGCTTAAATCAAATCCAGTTGCCGGTCCGGACATTGATACCACACTTGAAACCAGAAGAAGACTCGCTGCCAAAGTCTTTCGGCATACCGCTGCTTATGATGCTTTGATTTCAGACTACTTGTCCAAGCAGATGGGTGAACCCCTACCGGAACGCTATACGGTCACATACGAGAAAGTGCAGGATCTGCGCTATGGTGAGAACCCGCATCAGAAAGCGGCATTTTACCGCAAACCTTTAGCACCGACGGGAAACATCACTACTGCGGAGCAGATTCACGGTAAGGAGTTGTCCTTCAACAATATCAACGATGCCAACGCTGCACTGCAAATTCTTAAGGAATTTACCGAACCGGCCGTAGTCGCTGTAAAACATATGAATCCTTGTGGAGTAGGCATTGGAGAAACCATTCATCAAGCTTATCAGAAGGCTTATGCTGCGGATCCCACCTCTATCTTCGGGGGCATTGTCGCTGCTAACCGCCCCATTGGTTTAGAAACAGCTAATCTGCTTAATGAAATTTTTCTGGAAATCGTGATAGCGCCTGATTACTCCGGTGAAGCCTTGGAAGTGCTGATGAAGAAGAAGAATATTCGCCTTCTTAAGCTCGGGAGAGAAGCTGGCTCGCTATCGAAACAGCTTAGTTCGTCAGATTTCGTGATTTCCACCGTTGAAGGCGGCATGCTGATTCAAGAAGGGGACACTCCTGAGCTTGACACAACGTTGTTGAAAACCGTGACCAGACGGGAGCCGACAGATGAGGAAATGAAGCAGCTGCTGTTTAGCTGGAAGGTCGTTAAACACGTAAAGTCCAATGCGATTGTGCTTGTTAAAAACAATATGACTATAGGTGTTGGAGCTGGGCAGATGAATCGGGTTGGTGCAGCCAAGATAGCGATTGAGCAAGCGGGAGATCAAGCCAAGGGCAGCATTATGGCTTCGGACGCCTTTTTCCCTATGGGCGATACCGTTGAAATGGCCGCATTAGCAGGAATTACTGCAATCATTCAACCCGGAGGCTCTATTAAAGACGAAGAATCGATCAAAGCCGCGGATGCCAACAATATCGCCATGATTTTTACCGGCTCAAGGCATTTCAAGCATTGAATGACTAGGATTGTCTGGTGTAGGGGGCGCAGGGTGGTGTCGGCGGAGAAATAGAGAAAGAAACTTCCTCTAGCGCTCGTGCAAAGGGGTCCCGTGGTGCTGTAGAGAAAGAAATTTGCTCTATTTCTCCCACATAAGGGGTCCCGCAATACTGCAGAGAAAGAAACTTCCTCTAGCGCTCGTGCAAAGGGCGGAACTCGAATGAAGGGCCACTGCTGGGCAATATTTATCTTATCTCTAGAACGGAGGATTACTGTGCGTATTCTTGTAATTGGTCGAGGCGGCAGAGAGCATGCCATCATCTGGGCGCTGAAAAAAAGCGCTTCGGTCAGAGAGGTGTATTGTGCTCCAGGCAATGCGGGAATTGCTGATTTGGCGGAATGTATTGCTATTAATGAAGATCAGTTTGACCAACTGAGCGAGTTTGCGCTTGACCACAACATCGATCTGGTGATTGTTGGACCTGAGGATCCTTTATTTGAAGGAGCCGTTGATCATTTCGAAGCCAAAGGGCTGGCTGTTTTCGGTCCGCGCAAAAATGCAGCCATCATTGAAGGCAGCAAAGTGTTCACCAATGATCTGATGAAGAAATATCATATTCCTTCGGCGGCCTATGCTTCCTTTACTAACTATGGTGAGGCTTCGGCTTATCTGCACCGACAGAAGATCCCCATCGTCATTAAGGCTGACGGATTGGCAGCAGGTAAAGGGGTCACGGTAGCTTATTCAATGGAAGAAGCGGAACAAACCCTGCATGATATGATGGTGAAGAAAGTGTTTGGCGATGCAGGGAATCAAGTGGTCATCGAGGAGTTTTTGCAGGGGGAAGAGATGTCGATTCTGGCTTTTGTGGACGGCAATGTAGTCCGGCCTATGGTTCCGGCCCAGGATCATAAGCCAATCTTCGATAACGATGAGGGACCTAATACAGGGGGCATGGGCACTTACTCGCCTGTACCTCATATTTCCCAATCGGTGGTGGACGAAGCCATTGAAACCATCCTTAAACCGGCGGCTTATGCCATGGTAAGTGAAGGCAGGCCTTTCCGCGGTGTGCTCTATGCCGGGTTAATGATTACGGCGCAAGGTCCAAAAACCATCGAATTCAACTGCCGTTTTGGAGATCCCGAAACCCAAGTTGTTCTGGCCAGATTAAAGACGGACTTAATTGATATTTTTCTTGCTTCAGTAAATGGCCGGTTAAAGGATATGGAAATCAATTGGAGCGATGACGCTGCGGTTTGTGTAGTTCTAGCTTCCGGAGGTTACCCTGGGCCGTATGAGAAAGGCACGCCTATCTACGGTTTGGATGAAGTGAAGCACTCTATCGTTTTCCATGCGGGAACCATCTTAAGTGAGGGACAAGCCGTCAGCAACGGGGGACGGTTGCTTGGAGTTACGGGGATCGGGAAAGATATAGCCGAGGCCAGAAAAATAGCTTATTCCGACGTGGAGCGGATCCATTATGAAGGCAAACATTTCCGCACAGACATCGCCAAGAAAGCATTGAAGTAATTTAAGCTTCACTATTTGAATACCCCCAATAAATAGTTAGTATGTTTTAGCAATCCTATGATAAAATAGTAATAGTTAACTTACAATTAATTTATCGAAGGTGGGATTGGAATAAGATGAATGTTGAGCACAGGCAAACAGCCACAGAAATGGATGATACGTATAATAAGTCATTTCACAGGCTAATGAAGATGTTTACCCTATCCATATTGGTTTCCTTTATGGGTACACTGGTCGGAATGCAAATTCCTCCCGTACTGTTCTTGCCTCTTGTTGTGATTGAATTGGGTATGCTCGTTGCAGCCTTCTTTATTCGGCGAAAGGGCAAGCCCATCGGTTACGCCTTTGTTTACACCTTTTGTTTTATAAGCGGTATTACAATTTACCCAGCCATAGCGCATTATGCTTCTATTGGCGGAACCGGATTGATTACAACTGCCTTTGTTTTGACTGTGATCATTTTTGGCGGATTGACCATGTATGCTTATTACTCTAAACGCGATTTCAGCTTTCTGCGCGGCGCCTTGATGGTTGGGTTGTTAACCCTCATTGGTTTCAGTCTTGTGGGGATGTTTGTTCCGGCTTTAGGCGGCGGATTGATCGGACTTCTGATTGCCATAGGTGGAGTTTTGGTCTTTTCCGGATTCATCTTGTATGATATATCCCAGTACAGGCATGGCTTGGCTGAAGAAGAAATTCCCTTGGCTGTATTAGGTTTATACCTGAGTTTTATCAATCTGTTCCTTTATCTGTTGAGATTACTCGGTATTCTCAGTGATGATTAGTTCAGTCGCAGTTATGAATTCATGCCACTTTTCTTCTGTAAAAAGAAGCAGGGTGGCTCTTTGTTTCTACCGTTTAGTTTTTGGCATGGTGATTATTCAGTCGGGAGTAAGGGATAAGTCGTTTCTGTTAAAAAGTTAGGCAGCGAATATTACAATTATATTACATGAGGCTGCGGAAAAATATGAAATTATTGCTAGTACAATCATTACTGTGATGATGAATACTCCCCCACTTACAGCTAAAGCTGTTGAAGTGGGAGTTTCTAACGTATCGTCCAGTAAGGACGCTTAACGTCAGTGGAGTTGACACGGTGGTGATCATTTAACACCCAACCCCTCTATCCCATCGGTCATGCTTTTGGGACTGCTTTTGAGCCTACTGCAGGATTCCTAAGAATCACGGGCGCTTCTTCGGCTCTTTCGGTAGCTTGAACATTTTACGTAGCAGAGCCATGGTGTACCTGCTACAACCTCATATGTTCAGTTATCAAAGAACATATGTTCTAATTGGTATTATACCATATTTGCCTGCAACGTCAACACCTAGTTCTCGTGAAGATCCAGAAAGAGCCGATTCACCTCCCCACTTATAGAATTGGGAGTCCTCTCGGCTGATATTATAGAGAATATCCATATACTTATTTTCTGTTGAGGGAGACGCAGCCTAATATGAAGATTAGAACGAAACTGATCATAGGATTTAGCACGGTTATTATTTTTATGATCATATTAACAGGCTTTGGCATCAATCGGCTATTTCAACTACATAGCCTTATGGATGATTTAACCCAGGTGCATTACTTGAAGGTATCCTTGGCATCGACTATCCAGAATGAAGTGAATAGCATTGCAATAGGTATGCGAAACCTTGTGTTACTGGAAGATGAAGAGGAAATGCTGCAGGAATATACCGTATTAGAACAAGCTTTGCGAAAAGCTACGGATGCTCTTGAAGCTTTAGAGAAAGTCGAATCTCCGGAGTCATCAAAACTGGCAATAAATAAGTTAAGAAGAGAGGGCGAGAGTTACGTACAGTTTCAGGTTAAAGTGATTGATGCCTTAAAAGCCAAGGACAAAACCAAGGCAGCCCGACTCTTGATACAAGAGGGAGGGGACTTTCAAACACGCTTGTCAGCAAGCATTGAGGATGTGATCCTGCTTCAACAGCAAGCGATGAGCGAAGCGGCAAAGGAATCGGAAAAGGTTTATTACAACTCTGTAATCTTGTTTAGTATTCTATTCTTATTTGCTTTAATCATAGGTGCGGGAATTACCATTGCTGTAACAAGAAATATTTCACAAGGTTTACATAAGGTTTCGGTAGTAATGACGGATTTCTCCAAGGGGGATGGCGACTTATCCGCACGGGTTGAACTAAACTCGCATGATGAGATTGGACAAGTAGCTTCAGCCTTTAACACAATGGCCCAGGTTCTGGAGAATCAGGCGAACAGTGAAAAAATAAGGAACCGTTCCAACGCAGAGCAATCATGGATTAGGGAGCATGTGGTTAGCATCTCCCAATTGTTACAAGGAGTAGATGACCTCTCTTCTTTGGCCAAAAAATTGATCAAGGACATCACTCCATTGGCAGGTGCCCATTATGGTTTGATTTATTTAAATGAAGCCAAAGGAAAGCAGCAGCAGCTTGAATGTTATGGCAGCTATGGACACGAGGATGGAGAGCACTATGTGAATTCCATGCGTTTAGGCCAAGGTCTTGTTGGGCAATGCGCATTGGAGAATAAGCCAATTTATGTGACCCAAATTCCAGAGAATTATATTAAAATCAGTTCCGGCCTAGGTGAAGCCAGACCTTCGTTTCTGGTGATTTTCCCGCTATTCTTCGAAAAACAAAATTTAGCCGTGATCGAGCTTGCTTCATTCCAAGAATTTACTCCAGTGCAGTTGGAGCTGATTGAGAAGGTGAGTGAGCATATAGCCATTGTCATAGCCAGCTTAAAGAAACGAATTACGATTCAGGATTTGCTGCAAACCTCACAGATGTTAACCGAAGAGTCACAAGCTCAATCCGAAGAACTGCAGAGCCAGTCAGAAGAACTGCGGATGCAGCAGGAAGAATTAGAACAAACCAATATGATCCTGAAAGAAAAGGCCCAGCTGCTTGAAGACCAGAATAATAAATACATAGCGAAAAACACCGAGGTTGAGTTTGCCAAGATTGAACTTGAACGAAAAGCCGAACAACTTAGCACAAGCTCCAAATATAAATCTGAATTTTTGGCGAATATGTCCCATGAATTAAGAACACCGCTGAACAGTATGCTTATCTTAGCCAAGCTGTTAGCCGATAACAAGGAAGGCAATTTATCGCCGAAGCAGGTGGAATATGCCACTACGGTTCATTCCTCCGGCCATGATTTGTTTAATTTAATCAATGAAATCCTCGATTTATCCAAGGTGGAATCCGGTAAAATGGATGTAAACGGTTCTTTTATCGGATTTGCTTCCATCACTGAATTCATTAAACGTCAATTTAACCCCATCGCTGGGCAGAAAGGCTTGGAATTTCAATGCATTGAGCACCCGGGATTGCCGGACTCGATTTATACCGATCAACAGCTTCTGCAACAAATATTACAAAATCTTCTCTCCAATGCCTTTAAGTTTACCAATCAAGGAAGCGTCACATATGAAGTCAAATCCATAAAGAAAGCGGCAGGGGATATCATTGCTTTTAGTGTAACGGATACCGGCATTGGTGTGGCGGCAGAAAAACAAGAAATAATATTCGACGCTTTTCTGCAAGCCGACGGTAGAGCCAGTCGAAGCTATGGCGGTACAGGCTTGGGGTTATCCATTAGCCGCAAATTAGCTGAATTGTTGGGAGGCGTCGTGGAGGTTGAAAGTGAAGAGGGGGCGGGAAGCACGTTTACATTACTGCTGCCGGACAAATTTATCTCCTCCGGAATAAAGCCTCCAGATATAGAGCCGACAGCCGTATTGCCTGCCATCACCGAGGCTGCAGCCGCTTATTCGGCTAATGAAACTGACATAAGAATAGACTTTAGTGCAGAAAGAGAGAAGCGCCTGTTGATTGTTGAAGACGATGCCATTCAACGCGGTTTAATTAAACAATGGCTGGATGCGGAAGGGTTGGATATCATGGCTCTCTCTACGGGAGAGGACGCCATGGCAGCACTTAAGCAAATCAAATTCGATTGTATGGTGCTTGATTTAGGATTGGCGGATGTCACGGAAATGGATCTGCTGGAGTTTGTGAAACAAGATGATATCCTGCAGACTATGCCGATTATCATCTATACAGGCCGGACGTTGTCGTTAAAAGAAGAGCATAGGCTTCGCAGATATGCCGATTCCATCATCCTTAAGGATGGAAAGTCTTCAGAGCGTTTAGCCAGTGAAACCCATTATTTACTGCATCATCATAGAATCCTCAATGAAGCTCAACCTAAAGCAGGTGGTTTCAGCAAAGAAGAAGTCTTTATCGATAAGAAAATATTGCTGGTCGATGACGATATTCGTAACGTGTTTGCGCTCTCCAGTGTCTTGGAAAGCTATCGGATGCAGGTGATTTTTGCCGAAAACGGGAGGGTGGGACTGGAGCTGTTGGAGCTTAATCCCGACATAGACCTGGTCTTGATGGACATGATGATGCCGGAAATGGACGGATACCAGACCATGACATGCATACGGAATATCCCGAGCTTTCAAGACTTGCCCATTATTGCCATAACAGCTAAAGCGATGAAGGAAGATCGGGATAAATGCATTTATGCCGGAGCTTCTGATTATATTACCAAACCCATTCCTATCGATAAATTGTTATCTCTCATGCAAGTTTGGTTTTATAAGTGACGTTCAGGGAGTGAAGAAATGGACAGTAAGAGTAATATATTGATCGTTGATGACCGTCCGGAGAATTTACTTGTGTTGGAAGCCATTTTAACCTCTGATGAGATTAACTTAATCAGGGCCCAATCCGGCGAAGAGGCGCTGAAGCATGTTCTGAAGGAAGAGTTCGCCCTTATATTGCTTGACGTACAAATGCCGGGAATCGATGGATTTGAAACGGCGAAGATCATCAAGTCACGGGAGAGAAGCAAGGACATTCCGATTATCTTTATTACGGCCATTAATAAGGATCCGGAACATGTCTTTGCGGGGTACTCAGTCGGTGCCGTTGATTACATGTGCAAACCGTTTGAGCCGGAAACGCTCAAGTCTAAAGTACAAGCTTTTATCAAGATTTACTTAAATAACAAAACCTTGGAAGAACAAACAGAAAAGCTAAGACAGAACAAAGAGGAGTTGGAGGCATCCAATATTGAATTATCGCGCAGAACGGCTGAATTGCAAAGAGCTGAGGCGATGGCCCGCATCATTGGTGAAACTTCAATAGATTCCGTTATTATTTTTGATAAAAAGTCGGTTATTCTGTATGCTAATCCAGCGGTTATGAAGGTGTTTGGCTATACCGAGGACGATTTGCTTACCCAAAATCTGTCGATGCTGTTACCCACATTCGAAAATAAAAATTTGTATTATCAAAGTATTGAAAGCAGGCTGTTTGAGATCAGTGCCAAACGTAAAGACGGGACCACCTTTCCTGCAGAAATCCAGATCGGTGAGGCGCTGATCCACAAGAAATGGATCTATGCCTGCACCATCCGGGACATTACAGAAAGGAAGGAACAATTGGCAGCATTGGAACATATGGCGCTGCATGATGATTTAACCGGATTGCCTAATCGTACCTTGCTCTATAGTCGGTTACAGGGTAATATTGCAGCGGGGTTACAAGAAAATCAATCTTTTGCCTTACTTGTGCTGGACCTGGATCACTTCAAATCGATTAACGATACATTGGGGCATCATCATGGGGACACTCTCCTGAAACAAATGGGACCGTTGCTGCAGGGGATTCTAAACCCCTCTGATATGATAGTGCGTCTTGGCGGAGATGAATTTGCCGTTCTCATGCCTAACGCAGGCTCCAATCAGGCCATCAATATGGCCAGTCAAATTGTTTCGCTGATCAATCAACCGTTTGAATTAGAGGGCATCACTGTAACCATCGGAACGAGTCTGGGTATCGTGATCTTCCCGGATCATGGCAGTGATGCAGGCACCTTGCTGCGTCTTGCGGATGTAGCTATGTATAACGCAAAGCGTAATGGAAACGGGTATTCTCTCTATACGGAGGAACTGGATATTAACGACCCGATTCATCTTATTATCATGGGGGAGCTTCATAGAGCTATTGAGAACAACGATCTGGTCTTGTATTACCAGCCTAAGGTCAACATGAGTACGGGGGACGTTACGGATATTGAGGCTTTGGTTCGCTGGCACCATGCCAAATTCGGGTTTATCCAACCATCGGACTTTATTCCTATGGCTGAACAGTTGGGTTTAATAAAACCACTAACGTTGTGGGTGCTTAATGAAGCGATACGCCAGTGCAGTGTGCTGCATGAGGAAGATTTAAATATAAGAGTGGCTGTTAATTTATCCGTGCGAAGTTTACAGGATTCCTTGTTTCCCGAGCAGATCGCCCATTTGTTACATCGCTGGAAAGTGTCGCCGGATAAGCTCGTTTTGGAAATTACAGAAAGCATTATTATGGCCGATCCGATTAGGGCCCTGGATGTACTTAAACGGCTTGATGCGATGGGGATCGTTCTTTCCA
>FWWL01008675.1_pt1 | contig 12540 bp, 13 predicted proteins | sample 2228331 | NCBI WGS metagenome assembly FWWL01 (sample SAMEA103939775, study PRJEB20133) | metagenome | reverse complement strand
TTTCCATCTAAATCCAGCGTAACAAACTCTCTCAAGCCCCAAGGTTTTTCTTCTAAAATTCCATTGGGGTGGATAATCCCTGCTCGAGAGTATTCGATATACAACGCTTCAATATCATCCACGGCTACCCTACAAGCAGTATTTTCAGCAATATACTTGTCATGACATTCCCATAAATGAATTTCTACTGAGTCTCGCTTGACAGCCGCATACTCTCCGTAATCGAAGAGAACCGCGAACCCCATTTTCCTGTTGTAAAATTCAAGTGAAGCCTGTATATCTTCAACAGGGAATTTTGGCACTACATACTTAAGCATGTTTTACTCCTAACAACCTGATTGAGAGGTGGTAATGTGTCAATCGTCGAGCTGTCGGGCTAATCAATCTGTCCTGATCAAGGCAACAGTAGCAATGATAGCGTTGGCAACGGTTAATAGAAACTACAAATTTTCCCATTTGTTAGTAATCTGGAAGCAGCTTCTTGTAGAGCCCTAGCTTCTGCAACAAAAGGTGTAGCACGGCGATTTTTCTCGAGTGCAAGAGCCACAAAACCGGCACGGGTAGCCTCATAGGTAGTTACAAGATCATTGCTGGACGTAAGATGATCTTGGTATGGGCGCCTGCTCATTTTTGTTTTCTCCAAACATAAATGCATTTTCTTAGCTCTTCACGCCCATGCTCTCCCATTTGCTGGCTACTATTCCCCTTGCCATTCGGCAGAACAAGAATGTTTTCTACCTGAAAGCCTAATTTCTCGGCAATATTGGAAAGGACCATATCTACTGATATGCTTGCACCAGCATATCGAACGTTGTCGTTGACCATAAATAGCATTGCATTTGGCTTAAGAACACGTGCACATTCAGCAATAACACAAGCCATCTCATAAAAATAACCTTTGACCATTCTGGGAATACCATTGTTGTTTAATGCTCCACTTGCTCTTTGGATTTCGAGATACCTTAATGTCGTGCCCCCACTCCCCTCCGACAGGCGGACGATTTGTTCGGCGCGTTCGATTCAGAAAGAAGTTGCGATGATGCCGGCAATTGCCATGCACACTCCAAGCCCTTGAAGTTTTGAAAGTTTATCCTTCAAGAAAATCACAGCTAGCGTTATCGTCACAATGGACAAAGCAGAGGCGATTGGCGTGATTAAGATGGCGTCGCCAATGGTCAAGCCGTAGATTCGGGTGAGGCGACCTCAGCTTTCTCTCCCTTATCGACTACTTTCCTGGCTTTGAAATAAGCTTCCGATAACCGTTGAATGGCAATGAGAAAGCCTTCCCCTTGGCGTTGATGTCCCCGCCAGATTTCCGGGATCATTGTGCCATGATAATCTCCGATGACCTGAAAGAAATGTACCCAGTCGATGGTGCCTTCGCCAATCTGTAACCCCTCTCCATCCAGCCCTGAGGCATCCGAGAGATGCAAATGCCCAATGTACGGCAACAGCACCCGCACCTGTTCGAAGAAATCCACGTGCGCCCAATTGCAGTACAGTTTGGAATGGGAGGTATCGAAACACATTTTCAATCCCAATGGCTCGATGAAATCGCGAATTTCAAAGGCATCCATAAAGGCATTGGTCAACCATTGCCCGCCGAAATACCACGGATGGGGAGGTAAGTTTTCCAGTAAGAGCTCCACCCCTGTGGCGTCGATCTCATCCAACGAACGACGCAGATTGTCATAGAGCGCCTGCTTCTCGTGGATGGGATGATCGAGGCTCATTGCGCCTGGATGGACAACGACCTTGGGTGTGCCGATGAAGTGAGGTGCCATTTCACGCGTTAGACGGATCGTTTTTTGCACCAGTTCCACCGAACCCTTGCGTTGCCATTCATCGCGCGAGCACAGATCTACCAGCGTGCGATCCCAAAATTCCGGCGCATGCACGACCAACTTCAGCTCATAATCGCCGCCGGGATAATGTTCATCCAAATCTTGATCGGTGAAGTGATATTCCAACATGCGCGGTTGATAAGCTAATAGCTCGTGCGAATCGCGAAAGCGGACGGTGAAGCCATAATCCATCGGCAAGGTATGCTTAGCATCCAGCTCGATCTTGATGCCGATGTCACGATCCAAGAACGGCTCATCCTCTTCGATCACCCGCTCTGCCACCCGTCCAAGCAGTTGTTCGTAATGTTGCGGGGATAACCCCAGCGCCGGTCCTTTGACGGCAATTTTCTCGCGCGTTATGGTTTCGCCAATCTCTATTCGTTTGGAGGCTACCAGACTCTTTCCCAAGACCTCGCGGTTGAGGATTTCGCCCCGCGAGAAGAATTTCTCTTCGCCGGTGCCAAGCGCAAGTGCAACCTGCCGGATGTCTCGCACCATCTTTTTGAAGCCTTGCGGCTCGAGGCTGGCAGCGTGATCGGGGCCCTCCATGGTGCGGTCAAGGGTTAGATGGCGCTCGATAATCGAAGCCCCCAGTGCCGAAGCCACCGTTGAGACAGCAATACCGCGCTCATGGCCCGAATAGCCGACCGGCACGCCAAAGCGGCGCAGTTGGTTCATGAACAGCAAGTTGATATCCTCAAAAGCCGCCGGGTAGGTGCTGTTACAATGCAACAAGGCAAATTCAACCCCGCGCTGCTTGAGAAAATTCACCGTAAATTCCACTTCCTCCATGCGCGACATGCCAGTTGAGAGGATCAGCGGTTTTCCTTTTGCAGCCAGATGGTCTAAGAGAGGCAGGTTGGTCAAATCGGCTGAAGCTACTTTATACGCCGGCACACCCAAGGTCTCCAAAAAATCTGCGCTTTCGGGGTCGAAAGCCGAGCAGAGGAAGGTGATATTGCGTTTTTGACAGTGTTCGACAATGGTGTAATAGTCATGCTCGGGTAATTCAACTTGCTGCAGGATGGGCAAGAGATAGCGCAACGTCTTCTCGCCGGCGTTGGCATTTTCAAGATACTTTTTGGCGTAGAGTTTTTCAAGGTTGCGTTTTTGAAATTTCACCGCATCGGCGCCGGCTTCGGCGGCGATGTCAATCAGTTTGAGCGCCAACGCCAAAATGCCATTGTGGTTGACGCCGATTTCGGCGATGATATAAGTGGGTTGACCGTCTCCGACCAACCGATCCCCAATTTTAATCACGGGCATAGGTGTCTCCTAATCGTTTTTTCTCCCTAGATTGTACTGATGATTTTGCGAAACAGGGTTAGGGTTTCTTAAACTGCACAAAGTGCACTTAACTTTTTGAAGGGATGACGTCTTGGTAGAAAAGGGTGAGGGGAAGGAGATAAGGGAGGATAGGAAAGCTAGCTTGTGAGGTATAGCAACCAGATTCTTCCCCATATTGAAGAAGGTTCGATCTATTGCACTGCGCTTGACATGGATTGCAGGGGGGCTCAAACAAAACAAGTAGGTTGTCTCAACGTCTATCTAAGCTAGCAATGAAGATCACTTTAAGGTAAAATCTAAAAAGATAAACATTTTTGGACAAAAAATTACTGCAAGAGTGCACGAATGGAACGGACACTAAAGATAGAATTGCCTGATGATTTATATGAAATGCTGCAAAAATTTGCGGAAAAAAGTGGACAAACTCCTGAGCAATTCGCTCAAGAGTGGCTAAGCCATGCGCTTGAGATTTCCAAAGCTGACCCACTAGAAAGTTTCATCGGTGCGTTCAATACTGCATTGGAGGACTGGGCTGAGCGGCATGATGTATATCTTGGGCTTGAGGAAGCAATCAATTCAAATCTACAGGAAAAGAAAGAATAGTCCGTAAACATGACGCATATCTTTGTTGACACTGCGGGGTGGGGGAATTTGGTTGATACCTGTCAACCTTATCATTCCTTAGCTAAGACGATCTATCGATCCGCCCGCCAACAGAAACGTCGACTCATTACAACAAACTATATTATCAATGAGTTGGTTACATTGATGACCAGTCCCCTGAAGATACCTCGATCGCAAATTATCGCTTTTATCGATAGCCTGAAACAATCCCCCCAAGTTGATGTCATTCATATTGATTCTTCGTTGGATGAAAGAGCCTGGCAATACTTAAAGAGCCGTCCAGACAAAGATTATAGTCTTACCGATTGCACAAGCTTTGTTTTGATGGAGGAAAGGGCAATTCAGGAAGCGTTAACTTCAGATCGTCACTTCGAACAGGCAGGATTTATTCGTTTATTGAAGTAAACCTCCTTTTTATGTTTCTTACCAATTTAGGTGCACGTAACGGTCGGGGGCAAAGCCAAGATCGTCCCAGGTGAGTTCGCCGCTTTCCAACAAACGTTGGGCGCGTTGCCAGTCGTCTTCCGAGTCGATGTCGATCCACTCGGAAGAGGGCATGATCAGGGGCAATATCCGCTCGCCGGTCATCGAATGTTTCTGGAGGATCGTATCGCTCCAAGCAACATCTACATAACCGGTCTGCCAATAGACGGTCGGTAGGGCTTGGCGGGGTAGGTTATACGCCTCCGGCAAGTCGATTTCCAACAAGGGCTTTAAAAACCCGGCGGCATCCAGTTTCCACATCTTATAGGGGTTTTGGAATGGCTCGATAACCGTGCGCACCGAGTCCGCCTGGGGTTGTAACAATAACTTATAAACCGCTTGATCGATATGGGTCACTTTACGCAGCGGTGAGGTCGGGCGTAGTTGAACGACGATTTGAGGGTGGTATTGCTCGTGTTCTGCCAACCATTGTAAAGCATGCAGAAAGACGGGTAAATCGGGGGTGTCGTCTTGGGCAAATTCAGCCGGGCGCAGAAAGGGCACCTCAGCCCCATATTGACGGGCAACCTCGGCGATCTCTTCGTCATCTGTCGAGACAATCACCCGCGTTACCGTTTCGGCGGCCAGCCCGGCGGCAATGCTATAAGCAATCAGCGGATGACCGAAAAAGGGGCGAATATTTTTGCGGGGAATGCTTTTTGACCCACCCCGTGCAGGAATCACGGCTAACACTTCGGTCTGATGATCCATTGCAGCTCCTTTTTCTATCTCACACGAGACAATGGGTTATTGGAAAGAATTTACCGGAGTAAACGCCCAATGCTACCAAGCGCTCCAACCACCATCGACGATTAAGTTTGCCCCGGTCATGTATGCAGAAGCATCCGAAGCTAAAAAGAGCAGTGCGCCGTTGAGGTCGTCTTTGTTCGCCATTCGCCCGAGCATGGTGCGGGCAGAATAAGAACGGACAAACGCCTCGTCATGGCCGTTATACACACCGCCAGGGGTCAAGGCGTTGACGCGGATGTTCTTCTCGCCGTAGGTGGCTGCCAGATAAGCGGTTAACCCCAAGATGCCGGCTTTGGTCACCGGATAGTAAGCCGGTTTATATTGGGGTGGCTGACCTTGCCGCTGATAGAGACGCTGATCGGGGGCGGTGATACCGTAAATCGAAGAGAGGTTAATGATCACCCCTTTCCCTTGACGAATCATGGGGGGAATGACCGCTTGACAGGAAAGAAAGGCGCCGGTCAAGTTGACGGCTAGCGCTTGATTCCACAACTCCAGTGGATAGTCCTCGAAAGCGTTGGAATGACCACCGTGTTGCGGGTCAAATTTGGGGTCTAAGGCAGCGCTATTGACTAAAATGTCTACTTTGCCGAAAGCGTCTAGGGTTTGAGAGACCATCTGGCGCACCGAGTCAGGCGAAGTGACGTCAACCAGCAGGGGTAAAGCCTCCCAACCCTGTGCTTGGAGTTGTTTCGCTATCGAACGTGCGGCTGTTTCGTTGAGGTCGGCGATGACCACTTTTGCGCCCGCCGAGGCAAGAGTCGCACAGAATTCTTTACCCAGCAGGCCGGCGCCTCCAGTGACGATGGCAACGCGGTGATCAAGCTTAAATTGGTCTAAAATGGAAGACATGTTTTTCCAAAATCATCCTTGTCGCGCACGCTTTCGCTGAGCGTTCGGAGGTTATTCTTGAATGACTTGCGCGGCAACTTGGACGATATAACTTGGGGAAACAGAGAGATACTTCTCATATCTCGAATACCTCCCCCGGTTGATAATCCGGCTTGAGGTCCCAGTACCAAGCATTCCCCAGCCAGATGCGCTTTGCGCCGAGTTTCCGCAATCGCTCGCGCAAGCCGTCTAGGAAACGCTCAAAAAAGCTCTCCCGGTCGAAGAGCAAAATGGCATCTTCGGTCATGTCTAAGAATAAAGGACTGCCCATTTGGACTTCAGCAGGGGTTTTCAAGATCGGAGAAAGTTCAAAGTGAAAATCGAACTCCTCTCGCAACTGACTTTCGACCTTGAGGAAATCTTGCACGCGAGGAATGCGGCCCTTAGGCAAACCTTCTGCCACAATCAGGAAATCAACATCTGACTCAGGAGTAGCTGTTCCCCGCCCCATTGAACCATAAATTACCAAACTCACCAGACGATCTCCATAGTGAGCTTGGCAGAGCTGGGATAATCGCTCAATTAGAAAGTCGTAAGGGGCGGGGAAAAAATGTTTCTTGCTCACAGTTTTATTCTACTTGGTGGGTACTTTTTGACATTTTTGTTCCTCACCAAAGTTCGGGATAATACGAGAGAACAAGGAGACGAAGAGATTGATCAGCCCTGTGGAGTCGGCTCACGACCATCGTCGGAGACCAGGACAACTTTCTCACGGCGATTACTGCCATCGGGCAGTAAAAAGCCTTGATCTTCTAAAAATTGGATGATCAAACGCGCGTTTTCTTCGGCGGTATGGTTGACCGTATCAAGGGTGATCTCCGGATCAATGGGTGGTTCATAGGGATCATCGACGCCGGTGAAGCCGGTGATCTGCCCACGGCGGGCACGGGCATACAGGCCTTTGACATCGCGCGCTTCGCATACTTCAATCGGCGTATCGACGAACACCTCCACAAATCGCTCATCTCCAACCATCTTACGCACTTCTTCGCGGGTGGCACGATAGGGACTGATTGCAGCACAAATCACCGTTCCACCATGGCGGGCGATCTCACCTGCCACAAAGCCAATGCGCAAAATATTCGTATCGCGGTCTTCGCGGGAGAATCCCAACCCTTTGGAAAGATGAGTGCGGACAACATCCCCATCCAATAAGGTGACTTGTCGGCCGCGTTCCATCAGCAGCGAAGTGAGAATCTCGGCGGTAGTTGATTTGCCGGCGCCACTCAGACCGGTAAACCAAATGCAAACCCCTTGACGATGACGAGGGGGATACATTTGTTGTAAGATTTCAGCAGTTTCTTTACGGGTGAACCATTCGGGTAATTCCTTGCCCTTCGCTAGATATTCTTCGCGCACTTGCGTGCCGGAAATCGAGAGGGTGCGGACATTTTCGGGGATCTTGCTCACTTCTTCGTAGCGATCTTCATCGGGGAGATAAATCAGTTCCTTGAATTGAATGGGTTTCACGCCAAGTTCGTCGGCGTATTGCTCCAGCATCGTCTGCGCTTCATAGGGACCATAAAACGGCCGCCCATGGCTGTCGTTGCCTGGGCCGGCGTGGTCACGTCCGATGATAAAGTGGTTTGCTCCGTAGTTGCGGCGGATAATCGCATGCCAAAGGGCTTCCTTCGGGCCGGCCATGCGCATGGCGAGGGGCAGTAAGCTCAGTACCGTGCGCTTGGGATCGTAGTAATTCTCCACCAAGGCGCGATAGACGCGCACCCGCGTGTAGTGATCGACATCACCTGGTTTGGTCAAACCGACCACGGGATGGATCAATAGACTCCCATTGACCTCTTCTGCGGCGCGCTTGGTCAGCTCTTCATGGATGCGATGCATCGGGTTACGGGTTTGGAAAGCTACGACGTTGGAATAACCCATTTCCTCGAGCAATTGGCGCACTTGCGCCGGCGTACGACGTAATTCCACAAAGTCGTAGTACTTAGGGAGATCAATGACCTTCAACTCCCCGGAAACATATACCTTGCCCCAACTGACCATCTCGGAGACAAGCGGATGGCGGGGGTCGGTGGTGCCTAAGACCAAACGCGCTTCGCGCAAGGGATCCCAATGATAGACTTCCTCGATTTGCATGACCGCTAGGGTGTTGTTGCGGGCATCGCATAAGGTAATCGCTTCGCCCCAGGTAGGCATTTCGGCCTCGTTGACCGGCAACGTTACCGGGATCGGGAATAGCGTGCCATCGGTCAAGCGCATTTCGGTCAGCACCCGTTCGTAATCCGCCTTACGCATAAAGCGATCTAACGGTGAAAATGCGCCTGTGGCGAGCAGTTCAAGATCACACATTGCCCGAGCAGAGATTTTCACCGATGGCAAGCGAGTGGATCTGGCAATCAACTCTTGGCGTTCTTCGCCGCTAACCAGCAGGTTTACCAGTTTACCTCCGTAAGGGGTGATGAGAGTGGTTTTGTTTTTTTGGGTTGTCATATTTTCTATTCCTCTAAGATTTTCGTTTTTGGTTTTGGGTTAAGGTTGTGTAAGAAGCGGCGCGTCTTTTCGATCAAAAAAAGATCAGCTTTTTCGATGGCTTCTTGGGATGCGCCGCCAATATGCGGAGTGATAATGAGATGATCGTGTGTGCGGGCATATTCAATGAGGGGATAGGGAGTGCCTTGCTGAATGGCAGCTTCATTGGCTAAGACATCCAGGGCAGCGCCCGCCAGATGACCGCTTTCCAATGCCTTCAATAGCGCTTGCTCATCGATGACTGCCCCGCGCGAGGTATTGATCAGGATGGCACCCTTTTTCATGTGAGCCAAGGCGTTTTCGTCGATGAGTGCGGTTGTCTCAGGACGTAGATCGACATGTAGCGAGACGATGTCCGCTTGACTGAGCAACTCTTGAAGTGTGCGGCAGGGTTGGACGGCAGTGGGAAAGTGGGTTGCGTAAGGGTCATAAGCCAAGACGCGCATCCCAAAAGCGATTCCATAGCGGGCAACCATGCTCCCCAGACGACCGCAGCCGACAACACCCAGAGTCTTTCCATTCAGCTCTCTGCCACGGAAAATATCGCGGCGCCATTCATACAGTTTGACGGCGTGAATTGCCCGGGGGAGTTGCCGAACCAATGCCAACAACAGCGCAAAAGTGTGTTCGGCTGTGCTGAAGATCGTCTCTAAGAAAGCGCGTTCGCCTTTCAGGCTCAAGACGGCGATCTTTCTCTGGCGGGCAGCTTCGAGGTCAATGTGGTCTAGCCCTGTGGTGGGGGTAGCAATCACCAGCAGATTTGAGGCCGCGCGCATCACCTCGCTATCTACCCGCAAGCCTAGGCGCACAAACAATACCTCATAGTCAGAAATTGCTTTGGAGAGTTCGGCTTGGGTAAGGTCTAGGGCAGTGGTTGGGGCAAGCGCTTCAAGGGCTTGTAGGCCTCTCTCGCTAAAGCTAGATCGCTCGGCAATCAGAATATGCAAATGCGGAAATTCTACCATCGCGTCTTTCATGTGCAGGAGGGAGATTTCTGCTGGATTAAGATTTCTGCCAACAAAAAGTCGAGTTTGCTGTCGATATTGACTGAGCGCTCTTCGGGCATAATATAGGGGCGGGAGATTTTGCCTACCATGCTATTCTGCAACATAACCACCTCACGGCGTACAGCATAAATGGCACCGTTGCGGATGTAAACGGGAGGCAAATCCTGGCGGCGTTGCAGTTCTCTCTCTTCTCGAATGGGCAACTCCACCAATTGATCATCGATGATCCAGCGCATGCGGGCAGGATGATAAGCGCCGACATCGCAGACGCTGATCACGGAATCGGCTTGGGTAGCGATCAATTTTTCGACAGCCGCATCGATATCCTGCGGCAGACGAAAAGGGGTGGTGGGTTGAAGCAAAACCACGATGTCATAAACCACTCCCTTCAATCGCTCCATCTCGCGCACCGCATGTTGTACAACCGGCAGGCTTGGGGCTTCGTCACTGGCAAGCTCTGCCGGGCGCACAAAGGGGGTCGGTGCGCCGTATTGGCGGGCGACCTGTAAAATTTCCTCATCTTCCGAAGAGACGAGGTAATCTGTCAGTAGACGGCTTCCTTGGGCGGCTTCAATGGTATAAGCCAAAAGTGGTCTGCCACCTAGCATAGCGATGTTCTTACGGGGGATTGATTTTGACCCCCCGCGGGCAGGGATGACGCCAAGCGCTTTCATTCGAATACCTTTTTCTCTTCCCAGTTGTATATGATCTCGTCTCCAACCTTACTGGCAAAGCGACCGCGATAATAATCGCGGTTCAGCCATTCGACCTCGCTCAAGGGTCGATTAGCTACGCCGAGCATTTGGGGGTATTCAGGAATTTCCTTCTCCACATAGGCACGCAATTCCTCGTCGCTCATGCGGCTAAATTCTACCAATGCCAGCAATTCCGCAAAACGAATGGAAACCGGCCCATCTTTGGTCTTCTCGACTGGCAAGATCGTGAAATGACGTTCAATCACCTCCGCGCCAAACGCCATGGCGACAACAGAGGCCATGATCCCATCTCGCTCTACCAACGTATGGTCGCTAAAACCAACCGACGGGGTGAAACGTCGCAGATAATTCATGCGTGCCAGATGCAATTCGTTCAAGGGCGTCGGATAGATGGTCACAGCATGAAGAAAGGTGAAAGAGTGTCCTTCCAATACTTTGGCTGCCATCTCGATTTCCTCATCGAGCGTTGCGCCTGTGGAAATGAAAAGATGGGGGAAGCGCGCTTTCAACTCGCGCAACATCGGATAACTGGCGCAATCATAACTGGCTACTTTCACGGCATCCCAGCCGAGGCTGGCGACAAAGGGAATACGAGAGCGGGTGAATACGGTGGTTAAGGGCTTGATCCCCGCTCTCTGACATTCTTCCGCAAAACGCCAGTGCATTTCATCGGTTAAATCCATCGGTTTTAGACGTTCGTACTCGGCTCGATAAGGGCGTTTGATTGCTACCTGACGGCCGTTTTCCCATCGTCCTTCTTCAAAGCGCTCGCGGAAGGTGAGTTCATCCGCCAGCATCGATTGCACCTTACAATAGGTGGCACCCGCCATAGCAGCCGACCAGACCATATCCTTGAGGATTTCCCAATCCCCTAGATGGTTTTGACAACATTCAGCAATAATCTTACGCATACGCCTCCAATGAAACAATCTGAAATAACAGTTAGATTGAAATCCAAGGTGGATTATTCCAAGAATAAATCCGATAGTTCCTCGATTTGATCGATGACCTGATCCGCGCCGGCAGCCTCTAGGGCAGCGCGCGGTTGCGTTCCTGCCTTTCCAATCGTCACCACCTCTGCTTGGCGGCCTAGGCGGATATCTGCGAGATCATCGCCAATAAAAGCAATCTTGTGCGGGAGGGGTTTTTCTTTCTGCAGGACATATTTCACGTGCGGCTTGCCTTTCGTGAATTCACCTCGGGAACCTAAAACCTCCTGAAAGTAAGTTCGGATTCCCAAGTTCGTGGCGATTTGTTCGATTTCGGTTGGTTCAGCCGAACTAGAAACATACAGCCGCAAGCCTGCTTTCACCAGCTTTTGGAGGGTTTGTTTTGTCTGCGGCAGTAGAATTTGACCATCCGAGAGAGCCTGCAAGTTGAGAGCTGAAAACTGCCGGCTAAGTTCGGCAAATGACTGCTCCTCCAAAGGGGGCAAGCCGTGATCTAAGAGGATGGCATCGAATAGTTGACGGCGGGGAATGCCGGAATGTTTCCGATAAGATCGAGCCACCGATTCGGGTGATAATCCCCACACCCGAGCAAATAAACGCCCTGCATTGCCAGCTTTGACGGAAAGCGAGTCGATCAAGGTGCCATCCCAATCGAATAAGATGACCTCGATGGATTTCAAAGAAAGCATTCCCATCCCTCGTCGATCAGTTGAGCTTGAAAGGCTTTAATCTCATCCAAGCGATCCTGTGGGCAAACGAGTACAACATCCCCCCACCGGACGACAGCCAGTCCCTCCACGCCCAATAAGCCGATCATCCCCTGATCGGTGATCGCCAGATTTTTATGTGCCTCTCGGGTTCGGAACAGTCCCCACCCACGGTTTTCGTCTGCGTCAGGAGGGAAAAGGTCTCGCAAGCAGGTCAGGTTACCTACATCGATCCGTTCAAACATCCCCTGCACAGCCAAGAGCGAGGTTTCTTTTTCTAAGACACCCACATCTACCGAGATGGAGGGCAATTCGCCAAATTTCTTTTGGTTCGATTGCGGGTTTTGCCAAATCTGGCGCAGAATCTCGAGGGCATGGGGTAAATGGCGTTCGAAGGCAGCCAAAAAGGTAGACACTTTTGCGATGATGGTTCCCGTGTTCCACAACGCCTTTCCGTCGGCTATCAATCTCTCTGCATCTTCAGGGGAAGGTTTTTCCAGAAAGCGATCGATCTCATAGATGGGAATCTCCTCAAATGAGAGCGGTCGGGCGATTTTGAGATAGCCATAGTGGGGTGAGGGATGCTGCGGTTGTACCCCTAACAACACAAGGCGGTCGAATTGCTCGGCGAGCTGAATCCCCCTCTGGGCAGCCTTCAGCCACAAATCAACTTCGCGGAAAAGATGATCGGCTGCCAAACTGACCATGACCGCCGCAGGCACTTCTTTTTGAATGCACAGGGCTGCCCATCCTAATGAAGCAGCCGTGTTGCGACCGATCGGTTCAAGCAA
>FWWL01006493.1_pt1 | contig 12540 bp, 5 predicted proteins | sample 2228331 | NCBI WGS metagenome assembly FWWL01 (sample SAMEA103939775, study PRJEB20133) | metagenome | reverse complement strand
GGGTTATTCCATTCGGGAGGGGGAACGCTCCTGTTAGGTTTATCGGATTTGCGGGATGGCGCAGACATTCCTGCATAGTTGCTGGTTCTCTTTAGAGAACCCTACGCCCCACTCATCAAACGGTAGCGAAAGAGGCGAAAGGACTCGCTCACTATGTAGAAAAAAACTCCCCCCTCTGCCGAGGAGGGGGGAGAAAGAGATGAGACCTAACATCCACTACCAAAGCTGAACAACACGGTCAACAGGTCGGCGTCGTCCACTACCTCATCACAGTTTATATCGACGCGTCCCAAATTAGAGCCACTGTTGCCAAAGGCAAACAGCACAGCAAGCAAATCCGCGTCGTCCACACAGCCGTCGTCGTTCACATCGCCCTCGTGGGGTTGACATGATGCTCCTGTATCCAACAAGTACGGCTCGGGATTATTACTGCTGGCGTTGTAACCCCACCCGACAATATAGCGTCCGTCGGGAGAAACCACATGCGCCGCCACCAGATAGGAACCATCAGTCAGTAGGGAGGCATAGGTGACATTAAGGTCCTCCATCCCCCCTGAGGGCGTCCAACGAAAGGCGTGCCAATATTCGTCTGTGCCAAACGCAGCACCCACGACGATATTGCCGTCTCCGTTCACACCTATAGCCCAGCCCGTACTACCGCCAAGCGTACCAAGATCAACCATCCCTGTAGACTGCGTCCAACGAAAGGCGCGCCAAGTACCGTTAGCATTATCTGCCCTGCCAACAACCACCGTACCATCACTCGAGGTAGCCCAAGCCGAGCTATTATTGCCACCGAGCGCACCGAGATCGATCATCCCAGACGATTGTGTCCAACGGAAGGCACGCTCACGCCCAAAGGAATCCCGAGCTGCACCCACAACCGTCGCGCCATCCAAAGACACACCGTAAGCCCAGCTGTAACTCCCGCCAAGTGTGCCAAGGTCTACTATCCCTGTCGATTGCGTCCAGCGAAAGGCACGCATATAACCGCTGGCGTCATGAGCCCAGCCCACAACCACCGAGCCATCCGCAGAGACACCTCCAGCTGTACTATGAGGTCCTCCGAACGTACCCAGATCGACCATCCCCGTGGACTGCGTCCAACGAAAGGCGCGAATATACCCGTTACTATCCACTGCCCTACCAGCAATTGTCGTGCCATCCGCTGATACACCAAATGCATAGCTCCAATCTCCACCGAGCGTGCCAAGGTCTTGCATCCCGCTCGATGGTGTCCAACGAAAAGCACGAGGTTGATTGTTGGCGTTATTAGACCCGCCAACGACCACTGAGCCATCGGCAGACACACTCGCAGCCTCGCCATAAGTACCTCCGAGGCTGCCAAGCCAAGTCAAGGATTGCGCATTCAACGAGGCGAGCGTGCTGAGACCAAAACCCAGCACCGCAATAAGCGACTCTATGCTCCGGCGCACAAATCGCCCATCTATCTGTGTAGCTGTGTATCGCATCATCGGTTTACCTCCTTCTGATCAGATTTTTAGCGTGCCCAAAGGACACTTCCGACAAAACGACCCAACAACCGCTTGCCAACCAGAGAGTGGGCTACAAGAGGTATAACCCACTTCACCAACTAAACAAGCCCGTTAGGTCATACACCACCGCCTGTATCCCATTCGCCACACTCAACTTGTTCGGGTCATTCCGAGAAAAACGAACCCAATAATGACCCCCTATGTCCAAATAACCGTTCGCCGACCAAGTGGAGCGACCCACCTCCGTCAGGCTCACCACTCCGCCCGAACGGCTCATCCGATAAAACACTAAACCCGTATCACACGCTATCGCTACCCGAACATTCGAACCCACCGCTATCGCATCGATAAAATACCGCGTAGTATATCTAGGCATCGTACGCACCAGACCCGTGTCCAACGACTGACGCAAAGTCCAACTGCTCCCTGATAACTGGTAAATGTCCACCTTCAAGATGCTATTCGTACCTAGATACGCCACCGCCAGCACATCGTCCGCCAAAAACTTCAAGAAGGCGTTCGTGGGCAGAGCAATATTGATGGTGCTGGTCGGCGTGCTGAAGCTCCAACTGCTCCCTGAACGGTCATAAACTCGTATCTCACTACCGCCAAGCCCTATCGCCACCCGCAAGCCCGAAGGCGAGAGCGCCTTCGCACCCGTCGTATCGGTTGAATCGGGAAACGACACGGTATAACCCGTTCCAGAACCGCCTGAAAGGGGTATCATCCCCAGCAGGGTCTCACGCCGAGCCGGGTTCGTCGCACGGTAATACGCACTCAAATCTTCAAGCGCCCAACTCCCATCCTCAGAAACCTCTATACGATAGGTGGTATATTGCGGAACTGATGCAAAAGTGACGCCTATCCATCGCATCGACACATCGGTATCCGAAACATCGTGGAGTATCCACGAGCTAACCGCACGCGCCCGAACCGTGCCCGAACCTCCTGGCACCCGCGCCGCAACCACTGCATCACCCGGATACCGGAAGCCCCAATTGTAGTTGCTCCACAACAGGGCGTGGCGTGTCGAACTCAACAGCACCCGTGCAGGATAGACCGCCAAACCCGACACAGGGTCAAAATCCAGCGAGTTCAGCGGACTCAGATGCCAAGTGCTGTACACCACCTGACCCGCACGGCTCCAACGCACGATACGCCCATCCAGACCGCCCGACGCTATCGTCCCATCAGGAAGCACCAGCAAGTCAAATATCATATCGCGATGCGGTTCATACATCTCTTGCAACGCCCGATCATAGCCCCCGCGATACGGGTTCGCATTATTGACAGGGTCGCGCGAGTTCACCACCGTATCCGCTCCTGTCCACCAAACGCCTACATAACCATTATAAAAGTAGGCACCGACCACCGAACTCCCAGAGGAATGCCAACGAAGAAGCAGGGGATCAGGAGGAAGATTCGCATCGTAAGTGTAACTCCTCCCGATTTGCCCAACATTGATATAGGAGACCGAACCATTAGAGGGACGGTAGAGCGCGATCCGTGCAAACGGACTCCCCAAAGCCAGCAGGTCTGGGTCGGTTGGATGAAAAGCCACAAAAGCGTAGCTCCCTATCGAAACAGGAGACCCTAAGGTATTCCCACTCAACGGCAAACGCCACGCCGCATTCCTTGTCGCAACCGCTACCTGCGTCCGATCCGCATTCACCGACAGGCTATACAGAGGGGCATTCACCCGCCGCGACGACAACAGCGTCGCAGGCGTGCTACTGCCTATTGTCCAACTCCACAACTCCACCCAGCCATCCCCACTGCAGGTCACAAAGGTCACCTGATTGCTCGCCACCGACACCAAACCCATCCCATAGATAATCCGAGGAGAGGACGGAGTGGGCAACACATCCGCTACAAACGCATTCCCACTCGACCACGCAAACAGACGCCCCACGCCATAACTGCCCAACAGCCAACTCGTCGTGCCCGACGCAAACCCCAACAGCGAAAACACGGGCAAACTCACATTCCGAGTGCCCCACGGCGCCCGAACCTCCCCGTCCGAGTGCCCCGATGCCACGCCGCTCGCCACATACGCCAGAGCATACACAGGATATGGTCTGGCGGTCACCTGATACGAAAAGCCACCCGACGCCATAAAAACGGTACGCGTATGACCATAGTATTGATAGGCAACCTCGTAATCAGGCGCGGTCACCACAAAATAGTTGCCTGACGCCACACTCGGCAACACCTTCACAGAGGCAACCCTGTAAAATGAGGGATGCCAAACATAACAAGGAAACTCAGGGAACACATAGAAATCTCTAAGATAATTTCCCCAGATGGCAGCCCCGTATTCACCCGTCTGCACCCCATCGCTCAAACGATACACCCGAACAAACGAGGTCGCTACCGCCACCTGATCGTTCGGCAACGCACACAACGAATACGAGCCTAACGGTGCCCACGGCTCCTTCAAGGTCAAATGATGGTTCATACCACTGCTCGTATAGTTCCATACATACACCTGACCGTTTGTACAACCCACCACCAAACGCGAACCGTTCACCACTATCTCCGCTATCGGCGACGGATGATACTGCGCCTTCCCCACTTGCACTAAACCCGTGCCACTCCAGCGGAACAGATACACCATCCCGTCAATACCCCCCACCGCCACATACACCGTACCCGACACTGTCCACACACGCAACGCACGCACCGCACCCGGAAACAACGGCAAATCCACCGCGGGCGTCCCCAACGAAAGCGTATCATACGGCGACGACGCTGGCGCACCCGGCGACCATGCATACACCCGAAGCCGACCCCCCGTCGTGCCTACCACCACCAAGTACGAACCACTCCCTATCCGCTCTATCTGTACACGCGACGCACCCAAACTCGCAACCCCATACGGCGTCACCACACCCGACGAATCCACCCGAACCAGATGCACTCCATAGTTTGGAGAGCCTGTACCTAACGCAAGATACGCCTGCTGAGCCGTATCCCCAGACGCCACATCGACATCCGCAATCGCACCCAAAGCAAAATGCCCTACACGCTCAGGAGTCGAGCCCACTGAATACCGATATAAACCAACGCCGTTTCCGCCAAAGCACACCCAAGTCTTGGGATCCTCTCCCGGCGCACCCTGCAACCGAAACTCTACACCGCAGTTCCCAAACACCATCTGCTGGGTATACTCCGACACAATCCGACTGCGCAGGTTCACATCACTCTGCGACCATACGAACGCACTACTGCCAACCAGTAGCCCAACAATCAGAACGCTTATGCTCCGCATCATTGTCTTACCTCCTTCTGCTTCGGTTAGCAACTCTGTCCAAAGACGAACAGTACTTGCAATAAATCGCTATCATCCACCAAGCCGTCGCAGTTCACATCGGCACGGTTGAAGCCTTCCCCACCAAAGGCGAACAGAACCTCCAAAATATCGGTATCGTCCACCATACCGTCCCGATTCACATCCTCAGGGCACGGCAACAACGGCAAGTTCTCCAACCGAGCCGCCGACATCACATACCCATTGCTGTAAATCAAAAACGGCCAACTGTCCACGCTCGACTGAGACACCTGAATGTAGCCCATCCCAGCACTGGGGAAAAAGGCAATATCCGTCTGGTAAAAATGCACCTCGTTCAGCCACCCAGGCTGGCACACAAACCCAACCCATACCGATAGCCCTTCAGGACCGCCAAACACCATCACTGTGTAGTTCAAGCCGTTCAGCACATAGTTGCCCACATCCAACGCCGAAATCGGTCCCAAACTGCCCAGCGTCGGCACCAACTCGTCGGGATTGGTCCGATTCAACAGGTTCCCGTTCGCATCCAACCGATAGATGCGCAAACGCCCGTTGCTCAACCCCACATACAGCACATTCGGGGCATTCGGATGAAACCGTACCAGCGTCGGATAAACTCCAGAGGGGAAATCGGTATCCTGCTCCAGTACCCCCCTCAGCACCCAAGTACCCCAATCACCGGCGTTCGGACGATGCAAGATCAACACCCGACGACGATATGCCGACGGTGTGTTCGGGTCATAATAATGCACCCCGTAAACCGCTGCCACCCGACGGTTCGCATTCATATCCCAGCGCACGCCACTCAAGTAGTTATATGCAAGACTGGGATTCGTCATAATAAACCCCATCTCGGTGTTTTCATCCAACGGGCGCGTCGCTTCGGTCGTCAGCGACGGCGTCCACCGAACCACTCGTATCACAGGGCGAAACCGATAGTAGGTCGTCGTGCCAATCTGATACGAGCCACGCGCCTCCGTATACAACAACGCTACCCGACTATCATCCAGCCCCACCGGCCACCAGTGAGATGGAAAACTGGTCGTATTGAACAACAGCGCCATCGTCGTGCCGTTCCAACCAGTCAACCGAGCGTTGTTCACCTCATACCCATACAGCACATTCCCCGACGGCGAGAGACGCATCAACGCATTAATCCCCACATCTCTAGGATCACATCCTGTCGTGCCACTCGCATTACATAGCATCGCCTGACTACTAATCGAACCGTCCGATGTGCGCAACACCGCCGCATGGCGAATGCCTACGCCCGTATCCCCTCCGCTATAAGTCATCGCATCTGCCCAGCCCGTCAAAAAGGTCGCTACCCGATCCTGTACCGCCTCAAACAGCGTCCCGCTCAACCCAGCATACCCTATCTGAACCCGATTCAACCGCGGCAACACCACCTGCTGAATACTCCCATCCAAACAGCCCACATAGAACAGGTCCGAATTAGACGGGTCGCGCGCAATACACTGCATTGCCTCAGGCAAGCGCGCCTGAAAGCCAGGCTCCATCACATTGTACGCCTGCGATTGCGCCACACCCCCATATAAACCTCTGCCTCGCATCAACCAATATGAAGTATCTTGGGAACCCGCACGCCTTATCAACCCCCACACCCCATTCTCGCTGTCTAACGCTAAACCAGGAGCAGAATCAGTACCCTGAAAAACCGCTCTGTCCCATACAGTTGCCCCACTATCCACATCTTCAACCAACGGAACCCAGTAGTACCCAAACATCCATACACGGTTCCCTGCCACACTCAACGAGGTGAGGCTGATATCGTCAAAGTTCAACGCACGACTATACGCATTACTCGCAAAGTTCCAACGCGACACCCGCGTCGCCGTGCTCACCACCACATCCGCACTCCCGTTCCGAACAAACGCAACCGCATTCGCTGGAGCACCTTCGCCCGACACCGTAAAGCCTGCCAACGGCGTCAAACTCGGCGTCGAACCACTCCAACTCAAACGAAACACCTCCACCCGCGGCGCACCATCCTGATGACCACAGACCGCCACGAGCGTACTCGTCGCATCTTGACCCCACGCCAACGCCTGCGCCGAACTCAACCCAGACGCCTGCGACAACACACTCGTCACACTCCCCGTGTGCTGAGCAACCACCAGCCTGCCCTCACTATCCGCAGAAAGGGTGTAGATATTGCTTCCTTGCTGGAACACCTCGATGCCCACCACACGCGATCCAGGGTGCAGCGCACCACTGCTGTCCCAAAGCGTCCAGCCACTACCTGTGTTCCGATAGAGGCGCACTTCACCACCTGCATAGCCCGCTGCGAGGTAGCGGGTGGAGCCACTTTGCATTGTGTCCAACGCCGTACACAAAAAAGGCGCACTCGCTATCGCCTGCACTGGCTCTAACGACGGCATTGCCGAAATCCCTAACGCCCCATAAGTACCGTAATAACCGTAGGGACGAGTCGTTGAATCGACCAGATAACGCACGCCCCCGATAGAAGGCGACACCAAAAAGCCCATTCTCGGTTGGGAAGGAGAGGCACCGCGAACGAACGCTCGGTAATGGAGATTGCCCGTCGCAGGGTCAATCAAAAACGCCCAGCCATAAAACTCTGTGCCACCTACCTGATTCACGCCATACCCCGCAACCCACCGAAGGTCACCATAAGGGGTCAAACCGTACAACTCAACTCTCAAATAATTATCCCAGAGAAAACTCGACTCCAATGGCTTGTGCCACAACGGCACTGCCGACAAACTCGGCCAACTCCAACCTGCTATCTCCCCATCCCCACTAAGCGACACTAAATAACGCGTACTCCCCACCGTCGCAAACACCAGACTATAAACGCGTCCCCCATGCCCAGCCACCGTCTGCACATGGCTCAGCGTCGGATTACCACTCCCATCAATCCCCACCTGCCAAACGCGAATCAGACCGTCTGCCCCACCCGACACCAACCGACGCGTCGCGGGATCATACGCCAACGCACTCACCGCCAACCCATGCGCCCCAGACACCAACACCGCCGATTGAGACGATGCTCCATAGTCTAACAACACTATCCGCAAGTTCCCGCTCGCATCCCCGCTCACCAACAAGCGATTATACCGACGGTCTGTCCGTTCCCCGCGCAACACCAACGCTGTCGTCGTCCACCCACTCACCGTCCAACTCTTCGGCTTCTCCAGATACCCCCCACGAAACACCCCCGCATTCCGCACCCAACGCCAAACCTGTATCGAGTTCGCTGCAAACCCTACCACATAGTCTTGGTTCGTCTCGTCTCTATCGGTGAAGGTATAGCCCGAATACGAACCACCGTAGTCATAACTCACCAGCCCATCGCCTTTGCGCGTGTTCGGGTTCAGCACATCCGCAGTCCGATACACCATCAGTAGCCCCGGATCCGGAAAGTTTAGAGGCGCCAGCAACAGGTAATCGCCCGTCTCGGTAAATGCCGCTGGGTAGTGCCCTATTGTCGCCGCCTTGTGCCACACCAAACTCGGACGATAGGAGGGGTCTTGCGCTATTCCCACACTTATCAACGCACCTGCCATCAGGCTTAAGCCAATCCGTATCCCTAAATACATTCCCATCGCCTTCTGCATCGCACTAACCTCCTTCAGTACATCGCCTCCCCCATTGGGGACGATGCCTGTACTTATTATAACCCATCTTTGAGGCACTTGTCAAGGGGCAATCCCGAAGGACACCGTTTGCACCTCCACCCCCCTATTTGAGTTCAAAACAAGCTTCCTATGGGTTAGATGACAAAAAAAATGATCTCAGCCCACACTTTACTTTCAAGCATGCGCCTCCTTTCAACTCACTCGGCAAGATCGATAGAGACAGAATGTTCTATCACGATGCCTACTCCAGAGAAACTGTTGACCTCACTCTGCTTGTCTGGGTCTGTACCTCCTTCAGCAATCGGCAGGTAGCCCTGCTTTCTCTATTATACCCAAACTTACCCGTTGCCCCTCCATCTCCCTCATCCTGCTCCTTGCCATCCGTATTTTTCGGACACCCTTGCCGAGGCGATGCACCAGCATTTTGTCATCACCAGCAAGTACGAGTGGCTCTTCTGGGATATGGGCTATCGGCAGGAGGCGTGGCTCGTTTAGGGCAAATCCTCGCCCCACGCTCGTTCGAGGGCGGTGTCCACGACGATTGCCTGCTCGCGCAGTTCGAACGCCTCCCAGATGAGCTTGACGCCCCCACTGGCACGGACGCGCTGGGTGTTGGCATTCCACACAATCCGCTCTGCACTGAGGCGGGCACCATTCACTTTCGAAACCGCCTGCACTTCGCCCCATGCCTCCACCTCGCGGGTCTCGCTATGAGCGCGAGCGTAGCGTGCGGTGAACTCCAAGGTCGGTTTGCCCTCTTGGTAGAGCCAGCCCCGTACCTCTTCTAAAACGCCCGTTGCGCCCTGCTCGCCCGTCTCCCCGCGCAGGGTTTTCGCAGTGAGCTTCCACAGGGTGCGCCCCTGTTCATCTTTCTGCTCCAGCGCAGGTTCCTGTATCTGCAGTTGGGCTTCGGGCAAGCGTACTGTACCACCGTTCGACACAGGCTCTTCAGAAGGGCGCATAGGCGGAGTATCGGCAGGCTGACATCCAGAAAGTATGAGGGTGAGCCAGACGAGTAGCAATACTTGGGGAGTGGGGGAGCGTGTTGCACTTTTAGCCCTCGCCCTATGCCCCTCTCCCATGCCCTGGGAGAAGGGAGTTTGGCTCCCTCCCTCTCCCATCCCCCCTGCCCCTAACAAGGGTACATAAGATGGGTTCATTTTCGAGGGCGAACGCACAATTTTCCGCAAGGGTTTTATCCCCCCTCCTGTAGGTTCCCTCCGCAAGCGAGGGGAACCATGCAATTGTTTTCGGTTCCCCTCGTCAACGGGGGGAACCTTAAGGAGGGGGGAATTGCCTCCCGAAAATGCTGGTGAACCGATAGAAAGTGAACCTGATCCGTGTACCCTTATCCACCCCCCTACCCCCCTGTCTAAGTGGAGATAAAGGGGGGATTCAGAGAGAGGGTTGGGGTGGGTGAGGGCTATCACTTTTCTCCACACGATGTTTACACCGTCGGTTCGTACGCCTTGTAAAGGGTGCTGATGAGTGTTTTCAAGTAGGAAACCGCCTGCTCTATCGGCACGCGTTCGGGCGATTTGTCGGCGCGCAAGCGTATCTCAACTTGCCCCTCCTGCACCGCGCGCCCCACCACCACTTGGATGGGAATGCCAATCAGGTCAGCATCCTTGAACTTGACCCCGCTTCGCTCGTCGCGATCATCGTACAGAACCTCGATTCCTTCCGCACACATCTCGGTATAGAGCCGTTCGGCAGTCTCGCGCTGGGCAGAATCTTCCGAGTTGACCAGTATCATCACCACCTCGAAGGGTGCGACCGTGATGGGGAATCGGATACCATCCTCGTCGTGGTGAACCTCCGCAACTGCTGAGAGGCATCGGCTCACTCCCAGCCCATAGCACCCCATGATGATAGGCTTCTGGTTGCCTTCCGCATCGGTGTAGAGTGCGCCCATCGCTTGGCTGTATTTAGTGCCGAGCTGGAAGATGTGTCCCACTTCAATCCCCCGTACCTCGCGCAGAACGCCCGATTCACAGCGGGCGCATTTGTCGCCTGCTTCTGCAACGCGCAGGTCTGCCCAGCGTGGCTCTGGGAAGTCGCGTCCCCAGCACACATGGATAAGGTGTGCGTCCTCGGCGTTTGCGCCCGTAACGAAGTCTTGCAGTCCGCGCAGTTCGTAGTCCGCCAGCACGGGGAGGTCTGCAGGGAGTCCTACGGGACCTGAGAAGCCCACGGGCGCGCCCGTGAGTTGGCGAATGCTTTCGGCATCCATCATCTCCACGCTCTCGCCGTTCAAAGCGTGCATCAGTTTGTAGGGGTTCAGCTCGCGGTCGCCTCGCACGAGCGCGGCGACAGGTTTACCGTCCACGCGCATCAGCAGGGTCTTCACCAATCGGTCAGCAGTGGTGTTGAGGAAGGCAGTGACCTCTTCCACCGTGCGCGCATTCGGTGTGGCAACCTGCTCGGCTGGAGGCACGGTATCAATTGGGGGTGGTATGAGATTGGGGTCGGGCAGTTCGCACCGCTCGGCATTTGCGCCATAGCCACAACTATCGCACTGAAGCACCTTGTCTTCGCCGCCCTCCGCCACGACCATGAACTCCTCGTTGCTTCCTCCCCCGATTGCACCTGCCTCCGCCTCTACGATTATAGTGGGCAATCCCATGCGCTGGAACATGCGTATGTAAGCCACACGGAGTGCCTGATAGGTGCGCTCCAACGCCTCTTCGTCGGTATCGAAACTGTAGGCGTCGTACATCAGAAACTCCCGTGCGCGAATCACACCCCCACGCGGGCGCGGTTCATCGCGGAACTTGGTCTGAATCTGATACAATACCAACGGCATCTGACGATAGGAGCTGACCGTATGGCGCACAATATCGGTGATGATTTCCTCATGGGTAAAGCCGAGTGTAAAAGGGCGATTATGGCGGTCTTTTAGTCGGAACAGGATGTCCAGCCCGCTACGCCCAGTCTCTTCCAGCAGTTCCAACGGCACGAGCGCGGGCATGAAGAGCTCCACCCCACCGATGCGGTCGGTCTCCTCACGCACAATTTGCTCGATTTTGCGTATTACCCGCCAGCCGAGAGGCATATAGATATAAACACCCGCCGCAACCTTACGAATGAAGCCTCCACGCAACAGCAGGCGATGGCTGGCTAACTCCGCTTCTGCTGGCACCTCTCGCAAAGTCGGTAGAAAGTAGCGCGACGCACGCATTCGCTTGTTTTCCTCCCTGAATTGGGGGTAATTGTACCCCTTTTGGGGGTAGAAGGCAGGATTCGAGCGCGAATCATAATTGCCTTTAATTGCCGTTCAACTTCGGGAGTGGTTGCTAAGCCCTTCCCTCTCTCCTGCCCCTCCTCACTGCTTTCGGGTGAGGAGGGGTATTTACATCGCTTGCTTATCGAGGGTCACGGAGAGCTTGAGGGCGTTGCCTTCCCGAAGCACAACCATCTCGACCGTCTGGTTGGGGCGTGCCAGGTAGAGGTAGCGTGTGAGGTCGGCAGAAGTGCGCACAGGTTGCCCGTTGAAGCCTGTAATGAGGTCGCTCGGCATTACCCCTGCCCTGCTTGCGGGGCTATTAGGAGCGACCCGTGCCACCTGGACACCGAGAGGCGTATTTTGATAATCGATGCCGAGATAGGCATACTCCACTGCGCCCCTTTGACGCAGCTCATTTACTGCCCGCTGAGCAATAAGTGAGGGCACCGCAAATCCCGTTGGGGCGAATCCCCCGCTGAAGCGAGGTTGAGCAACCCCATCCACTGTGCCCAGCGAGCCAACGATGACCCCTATCACCTGCCCCTGCGTATCGAGCAAAGGCGCGCCAGGTTCCCCAGAGCTGACCGTCCCGTTGAACTGGAGCAGGAGCACCACACGCCCTGTCTGGGTGCGCACTCCTACCCGGTCCTTGCCTCCCAGAGTGCCGACAGTGACGCTCCCTTCCAGCCCTCCACGATTGCCGATGAGGATGACGGTAGCACCTACGGGCACGCTTTCTGAATTGCCCCAGCGTAGGCTGGGCAGGTTGGAAGCCCCCTCGACTTGCAGTAGCGCCAGCCCGGTAATGTTGTCCACTCCCTGCACATGCGCAGGAAACACGCGCCCGTCCTGAAGGTGAATTTGCACCGAACGCGCATTCTGCACCCCATCGGCAGAACCCAC
>FWWL01008917.1_pt1 | contig 12542 bp, 9 predicted proteins | sample 2228331 | NCBI WGS metagenome assembly FWWL01 (sample SAMEA103939775, study PRJEB20133) | metagenome | reverse complement strand
CCCTCGCGGGCGCATAGCGCGAGCTTCCGAGGAACAGAACCGATCCCGGCAACAGCACTGCCGCGGTTCTCGCGCCTGCCAGCAGCGAGATGGAATTGCGGCTGATGTGCTCGAGGTGATCCACGCTCCTCGCGCCCATTTCCAGGGCCAGCGCCACGCCCCCGATGTCCTGGAACTGCCCGGCATGCATCGTGACCGCGAAGCCCAGCCGCCGCGCCGCTTCCAGATACCGCCGCGCCTGCGCCAGCTGAAAGGCGTTTCTGTCGCAATACACGTCGACGCAGCGCGCCAACTTCCGCGCGGCGATTGCGGGGAGCACTTCAGTGACCAGGTGGTTGATCCATGCGTCCGGCTGCCCGTCGAACTCCGGCGGCACCGCATGCGCGCCAAGAAACGTGGGCGATACTTCGAGTGGATCGCCGTCCAGAGACTGGAGGATCCGCAAGCACCGCTGCTCCCCCTCGGAGTCCAAAGCGTAGCCAGTCTTGGCCTCCACCGTTGTCGTCCCGCATTCCGCCATCCGCCACAACTCGCGCTGCGCCTGCGCTTTCAGCCGCTGCGGCGACATGGCCCGCAGCCGTTTCACCGTGGAAAGAATCCCTCCCCCAGCCCGGGCAATCTCTTCGTAGCCCTTGCCCGCCAGGCGCAAGGCGAAATCCTCGAGGCGCGGCGATCCATAGAGCAGGTGCGTGTGACAGTCCACAAAGCCGGGCAGCACCACGCCTCCCCGCGCGTCCAGCTCTTCCGCCTTGCGCGCGATCGACAGATTTTCAATCCGGCTCGCGGGTCCGACCGCTGCAATCTTGCCGTCCTTGACCAACAATGCGCCGTTGTCGATGATCGAAAGCTCGGAAAGTTCCGCTCCCCGCCTCGGTACGGCGCCATTCCGCAGCGTCAGTACTTGCCTGGCGCCACGAACCAGCAGTGTGTGTGACATTCGCGACAATCGTTCCTATTATGCGCGATCCCATCCGCATCCCGAAGAATGCGGATCCGGGCTGCGCGAATTGGGCCTGCGAGTTTCTGAATTCTCGGTTAAACTGTGAGCATCTTTGACCGGAGAAACAGGGAGGATCCGACCCGGTGAAGGGCAAAAATCCGTTGCAGGATGCCGCAGCGGAGATCCGCGCCGAGCTGGAAAAAATTCTCGCCAGTCCCGAATTTCGAACCACCAGGCGCGGATGCGAATTTCTCCGGTACACCGTCGAGCGCGTGCTTGCCGGGCAGGCCGAGTCGCTCAAGGAGCGAACCCTGGCGGTCGACCTGTTCGGGCGCTCTCCCGAGGCCGATCTCGAAAAGGACAGCTCCGTCCGTGTTTGCGCGAGGCACGTCCGCCAGCGGCTTGCCGCGTACTACGCCTCCCCCGCTGCTGCCGGTTGCCGGTGGCGGATCGAGCTGCCGGTGGGCAGCTATGTGCCGGTGTTCACTCCGGCTGCGGACTCAACCCCTGCGGCAGCGCCTTCGCAAGAGTCGCGATGGCGCCGATGGGCGCTTCCGGCGCTCTTCGCCATCGTGCTGGCTGTTTCTGCGCTCGTCCTCTGGAAACTGCTCTGGCGCGCCGATGGCCCGCTCAACCGTCTCTGGGCGCCCGCCTGGGATGCCGCGGAGATTCGCATCGTTCTGGTTTCAACCGCGGAAGACGCATCTTCCTCCGGGGCGGAACCTCTCATGACGGCGGCGCAGGCTTGCGGCGCTGCGGAACTGGCTCATGCCCTCGGGCGCCGCGGACTCCGAATTTCGGTCTCCTCAACCCATGAGACCGCAGCTCCGCCAGGAACCGGGGCCGTCGTTTTGTTGGGCCCGGTTCCCCCGGACGCTGCTTCCTCCTGGCTCGGCGATTCTTTCCCGGATTTTCCGTCCATTTCCGCGGCCGGATCGGGGAAAAATCCTCCGCCGGCACAAATTGCTCCATCCATTCCCGGGCCAGGGGCGGAGCAGGAGGCGGTACTTTACAGAATCCCGCCGTCGGCAAACAGGCCGTTTCTTCTGATCCTCAGCGGCCGGAGCGCCCGCGCCACGCGGCTTCTGGCATCCCTGGTGCTCGATCCTGCCTCGCTGTCCCGGCTCGTTCCGCTGCTCCCCGCGGAATGGGAGCGCCGCAGGCTCGCGGCCAGATTCCGGCTGCGCCGCGCAGGCGGAAAGACGGAATTCGAGCTTCTCACCGCGCGGCTTTGGTAGCCCTGCCTTCCATCGGGATCCTCAACCCGTGCCGGCGCGCGCACTCGGCTGCCGCCTCGTAACCCGCATCCGCATGCCGCAGCACGCCCAGCCCGGAATCGCAGCGCATCACGCGTTCCGCTCTCCGGCCAGCCGCTTCCGTTCCGTCCACCACCGTCACCTGCCCGGCGTGGAGCGAATATCCGATCCCCACCCCGCCGCCATTGTGGACACTCACCCACGTGGCTCCCGCAGCTGTATTGAGAAGAGCATTCAGGATAGGCCAGTCGGCGATGGCATCGCTTCCGTCCAGCATCCCTTCCGTCTCGCGGTAAGGCGATGCGACGGATCCGCAATCCAGATGGTCCCGCCCGATCACGATGGGGGCCTTCACTTTTCCCTCCGCCACCAGCCGGTTCATCGCCACTGCGAACCGGTCGCGCTCCCCATACCCGAGCCAGCAAATCCGCGCCGGCAGCCCTTGAAAGCGCACCTTCTCCCGCGCCAGCCGGATCCAGCGCACCAGAGCCTCATTGTCGGAGAACATCGCGCACGCCAAATCGTCGGTGACGTGGATATCCCCCGGCTCGCCCGAGAGCGCCACCCAGCGGAATGGCCCCTTGCCTTCGCAGAACAGCGGGCGGATATATTCGGGCACGAATCCCGGGATGTCGAACGCCCGCTCGACCCCGCGGTCAAACGCCATCTTGCGGATGTTGTTGCCGTAATCGAACACGCGTGCTCCGGCTTTTTGCATGGCGAGCATCGCCTCTACGTGCCTGGCGATCGAATCCAGCGCCCTTTCGACGTATTCCCGGGGATTCGTATGCCGCAGCCGCGCCGCCTGTTCCACGTTGTAACCGGAGGGAATGTAGCCGTTCAGAGGATCGTGCGCGGAGGTTTGGTCCGTCACGAGGTCCGGCGTGACGCCCACCCGCACAAGTTCCGGAAGCACGTCGGCGCAGTTGGCGCACAGCGCCACCGACAGCGCCCGCCGCTCGTCCCGGGCGTCCATCACCAGCCGCAGCGCCTCTTCCAGCGAATCCGCCCTCAGGTCGCAATACCCGGTCTGGATGCGGCGCGCGATCCTGGCCGGGTCCACCTCTACGCAAAGGATCGCCGCGCCGTTCATGGTGGCTGCCAGCGGCTGCGCGCCGCCCATGCCGCCCATGCCGCCGGTGAGCACGAACCGTCCGGACAAATCCCCGCCGAAATGTTTCCGCGCCGCGGCGGCAAAAGTCTCGTAAGTTCCTTGCAGGATGCCCTGCGTCCCGATGTAGATCCAGCTGCCCGCCGTCATCTGCCCGTACATGGTCAGCCCGGCGCGCTCGTACTCGCGGAAATGCTCCCAGTCCGACCACCGCCCCACAAGGTTCGCATTGGCGATCAGCACGCGCGGCGCGTCTTCGTGCGTGCGGAACACGCCCACGGGCTTGCCCGACTGCACGACGAGCGTTTCGTCCGCTTCCAGCGCCAGCAGCTCGCGGACGATCGCCTCCAGACAGGCGCGGTTTCTCGCCGCCTTCCCCGAGCCGCCGTAGACGATCAGCTCCTCCGGCTTCTCCGCCACCTCGGGATCCAGGTTGTTCATCAGCATGCGCAGCGCCGCCTCTTGCGGCCAGCCCTTCGCATGCAGCTCCGTCCCCCGCCATGCCCTTGCCGTGACTGTCATGTCCAAATTCTAGGCCCTCCGCTGCGCAGCGTCACCCCCTCCTGCAGCGGCGGGGACGCCCGGGGCTCAGGGCTCCGGCGGGGCTTCGGAGTATCCCGTGATGCGGGATTCAGACTGGAACTTCCGGTAATCGCGCCACGACACCTCGACCTCCGCGCGGATTTTCCTCAGCAGGGCAAGGCGGGCGCCGAGCTGCATGCGGGCATGCGAGGGCAGCCAGACCTCGCCGTGCACCCGGCGTTGCTCGAAGGTCATCCGGGCGCCCGGATCGAGGCGCGCCAGAATCCAGCCGAAGCTCACCGGCGCGATGGTTTCCGCCTCCACGCGCACCCACTGATAGTCCTGCTGATCGATCCACAGCCGTCCGCGGAACTTGGGCAACAGGTCGGCGCGCCGCGCCTTGGGCTTGAAGCCGGGCCGCGGCTCGGCGTCGATGACCCACACAGGGCGCCCGTCAAGGATCTCTTCCCCTGCCAGACGAAACTGGAAAGCTTCGGGAATCTCCTGCGCGAACTCGCGTCCCTCGCGGCGGCGCTTTTCCAGCTCGCGGAGCCGGCGCGACCGGCTTTCGGGATTCTCGCTCCGGCGGCGCGACAGTTCCCGGTCCAGCTTCTCCTGCTCCTTGCGCGCTTCCGCTTCCGGCAGCGGCTTGACATCCTTGGCGATGAGCTTCTCGTAGGGCTCGCCGTCCAGCACGATGACGTCGTAGGTGCGGGACTCCACCTTCACAACCCTGCCGTTCTTGTCCAGCCGCCTCTGCTCAGTGTGCTGGATGTAGCTGTAGTCGTTCGCCCGCTCGAAATTCAGACGGTCCCGCTCGACGCTGCGGCGGACGATCTCCGCGGGGTCCGGCGTCTCGGCAGGCAACAGAACGGCGAACAGAAGCGCGCCGGCGCATTGCCAGAAGGCTCGCATCATTTCTTACAGACGCAGAAACCGGCCCGCAGATTGCCGGATTCCGCTTATTCCCGGACCAGCGGCGCGCGGATCGTGAAGACAGCGCCGGCGCCGGAAGGACGGTTGGCGGCGGTGACCGAGGCGCCGTTGGCTTCCACCAGCGTACGGACGATGTGAAGCCCCAGCCCGGCATGCTTGGAGCGTGTGGAGAAGCGTGCCGTGAAGATGCGGGGCAGAATCGCCTCGTCGATCCCCGGCCCGTTGTCCATCACCTCGACCACCAGAGTGGCGTCTTCCACGCGGGCGTGAATTTCGATGTCTCCGCCTCCCCGCTCCTTCATCGCCTGCGCCGCGTTCAGCAGCAGGTTCATGAAGACGCGCTCCCAGTCTCCGGCGTCTCCGGGCAGGCGGTGGTCGCGTCCCAAGTGGCGGTGCACGCGGATCTTGGCGCCGGAGAGGTGGCGCAGGAAGTCGCGCAGGAACGTCTCGGCGCGGTCAACGACCTCTCCCAGATCGGCGCCGGCGCGGTTCTGATCCGCATACACGCCGACAATCCGGCGCCCGCGGTCGACGCTGCGGAGCAGAGCGGCGGACAGCTCGCGCCACCGTTCGTCAGCAGCAAGCAGCTCTGCGGCGTCGGAGATCGTCTCGAACACGTTGTTGAGGTCGTGCACGAGCCCCTGGAGCGTGAGATCGCCGCCGGCTCGTGCATCCGGATCGCTCATGACCCTCCCTCTGTGGCAACCTCCCGCAGTTTACTCCAGAACTCGGGGAAGGACACGGACGCCGCCTCGGCGCCTTCGATGGCCACAGGGCCATTGGCGGCGAGCCCTGCAATGGCGAAAGCCATGGCGATCCGGTGATCGCCGAAGCTGGAAACCGAGCCTTGCCGGAAACGCTGACGCCCCTCCACGCGAAGGCCGTCGGGTGCGGTTTCCACGCGGATGCCAAGCTGCCGGAGATTCGTGGCGACGGTCTCGATCCGGTCCGTCTCCTTGACGCGCAGTTCGGCGGCGTCGCGGACTGTCAGGCCCTCCTCGCTGACGGCGCCCAGCACGCAGAGCACCGGGATCTCGTCGATCAATGCGGCGGCAAGGCCCTTCTCGATCACGCCGCCGGCGAGCTTCGAGCCCCGCACGCGCAGCACGCCCACCGGTTCTCCGTGCCGCATGCCGATGTCGAGAATCTGGATCCGGGCGCCAGCGGAGACGAGAAAGTCCACCAGCGCCGCGCGAGTCGGGTTGAGGCCGATATTCTCGAGGATCAGATCCGACCCCTCGAGCATTGCAGCCGCTACCAGGAAAAAGGCCGCCGAACTCAGGTCGCCCGGAACCGTGAGTTCGCGGGGCTCCAGGCGGGCAGGACCGCGGACACGGGCCCAACCGGAACCGGCCTCCACTTCCGCGCCGAACTCGCGGAGCGCCACCTCGGTGTGATCTCTCGTGCGCGCCGGCTCCCGCACGGTCGTGACTCCGTCGGCCATCAGCCCGGCCAGCAGCACGCAGCTCTTGACCTGCGCGCTTGCCACCGGCGTTTCGTATTCGATGGGCTGGAGCGGACCGCCGCGGATCACCACCGGCGGATACTTGCCCTCGCGGGCCTCGACCGTGGCGCCCATGCGGCGGAGCGGATCGAGGATCCGCTGCATCGGGCGGCGCGAAAGGCTTTCATCGCCGATCAGGCGCGACTCGAACGGCTGCCCTGCCAGCAGGCCGGAGAGCATGCGGATGGTGGAGCCGGAGTTGCCGGCGTCGAGATCGCCGCCCGGAGCCTGATAGCCGTGCAGCCCCCGGCCCCGGATGCGCACCTCCGTGCCCTCCACGGCCACCTCGATGCCCAGCGAACGGATGCAGCGCAGCGTGGAGTGGCAATCGGCGCCGGAGGAGTAGTTGCGGATTGTGGAAAGCCCTCCGGCGACGGAGGCGAGCATTGCGTAGCGGTGGGAAATCGACTTGTCGCCCGGCATGGTGAGGCTGCCATGAAGGCGGCGCGCCGGGTGGATCACTTCAACCATCCAACATCCTTTCGTAACGGACCGGACTATTCGATCGGATAGGGCCCGCTTCGGGCAAGCGGATACCAGCGGCGCCAGCGGTCCTGCATCTCCAGACGGATCGACACCGCGCGCGCCGGAGGCAACGCCTGCAACATGAACGAACTCTCTTCGCCCGGCGGCAGCAGCTCCGGTTCCAGGTCTGTGCGCCGCGTCGAGACCACCTTGTCATCGGAAGAGAGAAATTCGAACACCAGCACCGGGAACCGGACAGGCTCCGAGCCGGTGTTTCGGATCCGGCCGTCGATCCAGATCCGGTCTTCCTGCCGCTGGGCCTTGAACTCCACCACTTCAAAACGCGGCGGCTCCGGCTTGCGGCGGGATTGCCCGAAGGCCCAGAATAGGAAAACTGACGCGGTCAGCAGCAGCAGCCGCGGGATCATCAGAGATCAGTGTAGCGAAGGAAGGGGACCGGAGAGAAATGCGGAGAAGAGACTGGCTGGCAATGAATGCGGCGCTGCCGCTGGCGGCGCGCGCGGCGCAGGCCGGGCCGCGCAACCTGGCGGTCTCGAGCGCCAACGGCCTGAAGGCGTGCGCGAAGGCGATGGAAATCCTGCAGGCAGGCGGCGATACGCTGGAGGCGGCTGTTGCGGGCGTCACGCTGGTGGAGGATGATCCAAATGACACAAGCGTCGGCTACGGAGGGCTTCCGAACGAGGAGGGCGTGGTAGAGCTTGACGCCAGCGTCATGCACGGGCCGACGCGCCGCGCCGGCTCGGTGGCCTCGGTCCGGAACATCAAGAACGTGGCGCGGCTGGCCAAGCTCGTGATGGAGCAGACCGATCACATCATGCTGGTCGGCGAAGGCGCCTTGCGCTTCGCGCGAGCCTGGGGCTTTGAGGAGACCAACCTTCTGACCGAGAGGTCCAGAATGGCCTGGATCGCCTGGAAACAGTCCCTCCGCGACCGCGAGGGCAACAACAACTGGACCGACGGCCTGGATTCTCCGGCGGCGCTGCAAGCCGCGGAGCGCCTGCGGCAGCAGTTCCCCAACGCCTCCGACGAGCTGATCGCCTGGGCTCTGGACGTGGCGGCGAATCCGCCCACCGGCACCATCAACCTTCTGACCCTGAACGCCAAAGGGGAGATCTCGGGCACGACGACGACGAGCGGACTTGCCTGGAAGATCCCCGGGCGCGTGGGCGATTCTCCCATCATTGGCGCCGGGCTGTACGTGGATCAGGACGTGGGCGCCGCGGGCTCCACAGGGCGCGGCGAGGAAAACATCCGCGTCGCCGGGGCGCACACGATCGTCGAGATGATGCGGCAGGGCATGGAGCCGCGAGAGGCTTGCCTGGAGGCGCTGAAGCGCATCGCGAAGAACTACCGCAACAACATGGATCTTCTGAACCGTTTCGACATCAACTTCTACGCCCTCCGGAAGGACGGCCTCTACGGGGCGGCCTCGCTGTGGAACGGGCGGATGCGGCGCGGCTACTGGGCGGATACGCAGTTCGCCGTCAACGACGGCACGGGCCCCTCGCGGCTGGAAAAATGCGCTTTTCTTTTCGAGCGGAAGCGCAGTTGATCTTGCTTCACAACGCAAGAAATCGACTGAATAGAGGCCCCTGCATCCGGTTGCTGCCGGATGATTGACAAAAGAACAAGCCGGGTGCTATCAGAAAAATTGAGTGGACTGATTTCCTGCGGGAAAGCCGCGTGAGCGCGGGGGAGGCGCGGTCCCGCTGATGACCCGCAGAGGGCCCGCGAGCCCGGGCCCGCCGGTTGGAGAAACGCAAAGAAGGCAGGAAAGCGTGTCCTGCCCCGCATGGCTTCAGGCCTCCGCAGGCAATCGCATCGAGCGCAGCCAGCGAAGAAGGAGCCAGAGGGCGATGAGCACCGTTGCAAGTCCGGCCATCCACTCTGCCGCCGGTTCGCCCGCGGCGCCGGCGGGCGTCAAGCGCGTCGCCGTCGTCGGGAACTACCTGCCCCGGCAGTGCGGGATCGCCACTTTCACCACCCATCTGTGCGAGGCTCTGGCCAGCGTGGCGCCAGAGCTGTCCGTGATCGCCATCCCGGTCAACGACCGTCCCGAGGGCTACGCCTACCCCCAGCGCGTGCGCTTCGAGCTGGAGCAGAACGAGATCAGCACCTATCTGAGCGCCACGGACTTCCTGAACATCAACAGCGTGGACGTCGTTTGCGTGCAGCACGAGTATGGCATCTTCGGCGGGCCCGCCGGCAGCCACATCCTGGCGATGATGCGGGAGCTGCGCATGCCGCTGGTCACCACGCTGCATACGGTGCTGAAAGAACCGGATCCGAACCAGCGTCGCGTGCTGGAAGAGATCGCAAGGCTCAGCGACCGCATCGTGGTGATGACCCGGCGCGGCGTGGAATTCGCCCGCGACATCTACGGAATTCCGGAGGAGAAGATCGACCTGATCCCTCACGGGATTCCGGATGTGCCGTTCGTCGATCCGAATTTTTACAAAGACCAATTCGGGCTGCAGGGCAAAATTGTCCTTCTGACATTCGGCCTGCTTTCTCCCAACAAGGGGATCGAAAATGTCATCTCCGCGCTGCCCCGGGTGCTGGAGTGCTGGCCGAACGTAGTGTACGTCGTGCTGGGGGCCACGCATCCGCACGTCCGCCAGCGTCACGGGGAAGATTACCGCTTCTCGCTGGAACGGCTGGCGCGCAAGCTGGGCGTGGAGCGGCATGTGGTCTTCCACAACCGCTTCGTCAGCCAGGAGGAGCTGCTTGACTTCATCGGCGCCGCCGATATCTATATCACCCCCTATCTCAACCCGGCGCAGATCACTTCCGGCACGCTGGCCTACTCGGTCGGCGCCGGCAAGGCTGTCATCTCCACGCCCTACTGGCACGCCGAGGAACTGCTGAGCGAGGGGCGAGGGATCCTGGTGCCCTTCGCCAATCCGGAGGAAATGGCCAAGGCCATTCTGCGGCTTCTGGAGAACGAAGCCGAACGGCACGCCATGCGCAAGCGCGCCTATCTGGCGTGCCGGGAGATGGCATGGCCCAACGTGGCCGCAATGTACCTCAAATGCTTCGAGCGCGCGCGGGAGGACCGCAGCCGCAACCCGCGGCGGGCCTACACGGCAGTCACGTTGCGCGACCGGACCGTGGAGCTGCCGGCGCCGAAGCATGACCACCTGCGCACGCTGACCGGCCCGGCGGGCCTCTGGCAGCACGCTGTCTATACGGTCCCGAACTACGCGGAGGGCTACACCACGGACGATAACGCGCGCGCGCTCGTGCTGAGCGTGATGCTCGAGCGCCGCGGGCACACCTGGCCCTACGCGGAACGCTACCTCGCGTTTCTCCAGCACGCCTTCAACCGGGAAAATGGCCGCTTCCGCAACTGGATGTCGTTCGATCACCGCTGGCTGGATGACACCGGAAGCGAGGACTGCCACGGCCGCGCCGTGTGGGCGCTCGGGATGGTTCTTGGCGCCTCCGGCCGCGACGGGCTGCGCGGCGCGGCCGGCCAGCTTCTGGAAGCGGCCCTGCCCGCGTTGAAGAACTTCACGAGCCCGCGCGCGTGGGCCTACGCGCTGCTGGGGTTGAACGAGTATCTGCGCCGCTTTCCGGGCGACCGGGCCGCGCAGGCGCTGCGCGAGGATCTCGCCGAACGCCTCATGCGCCTCTATCGCGCGGTCAAGCAGCCGGACTGGCTGTGGTTCGAGGACATCCTGGCTTACTGCAATGCGCGGTTGAGCCAGGCGTTGATCCTCACGGGCCGCGGCTTGGGCCGCTCGGACTGGCTGGAGGCGGGGCTCGAGTCGCTGGACTGGCTCGTCCGCGTGCAGACAGCAGAAGAAGGGCACCTCGTGCCCATCGGGTCGAACGGGTTCTGGAGGAGAGGGCAGGAGCGGGCGCGGTTCGACCAGCAGCCGGTGGAAGCGCACACGCTGGTCTCGGCGTGCCTCGAGGCGTGGCGCGCCACCGGGGATGAACGCTGGCGCACCGATGCGCGGCGGGCGTTCGAATGGTTCCTCGGACGCAACGATCTGGGGCTGCCCCTTTATGATCCGGTCACTGGCGGGTGCCGGGACGGGCTCCATCCGGACCGCGTGAATCAGAACGAGGGGGCGGAGTCCACGCTGAGCTTCCACTTCGCGCTGGAAGAGATGCATCAGGCAGGCGACATCCTGTGAAACTGCATCCGGATGCCATGTCGAGCGTGACAAACAACAACAAGCACGAGATCCTGTTCCACCGCTACCAACACAATCCGATTTTGCGGGCCGAAGACTGGCCCTATCCGGTGAACTCCGTCTTCAATGCCGGCGCATGCCTGCTGAAGGACGGAACCACGCTGCTGCTGTGCCGCGTGGAGGACCGCAGCGGAATCTCGCACCTGTGCGCGGCGCGCTCCCGCGACGGCGTCACGGGATGGGAGATCGACCCGGCGCCCACGATGCTTCCCGATCCCGTAAATCATCCCGAAGAGATCTGGGGCATCGAGGATCCGCGGATCACCTACGTGCCGGAGCTGGACAAATACGCCGTGGCGTACACGTCCTACTCCAAGGGCGGTCCCGGCGTGTCGCTGGCTTTGACGGAGGACTTCCGGCACTTCGAGCGCTTCGGCGTGATCATGCCTCCGGAGGACAAGGACGCGGCGCTGCTGCCGCGCCGCATCGGCGGCCATTGGGCGCTGATCCACCGCCCCGTCACCACGTGGCGAGGCGCGCATATGTGGATCTCCTACTCCCCCGATCTGCGCCACTGGGGCAGCCACAAGCTGATCCTGCGGGCGCGCGAAGGAGCGTGGTGGGACGCGGGGAAGATCGGGCTGTCGCCGCCGCCGATCGAGACCAAAGAGGGCTGGCTGGTGATCTATCACGGAGTCAGGCACACGGCCTCCGGCGCTCTGTACCGGCTGGGGCTGGCGTTGTTCGCCCTGGAGACGCCGGAGCGGTGCCTGTTGCGCAGCGACAGCTGGATCTTCGGCCCGGAAGAGCCCTACGAACGGCAGGGCGACGTGGCGAACGTCGTCTTCCCGTGCGGCTACACGATGCAGCCGGATGGCGACACGCTGAACATCTACTACGGCGGCGCGGACACCTGCGTTTGCCTCGCCACGGCAAGCGTGCGGGCGATGCTGGATTGGCTGAAGCAGCACGGGCGGCCGGATTCGGGCGGGTACGCGTAAGGCGCACGGCTCACGCGGAGAGAAGATCGCGGAGGCTCAGGATCACCAGAGCAACGGTGAGCCCGATCAGGATCACCACGCTCGTCCAGCCGACGACGTTGTAGAAGCGCGTGTTCTTCCACTTTTTCATCAGACGGTCCTTGTTGACCAGCAGGATCATGAAGATCAGCACGAGCGGCAGCAGCGCTCCGTTGATCACCTGGCTCAACAGGATCATCTTCACGAGCGGAAATCCGGGCCACAGAATCACGCCTCCGCCGACGGCAATCAGCAGCGTGAACAGCCAGTAGAAAACAGGCGCATCGCGGAAGCCTTTGTTCACTCCGGATTCAAACCCGAGCCCTTCGCAGACCGTGTAGGCAGTGGACAGCGGAAGGATGCAGGCGGCGAACAGCGAAGCGTTGAACAGCCCGATGGCGAACAGCAGGAACGCGTACTGCCCGAAGGGGCGCAAGCAGAGCGCGGCGTCGGTGGCGTCCTGAATGTCGCGCGGCGCAACGTCGTGGATGGCGCCGGCGCACGCCACGATGATAAAGAAGGCGATCACCGTCATGGCAATGCAGCCGACGATCACTTCCAGCCGGCTCTCCGCGTATTCCCGGGCGGTGATGCCCTTCTCGACCACGGCAGCCTGCAGGTAA
>FWWL01008720.1_pt1 | contig 12542 bp, 12 predicted proteins | sample 2228331 | NCBI WGS metagenome assembly FWWL01 (sample SAMEA103939775, study PRJEB20133) | metagenome | reverse complement strand
GTCTCTATCCATCTTTTAAATGGACCTGAAATCATTGCATCTATCCAGTCAACAAAGGGCGTGGAGATGTCAAATGCGAGTTTGAATACAAGCCACATTGCTCCAAGGAATATTGGTATGCCCAAGATCCTGTTCAGGACAATCCTGTCTATCCTTTCGGTTATCTCGATTTTTCTTAACTCTGGCTTTTTCAATACCTCACGGGTAAGTCCTGCTGCAAGTCCATATCTAACATCTGCCATTATGGATTCTATATCTTCACCGTGGGCATTTTTTAAATGGCTAACAGCAGCTTCTATGTCTATGCCATCTGTGTTTATCTCTTTATATACATATTCGTCCCCTTCCATAAGCTTGAAGGTGAGCCATCTCAAAGGGTATCTCTCAATTAGTGAGGGGTGTTTTTTTATCTCCCTGCTGAGTTTAATGGCAGCATCTTCGATATCCTGTCCGTAATTTAATTGTCTTGGAATATGCGACTCTCCTGATGTGGAGATCGCAACTACAGCCTCCATCAAATCATCAAGCCCCTTTTTCCTTGTGGCTACAGTAGGGATAACCTTAACACCGAGCAATTCTTCCATCTTTTTGATATCAAACTGGTAGCCCTTCTTTTCTGCCTCATCATAGATATTCAGGGCAATGACAAGGGGAATGCCCAGTTCCAGAAGCTGGATTGTAAGGTATAGATTCCTTTCAAGGTTTGTTGCATCAACGACATCGATTATCACATCAGGTCTTTCGTGAACAAGATAATCCCTTGCAATTCTCTCTTCCTGAGTATAAGGACTGAGGCTATATGTTCCAGGCAGGTCAACCAGTTTGATCTTTAAGTCTCTGTATTCAAGGTTTGCTGTCTTTTTTTCTACTGTAACCCCTGGCCAGTTGCCGACATAAAGCCTTGTTCCTGCGATTGCATTTATTAATGTTGATTTGCCTGAATTTGGATTGCCTGCAACTGCTACTGTTATCGCTTTTCTATTCATCTGTTTGTTGCTGACAGCTGATTGCTGATTACTGATTGATGTCTTCATCTTAGCACCTCCACATCTATCTCCTCTGCCTCTTTTTTGCGGAGCGAGAGTTTATAATTTTTAATGGTCACCTCGATTGGGTCACCAAGTGGAGCTACCTTCTCGACCTTTACTATCTCTCCAACAAGCACTCCCATGTCCATGAGTCTCCTCTTTAAAGGACCTGTAGCTCTTATCTTTATGATTCTCCCTGTTTCTTCAGGTTTAAGCATTGATAGATTCATCATGCCTCCTTTTTGTGATATAATTTTTTTATGAATAGAGATAGGCGCAAGGTTGTCGCCAATATCTTTGCTGATGCTGCCAAATACACACTCACGGTAGGAATAATTGGTAACATATTGGCAGAAAAATTTACTCTGCCATTGGCAATTACAATTGGACTGACAACTTCCATACTCACGGTGGCTGCATATTTTTTAACACCAAAAGACAAGGAGGAATAACAACTATGGAAGGACTCTATGTGATGCTCAGCATAGTCATATTGACTGCACTTGGTTTCACCATTTACTTTGCTATCCAGGACTGGAAGGAATCGAAAAAACGCAAGTCCCATTAATCTATCCTCCTCACCATGATTTTCATAGCCATTCCCCTGCCTATGGCTATGCGAGATTCATCCACCTTAACTAATAAAGAGCCATTGCCTGCATTGTTGAGCACCTCAACAATCTTTCCCACACGAAGCCCCATGTCTTCTGCATGACATACGCTCTTTCTGTGATCCGATTCACAACCCTTCTGCATCCTTATTTCCACTATCTCTGCCTTCTCACCCTCTGATAAAAGCCCAAGCGGTGCCATATCATCACCTCCTAAAATTTCACAGCAATCCCTGCAAGGAATGTTAAATCAGTTTCTGGCTTATTGAGCGCACCCTTGACACCAAAATCAAAGGCAATGTCTTCTGATATCGAATAAATCAGTCCGCCCAATATAAATGCTGGATGGGTATTTGATTCCCTGTCAGGATCTGTCTCAACTCCTATATTGGCAACCACCTTAAGGTTCCTCAGAACCTCTAACTCTCCTGCAAGGGATGCATGCCATATATCCTTTCTTTCATCGATCCTGTTTTCATTTCTTGTGTAGCCGATGTTTATATGAAATGCCAGTGGCTCTATCTCCTTTGTGGTTATAAAGAAAAGGCCATATGTTGCTCTTCCTGTTCCCAGTCCTTTATCCCTGTCTCCTGTCGGAAATGTAATACCCGGCTTCAGGGCGAGACCCAGGCCCTTATGCTCATAGAACCTCCATTTGACCTCTAAGGACATATCAGCAATACCGTCCACATCAGATGAAGGATCGCCATCCTCTTCAGTCTTTATCCATTGATACGGCAAACCAAAAATGATATCCATATTATCAATGACTCCATAAGACAGAATGGTTGCTATCTCACCACCTGTCTTTTTTGTTGTAACTCCGTCTGATATCTCTTTGTCATAGATAAACTCGCTGTTAATCTCAACCTGAAACCTTCTCTTTCCCTGAGTGCCTGTATCATCAGTAATCAGTGGATGGGCAGCATGGGCATAGGGGACGGGCAACAGTGAAAAAATAAATATTAAGAACCCCATAATCTTTTGCGCACAAAGTCTTTGAATCCTTGAATCATTGAATTTTTGATACCCTGATTTTTGAATCTTAAAAAACTGAATCATTCTGCCTCCTTAAAATTGATATTTAATTAAAAGAAGATTTTTTAACTCTTCTTTGCAATATGTAAACATCCAAGACAATCCCGCAAAGTGCATACACCACATGAGTGACGCATAAAAACAGGAATATTTCTCGCCTTTGCTATCTTCATCACCTCTCTTTTTGCCCTGTGAGACACCTTGTTTGTAAAGATAATAACTGCATCCACATTTCTGACTTTTGAGTCAATGCCCGCCTCTGACTTTGTAAAAACCTTAAGGTCTACACCCAACCTTTTGGCTTCGTTTATATAATCCCTTTCAAGCCTGTCCATTCCGCCAATCAAAGCCACACACATAAAAACCTCCAGATAAAAAGACTTGGTCTAAATGTCCTTCTGCGAGGCTCAGGCAGCCCGTTTAGACATCCATTTCACGCCTGTGCTGCCTGATCTGCTCATATACTAAGCCCTATCATCTTTGCTTCTGTCATCTTCAATACTTAACCTTTATTCCATCAAGCTCTTCTTTTGTAATATCCTTCCACTTCTTCAATGTCCAGTTGCCTACCCAATCCTTAAAGAGTTTAAGATTTTGCTGTCTTTCCTCCTCTGTTGAGCCTAAATATTGATACATATTGCCGGGTCTACCATCTTTAGTATTCTTGCCATCGTCGAGCCTGCGCATCAATGCCCCTGTATCTGGCCATGCAGTATAAAAAATGAGATGGCTATAAGTATCCATTCTCATGCCCTTCCCTTTTGATATCCATTTTACAGGGTCTTCCTTGAACTCATGATACTCAGGTGCTGAATCAGGTCCATGGCATCCTATGCATCTGGAATCAAACAAAGGCTTGATGTGTTTTCTGTAAGTTACCTCCTCTGACCATGCCATAAAAGGAATGGCCATTAAAACTACGAAAGCAAATGCAGCTTTCTTCATTTTCTCCTTTGGATGGTCCTTTTTCAGTCTGTCCATACTGCCAAGCAATAAGATACTCATATGCTCCTCCTTGTTTTTTTAATGAAATAAAATTTGAATATTCTAATTATAAGCATTTTAAAAAAGTTTGTCAAGATGATACAAATTTGTTTTTTATTTCAAATATTTTTGATAAAGTAAGAGGGGATATAACCTTAAATTTGACTTAATGAGACTTAAAAATTAAAATGTCTATATGCCATCAATAAGGATTCTTCCTGAATCACTGAGAAATATTATTGCAGCGGGTGAGGTCGTCGAGAGACCTGCCTCAGTCGTAAAGGAATTGATAGAGAACTCCATTGATGCTGATTCAGAGAATATAGAGATCGAGATCTCATATGGTGGAAAAAGATTAATCAGAATTGCGGATGATGGCATAGGTATGGACAGAGAAGATGCCATGCTCTCCATTGAAAGATATGCAACGAGTAAGATATCAAAGATCGAGGATCTTATAAACCTGAGAACCCTGGGCTTCAGAGGAGAGGCTCTTTCATCAATCGCATCTGTATCAAAGATGACTGTGGAGACAGGAAGGAGAGAAGAATCCACGGGTACATATATAGAGATTCATGGGGGTGTCATAAAGAGTATAAAAGATTCACCGGTGAAGGGAACTGTTATCACAGTAAAGGATCTGTTTTATAATGTGCCTGCAAGAAAGAAATTCATGAAATCAGAACAGACAGAATTAAACCATATAATAGAGAGTATCATCCACCAGGCTCTATCACACTATAGAGTGGGATTCAGGCTGAGAATTGATGGAGGAGAATTTATGCTCCTTCCACAGGCATACCATGAGAGGGAAAGAATAGCACAGATATTCGGTGCAGATTTCATCAACGGAATCGAGGAATTCGAAAAAAGAGAAGGTGAAATATCGATAAAAGGATTCATATCAAAACCCGACAGATCCCGAAGAACCAGAACAAACCAGTATCTCTTCATCAATCATAGACCTGTAAAGGACCCGATTGTATCAAAGGCGATATACACTGCCCTTGAGGGGTATTTAGAAAAAGAGAGACATCCATTTTATGTAATCTATTTAGATATACCACCTGAATATGTGGATTTCAATGTGCATCCATCAAAGAAAGAGGTGAGGTTCAGGGATAATAATCTGATATACGAGGCCGTATATTCCACAATAAGAGAAAATTATCTTTCTGAGAAGATATCCACCTTTTCCCATGGTATAAATTATCGAGATGTGGAATTAAAGATAATGGCTCAAGACCTGAGTCTGTCAGAAACCCCTGTAACATTCAGCAATATAGAAAATATCCCTGTGCCATCAGTGAGGGACATTAAAAGGCATGAATTTATATTTATCGCTGATACATATATAGGATTTTCAGAACCCGATGGTTTTGTGGTAATGGATCAACATGCAGCACATGAAAGGATTCTTTACGAAAGATTCCTGAAGAGAAGAATCCAAACAACAATCCTCCTCTTTCCTGTAGAGATAAGGCTCTCGCCACAGGAATACAGAAACATCCTTGATAATCTCGAGATATTGAGGGAATATGGATTCGAGGTGGATGATTTTGGAGATAATTCCGTCATCGTAAGGCAGATACCAGATATCTTCGATAAGGATGATATCCCCTCATTACTCAAAGATATAGCATACACCATAAATAATGCTGAAATCGATAAGGAAAGCGATATCTATGATAAAAAAAGGATGGAAGTGGCTGTTGCCATTGCATGCCACAGATCAGTAAGGAAGGGTACAAGACTAAGTCCTGATGAGGCACATTCTCTACTTGAGAGATTGTATGAAACAGATGACCCATGGCACTGTCCCCATGGAAGGCCAACCATGATAAAATTCGATATCCCCTATCTTGAAAAACTCTTCAAAAGGAGAAAATAATGCATTCAAGACTCCTCACAGCAACCATATTCGGAATTGAAGCGCACCCGGTCGAGGTGGAGGTGGACATAACATCGAGGGGACTTCCCCACTTCTCTGTCGTGGGATTGCCTGATACAGCGGTAAAGGAATCAAAGGACAGGATAAAGGCTGCATTAAAGAATATCGGTTTCAATATACCTCTGAAACAGATAACTGTAAACCTTGCACCTGCAGACCTAAAGAAGGAGGGTTCTTCCTTCGATCTTCCAATAGCGATAGGTCTTCTCGTCGCAGAAGGTGTGATCCCGCAGGAAAACTGCAATGGTTATCTCTTTTCAGGTGAATTATCACTCGATGGAAGGATCAAACCAGTGAAGGGTATTCTTCCTATCGCCATAAAGGCAAAGGAGTTGGGTCTTAAGGGGATCATAATCCCTGAGGATAATATAAAGGAAGGAGCCATAGTAAAGGGTATCGAGATATATGGCACAGGCAATCTCACTGAATTAATCTCATTTTTAAAGAAAGAGATCTCTCTGAAAAGCGCATCTTTTGATATCGAAAATCTGATGCAGAACTCCCTGAGATATGAGGATGACTTCATAGATGTGAAGGGCCAAGAACATGCAAAGAGGGCGCTCGAGATAGCAGCAGCAGGTGGACATAATGTCCTTATGATAGGACCTCCTGGTTCTGGAAAGACAATGCTCGCAAAAAGACTCCCTGGCATACTTCCACCCATGACATTCGAAGAGTCACTGGAGACAACAAGGATCTACTCAGTGGCAGGACTTCTCAAAAACGAAGCCCTCATAACCATAAGACCATTCAGATCCCCCCATCATACCATCTCTGATGTTGCGCTCATCGGAGGAGGACAGATACCAAAACCAGGCGAGGTCTCCCTTGCCCACAATGGTGTTCTATTTCTCGATGAATTACCTGAATTCAAGAGGAATGTCCTCGAGGTTCTCAGACAACCCCTCGAAAATGGTGAGGTGACTGTATCGAGGGCAATGGCATCGATCACATTTCCAGCAAGGTTCGTTCTCCTCGCAGCAATGAATCCCTGTCCGTGTGGTTTCCTTGGAGATAACCGCCATCAGTGTACATGTTCACCAGGTCAGATACATAGATACAGGTCAAGGATATCGGGTCCACTGCTCGACAGGGTCGATATACATTTAGATGTACCCCGAGTTCCCTATAAAGAGCTCTCGCTGGACGATTCAGGTGAAAGGTCAGAAAAGATAAGAGAAAGGGTTATGGAGGCAAGGATAATACAGTTAAGGAGATTCAAGGAGGATGGAATCTACTCAAATGGACAGATGAGGACAAAACATATAAAGAAATACTGTAAACTCACCCCTGATGCAAGGACACTCCTTGAAAGTGCCATGCAGAGACTGGGGCTTAGTGCAAGGGCATATTCAAGGATCCTTAAGGTATCAAGGACAATTGCTGATCTTGACCATTCAGATGAGATCAAACCAGTACATCTCTCTGAAGCGATCCAGTACAGGACCCTCGACAGGGCAATATTCTGATTAATCTATGCCTTTTCTTTCTTCGCGACAAATGCCTTACCGAGATACCTGCCAAAACCATAATATGTCCTGTTCTCAGGAATGAATATGAATGGCTTTATCTTGTCGATATCAGGCAGGTTATCACTAAGTTTGTCCTCATCTATCTTTACATCCAAAACCTCTCCTATGAACTGTGTATGGAGACCTATCTCTGTTATATGGGTAACCCTGCACTCAAGTACTACAGGAAATTCCTTCACATATGGTGCATCCACATGCTGAGCCCTCTCTGGAGTGAGTCCAGTGGATTCGAACTTATTCTCATTCCTTCCTGATACCACACCAAAATAGTCTGCCTCCTTGAGATACTCCTCTGATGGTATACTTATCGTGAACTCTTTTTTATCGATGAGATTTCCATATGTATAAGTAGCCTTTCTCACTGAGATAGCGACTGATGGTGGTTTCGAACAGCATATACCTCCCCATGCAACTATCATCACATTCGGCTTACCTTCCTTATCATATGTCCCTACTGCAAGAACAGGTGTTGGATAAAGTATGGGTCTTGGTCCAAGAGACTTTTTCATAGTTGACCTCCCTGAATTATGCAATACCCTTCTTCAGGATATCATGTATATGTATTATACCCTCAATCCTGCCACTTTCATCAGGCACGATGAGGGATGTGATTGATTTCTCCTCCATTATCGAGAGTGCCTTCACAGCCAGTTCCTCTTTACCGATAATCTTTGGATTCCTTGTCATAATATCTCCTGCATGCATATCAAAGAGTTTCTTCCCCCATCTCTCTATACTCCTTCTCAGGTCTCCATCAGTGATGATCCCTACGACCTTCATATCATCATCAACGACTGCAGTGACCCCGAGTCTCTTTGATGAGATCTCTATAATAGCGCTGAGCATTGGTGTATCGGGCTTCACAAGTGGCAGAGAGTCTCCTGTATGCATGAGGTCTTTTACCTTTATGAAGAGCCTCTTTCCGAGACTTCCGCTCGGATGGAAAAATGCGAAGTCCTCCTTCTTAAAACCCCTCTTTATGAAGAGCGCCACTGCAAGGGCATCTCCCATTGCAAGCGCTGCTGTCGTTGATGCAGTGGGCACAATACCCATTGGACATGCCTCCTCCCTTACAGATACATCGAGCGTTATATCCGCCTCTTTTGAGAGAGTCGATTCAGGATTTCCTGTCATCGCAATAATTGTGAGATTGAATCTCTTCATGAAAGGAATAAGATTGATTATCTCATCTGTCTCGCCACTGTTAGAGATCGCAAGGATAATATCTTCCCTTGTAACCATCCCGAGGTCGCCGTGGCTTGCCTCTGCCGGATGCATAAAGAATGCAGGTGTACCTGTAGATGCCATGGTTGCGGCAATCTTCTTTCCGATAATACCTGACTTTCCCATTCCTGTAACCACAACCCTGCCCTTTGAATTGTAAATAACCTCCACGGCGCGCCTGAATTCGTCATTCACCCTGTCAAGAAGATCCCTCACAGCATCCGCCTCTATTCTTAAAACATTCCTTGCAATATCAAGGATATCGTTCTCCATATCAACCCTCTGTCGCAATCTTTATTGACTCTTCTATGATATCAAGAAATAGCTCGAGGTTCTCAAGGGATATCGAAAGTGGTGGCCATAAAACCACGACATTCCCCAGAGGCCTTATGAAGACCCCTTTATCCCTTGCAATGTAACTCACCCTCCATCCCATCTTCTCTCGATATTCGTATGGCTCTTTTGTATCCTTATTCTTCACAAGTTCTATCCCGCCTATTAAACCAGTGAACCTCACATCTCCCACATGTCTGAGTTCCTTCATCCTCAGTAAACGATTCTTAAAGAATTCTATCTTTGGCTTCAACTGGTTGAGTACATCATCCTTTTCGAAAATCTCGAGCACCTTTATTGCAGCAGAACACGCGAGTTGATTTCCTGTATATGAATGGCCATGAAAGAATGTCTTCAGGTCTTCAAATCTTCCGAGATAGGCATTGAATATCTTTTCTCCGGTCACAGTAACAGCAAGCGGAAGGTATCCACCCGTGATCCCCTTTGAAAGACACATCACATCAGGTATCACATCCTCATGCTCCACAGCAAACATCCTTCCAGTTCTTCCGAATCCTGTAGCGACCTCATCCGCTATGAGGGGAATACCGTATCTTCTGCATATATCACTCACTCCTTTAAGATATCCTGAAGGAGAGACTATTATTCCACCTGCTGCCTGAACAAGGGGTTCAATAATAAACCCTGCGATCTCATCTTTATATAACCTGATAGTCTCTTCTGTCTTCTCAAGACATAGAAATCCACACTGAGGATATTCAAGACCGAATTCACACCTGTAACAATAAGGAGAGGGAACCCTGATAGTATCAAATAGCAATGGACCAAAAACACCATGGAATATATCTATTCCACCAACACTCACCGCTCCCAGTGTATCACCGTGGTATGCATTCTTTAAAGATACAAACTTCACCCTCCTCTTTTCTCCCATGTGAACCCAGTACTGAAATACCATCTTGAGGGCGACCTCAACAGAGGTGGAACCATTATCGGAATAAAATATCTTTGTGAGCCCCTGTGGTAAAATCCTTAAAAGTCTCTGAGCAAGCACTATGGAAGGAACATTACTCAGTCCGAGGAGCGTAGAGTGGGCTATCATATCGAGTTGTGACCTGATCGCATCATCTATCTCCTTTCTCCTGTGGCCAAAGAGATTCACCCATATGGAGGAGACGCCATCGAGATACCATCTTCCATTAATATCCTTTATAAAACAATCCCTGCCCTCAACGATTATAACTGGTTCTGACTCGATCCATTCCTTCATCTGTGTGAAGGGATGCCAGACATGTGTTTGATCAATCCTCTTAAGACTATCCTTTTCGTCAAAATATTGCACCATAAAATATACCCTCTAAAATGGATTGCCTTTGTTATGCGATTTATTATATGATTGATACAGTTAAAAAGACAATATTCAGGATAAACCTCAAGGAGGAAGGTATGGTAGAACCATTAAAACCCGAGGAATTATATAAATGCTGTGATCCATCCATATTCGATTTCGAAACGACTGATGAGATTATTCCTGTTGAAGGACCTCTCGGACAGGAGAGGGCAATAAATTCGATCGACTTTGCCCTGAGCCTTAAGAACACAGGATTCAACCTGTTCGTTCTCGGCGAGCACGGAACAGGAAAACTCACCACCGTAAGGGAACTGATCAAGAAGAAAGCACAGGAAGAACCTGTCCCACCTGACTGGTGTTATGTTTATAATTTTAAGGATCCAGATGTCCCGCTCGCAATATCACTTCCTCAAGGAATGGGGGTTGTCTTCCAGAAGGACATGTCAGATCTCATCAAGAATCTACGCGTTGAGATACCGAAGGCTTTTGAATCAAAGGAATACGAGAAACAGAAGAACAGGATTATAGAGGAATTCCAGAAAAAACAGAAAGAACTTTTCACCTCTATTGAAGAGGAGGCGACATCGAACGGTTTTGCTATAAGAAAATCGGTCTCGGGACTCCTCATCGTCCCTGTAAAGAAGACAGGCGAACCCCTTACAGAGGAAGAGTTCGAGATTCTCGATGATAAGACAAAAAAGAGGATAGAAGAGATAGGGAGGGCATTGCAGGAAAAACTTGATGATGTGATGAGGGCAGTGAAGGAGGCTGAGAAGATCCTCAAGGAGATGCTCCAGAGACTCGAAAGGGAGGTGGCATTGAGTGCTGTTGGTCACCTTATCGAAGACCTTCAGATAAAGTATAAAGACCATGAAAAGGTGATCAATTATCTCAATGATGTAAAGGAAGATATCCTCTCACACCTTGAAGACTTCAAGACCCAGGAAGAACAGGCACCTCCTCTGCCATTTATAAAGATGCCAAAGGCAGAACCTGTATTCACAAAGTATGAGGTGAATGTTATCGTAAATAATAAGGATTTAAAAGGTGCACCGTGTGTATTCGAAAGCAATCCTACATACTACAACCTTTTCGGCAGGATAGAACATAAATTCCAGTACGGGGTTGCTATAACAGATTTCTCGATGATAAAGGCAGGTTCCATGCACAGGGCAAATGGTGGATACATAGTCATCAATGCCCTTGACCTTCTGAGAAACCTTTTTGCCTATGATGCGCTCAAGAGGGCTATAAGGAATAAGGAGATAAAGATCGAAGACATTTGGGAGCAGTACAGACTCATATCAACGACAGCCCTTCGACCCGAAGCGATACCTTTAAATGTGAAGGTTATCCTCATAGGAAATCCTTTTCTTTACTATCTTCTCTACAATTACGACGAAGAATTTCAGGAACTCTTCAAGGTGAAGGCTGACTTTGATTCAAGGGTCGATAAAAATATTGAAAATATAAAGAAGTATGCAATGTTTATAGCAACAAGGTGCAAAGAAGAAAAACTCCTTCCATTCGATAAAACAGGTGTGGCAAGGGTCGTGGAGTTTGGCTCAAGGCTTGCAAACCATCAGGATAAACTCTCAACCCTTTTTGGAAACATTGCTGATCTCATAAGAGAAGCACACCACTGGGCAAAAAAGTCAGGGAGTGATGTCGTCAGAAAAGAACATGTGGAGAGAGCTATAGATGAGAAGAGATTCAGACATAACAGGATAGAGGAGAGGCTGAGGGAGGCGGTGCTGGAGGATACAATCATCATAGAGACAGATGGTAAAAAGGTCGGTCAGATCAATGGCCTCGCTGTAATAGACCTCGGAGATTACAGTTTCGGAAAACCTTCGAGGATAACCGCAAGGACATATACAGGGAAGGCAGGGGTTGTGAATATCGAGAGAGAAACAAAGATGAGCGGCAGGATACACGAAAAGGCGATCCTCATACTCACGAATTACCTTGGAAGTAAATACGCAAGGAATAAACCTATCAGTCTTTCCGCATCCATCACCTTCGAACAACTCTATGAGATGGTTGAAGGAGACAGTGCCACATGTGCAGAATTCTATGCCCTCATAAGCAGTATAAGTGGTGTACCTCTGAAACAGAATATAGCGGTTACCGGCTCTATGGATCAGAATGGTGAAGTTCAGCCAATTGGAGGAGTGAATGAAAAGATAGAGGGATTCTTCGACATATGTAAGGAAAGGGGACTCAATGGAACACACGGGGTTATCATACCAAAAAGAAATCTGAAACACCTGATGCTCAGAAAGGATGTGGTGGATGCTGTAAGGGAAGGGAAATTCAAGATATATCCTATAGAGAGAGTGGAGGAGGGTCTCGAGATACTCACAGACATGCCTGCTGGTGAGATGAGGGAAGATGGCACATATCCTGAGGGAACGATAAATTACCTCGTCACGAAGAGACTCTCTGAGATATCAGAGGCACTCAAGGAGAAGAAGGAAGAAGAAAAGGGTGAAAGCCGAAAGAACGAAAACTGATTTTTTTTCAGTC
>FWWL01008916.1_pt1 | contig 12544 bp, 14 predicted proteins | sample 2228331 | NCBI WGS metagenome assembly FWWL01 (sample SAMEA103939775, study PRJEB20133) | metagenome | reverse complement strand
AGTTCTTGGAAGTAATTCAACTTCACAAGTAATCGGTCTTATATCTTTTGTTCCTCTTCCATCTACACGCATATTTCTTTCAAGGATAATCTTTCTCATCAATTTCTTTGAAAGTTCATCATATTTCTCTTTGAGATGCAATGTGTATTTTTCAACTTCGTCTTCGTCTGTAATAGAATTCTTTTCCAAGAATTCTTTAACTATCTTTTCGAAGTATTCGTCCGCAACTTCTGCTCTTTCTTGTTTACCACGTATAAATATTCTCTTTTCAAGCTCGACCGTGTCAACCATCTCAGCAAAACTTTCAACGAGTTCAACGTTGTAATCAGGTTCTGGAAGCGGCATCTTTTCAACTTGAAATTCTTTAATTATCTCTTCTTGAAATTCGACAAGTTCCTTAATGGCTTCGTGAGCTTTTAGAAGAGCGCCCAACATCTCTTCTTCACTAACTTCTTTCGATTCACCTTCAACCATCGTTATTGCATCTTTTGTACCCGCAACAACTATATCTATCTTACTTCTCTCAAGCTGCTGCTGAGTTGGGAATATTATGTACTCCCCATCTACATAACCAACTTGTACACCGGCTGCAACACCATCGAATGGTATTCTTGAAATATTAAGAGCAAGTGAAGCGGCAAAAATCCCGATTACATCGGCTGGTGAATCAGGCTCTGCTGATAAAACCGTAACGATAACTTGTACATCATTTCTCAATGTCTTTGGAAATAAAGGTCTTATCGGTCTGTCAATTAACCTCGAAGAAAGAATACCGGTCTCTGTGGGTCTTCCCTCTCTTTTAACAAATCCACCCGGAATCTTACCGGCGGCGTAAAACTTTTCTGTAAACTCAACTGTCAACGGTACAAAATCGATACCTTCAATAACCTTATCAGATATATTTGCCGTTGCTAAAACGACACTGTCACCAAATCTTGCCCATATGGAACCCGCAGACTGTTTTGCCACCTTACCATGTTGTATAACAAGTTCTCTACCAAAAATCGTTCTTTTCCATTCCCGCATCAGAGATACCTCCTTCAATTCTTCAATTTCAAATACATTATACCACAAAATAATTCTTTTGTCTCCAATAGTTTTATGTTAAATTAAAATTAAATTTGTAATATTATTTTGTTCGATAAGCGAACCAATTTGATTTCTGTTAAAATTCTAATGTTTCCGTTTCATAACACAATTGTAACATATATTCATAATGTTGTTGTATAATATAACCACAGTTATTGTCTGGATTCTCAAAGTACCGCAATTTTCAAAAAGGAGGTCGATTTATGGAGCGAAAAATCAAATGTTTTGTGATAATTCTCGTTGTTTTGTCTTTTCTTTCGTCGTTTTCAACAAAATCATCAACTTCTAACGTTTATTTGCTCAATCCAAATTTTTCAGTATCTGCTGAAATTTCGGAATCTGCTTTCTTAGGCTTTCCAATTCCATTCTCGGTGGTTGTATCGGTGGACAAACCAATTGAACTTGATCTTGGGTACGAAATTGTGAGTATGAACTCTGAGACTCAAGAAATTTTATCAAATGGAACATTGCATTTTTCCCGAGAAGCCACAAACGTTGAAATTAGCGATGAAATAGTTTTTTCTAACGAAGGTAAGAATATCATATTTTTTAGAATCTCTGAACCTTTGTCTGGAAGAATTATCTCAGAAACCGCTTTAAAGTCTGTTAATGTCCAAAAGAGTATTCCAAAGGTGAATATTAAGAAGTTCTCAGTCTCAGATAATTTTGTCAAAATTGGAAATAGCTTAAAGATAATTTTGGAACTTGAGGAAACAAAACTTATAGATTACGATAGAAATTTAAAAGTTGAGTTATTCCAAGAAACGAGTATATCAAAAAAGAGTATTTACACAACTGAGCTATCTTTTTCAAAAAACGAATCTACTGTAAAAACAGATATAGAAATACCAGTTTCAACACCCGGAGTTTTCAAATATGTTTTGAAAGTAATGGATTCAGAAGGTTCAGTTTTGACTGAAAGAAGAACTGATTACCCAGTAATCTCGATTGTATATAAAGTACAAAACTTAGAAAGAGCACTGTATGACCTTTTTATAAAATACAAAGTACCCGAATATCAAGCAAAAGTACTTTCAAAAACGATAGCTGAAGAGCATACAAAAATTGGTGGATTCGATCCGCTCCTTCTTGCTGCGGTAGGAATAACAGAAAGCCACCTAAGAAATGTTAGAGGCTTTGACGGTAGAGCTGCAGGATACTTCCAACTTTGGGATACAGCAACTAAGGATATGGCGCGATTTTATAGTGATATCAAAATTTTTTTAGACAAATCAAAAGACCATTTTGAAATTCTTGATCACCCTGATATTCAAGTGAAAGTTGCTTACAGATACCTTGCGCACCTAATGAAGTTAAATCGAGGGGATGTTTTCAAGGTATTAACACAATACAACGGAAGAAGAGGACACAAGTACAATATTTACGTACAAAAAGTTTTGAGTAACTACGAAAGTTTATTGAGAAAAGTTAGTCTTTAAGGGAAATATTAAAAACTTCCAAGCCTGCGAAAGCAGGCTTTTATTTTTTGTGATATAATGTATTTAAATACATCACAAGGGGGAATAAACTTGCTTTTCGTAAAACCTGTAGAAAAAGCACTCAGTGAGACAAAATTGTTCATTCTCGATATAGATGGTACATTTTCTTTAAGTGGTAAACCATTTGATGGGTCATATCATTTTTTTAAAGTGCTTAAAGATACCGGAAAAACGTTAGTCTTTCTCACAAACAATTCTAATAAAAAGATTTCTGAGTATGTTGAAGAGTTTAAGCACAACGGAATTGATATAACCTCAGAGCAGATTTTCACTGCTGGTGTTGCCACAGCTGAATATATTCTCAAAGAATTTGGTCCCAAGAGAGTCTATATAGTAGGTACTCCGCAAATAATAGAAGAGTTTGAAAGAATTGGGCATACCTTTGACGATAAAGACCCTGAAATAGTTGTTATCACTTTTGACCTAACGCTTACATATGATAAACTAAAAAAGGCTGTTAATTTTGTTCGTGAAGGCAAATTGTACGTTCTAACCAACCCAGATTTAAATTGTCCGACAGCTGATGGAATCTTACCAGATGCTGGGGCTATCAATCAAGTAGTAAGAAAAGCTTCCGGAAAAGAGCCTGATATAATATTTGGAAAACCGGACCCTAAGTTAATAGATATAATCGTTGAAAAATTCAATGTGAAAAAAGAACAAGTATGTGTCGTTGGAGATAGGCTCTACACAGACATATTGATAGGTATCCAAGCCGGAGTTTTAACAGCGTTAGTTTTGACAGGCGAAGCAAAGTTGGAAGACATTGAAAAAGGTGTTATTAAACCTCACGTTGTTGCGAATGATATTGGGGAACTTGCAAAATTTTTAGAATCTAACTAACAGGGTTGATAAATATGATACGATACGTTCTGAGGGGCAAAAGGGTTGAAAAACTTGTAGAACTTGCACAAAGTGGGCTGCCAGAAGCGTTAGAACTTATTTTGGAAAAATACTACCCGATGGTAGTAAAAATTTCTTCGAAATACTATGCCCCTTGGGCGGAGTTTGATGATATCGTTCAAAGTGGACTTTTTGGATTGATAAAAGCGGTCTTTTATTTTGAAGACACTCGAAGTTCTTTTAATTCCTACGCCTGGAGAAGTATTGAAGGTGAAATACAGACCTTCTTAACTTATCAAAATAGAAAGAAAAATCGTATACTTTCAGATTCTTACAGTATGGATTCTTTCAATACTGACGATGAAGACGAACAAGCAGATTATTTTATGCCTTCCAGTGATACAAGTGTTTTGAGAAAAAGTGTTGTAAGTCTTATATACGAAGAATTAAATAAGATATTGAAAGACGATGAAACAGGAATATTCGATATGTGGATAAATGGATACTCGTACAAAGAGATTTCAGATGCTTTAAATGTTACAACTAAAAAAATTGACAATACTGTACAAAAGGTTAAAAGAGTCTTAAGAGAAAAAGTTGACAGAACTTTGATCGACTTAATTTCGGAGGGATAAAATGGTAAAACCAGACAAAATTGTCAAAACTATCTTTGACATAGATTACGATTCCCTAATAGCTTCCGGAAAAAAATTTTTTATTTTTGATTTCGATAACACAATAAACGTTTGGAAAAGTAAGAAAATTCCTGAAAAAGTTATCGAACTTTTCGAAGAATTGAAGAAAAAAGGTTGCAACGTTCTAATAGCTTCTAATGGCAAAAAAAGGAAACTCAACTACGATATTGATGTTATTTGGAGAACATTAAAACCATTCACTTTCAGAGCTTTGAAAAGATTAAAAGGAACTTCAAAAGATAAAATAGTAGTTATAGGTGACCAAATCTTTACTGATATCCTTTTTGGAAAACTTTTAGGAGCTTATACCATAAAGGTTGAACCTTTAAGTATACACCACGAGCATCCTTGGACAAAACTGATGAGAAAAATAGAACGTTTATTATTTAAAAAACATAAATAACTTTCGGGAGGGAAAAGACGTTGGAATACCTAATTTCTATCGCTACAATTTTAGTTGGTTTTTTTGCGCTGACAAAAGGTGCTGACTGGGTTGTTGAAGGTGCAAGTGGCCTTGCAAAAAGGCTGAGAGTTTCTGACCTTCTTATCGGACTTACCATAGTCGCTTTTGGAACATCTCTTCCAGAACTTGTAGTAAATATATTCTCAAGTTCAAAAGGTGCAGGAGACATAAGCATTGGTAATGTTGTGGGGAGCAACCTATTTAACACCGCTGTTGTTATAGGTCTTTCGGCGCTAATTTCAAAGACTAAGATTGAAGTTCAAAGCTCAACGATAAGAAAAGAAATACCTCTCAGCTTTTTGGCAATTATTGTTCTTTTTGTATTAGCAAACGACAAGTTTTTCGGTGGAAGTGAGTTTCTTTTATCTCGAAACGATGGAGTAATCTTACTGATCTTCTTTACGATCTTTATGTCGTACATTTTAGATATGGCTATCAAAGACAGAGAATTTTTGGAGTACGAAGTTCCAAAGGAAGCGTCTTTATTAAAAGAAATCGGTATGCTCTTAATTGGACTTGTATTTCTTTCTCTCGGTGGAGATTGGACCGTAAATGGTTCTGTAAAGCTTGCAACACTACTTGGAGTTAGTCAAAAAATGATAGGGCTCACTATAGTTGCTACAGGTACTTCTTTACCCGAACTTGCAACTTCATTAGTTGCTGCTAAGAAAGGAAAGAACGATATAGCTGTTGGAAACGTTGTGGGCTCAAATATATTTAATATCTTCTTCATCTTAGGAATATCCTTCGTGATAAAACCATACAACTTTGAACCTGTTCTAAACGTTGACCTTTTAGTCTTAACTTTCATAACCATAATTCTCTTTATCGGTTCTTTGGACAAGAAAGTTACAAAAAGAGAAGGAATTTTACTTCTTTTTACGTATCTCATTTACTTGGTGTACATAATCATTCGAAAATAAAGAAAACTGTATTATATAATATTATAGAACCTGGTTTAGAGATTTACTCACGGATGGTGCATAAAAACTGCTATTGATGAAATGAACAAGATGTAGATAATTAAAGTTTTGCAATATCTTAAAATACAACAATACAGATAGAAAATATGATTCGACCAAACTTAGTCAAGTTCACATTGTAGATAAAATCTTCAGTGCACTACATTGCAATTGTGAAGATATAATAATCTAAGATTCAGATGCTGGAAGGAGCGATACCACATGGTTGATAAAAAACAAATGACCGAGGAAGACATTAAGCTCTGATACATAACTCCGGCAATCACAGCTAAATGGAGCCTTGACAGTATAAGAATGGAAGCAAAAATTACGGAAGGTAAGATTACTCTGAAAGGAAACCATGTAATCCGTGAAAAGCCGAAAAAAGCTGACTACATTCTTTATATAAACCCCAATAAGCCAATTGCTGTAGTAGAGGCAAAGGACAACAAACACTCTGTCTCGGATGGATTGCAACAGGCTATCACATACGCACGAATGCTTGATGTACCTTTTGCCTATAGTTCTAATGGTGACGCTTTTTACGAGCATGACTTTATACCCGGACTGGAACGAGAGATTCCTTTATCCGATTTTCCCTCTCCTGATGAACTAATAAATCGCTATCAAATGGAAATAGGAATGACTGAAAATGTGAAAAAAATCATAGATCCGCCCTACTACACAGACCAGAACACACATCCACCGCGGTACTATCAGTGTGTTGCTATCAACCGTACAGTAGAGGCTATTGCCAAGGGGCAGCAAAGGATTCTGCTTGTTATGGCAACCGGCACAGGCAAAACGTACACTGCTTTTCAGATTGTTTATCGCCTTTTAAAGAGTGGCATCAAGAAAAAGATACTTTATCTTGCTGACCGAAATATTCTTGTTGATCAATCAATTCAGCAGGATTTTACACCACTGAAGAAAACAATTCATAAAATAAATTTTGCAAAGGATGATCCCACAACCATCACCTCCTATGAAGTATACTTCTTCCTTGTACCATCAATTGACTGACCGTGAGGATGACGAACTCGAAAACGATGAAGATGAAACTGTCAGCCGTCTCTCCAAACTTTTTCATAAAGACTTTTTTGACCTAATAATCGTAGATGAATGTCATCGTGGATCAGCAAAAAAAGACAGTAGCTGGCGCAAGATTCTTGAATATTTCTCATCGGCTACACAAATTGGAATGACTGCTACTCCGAAGGAAACTAAATATGTCTCAAATATTGATTATTTTGGAGAACCAATATATACTTATAGCCTTCGTGAAGGGATCGAAGACGGTTTCCTTGCTCCATTCAGGGTTATCAATATCCGCACCAATATTTCTGAAGGCTGGCGTCCATATAAAGGTCAACGTGACAAGAATGGTAATGAAATTGAAGACCGTATATACAAAGACAGTGACTTTGACTACAACATTATTATCGAAGATCGGACATACGAAGTTGCCAGAGAAATTACTGAATACCTGAAAAGAACGGATAGGATGCAGAAGACAATAGTATTCTGTGCAAACGAGGATCATGCCGAAAGGATGCGGATTGCACTTAACAACTTAAACGCTGATATGGTCAAACAAAATCCTGATTACGTTGTTCGAATAACCGGCAGTGACGCGTACGGAAAGAGCAAACTTGACTACTTTATCTCCATTTCTTCTCCATACCCTGTAATTGCGACTACGTCAAAACTGCTCTCTACTGGTGTAGACTGCAAAATGGTCAAACTCATCGTTATAGATCAAATAATTAACTCTATGACTGAATTTAAGCAGATTATCGGACGCGGTACCAGGATTCGCGAAAAGGATGGAAAAACACACTTCACAGTTATGGATTTCCGTAATGTTACCCGTCTGTTTGCCGATCCAGATTGGGATGGCCCAATTGAGCAAGATGAGAATTATGGTAAAGATGAACATTACATTTCAATGGATAATGAACACAATACGTATTGCTTATTAGATTCAGAACCGAAGGAAAAACCTATTGTTGACAAATATGGATGTAAGGTTGAAATAACAGATAGGATTGTTTCGTTTTATGATACCGACGGTAAGTTGCTCCGACAGGAAAACGTTATTGATTACGCAAAATCAATTATTTTGGATATGTATGGTTCACTGGATGATTTTATCCGACACTGGTTTTCTGAGGAGAAGAAAGAGAACATTAGGAACTTCTTTCTGAATCAAGGTATCAACCTGGAGAATCTGAAGGCAGACCAGAATATGGCGGATGTTGACGATTTTGATCTTATATGTTATGTTGCATTTGGGAAAAAACCGTTGACACGTCAGGAACGTGCTAATATTGTTAAAAAACAAGATTTCTTAAGTAAGTATAACGACACAACTCGAGCGGTGCTGGAAAATCTTTTGGATAAATATGTGAGTGATGGGACATACGAAATCGAGAAAATTGAGATTTTAAATATTGATCCATTTCAGAAATTCGGTAAACCTTCAAGGATGTACATTTCTTTGGTGGTAAGGATGGATACTTGAGGGCGATAAAGGAGTTAGAAAAAGAAATATATAAGGCAGGTGGACTAATTTGAGCAATTTATCGAATTTTGTAAAAAGACTCCGTGACATTATGCGTAATGACGCTGGTATTAATGGTGATGCACAGCGGATAGAACAGATTGCTTGGATGCTATTTTTAAAGGTATACGACTCTATGAATATGAATGGGAGTTACAAGATGATAACTATCAGTCCATCATTCCGGAGGAATGCCGCTGAAGAAGCTGGGCTAAAGATGACAAAACCGGCAAAGCTATGACCGGTGATACTCTTCTGAACTTTGTCAACAATACCCTGTTTCCTACAATAAAAAACCTTAATGTTACACCAGATACACCACTTAAGAAATCTATCGTTAGAGCCACTTTTGAGGATGCCAATAACTATATGAAGGATGGTGTATTACTTCGCCAAGTCATCAACGTTATCGACGAACTTGACTTAACCGATTATGAGGAAATCCACGCTTTTGGTGAAATCTATGAATCAATCCTTCGCGAACTTCAAAGTGCAGGATCCGCCGGTGAATTTTATACACCTCGTGCAGTAACCGATTTTATGGCAAAAATGATAAAACCAAAAATTGGTGAAAAGATGGCCGACTTTGCCTGTGGTACCGGCGGCTTTATCACAAGCTGGCTAAGTGAATTGGCTCCTCATGTTAAAACTACTGCAGATAAAGTCAAATATAACAATTCTATCTATGGTGTTGAGAAGAAGCAGTTCCCGTATATGTTATGCATAACAAATATGCTGCTTCATGGATTGGATGAACCAAATATATATCATGGTAACTCCTTGTTAAGGGATGTATTGGACTACACTGAAGAGGATCAGTTTGATGTTATTTTAATGAATCCCCCTTACGGCGGAAGCGAAAAAGCAGATGTCAAGAACCATTTTCCTGCAGATCTTGCAAGTAACGAAACAGCAGATCTGTTTATGGTTGTTATTATGTATCGTTTGAAGAAAAACGGTCGTGCAGCCGTAATTTTGCCTGATGGCTTCCTATTTGGTACAGACAACGCTAAAGTTAACATAAAGAAAAAGCTTCTCTCTGAATTTAATTTGCATACCGTAATACGTCTGCCAAGTAGCGTGTTTTCTCCATACACATCAATAACTACAAATATTTTATTCTTTGACCGTACAGGACTTACCACTGAGACTTGGTTTTATCGTCTTGATATGCCAGAGGGTTACAAACATTTCTCCAAAGACAAAACCAATGAATTTAGAGCACTTTGAACCCGTTATTGAATGGTGGAACAACAGAAAGGAAATCAATATAGACGGCGTTGACAAAGCCAAAAAATATACAGTAAAACAGCTTACAGAGGATTTTGGTTATAACCTTGACCTGTGCGGCTATCCTCATATAGAGGAAGAGATTCTTGATCCGCTGGATTTGATTCAGCAATATGAGGAAAAACGGGCATCTTTGAATGCGGAGATTGACCGTGTGCTTGCCGAAATCAAGGCACTTTTAGGTGGTGCAAAAGAATGACACCACAGGAATTAAAAAGCAGCATACTCAAGTTAGCAATACAAGGTAAACTGGTTGAACAGCGCCCAGAGGAAGGAACAGCTGAGGAGCTTTATCAACAGATCCAATCTAAAAAGCAGCGACTCATTAAGGAAGGTAAAATCAAAAAAGAAAAGCCTCTGCCTGAAATCACAGAGGATGAGATACCATTCGATATTCCGGAAAGTTGGAAGTGGGTGCGCCTTAATTCTGTAATTTCATTGCTTTCTGGATCAGACTTAACCCCAGATAAATACAATACTGTAAAAAAAGGAATTCCGTATATTACTGGAGCAAGTAACATAGAAAATGGTAAAGTTATTATTAACAGATGGACTGAATATCCGAATAACATAGCGCATTATGGTGATTTACTTTTAACATGCAAAGGAACAGTTGGTAAAACTGCGATTTTGAAAGAGCAAGAAGTTCATATTGCACGTCAAATAATGTCAATTACAACCGTAATTGTTGATACAAATTTTATAAGATATTATATTGAAAGTCAGATTGAAGGACTAAAATCAAAAGCTAAAAGCATGATTCCTGGTATCGAAAGAGACCATGTTCTTAAACTAGTGGTTCCCCTCCCACCTCTTGCAGAGCAAAAGCGGATTGTTGACAAACTTGAGAAAATTCTGCCTTTGTGCGAAAAGCTAAAGAGTGAGGTGGAACATAATGGAAAGAAACTTGTTTGAGTTACTCAGAGATAAAAGGATCATTGCTATTCTCGATGGTGATAGAGATTTTGGCGAAATAGAAACGACCGATGTGAAAGGAAATATTAAAGATTTCTATGCCATACTTGAGTGGTCCCAGCATTTGTAACATCTCAAATAGATTTGGATTATCTGTTTCATACAGCTTTAATGGTGGTGCGATGAGTAGGTGGATTTATTTTGACAATTTGCTTGCACACTGCATCGAAAACCACCGAGAATCAGAGTTGTTGATATTCTTATTTTCAAAGGAACAGTTCTCTGAAAAGCTAAATGGATATACTCCAGAAGTAATAGAGCAGGCACAAGCAAAAATTGTTGAGACTGTCATTGAAAACATAAACAAATATTTATATTTTTCGAAAACTAAATTAGTTAGGATTAGTGATAGGTTTATAGTAAAAGAAATAGGTTCAACGGTAAAAGTTGACACACCAGTAGTCAAAACTATCGACTACAGTTACATAGTAGAACTGTGTGGACGTGCTATGCTAGATGTTCAAAATGGACATTTTGATAGTGCCTTTACCAAGTCCAGAACTTTGCTTGAAGAAGTATTTTGGCATGTAATCGAAAAGAAGGGGGAAACACCATCAGAGAGTGGAGACATAACGAAACTATATAACCATGTTAAACAGCTCTACAATATGCATCAGAATAAGGATATGGACAAGCGCATCAACAACCTGTTGTCTGGACTTGAAAAAATTCTTTCTTCTATTTCTGAAATGAGAAATAAGAACAGTGATTCACATGGCATTGGGGCTAAACGGATAAAGATTGCCGAGCATCACGCACGTTTGTTTGTGAATTCAGCTATGACCATGGCAGACTTCATATTAGCCGTAAGCAACCGAAAAGCAGAATAAAATGACATCATATTTAATTTATAAGTTGAATGGTTATGTTAATTAAAGTAAACTTTACTGCACGTACACGTAACACAGTGTTAGAGTCGCTTTTGCTTTCTTACCTTCTTGCAGGCGGAATTATCTCGCATATACCAGAACGAAAAACTGGCATAGCCGGTAAATTCATACCTAACTATGCCGATATTTTCTTGGATTAAGAAGTACTAAGACGCACCGCCTTTTGGCGGTTTTCTTTCGAATTATTTCTTCAGAGTTTTTTTCGTTGGAACTGGCTTACATAGATTTGCCTTACACACCTTGTCATTTATATGCTGTTCAAAATCTTCTCTGAAATTTTCCAAGAGAGACATAAGCGGAACGTTCACACTCTGTCCAAGTCCACAAAACGATGCTTCCGCTGTAACCTTTGCTATATTCTCAAGTAGTTCAAGATCCTGTATTTTACCTTCAGCTTTAGACATCTTGTCAAGTATCTGAACCGCAAGTCTTGTACCTTCTCTACAAGGAGTACATTTTCCGCACGATTCGTGCATAAAGAATTCCATCGTGTTAAGTGCGATATCAACAACACAATGAGAATCATCTATAGCTAAGATAACTCCTGAACCCAAGCTAACACCGTAGTTCTTCATTGAATCGTAATCAAGAGGTGTATCAAGTTTTTCAGGTGGTATGAATGTACCAGCAAGCCCACCGGTCTGTACCATCTTAAGATTACCGCTCTTCAAACCGCCACCGAAAGCGTAAAGAACATCACGAACAGTAACTCCCATTGGCAGTTCAACCATACCACGTTTGTTCAGATTTCCAGCAAGCGAGAAAACTTTTGTACCGGGTGAAGAAGGTGTACCAATAGATTTAAACCATCCAGAACCTTTGAGAATTATTACAGGTACATTTACAAGTGTTTCAACGTTGTTTATAACGGTCGGTTTACCAAACAGACCACTTTGTGGTGGATAAGGAGGCTTTAGCCTTGGTCTTCCGGATTTTCCTTCAATAGATTCCAAAAGTGCTGTCTCTTCACCACAGATGTATGCACCTGCTCCAAGTCTTACTGAAAGATCGAAGTCAAATCCACTGCCTAATATATTTTTTCCCAAAAATCCGTATTCGTAAGCATCTTGTATCGCTTTTCGTATGTTCTCAACGGAACCGTAGTATTCACCTCTTACGTAGATATACCCTTTCGTTGCACCGACTGCATATCCTGCGATAATCATCGCTTCCACAAGGCTATGCGGATCTCCTTCCATTATTAGCCTGTCTTTGAACGTGCCAGGTTCACCTTCGTCTGCGTTACAGACAACGTATTTCTGGTCAGCATTTACT
>FWWL01008915.1_pt1 | contig 12546 bp, 13 predicted proteins | sample 2228331 | NCBI WGS metagenome assembly FWWL01 (sample SAMEA103939775, study PRJEB20133) | metagenome | reverse complement strand
TCTAGGGCGCTGCGCGCGGGCTCGGCGGTCAGCCGGAGTTGGGCCAGGGGGGCGGGGCGCGGGGGCCGGGTCTTGGCGGCGCGGCGGAGCCGAGGAGCTTGTGGCGGGTCGCGGCGTTCGGCGGGCGGGTCAGGACGGCGACGCCGGCTGGCCTTGAGGGGCCCGGTTCGGGTGATGGCGGATCGGCTTTCGCCTGCGCCAGGAGGTCCCGGAGGGTCGGCAGGAGCCGGGCGGCCTCTGGGGGAAGGCGGTCTTCGAGGCGGGCCGCATCCCGGGCGACCACGCCCAGGGTGCTCAGGAACTTCTGCAGGCTGACGGGCTCGTAGTCCCGGTCGCGTTCCCGCTCCAGTTCCGGGCGCTCGCCGCGTTCGACAGGCTCACGTTCCGCCGGCTCCCGCTCGGAGGCCTCGGCGCGGGCGGGCTCCGCCTTCGGCGGAGCGCGCAGGGTCCTGCAGAGGCGGATGCCCATGCGTATGGCGAACGAACACTTGGTAAAACCCTCGACGAGTTCGAGGCAGCGCCCGGTATCTGGCTCGGCCTTCGCCGCCGCGGCGAGCGTCGTCGCCAACCCGTAGGCGCAGTCGACCAGCCCCTCCAGCATCTGGAGCTCACGCGCGTCGCGGGCAGCCTCTGTCGACATGAGAACAAAGATAGAACATTCATCTGGGTTCGTCAAGACGCCGCCTAGTGTCCGGTGTCTGGCGAGACGCCGAGGAATGGCTTCGACCCGTCGTGGACCCTACCTCCCCCGCGCAGCGGCGGGAGGTAAAGTCCGCAAGCCACCCACGGGCGACATTGAGAACGTCCGCTCGTCGACAGGTCTCGGATGGTGCTCAGAGGACGTGCGGATGTCCCCCCGAAGCGAGGGAAACTTCAGAGCTTTCGCTTCTGGGCCAGGGCGGTGCAGCTGGCGGAGCCGATGTGGCCTTCGATGTCGTGGAGCAGGCAGTCGCCCACGGCCACGCCGTCGGTGGCGCCGTGGGTGAGGCTTTCGAAGCCGATCCACTCGCCCACCGGCTCGCGGTGCAGGTACACGGTGACGTCGGTGTTGATGTAGCCCAGGCCCTGGTCGCCGACGTGGGCGAAGGGGCTGGCGAAGTCGGCGGCCACGGCGACGCGCTGGAAGGGCGTGAGGTCGAGGCCCTCGACGATGTCGCGCACCTCGGCCATCCACGTGCGGCGGGGCTCGAAGCCGCGCATCGTCCCGGAGATCGGGCGCATCTTCCACATGCCGCCCATCGGGCCTTCCTGTGGCGGGGTGTCGTCGGGCGCCGGCGCGCCCCAGGGCTCGCGCTTCCAGACGTTGCCGGGGGCGTTCTCGGTCTTGCGCAGTAATTGGCAGGTGGCGCGACCGGCGCTGACGCCGCCCGAGATGAACTCGGCGTCGATGACCTTGATGCGGTAGCCGTCCTTGACCGCGCGGGTGACCACCTCGACCGGCGACAGGTCGGGCAGCTTGTACATGTCGACCGTCAGGCGGGCGGGCATGTAGTCGGCGCCGCCATGGCGACGTTCGATCTCGGCGCCCAGCAGGCCGATGATCACCCGGCCATGCAGCGAGTTCTTGTCCCAGGGGCCGATGCCGGCGGTGGTGGGCACGAAAAGATCGCCGTCTTTTCGAAAGAAGGGTTCGTTTTTCTGCGTCATGTCGGGCGGGAACCTGCCGGAACGGCTCAGGCTTGGCTAGCCTCCGCTGCGTCGGGCTCCAGCTCGTCCTTCGCCAGGATCGCGGTCACCGCCATGTCGCCGGTGACGTTGCCCAGGGTGCGGAAGATGTCGGGGGCGACCTCGACCGCCAGCAGGATGGGCAGCAGGTCGATCGGCAGGCCCAGGGCGATGCAGATGGGCGCCACGCTGACGATGAACGACACCTGCCCCGGCAGCCCCACCGACCCCACGCTGACCGCCAGGGCCACGAAGACGGCGCCGGTGTACTGCAGCGCCGTGGGTTGCAGGCCGTAGACGTGGGCCACGAAGATGCAGGCGGCCAGGTTCACGGCCGGGCTGGTGAAGCGGAAGACCGCCACCGCCAGCGGCAGCACCACATTGGCGATCCGTTCGGGCACGCCGAGTTCGTCGCGCGACCGCTCGATCATCGCCGGCAGGCAGGCCAGCGACGACTGGGTGGCGAAGGCCGCCGCGAGCACCGGCGAGGTGGCCTGCGCCCAGCGACCGACCGGCACCCGGCCGACGGCAATGGCCAGGACGTAGCCGATGATCGCGATGACCAGCCCCGCCGTCGAGGCCACGATGATGTACTGGCCCAGCACGCCCGCCGCCCCGACGCCGGCGCGCAGGCCGACGCCCAGGCCGAGTGCGAAGACGCCCAGCGGCGCCACCACCAGCACCCAGCGGACGATGACGATCATCGCCTCGCCCAAGGCGTCGAACACGTCGAGGAGGACCCGGCCCTTGCCGCCCGGCAGGCGGGTGATCGCGAAGCCCACGAAGATGGCGAACACCACCACCGGCAGGATCGCATCCTCGGCGGCGGCCTTGATCGGGTTGGAGGGCGCCAGGCTCTTCACCCAGGCGACGAAGTCAGGGGCCGTGGCGATGTCGGCGGCGGGCGCCTGGGCGCCGGCCCGCAGCGCCGCGGAGGCCGCCTCGCTCACCGGCCAGGCCGCCAGCACGCCGTTGACCAGCAGCACCGAGGTGACCGCCGACAGCAGCAGCAGGGCCAGGAACCAGACCACAGCGCGCACCGCCAGCCGGCCGGTGGCCGCGGCGTCCGACACCTGGGCTATGCCGCTGACCAGCACCGCGAAGATCAGCGGCACGACGGTCATCCGCAGCGCGTTGAGCCACAGGCCGCCCAGCGCCTCGACGCCTTCGACCACGCGGGTGGCCGGACCGCCGCCATAGGCCGCAGCGGCGGCGCCGACGGCCACGCCCAGGGCAAGCGCGATCAGCACCTGGACGCTCAGGGATTTCAGGAACTTCAACTTGGCCCCGCTGGCTGCTCAGCCCGCGATGTGGCCCGCGCCGGCGCGGAAGGGCAAGGGGAAGCGCTAGCCGGCCTTGGGCTGGTAGCGAACCGACAGCGAAGCGGGCGTCGAGCCATCGGCGTCGCGCAGTCGGGTGGCGACATCCTGCAGCGCGGCGTCCTGGTCCGGAAAGCGGGCCAACTCGGATCCTTCACTGCGGACGATCCACTCGCCGGTCTCTTCGACAACTTCGTAACGCATGGCGCGGCGTTTAGGGTGAACGCCCGATCTGCAACAACTGCGCGCATCGTCGCACGGCGGTTCACCTGACGCGCGAAACCACCTCGACGTCGCAGATGGTGAACGCCGCCCCCTTCTCCCGCTTGAGCGCGGCGACCCGGGCCTGGAAGGCCGGCCCGCGGGTGTCCATCACCTCGAGGCTGGGTCGCTCGGGCGGCGGCAGGTCGGCCAGCATGCGGACCTTGAGCATCAGGTCGGGAACCTTGGGCGGCTCGCCGACCGCCACGGCATTGATCGCGCTCTGGCCCGCGACGACGCGTCCGACCACTGTGTACTCGTGATCCAGCCGTCGCGCGGGCGCGCGCATGAAGAAGATCTCGCTGTTGGCCGTGCCCGGGTCGGCCTGGCGGCCCATCCCGACCACGCCCGGGCAATAGGCGCCCCAACCCCGGATGCGGGGATCGGGCCGCAAGGCCTGCTCACCCGCCGACACCGCCTGAAAGGGCGTCACGCCGACGAACCCCTCGCGGGCGTCGCTGCGCTCAACGACGATCGTGGCCAGTTCCGGCGCGATCCGGAACGAGAACTCAGGGGGCAGATCCGGATGCTTCGACGCTCCGCCGTCGCGGTTGTTGGGATTGCCGGTCTGGGCGACGAAACCGTCCAGGACGCGGTGGAACTGCAGGCCGTCGTAGACGCCCTCGCGCACGAGCTGGCGGATCCGCGCCACGCCCTGCGGCGCGAACTCGGGCCGCAGTTCGACGATCACCTGGCCCTTGGTCGTGCCGATGACGACGGTGTTGTCCGGGTCGAGCGGACGCCAGTCGCCGGAGGCGCCAGGGGGTGGGCCGGCGCCCATAAGGAGTCCAGCGACAGCGATCACCCCCAAAGCTCGAAACATCGTGGCCCCCGGTTTCAGCAAGCATGCGGGACGCAGCCCGATTTGCGAAGCCGCCGAGGGCGGGGTCGGTCCAGCGGGCGAGGTCGCGCCGACCTGTCCGACAGCTTGCGAACCGCAGGCGCTGTCGGTTGAACCGCGGAGACCGTGGAGGGACGCAGAGCGGCGGGCCGACCTCTCTCCTCTGCGAATCTCTGTGCTCTCCGCGATTGAATCGCCCGCAGGAGAGCGGCCAGCGAAGGCTTAGTACTTCCGGCAGAGCAGGTCGCGGATCACCGACGAGCGACCGACCGGTTCGCCGTCGGGGCCGATCGCCTCACGGGCCCGCTCGCTGGAGTCGAACCAGACCGCGCCGCCCAGGCCCTGCGCGCGGCAGAAGGCGTTGGCGCCGCGGTCGCCCGCCGCCACGTCCACGCCGCGGACGGTCGGGCGCGCGAAGAAGACCGTGCGGGCGCCGTCGACGCCACGCGAGCCGCCCTGCCAGCCGCCGCCGGGGTAGCCGCCGCCGGGACCGCCCGGATAGCCGCCGCCGGGCCGGCCGGCCGGCTCCATCGACGAGACCTGGGCCATCAGCCCCAGTGTGTGCAGGTTGGCCACCTCGCCGCGGACCTCCTGGCAGCGGCCGCGGAAGTCGTCGTGCTCGCAGATCAGCCAGCGCCCTTCGAAGCGGGCGCTCTGGGCGCGATCGTTGAAGCGCCACTTGCCGAGATCAGGCGCCGACTGGGTGATGGTGACCGAATTGCCCTGGAAGTTGGGCTGGTCGTACAGCGTGGCCGAGCCGCCACGATAGGGCTGGGCGCTCGCAGCGCCGGCCAGGGTCAGGGCCGCGAAGGCCGCCAGGTAGATCGTCTTGGACATCGGGGCCTCCATAGCCGGTATGGCCGCCACTGAAGCTGAGCCGTGATGAACGACGGCTGACACGCCGGCGCAGGCTTGTGTCAGCTTCGGCCTACTCATGCCCATATGGATACAATCATCTTCTGAAATGCCCATTTATCCCCGAATGAGACATATTACCTTATCCTCCGAAGACGGCGCGCTCCCCCGCGCCTAAGGAGAGACACAGATGATCGACAAGCGTCCCTTTGCGCGCCTCGGCGGCGCCGACCACGGCTGGCTCAAGGCCCGCCACCACTTCTCGTTCGCCAGCTACTACGACCCGGACAACATGGGCTGGGGCCCGATCCGGGTGTGGAACGACGACGAGATCGCCCCCAACTCCGGCTTCCCGCCGCATCCGCACGCCGACATGGAAATCGTCACCTACGTCCGTCAGGGCGCCATCACCCACCAGGACAGCCTGGGCAACCAGGGCCGGACCGAAGCCGGCGACGTGCAGGTGATGAGCGCCGGCAGCGGCATTCGCCACGCCGAGTACAACCTTGAGCCGGAGACCACGACGCTCTTCCAGATCTGGATCGAGCCCTCCACCACCGGCGGCAAGCCCAGCTGGGGCGCCAAGCCCTTCCCGAAGGGCGACCGGGCGGGGAAGTTCGTAACCCTGGCCAGCGGCGTGCCCGGCGACGACGACGCACTGCCGATCCGCACCAACGGCCGCGTCTCGGGCGCCACCCTCAAGGCCGGCGAAACCACCGAGTACGTGCTGGGGAAGGACCGCCACGCCTATCTCGTCCCCGCGGTCGGCTCGGTCGAGGTCAACGGCGTTCGCCTGAACGCCCGCGACGGCGCGGCGGTGAAGGACGAGGACGTGCTGAAGGTCACGGCCCTGGAAGACGCCGAAATCGTGCTGGTCGACGCCGCCGCATAGGCCGCGAAGCCGAGACCCCGCCCTGACCGCAAGTCCCGGCGGGGCTTTCCGGGTCAGGCGGCGTGGCGCGTCCGCGCGGCCGCGGTCCGAGCAGACGCGCCGCCTATGCGGAACTGCCGGACCAGGGCGAACAGGTGATCCACCTGCTGGTTCAGAGTCAGGGTCGCGGCGGTCGACTGCTCGACCATCGCGGCGTTCTGCTGGGTCATCTGGTCCATCTGGTTCATGGCCGAGTTGACCTCAGCCAGGCCGGTCGATTGCTCGGCGGACGACTGGGCGATGTCTGAAACCAGGCTGTTGATCTCGGTCACCTGGCCCAGGATGCGCTCCAGTGCTTCGCCGGTACGGCCGACGAGGTCGACGCCCTGGCCCACCTGCTGGGTCGAATTGGAGATCAGCGCCTTGATCTCCTTCGCGGCCTCGGCCGAGCGCTGGGCCAGACCGCGGACCTCCGAGGCCACGACCGCGAAGCCCTTGCCGGCTTCGCCCGCGCGGGCCGCTTCGACGCCGGCGTTCAGCGCCAGCAGGTTGGTCTGGAACGCGATCTCGTCGATGACGCCGATGATCTGGCCGATCTGCTGCGACGACTGCTCGATGCCGCTCATGGCCTGAACCGCTTCGCGGACGATGACGCTGGAGTCCTCGGCGTCGGACTTCGAAGCCGCGACGACCGCCTGGGCGCGCCGGGCGCCCTGGGCCGACGTTGCGACCGTGGCGGTGACCTCGTCCAGGGCAGCCGCCGTCTGCTCGAGGTTGGCCGCCTGCTGTTCGGTGCGTCGCGACAGGTCGCCGGCGGCGGCGCCGATCTCGCCGGAACCCGAACGGATCGCCTCAGCGGCGTCCACGATGGTGCGCAGCGTGTCTTCCATCTTTGCGATGGCGTCGTTGAAATCGACCCTCAGGCGCTCGTAGTCTCCGTCGAAGGTCTGCTCCAGGCGGAAGTCCAGCTCGCCGGCCGACAGGCGATGCAGGCCGTCGGCCAGCCGCTCGACCACGTCGCGCAGAGCCTGCTCGCGAGCCCGCCGCTCGGCGTTGACGGAGCTCTCGGCCTCCATCTCGGCGAGACGCCGGCGTTCGTCGGCCTCAGCCGCGGCCTTGGCGACGATCATCTCCTGGAAGCGGCGTACAGCGCGGCCGATGTCGCCCACTTCGTCGCGACGCTCGGCGCTCTTCAGCTCGCGGTCGATATCGCCGTCGGCCAGGTGGCCCATCTCCTCGGCCAGGTCGTTGATCGGCCGCACCACCGAGCGCAACGCCAGGATCACCAGCCCGATCCCGAACAGGATCGCGACAGCGACCGAACCCGCCATGAGCGACTTTCCTACGAGGGATTGCCGCTCGGCTGCGGCGGCGTCGGCGCTGGCCGCCGTCTCGATCTTGTCTGAAGCGGCGGCCATGGCGACTTCCAGCGTGTCGAAGCTCTGCTTGAACGCGGGCAGCCGGGCCTTGGCCGCAGCCGGATCGGTGGCCTCGAGCCTTCCGATCTCCGTCGCCTGGCGGATGTAGTCGTCCAGCGGCCGGGCGAGGGCGTCGAGGGCCTGCTGGATCGAAGGATCGACCGCCAGTTCACGGCTGGCGCGCAGCGCGTCCCGGAACTCCTTCTCGTGCTCGGTCAGGTCCTTGGTCGCATCCGCCAGATTGATCCCCATTTCGGGGTCGGCGCTGGCCAGCACCGACAGCACGTCCGAGCGCAGCGCATCGTGCATCATGTCGGCGTGAAGGTGATTGCGCAGCAGCGTCGACGAGACCGACGACCGGTGCAGCGCGTCCGTAAGCGTGGCGGCGACCCAGAGTCCGCAACCCGCCGACGCAGCGCCCAACGCCAGGACCGCGATACCGGAAAATACAACCTTTTGACGAATACTATTGAGCAAAACGGACCCCCATCCGGTGATGGCGGAGAGAAAGCGCGCCGCGGCTTAATGTCACGTAAATCCCACGACTGACCCAAAATGGTGAATGCTCTGCATTTACACAAGTTTCATGCTGCTCGCCTAGGTCGGACACCTCACTGCAGAGATATCACTTGCATGATCAGGTCAGTATTCGACTTCCGTGTAGCAACACTTGTTGCTTCTGCCGTTGCACTACCTTCGATATCACACGCGGAGGACTCGCCCGCCTGGAACCATGACGTCGTCTACACGGCAGACCTTATCGGACCCGTCCAAGGCGGAGCCGCCAAGGCCGGCCGATATCTGGACAACCTGGACGTGACCTTGGACGGGGATCTTGAGCGCGCCATCGGCTGGAAGGGCGCCAAGCTCCACGCCTATGTGCTCAACAACATGGGCGGGCGGCCGAACGACGTGGTCGGGACGCTTCAGGGCGTCGACAACATCGAGGTCTCGCGCGCACGCCTGCGTCTCTACGAACTGTGGATCGAGCAGTCGCTGGCGGGCGGGGCAGCCAGCATCCGGGCCGGCCTCTACGACCTGAACAGCGAATTCTACGCCACCGACTCCTCAAGCCAGCTGATCGCGCCGCCGTTCGGCATCGGTTCGGAGTTGGCCTCGACCGGCCCCAATGGCCCCTCCATCTTCCCGCTTACCGCCATGGCCGTCCGCGTGCGGGCGGGCGGCGAAACGGGCGGCTATGCCCAGGCCGCCGTGGTGAGCGCCAAGGCGGGCGCCTTCGACGCGCCGGGCGATCTGCAGGGCGGGCTGGACCGCGGCGCCATCCTGATCGGCGAGGCCGGCCACTCGGGCCGTGTGCGCCTGGCCGCCGGCGCCTGGACGTATACCGACCGCCAGAGCGACGTGCGCGACGTGACCGCAACCGGCGATCCCGAGCGCAGCCCGGCCTACGGCGCCTATGTGCTTGGAGAAGGCCGCATCTTCGGCGAGGACGACGCCTCGCGCGGCAGCGCCTTCGTGCGCCTGGGCCTGTCGGACGGCGACACCTCGCCCTTCCGTGGCGGCTGGCAGGCAGGCCTGCGCTGGGATCAGGTGGTGGCGGGTCGTCCCGACAGCGCGTTCTCGATCGGCCTGCACCAGGGTTGGTTGTCGAAAAAGTATCGGGCCAACATCCGCGACACGGGCGCGGCGCCCGGCAAGGCCGAGAGCGGCCTGGAAATCACATACTCGGACACGATCGGCCGCCTGACCGTCCAGCCCGATCTGCAGTTCGTCCACCATCCCGGTGGCGAACGGGGCCGTAAGACGGCGATCGTCGCCGGCATGCGTTTCACGATCGACCTCGACTAGCCGTCCGAGGTCCGGACGCGATTAGGCCCGCAGCTGGGGCGGCTGCGGGCCCTTTCGCACGTCCGCTTCGAAGGGAGAGCTAGCGGGCGGCGAACGTCGTGGAAGCTTGTTCGAGCTTGGCGGCGCGGATCCCGGCCACCTTCTCGTTCAGCTCAGTCTTGATGGCGACGCGGCAGTGCGCGGCGGCGCTGAGGCTCCGCTCGTCGCGGCAGAAGTCGCGGGCCGCGTAGTCGGCGCGCTTCGAGAAGGTCGACATGCCTTCGGGGGTCAGCAGGTTGATGTCGGCGATCTTCACCGAGGCGGGGGCGGCGAGCGCGGAAGCCGGCAGCGCGGCGATGGGCAGAGCGGCCAGGGCCAGCATGGCGAGGCCGGAGACTTGGGCGGTGAGGTTCTTCATGGTCGTTTCCTTCGGGGCGGTTGTGCTCCGGCGGTGTTGTCCGCCGGCAAGGAAACGAATACTTCGGACATGCCGTTAATTCCCGTGAATAGGGAGTAATGACGTCGATTTAAGAATGTTACAGCGACTTAATACTTTACGCGCCTGTAATGGTGAGGCGCGCGACCCACTACGCGCCGCCTTTGGGGACTGGCGGCGCCTGGATGCGCCGACGCTTCAGGCCCGCCCAAGGCCGCGCCACCGGCGAGCCGGCCAAAGCGTTCAACAAGGAAAGGTCGGGGCCCGGCTAGTGCGGGCGGGTCGGCTCGACGATGGTCTGACGCCACTCGCCGTCTTCGTCGCAGACGAGAATCGGCCACGGCATCTCGATGAGGCGGACCCAGTCGCTGGCCGCCGCCAGGGCTTCCTGGTGCGTTTCATAGGCGCCCAGGTCGCCGGCTTCGGCGTCCTGCAGAACCCAGTGGCCGCTCCGGGCCCTTACGGTGAAGTCGAACATCTCGCGGTCCTCAACCTGTGAGCATTTTCCCAGGAAGTGGTTTCCCAAACACGAAGACCCCCTGCCGCACCCGGTGCGGCGCGTCGGCGCAGGCGACGTCAGGATTTCGCAGGCAACCATTGCGAGGCGATCGGCGTTCCGGTCCCGGGCGTAGCGGTCGCTGGAATGGTGGGCGCGACATTCAATCCATGTTCAACTAGACAGAGATGGTATGCACGGATGCCGGGTGACCTAGCCGCCCACGTTGGAGTTCGGGGAATGACCAGTCACGCCGACCTTAAGGGCCTGCGCGTCCTCGTCGTGGAAGACGAAATGATGGTCTCGATGCTGATCGAGGACATGCTGAGCGATCTCGGCTGCACGGTCGTGGGCCCCGCCTCGCGTCTCGACGAAGCTATTGAACTGGCCAACAGCGCCGAACTGGATTGCGCTGTCCTGGACGTGAACCTGGGCGGACAGCCGATCTTCCCGCTGGCGGACCTGCTGCGTGAGAAGGGCGCCCCGTTTGCGTTCGCCACCGGCTATGGCGATGCGGGCCTTCGGGATGTCGATCGGGGCTCCCCGGTCCTTCAGAAGCCCTTCCGCGAGGGCGACCTGGCGCGCGTGCTGAGCGAGCTGCGGGCTCGCGACTAGAGCCTGTCGGGTTCAGATGGAATCATCTGAGCCCGATGAACAGGCCCGATCTCATTGATTTAGAGCGCGTTTCGGGGCGAAACCGGCTTCCACTTTCGCCCAACACGCTCTGGCGCGACTACAGGTAGGGGAAGGCGTGCCCGGCCCAATCACTGACCAGCAGGCCAATCGAGCCGGCCAGGGTGGTGATCGCCAGAAACAGTTTCACGTCCCTATCTCCTCGAACCGGCACATCGCCGGTGCGAGGCAGCAAGTAATGGGCCATTCGCCGTCGCGGTAGCCACCTTTTTTGCAGAAGAGTTCTGCACATCCGGCATGGATCCGGCGGCGTATCCACCCCCTGCCCGCAAGAATCGCCAGCCGCCTGAGCGGGTGGGGAGGCGTCCTATTTCAGCGCATACGCGATGACATAGTCGGCCTTGGGCGCCTTCGCCGCTCCCGCGCCGCGGACGCGGTCGCCGCCGGCGACGACCACGACATACTGCTTGCCGGTCTTGGGCGAGGTGTAGGTCATCGGCGTGCCCGCGGCCGCCACCGGCAGCCGGCCCTGCCAGAGAAGGGCGCCCGTGGCGTTGTCGTAGGCGCGCAGGTAGGGGTCGGTGGACGCGGCGCGGAAGGTGACGCCGCCGGCCGTGGTGATCGGACCGCCGATGCTGAGCGTGCCGATCGGGATCGGCAGGTGCGACTTCAGCCCCAGCGGCGCCTGGGCCTCGGCGGTGCCGGCCGGCACCTGCCAGACGATCTGCCGGGTCTTGACGTCGATCGCGGTCAGCATGCCATGCGGCGGCTGCAGGCAGGGCGCGAACAGCGGGCTGAGCATCCACTTGTTGTCGGCCTTGTAGGGAATCGCCTTGGCGCTCTCGGGCGGCCGATCCTTCATCAGGGTGACGGCCAGCTCCTTCTGGTCCGACTTCTTGAGCGCGACGGTCTGGGGCATCCGCACGTCCGAGACGATCAGCAGACCGCGGCGCGGATCGAAAGCGCCCGAGCCCCAGTTCATCCCGCCCGCGTTGCCCGGGAACTGCAGGCTGGGCTTGCCAGGACTGCCGGGCGGCGTGAAGTCGCCGTCGTAGCGCGTGCGCAGGAAGGCGATACGGCAATAGAGCTGGTCCAGGGGAGTCGCGCCCCACATCTTCTGCTCGGTCAGACGCTCGACGCCGATCGCGGGCATGTCGACCGAGTACGGCTGGGTCGGCGAGAGCCATTCGCCGGGCTGCGGCCCCTGTGGGACGCCGACCTCGACCACGCGGATCAAGGGTTTGCCGTCACGACGGTCCAGCACGAAGATCTGGCCGCGCTTGGTGAGCTGGACCAGGGCCGGCGCCGAGCCCCCCTTGATCGGGAAGTCGATCAGCATCGGCTGGGACGGGACGTCGTAGTCCCACACGTCGTGGTGCACGGTCTGGAAGCGCCAGCGCTCGCGCCCCGTCGAGGCGTCGAGGGCCACGACCGAAGACGAGTAGGTCTCTGACGCCTTGGACCGGTGCGAGCCCCAATAGTCGGGCGTGGCGTTGCCGATGGGCAGGTAGACGAGGTTCAGGTCGGGGTCATAGGCGGGCGTCGACCACATGTTGGGCGTGCCGCGGCTGTACGTCTGCCCCTCGGGCGGCAGCTTGGTGATCGCCGGGTTGCCCGCGTCCCAGGCCCAGGCAAGTTCGCCCGTGCGCACGTCGAACGCGCGGACCACCCCGGACGGCTCCTGCAGTTCCTGGTTGTCGGCGACCCAGCCGCCGATGATGACCACGTCGCCGGCCACCATCGGCATCGACGTCTGGAAGTAGAAGCCCCGCTTGATCGGGCCGATGCCGACGGTGAGGTCGACGACGCCGTCCTTGCCGAAGCCGGGGCAGCGCTGGCCGGTGTCGGCGTCCAACGCGAACAGCTGGGCGTTGATGGTCGACGACAGGATGCGCTTGCGGCAGGCGGGCGGCCCGGCCGGCGGCGCGGCCGCGACCTGGACCGCCGGCGCGGCGGGCGGAGA
>FWWL01008913.1_pt1 | contig 12551 bp, 6 predicted proteins | sample 2228331 | NCBI WGS metagenome assembly FWWL01 (sample SAMEA103939775, study PRJEB20133) | metagenome | reverse complement strand
AAGCTAAAGCAGGTAAAGTTGAATATAGAAATGATAAGGGTGGAGTTGTTCATGTGCCTATAGGTAAGATTTCCTTTGATAAACAAAAATTGGTTGAAAACGCTATTGCTGTATTGAAATCTGTAATGAAAGCAAAACCAGCAACTTCAAAGGGTAAATATATGAAGAAAGTTGTTCTTTCTTCTACTATGGGACCTGGTTTAAAAATTGATATATCAAAATTAAAGCTTTAAAACAGGCTTGGCCTGTTATAAAAAATCTGAGACAGCAGGTGCTTTAAAAGCTTAAAGGTTAACCGCCTGCCGAGATTGATAGTGAATGTTGAATTTATGAATGAAAGATTAAAGAATAGCCATAAAAGTGGTATTCAACATTCATCATTCAAAATTTTCAAATAGCACCGCTGTCCGAGAAAGGAGGTTCAATCTGAGTACCACAAAGGAATTAAAGAAAAAGAAAGTTGAAGAAATTGCAGAAAGGCTATCTAAAGCAAAATCTTTCATCTTAACGGATTTCCAGGGATTAACAGTTGCTGAAATCTCAGAGCTTCGTCAAAATATGAAGGAATCTGGCTCTGAGTATAAGGTATGTAAAAATACTCTTTTTAGGATAGCCTTAGGCGACGCACCTTTTAAAGAACAATTATTAGATGCTTTAAAGGGATGCACAGGTATTGTATTTGGATATGATGATCCTGTTGTTGCAGTAAAGAAAGCAATTGAATACTCTGAAAAGAATGAGAAATTTAAGCTTAAACTTGGAGTAGTAGAGGGAAAAGTATATTCTGTTCGGGAATTAAAGGATATTTCAAAACTTCCTTCTAAAAATGTCTTACTTGGTATGTTAATTGGTGGCATGAGTTCACCTCTTACCAAGATGGCTTATGCTATGCAAGCAGTAAATCTTAAGCTTTTATATGCATTAGAAGCATTAAAAAATAAAAAAGCTCAATAAAAAGGAGGAAAAATTATGGCAATTACAAAGGAACAGGTGTTTGAATTTTTTGACAATCTTACAATCTTAGAACTCAGTCAGTTTATTAAGGAGTTTGAAGAAAGGTATGGAGTTACTGCAGCTGCTCCAGTAGCAGTTGCAGCAGTAGCGGGAGCTCCTGCAGGTGCACCTGCTGCAGCCGCATCAGCAGCAGAGGAAAAGACAAGCTTTGATGTTATCTTAAAGTCTGCTGGAGATAAAAAGATTCAAGTAATTAAGGTTGTAAGAGAGCTTACAGGATTGGGACTTAAAGAGGCAAAGGACCTTGTTGATGGTGCTCCAAAGCCAATTAAAACTGGCGTATCAAAAGAAGAAGCTGAACAAATTAAAGCAAAACTTGAAGAGCAGGGTGCAACAGTTGAAATTCAATAAAAAATAGAAAGAGAAGGAGAACCATGATAAAGCCTCTAAGAGAAAGAATAATTTTTGGGAAGGTACCTCCTATTTTGGAGGTGCCTTATCTTCTTGAATTTCAAAAGAAATCTTTTTCAAAATTTCTACAAAAGGATGTTCCACCTGACGAAAGAGTAGATGAGGGACTTCAGGCAGCTTTAAAAAGTGTTTTTCCAATCAGCGATTATAATGGAAACAATACTATTGAGTTTATTTCTTATTCCGTTGCCGAGCCTAAAATGACACCCCATGAATGCATGGTAAAAGGACTGACTTATTCTGTACCTATAAAAATAAAGGTAAGGCTTAATATATGGGACAAAGATGATGAAGGAAAAAAGTTTTTAAAGGAATCTCGTGAGCAGGAAATCTTTCTTGGCGACCTTCCAATGATGACAGAGACAGGCAGCTTTATAATAAATGGAGTTGAAAGAGTTATCGTCAGCCAGTTACAGCGTTCTCCTGGAGTGTATTTTGCTCCAGACAAAAGCAAGAGTAGAATCAGCGGAAGACTTCAGTATGCGGCAAGGGTTATACCTGTCAGGGGATCATGGCTTGATTTTGAGTTTGATTCAAAGGATCTTTTGTTTGTCAGAATTGATAAAAGAAAAAAACTCCCTGCAACAATTGTTTTAAAAGCACTTGGTTATTCTAACGAAGACTTATTAAAGATTTTCTATCCAATTGAGGAAATTAAAATCAAAGATGCAAATACTTACACAAGAGTAGTCTCTGATATATTGGCTGGAGTTAGAACAAAGATTGATATAATTGCTCCTGATGGAAGCGTAATTGTAAAAGAAGGAAGCAAGATTACCAAATTTGCACTCAAAAAAATGAAAGAATTTGGAATTAAAGAAATCCCAATTCAAAAAAGTGAGATAATTGGAAGAATAACAGTCTCAGATATAGTTGACACTGAAACAGGTGAGGTTATAGTAGACAGTAACAAGGAGATTACAGAGGAAGCATTCCATAGAATAATAAATTCAAAAATAGACACACTGAAACTTCTTTTTATAGATAATGTTAACTATCTTCCTTCCTTGAGAGAAACATTACTAACAGATAAAGTTGAGAATAAAGAACAAGCTTTAAGGGAAATATATAAAAAGTTAAGACCCGGAGAACCTGCTACTAAAGAAGCTGCTGAAGAACTTTTCTATGGATTGTTTTTTGATCCTAAAAGATATGATCTTTCTCCTGTGGGAAGACTTAAACTCAACCAGAAATTAGGACTTGATATTCCTCTTGAAGTAAGAGTGCTTACAGATAGAGACATCATAGAAATTGTTAAATATTTATTCAATTTAAGAACAGGAAAAGGTGAAGTTGACGACATAGATCATCTTGGCAACAGAAGAGTAAGAGGAGTTGGAGAGCTACTTGAGAATCAGTTTAGGATTGGATTAGTGAGGATGGAAAGGGCTGTTAGGGAGAAAATGACTATAACTGAAGTAGAAAATGCAATGCCCCACGATTTAATAAATACTAAACCAGTAATGGCAGCAGTAAAGGAGTTTTTCAGCTCCAGCCAGTTAAGCCAGTTTATGGATCAGACCAATCCATTAAGTGAGATTACCCATAAAAGACGCCTCAGTGCACTTGGACCAGGTGGACTTACCCGTGAAAGAGCAGGATTTGAGGTCCGAGATGTTCATCCAACTCATTACGGAAGAATTTGTCCAATTGAGACCCCAGAGGGTCCTAATATTGGTTTGATTACCTCCCTTGCAACATATGCAAGAATTAATGATTTTGGTTTTATTGAATCTCCCTTTAGGAAGGTTGTCAACGGTAAAGTTTTAGATGAAATACATTATTTAAGTGCCCTTGATAGCGAAAATTTCGTAATAGCTGAGGCTACAACTCCAGTTGATGAAGAAGGTTATATTATCAATGAGACTGTTGCTGCAAGGGTAAAAGGCGACTTCAAAATGGTTTCAAGAGAAGAAGTTCAGTATATGGATGTATCTCCAAAACAGATTGTTAGTGTTTCTGCCTCCTTGATCCCATTTCTTGAAAATGACGATGCTAACAGAGCTTTAATGGGTTCAAACATGCAAAGGCAGGCTGTTCCACTTATTCAAACAGAGGCTCCAATAGTTGGGACAGGAATGGAGCTTTATGCTGCGAGAGATTCGGGTTGGCTTGTTGTTGCAAAGAGAGCTGGTATTGTTGAGAGTGTTGATGCTACAAGAATTGTAGTAAGGGTTACAGAAGAAGGGGGAGGCGTTGATATTTATAATCTCATAAAATTTCATAAATCCAATCAAGGAACATGCATGAATCAGAAGCCTCTTGTGAAAGTAGGGCAGGTTGTTGAAAGAGGAACAATCCTGGCAGATGGACCAAGTATGGATAAAGGCGAGCTTGCCCTCGGAAGAAATGTGTTAGTTGCATTTATGCCTTGGGGTGGTTATAACTTTGAGGATGCGATCCTTATAAGTGAGAGACTTGTAAAGGAGGATGTATATACTTCAATTCACATTGATGAATTTGAGGTAGAATGCAGAGATACAAAACTTGGTCCTGAAGAGATTACAAGAGAAGTACCTAATATTCCTGAAGAGCAGCTGAGAAATCTTGATGAAGACGGAATAATAAGAATTGGTGCTAAGGTAAAACCAGGAGATATCCTTGTAGGCAAGGTAACGCCAAAGGGAGAGAGAGTACTTACTCCAGAGGAAAAACTACTTTTTGCAATATTTGGTGAGAAAGCAGAGGATGTGAAGGAATCTTGCTTGTATGTTCCTCCTGGAATTGAAGGAGTTGTTATTGATGTAAAGATACTAACAAGAAGGGGGAAGGAAAAATCCAAAAGAGCAAAAGCAATAGAAGAAGAGGAGATTAAGGCAATAGAAAGGGACAGGGATGATGAGATAAGAATTTTGAAGGAAACTAAGGCAACGAGAATAAGAAAGCTATTAAAAGGTAAAACTGTTCTTGAAGATGTAAAATACAGAAACAAAATACTTTGCAAAAAGGGAGAACAGCTTACAGAACAGGTGATTAATCTTCTTGATGTTAATCAACTGCTAAAGCTTAAAGTAGACGATCCGGAAGTAAAAGATGAAGTTAGCAGGATAAACAGGGAGGTAGAACAAGCTATTAAGCAGATACATGCAAAGTATAATGAAAAAATAGAGAGAATAAAGAAAGGTGATGATCTTCCTGCTGGAGTTAATCAGTTGGTAAAAGTATATATAGCAATGAAGCGAAAAATAGAAGTTGGTGATAAGATGGCTGGAAGGCATGGAAATAAGGGAGTTGTCTCAATGATTCTTCCTGAAGAGGATATGCCATATCTTGAAGACGGCACACCAGTTGATATTGTGCTTAATCCACTTGGTGTTCCGTCCAGAATGAATGTTGGACAGATACTTGAAACGCATCTGGGGTTAGCTGCAAAAGCATTAGGACTTTATATTGCAAGTCCTGTATTTGAAGGTGTAAAAGAGAAGGAGATAAAAGAATTACTGAACAAAGCTGGATATCCTACCACAGGACAAGTTACTCTTTATGATGGTCGTACTGGAGAGCCCTTTGAGAGACCTGTGACAGTTGGATACATGTATATGCTTAAACTTCATCATTTAGTTGCTGATAAAATTCATGCCAGATCCATAGGTCCATACTCTCTTGTTACACAACAACCCCTTGGAGGCAAGGCTCAGTTTGGAGGACAGAGGCTTGGAGAGATGGAAGTTTGGGCATTGGAGGCATATGGTGCAGCCTATACTCTTCAAGAGTTTTTAACGGTAAAGAGCGATGATATAAAGGGTAGGACAAGAATGTATGAGGCTATTGTTAAAGGACATCCTGTACTTGAGTCTGGTGTTCCAGAGTCCTTTAATGTTTTAATAAAAGAACTCCAGAGCTTAGCACTTGATGTGGAGCTACTGGAGAAAAAGAAGAAATGGGGGGATAAATCTTGATAGAAGATATTTATTCATTATTTCAAAGACCCAAAAACCTAAGAGATTTTGATGCTATAAGAATAAAACTTGCCTCACCTGAAAAGATTAGAGAATGGTCATATGGTGAGGTCAAAAAGCCCGAGACTATCAACTACAGAACTTTTAAACCAGAACCTGAGGGACTGTTTTGTGCAAAGATTTTTGGTCCAATAAAAGATTGGGAATGCCTCTGTGGTAAGTATAAGCGAATGAAACACAAAGGGGTTATTTGTGACAAATGCGGAGTAGAGGTTATAGAGTCAAAGGTAAGACGTGAGAGAATGGGTCATATTGAGCTTGTCTCTCCTGTTGCTCATATATGGTTTGTAAGAGGTGTTCCAAGCAAGATGGGGTTGCTTCTTGATCTCTCTGTAAGGCAACTTGAAAAGGTAATTTACTATGAAGAATACATAGTGATAGATCCAGGAGATACACCTCTAAAAGAAAAGGAACTGCTTACTGAGGAAGAGTATAAAAAGAAGGTTGCTGAGTATGGGAATAGATTCAAAGTAGGTATGGGTGCTGAAGCAATAAGGGAGTTGCTCAAAAAAATAGACCTTGAAGCCCTTGCAAGGGAGCTTAAAGAGCAAATTGATGCTGCAAATTCAAATGCTTTAAAAAGAAAGCTCACAAAGAGACTAAAAGTAGTGGAGGCATTCAAAAAATCTGGAAATCGTCCTGAATGGATGATTCTTGATATTGTGCCAGTGCTCCCTCCTGAATTAAGACCTCTTGTACCCCTTGACGGCGGCAGGTTTGCCTCTTCTGATTTGAATGACCTCTACAGAAGAGTTATCAACAGAAATAACCGTCTAAAAAGACTCTTAGAGCTGAAAGCTCCAAGTGTAATAATAAGAAACGAGAAAAGAATGCTTCAGGAAGCAGTTGATACACTTTTTGACAACACAAGACGCACAAAGGCATTAAAGGCTGGTAGTAAGCGTCCACTTAAGTCTCTTAGCGATATGATAAAAGGAAAACAGGGAAGGTTTAGACAAAATCTCTTAGGAAAAAGAGTTGATTACTCAGGTAGATCAGTTATAGTTGTTGGTCCTGAACTTGATATGAATCAATGCGGATTACCTAAAACTATGGCACTTGAGTTATTTAAGCCTTTTGTATTTAACAAGCTTGAAGAAAAGGGAATCGTAACAACTATAAAACAAGCCAGAAGATTGGTAGATCAGGGAAGACCAGAGGTTTGGGATGCCCTTGAAGAGGTTATTCAGGAGCATCCAGTACTTCTTAACAGAGCTCCAACTTTGCACAGACTTGGTATTCAGGCTTTTGATCCTGTGCTTGTAGAGGGAAAGGCTATAAAACTTCATCCGCTTGTTTGTACAGCCTTCAATGCTGACTTTGACGGAGACCAGATGGCAGTTCATGTTCCTCTTTCTTATGAAGCACAGGTTGAATCTCGTATATTAATGATGTCAGTAAGTAATTTGCTATCTCCTGCTCATGGCAAACCAATAGTTGTTCCTACGCAAGATATGGTTTTGGGAATTTACTATCTCACCAAGATGAAGAGGAATGCAAAGGGTGCTGGAAAAGTCTTTTCAGATATTGATGAAGTAATTCTTGCTTATCAATGTGGAATAATTGAAAAACATGCACCTATAAAAGTAAAGATTGATGGACAGCTTATTGAAACAACAACTGGAAGAATACTATTTAAAGAGATTGTGCCAGAGGATGTTCCGTTTCATATGATTAACAAAGATTTAACTAAAAAGGAGTTAAGCAAGCTTATTGAATATATCATTAACAACCTCGGAAAGAGAGAAACAGTAAACTTCTTAAACAAACTTGAAAAACTTGGATTTGAGGTAGCAACTCAGTCTGGAATTTCTATCTGCATTGATGATATGCATATTCCATCTAAAAAAGCAGAGATTATTAAGGAAGCTGAGGCACAGGTGATGGAGGTTCAAAGACAGTATGCTGAAGGACTGATAACACAGGGTGAGAGATATAACAAAGTTATTGACATATGGGCAAATGTTACAGAAAAGATAGCAGATGAGATGATGAAAGAACTTGGTGCAGAAGAAGGCAAGGAACTTAGCCCAGAAGAGCTTGAAGAAAGACGGGCATTTAACAGCATATTTATGATGGCAGACTCTGGAGCAAGAGGAAGCATAGCTCAAATAAGACAGCTTGCAGGAATGAGAGGATTGATGGCAAAGCCATCTGGAGAAATTATTGAAACGCCAATTACTGCTAACTTCCGAGAAGGACTAACCCCATTACAATACTTTATTTCCACACACGGTGCAAGAAAAGGATTGGCAGACACAGCATTGAAAACTGCTAATGCAGGATATCTAACAAGAAGACTCGTTGATGTTGCTCAGGATGTAATTCTCACAGAAATTGATTGTGGAACAAAAGATGGAATTTATGTTTCTGCCCTTATTGAAGGCGGTGAAATTGTCATGCCCCTTGAGGAGAGAATATTTGGAAGAGCACTTGCTGAAGATTTAAAGGATCCTCTTACAGGAGAAATAATTGCAAAAAGAAATACATTGATAGACCAAGTACTTGCTAAAAGGATAGTTGAAGCAGGAATTGATAGAGTTAAAATACGTTCAGTTCTTACATGCCAGACAAGGTTTGGTGTATGTTCAAAGTGTTACGGATTGGATCTTGCAAGGGGAGAACCAATAGAAATAGGAGAGGCAATAGGAATCATCGCTGCCCAATCAATTGGTGAGCCTGGAACTCAGCTTACAATGAGAACATTCCACATAGGTGGTGCAGCTACAAAAATTGTTGAGCAGGCTGTCCTTGAGGCAAAAACATCTGGAACAGTAAGATTTAAAAATGTGCATTTTGTAGAAAGAAAAGACGGCTCTTTGGTTGTCTTAAATAGAAACGCTGTAATTGCTATTGTTGATACATCGGGCAGAGAAAGAGAAAAGTATAATCTTGTGTATGGTGCAAAGATTTTAGTCAGGGAAGGTCAATTAATAGATGCCGGACAGAAACTTGCAGAATGGGATGCCTATACCACACCAATTATTACAGAGATTGGAGGGAAAATAGCACTTGGAGACTTAGTTGAAGGAGTGACTTTTAAGGAAGAGACTGATCCTACAACAGGACTTTCACATAAGATAATTATTGATTATCCAGCAACATATCGTCCAAGAGTTACAATAAAGGATGAGGAGGGGAAAACTGCTAAATTACCATCTGGAGCTCCAGCAAGATACTTACTACCTGCGGGTGCTATCCTTGTAGTTGACAAAGGTGACAAGGTAGAACCTGGAGACATACTGGCAAAAATACCAAGAGAGACTATAAAAACAAAGGATATTACAGGAGGACTGCCAAGAGTTGCAGAGCTTTTTGAGGCAAGGAGACCAAAGGAAGCAGCTATTGTTAGTGAGATTGACGGAATAATAGAGTTTAAGGGCACTCAAAAAGGCTCCAGAGTCATTGTTGTAAGAGGCGCAGATGAGAGTAGGGAGTATCAGATACCTAAAGGTAAACATGTAATTGTTCATGATGGCGACTGGGTTAAAGCAGGAGATCCATTAATAGACGGTTCAATAAATCCTCATACTATACTTGACATTCTCGGACCAACTGAGCTTCAGAGATATCTTGTTGATGAGATACAAAAAGTATACAGGCTTCAGGGTGTATCCATTCATGACAAACATATAGAAGTAATCGTAAGACAGATGATGAAGAAAGTAAGAATAGAAGATCCCGGTGATACAACATTTCTTATTGGAGACGAGGTTGATAGATTTAAGTTTATTGAAGAAAACGAAAGAATTATTGCACAAGGAGGTAGACCCGCACAAGCAAAGCCTCTTTTACTTGGAATTACGAAGGCAGCTCTTTCAACAGAGTCATGGGTATCATCTGCATCATTCCAGGAGACAACGAGGGTTCTCACTGATGCAGCTATTGAAGGTAAGATTGATGAGCTGAGAGGATTAAAGGAAAATGTAATAATGGGAAGAATCATTCCTGCTGGAACAGGTTTGTCTGAGTACAGAAATACTCTAATTAAGGGTGATCTATATACTATGCAAATTGAAAGAGAAAAGAAAGAGAGTATTGAACATTAAAAGTAAAGATATTCCCAAATTTGTCGCAGATGTTATGCTTGGAAGCCTGAGCCGTTGGCTCAGGCTTTTTGGTTTTGACACTCTTTATAGAAATGATTTTACTGATAAAGAACTGATTAAAATATCTTTACAGCAAGACCGAATCTTACTTACAAGGGATAGGACTTTAGCAAAATCTAAACTTTTAAACAAAACGATTTTTATAAATTCTGAAAATCTTGAAGAACAGATTAAAGAAGTGCTTAAAGTAGTAATTGATGAATGGATGATTACAAATAAAAAACAGTTATTGAGTCATACCCAGAAAACATCAAATGAAAGTTACCAACTAATGGATAACTATCAATCGTTAGTTAATCTTCATCCAAGATGCCCTATATGCAATGGAGAGACTGAAAGAATTGAAAAAAATTCGGCAGCCAATTTTGTGCCTGATTTCGTATTAATTGCAAATGATGACTTTTTAAAGTGTAAAAATTGTGGCAAAATTTATTGGCACGGCACTCATAAAGAAAAAATTGATGAAACAAAAAAAAGACTTTTTAATGCCTTGTTCAATAAGAATTCTTAAAAACATTGAGAATTCTCATAGCAGATGGAATAATCTGGTTATCAATGTAGTAATCTATGTCAATTTTGGATGGATCAGCTAATTCTAAGGGATATGCTCTTTCACTAATTGAACCAAGACCTTTTTGAATTACATAGCCTATGACACTTCCTTCACCTACAGGAATTCCCTCTTTGAGAAGTCTTTTTGCAGCCATGACGTGGGGAGAAATTAGTTTATATTCAGAAACGGGCTTTGACAGCTGTTCATAGACAACGAGATCCTTAAAGTTAAAATTGCCTTGCTTGAGATTATTTATTCTTTCATCAAGATATTTGAAAGCTCCTTCAAAATTTTCATCTATCAGACACATCTTCAGAATTTCCTGCTGTGTTTGCCTTGCATAACGGGATAAATCTCTTCGGACTATTTCAAGTCCTCTTATTTTTAGCCTTCCTTTCTCATCCAGAAGTGCATACCTTTTTTTTGCAATTCCACCGGTTTCCTTTGCAACAAATAGACCCTTTGTATAAAAATTCTCAAGGTCAAGTCTCATTATTCCTGGAAGATACTCGTTAATTTCGTGTATAAAATCATCTATCTTGCTTTTGTCGTCGGCAAATTTTAAAAACAATGAATCCGTATCTCCATAAACTACCTCAAAACCCTTTCTTTCTGCTATATTTAATACTTCCTTTATCCAGTATCTTCCAAGTGCAGCAATGGACTCTGCACACTCCTTAGAATACCACCTACTTCCTGGATAGGCATAGTATCCATAGGACGCATTAATAATCGTCTTAAGTGCTTTTTGTTTAGTATCAAGAATACGGTATTCATGGGATTCTGGATCAAGTTTTTTTAATTTTTCCTTTAAGATGAGTCTCTCTTTTAAAAGCTCCTCTACTGCAAGTGATTCAAATCCTTTTTTAATTTTTCCTTTAAGATGAGTCTCTCTTTTAAAAGCTCCTCTACTGCAAGTGATTCAAATCCTTTTTTATTTTTGCAAAACCAATATGGCAGGTCTGGAACTTTATAACCCTCATCTTTACAACAGGAACAATTTAATGTCTCTATTGAAATGTTGTATGAAGCAATTATTGATGGATAAAGAGATGCAAAATCAACAACAGCAATGTTTCTGTGAAGACCTGCAAGAGGTTCTTTTACAAAACCTCCTTCATAGGTTATTTGTCTCCGCATTTGTATCTCTTCAAATTTTGGTTGATTTGGAATTATTCTGTTTTGACCTTTTGCTTTTTTTATGTAATACCATTCAACAAGTTGACTATATGGCATCCTTGATGTATCAAATAGCGACTGACCTGTAATTTTTGTAAGTTCCTCTATTTCAGGAAGTAGCATTTCAGCAAGCCTGTATACAAGTTCACTGTCCTTTAAACAATATCTTGCAAGCTTATCAAGCTCATATCCTTTATCCCATGCTTGCACTATATCCTCATAATCCATTTCAAGCTTTGTGTCTTCTAATAGTTCGTAGGCAACATTTTTAAGTGTAAGTTGTTCACTTTGAAGCATAGGAGATAAAATGTTGAATACAAAATTAAATATATCAATATGAACTCTTCCTATAAGGCGGGCAGTGGTAAATCTTGCTCTTTTTGAAAGTGTGATTCCAGAGTTATCTCTTGAAAGATAACTGATGTTTACTCTCAATTTTTTTGCTCTTTCTCTTAAAATAGGCATATCGTAAAGATCAGAGTTATAGCCACATATTATATCAGGGTCATAATCTTGTATAATTTGCATGAATTTTTCTATAACTTCCTTTTCGCTCTCTACAATAATTGAATCTACGCTGTAGTCTGTTTTTTGATAAGTGATTACTTTAGACAATTCTTTGCCAAAAACGGATATCATTATTATTGACGGAACACCTCTTTGAACCTCTATGACTTCCATATCAAATACAAGGATTTTAAGATTTGGCTTGGTTCCAGTGGTTTTTTTTAAATTTTTTACTGAAATTTTTTCTTCTGCTGCAGTTAAATATCCTTCCAGCCATTCAAGGCAAGAGAATCCTTGCTCAGCCAGATAAACTCTTGGCGCTGAAATTTGATATTCAAATTCATCAATAACTGAGCCTGATCCTCCTCTTTTGAACTCTAACATCTTTATAGTATCTCTAACTTTCTGTAAGTCTTTATATTTCTTTGTATAGATTTTTATGAAAAATTTCTCCTCGCCAAGGAATATTTTCCTCTCTGTTGTGATTTCAGTGACAGGCAAAGACTTCTGTTTGACAATATCAGAAATTTCTTTTATGGCTCGTTCAATATCGGAAGGCAAAACATAAAAAAAGGGTTTATAAGTAGGGTCAATAATTTTAATTCTGCTACCATTCTCCGATATTCCAAATAAAACTATTCCATCATCCGATTCGTCAATATCCAACAGGTAGAATTTCATTGATTAATTATATCAATTTACCACAATGATATGTAAGATTTAAATGGACAGAAAATTGGTAATGTCAAGATTTATGTGTAAATTCATAAATAGGTGTTCTCCCCCATTTTTCATTTAAGTGACTTATTACTGCAAATA
>FWWL01008912.1_pt1 | contig 12553 bp, 14 predicted proteins | sample 2228331 | NCBI WGS metagenome assembly FWWL01 (sample SAMEA103939775, study PRJEB20133) | metagenome | reverse complement strand
GCGCCAGCCGCAGTGCAGGGTAGCTATGTACGGTCGGGATAACCGCTGAATGCATCTAAGCGGGAAACCCACCTCAAAACGAGATATCCCTTGAGAGCCGTGGAAGACGACCACGTTGATAGGCCGGGTGTGTAAGTGCAGTAATGTGCTCAGCTTACCGGTACTAATTGCTCGATCGGCTTGATCGTTCTCATGATCAATGTCCGCAACACTCCAACTGCGAACACAGACGCCCTGCCGCACGGACGGGCTCTGGAAACGAAGACCAATTTTGCTTGCCATATTCTTTGCCGGCCCGGTGGCTTGAGCGAGAAGCCAGAACCCGATCCCATCCCGAACTCGGCCGTTAAACTTCTCAGCGCTGATGGTACTGTGTCTCAAGACCCGGGAGAGTAGGTCGTTGCCGGGCCTGTCAAGAATATCCCTCTTTACAAGACGAACAGCGCGCGGCGTCCATGCCTCAAAACATGGGCGCCGCGTTGTTGTTTTGACGCGGGGTGGAGCAGCCCGGTAGCTCGTCAGGCTCATAACCTGAAGGTCGTAGGTTCAAATCCTGCCCCCGCAACCAAATTTGGAACACCCCGTCTCGTCAGAGGCGGGGTTTTTCGTTGTCCGGTCCTTACGACTGACCGGCAGGCCCGCTGCTGACACCTTCTGTCCCGCCCGCCGTCCCTTCTCACAGGAAGCGGGTGGCCGCTCATCGCGCGTGCTGGCATTGTCGCGCGAAGCAAGATCGCAGCGAGGACGGACATGCGCGGCGCAATCCATATCGGCATCGGCGGCTGGGTGTTCGAGCCCTGGCGCGGGACCTTTTATCCCGACGGTCTGTCGCAGAAGCGTGAGCTCGAATATGCCGCGAGCAAGCTGACTTCCATCGAGATCAACGGCACCTATTACGGCTCGATGAAACCGGAAAGTTTCGCGCGCTGGCGGGCCGAGACGCCCAATGACTTCGTTTTCGCACTGAAGGGCTCGCGCTACATCACCAATCGCCGCGTGCTCGCCGAAGCCGGGCCGTCGATCGAAAAATTCTTCGCGACCGGGGTGGCCGAGTTGAAGGAGAAGCTCGGGCCGATCAACTGGCAGTTCATGGCCACGAAACAGTTCGATCCGGTGGATTTCGAGGCGTTCCTAAAGCTGCTGCCGAAGACTGTCGACGGCGTCGCGCTGCGCCATGCCGTCGAGGTCCGGCATGACAGCTTCCGGTCGCCAATTTTCATCGCGCTGCTGCGGGCCTACGGCGTCGCGGCGATCGTGTCGGCCGATTCGCCCTATACGCAGATCGCGGACGTCACCGCGCCCTTCGTCTATGCCCGGATCATGGGAACGAAGGAGGCCGAACCGAACGGCTACTCGGACTCGGCGCTCGACATCTGGGCGCAGCGCGCTCGCGACTGGGCTGCCGGCGCCGACGCCGGGGGTCTGGAGCTGGTGACGACAGAGGCGCCGGCAAAGACGCCGCGCGAGGTGTTTCTCTATGTCATCAGCGGCGACAAGATCCGCAACCCGGCTGCCGCGATGGCGCTGATCGATCGCGTCTCGGCCTGACGCGGGTCGCCTCAATTCGGATCCTGGCAGAGATCGGCCCATTTCGCGCCGGTCAGCAGCGCCATCCGCTCGGGGGTGATCCGGAGCGCGCTCGTCGTCGAGCCCGCGGCGGGCACGACTTCGTCGAATTTACGCAAGCCGATGTCGCAATAGACCGGGAGAGGCGTCGTCAGTCCGAAGGGGCACACGCCCCCGACCGGATGGCCGGTGACCGCCTCGACTTCCGCTGCATCGAGCATGCGTGGCTTGCCGCCGAGCGCGTCCTTGACCTTGCGGTTGTCGAGGCGGGCATCGCCGCGCGTCACCACCAGCACGACGCGCTCGCCGACGCGCAGCGACAGGGTTTTGGCGATCTGGGCGGGCTCGACGTCATGGGCCGCCGCAGCCTGTGCCACGGTCGCGCTGCTGACATCGGTCTCGATGATGGCGATGTCGGGCGCGCGCTCGGCGAGAAAGGCGCGGACGCTGGCGAGGCTCACGCGTTTCGTCTCCCGAACGACCAGCGCAGCAGCAGCGCGGCGGCCGCAGGAACACCGAACACCAGGAGAAAGATCGGCCATTCCTCCGTGGCGCCATAGCCGGCGCGGTTGATGCCGACCCAGAGATTGACCAGCGCGGCGCAAAACCAGATCGGGATGAACAGCTTCGTGGCGAAGGCGATCGGCCGCGAGCCCGATGCGACGAGACGGGGCGACAGGACGAGCAGAAGCCCCAGAAGAGCGAAGCCCGCGCCGATGACCTTGAGCGTGTGCATGGTTCTCCCTAGCGCGCCTTCGGTTCGGCCGATACCGGCAAAAACGAATCATCTGCGCCGTGCTCAGCCTCCGTGTCCGGCCGACGATCGCATCATGATTACCGCAGCTTAACCCTTCCCGGTCACAATGAAACGAAGACCGCGCCCGGCCGGGCGCGCAAGGATGCTGGCGAAAGTTCCCGGGCAGATGGCCGTCCTGCGCAGAATCTCGACCCAGATCCTCGTCGCTTTCCTGCTTCTGGCATTTTCCGCTGCGCTGGCGCTCGGGTTCGGCGCGCGCACGCTGGGGCGCTATGCGGCGATGACCGACGACATGCAGGCGGCCTCGCGCCGGGCGCTGGTGGCGGAGCGGATCAACGGCACCGTCAACGCCGCTGTGATGGAATCGCGCGGCATCTACATGAGCCGCGATAGCACCGACGCCGAGCGCTTCGCCGTTCCGCTGATGACGAATCTCGCCGAGATCGAGCGCCTGCTCGCCGAATGGCGCCATGTGGCCGCTCCGGGAGGAGCGCAAGCCTTCCATGACGTGACGCTGCAGGTCGAGGCCTTTCTGCGCTTCCGCACCGAACTTGTCGCCCGGGCGCGCCGGGAGGGCCCGGCCTCGGCCGACGCGTTCGGCAACAACGAGGACAACCGCGCCAACCGGCAGGCCCTCAACGCCGCGCTCAAACGCGTCGCCGAAGTCAATGCTCGGGACAGCGCGACGATCGATGCGGGACTCGACGTGCTCCAGCATCACAGCATGCGCCTGCAGGTCGCGGGTTGTCTGCTGGCGCTGATGCTCGGCCTGGCGCTGGCGATCCTGATGGTGAACCGCCGCGTGGTCACGCCGCTGCGCCAGCTCTCGGGCTCGATGCTCGCGCTCGCCGCCAGCAGGCCTGTCGACGAGGTGCCGTCGGCCGGACGGTCAGACGAGATCGGCGACATGGCGCGCGCGGTTCTCGTGTTTCGCGACAACGCCCGGGCGCGCGAGGCGCTGGAGCAGGAGGCGCGCGCGAGTGAAGGAGCGACGATGCGGCGGCAGGCCCGGCTCGAGCGGCTGATCGTCGATTTCGACGCGCGGATCGAATCGGTGCTCGAAACCGTGCGCTCCAGCGCCGGCGCCATGGAAGAGACTGCGCGCAACCTCGACCGGATGGCCGGCGCCGCGAGCAGCCGGGCCGGGCAGGCGCGCGGCGCCTCGCTCGAGGCGTCCGGCAATGTCACCGCCGTCGCCGCAGCCTCGGAGGAATTGTCGGAATCGATCGCCGAGATCGCCGACCGTGTCGGCAAGGCCAATGCGGTCGTCAGCGCGGCGGCGCGCGAGGCGACCGGCGCGAGCGTCAATGTCGCCAATCTCGCCGAGGCCGCCGGGAATATCGGCAAGATCGTCGATCTGATCCGCGACATCGCGGCGCAGACCAACCTGCTCGCGCTGAACGCGACGATCGAGGCGGCGCGCGCCGGCGAGACCGGGCGCGGTTTCTCGGTGGTGGCCGGTGAGGTCAAGCTGTTGGCGAGCCGCACCGCGCAGGCGACCAACGACATCGCCGGCCAGATCGCCGCCTTCGACCGCGAAGCCAACGGCGCGGTCGGCGCGATGGCACAGATCGCCGCCGTGATGAACGAGGTTGCGCAGCATACGGTCGCGATCGCGGGCGCGACCGCGCAGCAGATGATGGCGACCTCGGAAATCGCGCGCAACGCCCAGGCGACCGCATCAGGCACGGCAAGCGTCGCGCGTCAGATGGAGGACGTCACGGCGGCCTCCGAGGCCACGATGAGTTCGGCGAGCCAGGTTCTGGCGACCGCCGAAGGCCTCGCCCGTGAGGCCCATGCGCTGCGCGGCGCGATGGCGACCTTTTTCAGCGAAGTGAAAGCGGCTTGATCTAGGCATGGCGCGGCCTCGCCCGGTCCTCCTGCCGACGCCTGCGATACGCCCGTGCTTGTGACTGGTATGTGATCGCATCCTCGCGCCCGATGCGGCCGTCTGAACGCGACGGGAGCTGGGAATGCGTTGGATTTTCTTTGGATTGGCGGTGCTGCTGGCGGGACAGGCGGCGGCTCAGGATGCCGCGCCGGACCGGGCGCGGCGTGCAGGGACGCGCGACACGGCGGCGCAATCGCGCCCGGCCGAACCGAAACCCGGCCCGGCCAAAGCGCGTGTGCAGGACCAGCCTGTCACCCCCGCCACCGACTATATTCCCTATGACCGCCGCACGGGCGGCATGTAGCCACCCGGTGGCTGCGGAGGCGTCCCGAATGCGCTAAAGCTCCCGCACAGCCGGGGATGCGCTTGCCGTGAACAATCGCCAGATCGAGGTTTTCGCGGCGGTGATGAAGGCCGGGACGATTTCGCGCGCGGCGGAGCTGCTTGGGGTGGCGCAGCCGGGCGTGAGCCGGACCATCGCCGAACTTGAGCGGGCGGTCGGTTTCGCGCTGTTCGACCGCATCCGCAACCGCATCGTGCCGACGCCGGAAGGCCGATTGTTCTTCCGCGAGATCGAGGCCTCGTTTCGCGGCATGGACACGCTGCGGGCGATGGCGGCGCGCATCCGGGACCAGGGCGCGGGGCAGTTGCGGATCGGCTCGCTCTCGGCGCTCGGGTCCTCGCTGGTTCCGCGCGCGATCAGGCGCTTCCGCGAGCTCAAGCCCGAGATCGGCGTGACGCTGATGGTGCTGCCCTCGCGCGACGTGCGCGACGGCGTCGCCGCGGGTATTTTCGACGTAGGGCTCGCCGCCGACGAGATAGACGTCACCGGCGTGCTGCACCAGCCCTTCGTCCAGCCGCGCGTGCTCTGCGCCATGCCGCTTGGGCACCGTCTGTGCGAGCGCGAGGCGATCGGCCCGCATGATCTCGATGGCGAGGCCTTCGTGGCCTATGTGCCGGAGGATCGCGCCCGCCAGCGGCTCGATCTGATCTTCGCCGAGGCCGGCGTGCGGCCCCGCATCGTGGTCGAGACGATCTATGCAGCGACCGTCTGCGCGCTGGTGGCGGAAGGGGTCGGCGTCGGGCTGGTCAGCCCCTATGCGGTCGCGGGGGCCGACCCGACCCGGCTGGTGCTGCGGCCCTTTTCCCCGGCGGTCCACAGCAAGAGCCTGCTGATTCTGCCGCTGGACCGACCGAAGTCGCAGTTGGTGCGCGATTTCATCGACTGCCTGATGGCGTCGCGCTGAGCACAGGTCATAACAAACGCGCATCGACCCATAACCTGAAGATTATCGTCAGCGCCGCGCGCCGATCTATCGTGGTGAGAGCTTCACGAGGCCGCCATGCACGATTCCACCCGCTGCGTTCATCACCCCGCCGTCTCCGAGGAGGGCTATGCCTCCCTCGCGGTGCCGACGCATCGGGCCTCGACCATCGTCTACAAGGATGCGGCGAGCTTCTCGGCCCGGAAATATCGCGGCTTCGACGGCTATACCTATGGCCTGCACGGCACGCCGACCACGCGCACGCTGGAGGCGCAGTTGACGGCGCTGCATGGCGGCGCGCGCACCGTGCTCGTGCCCTCGGGACAGGCGGCGGTCACGATCGTGATGCTGTCCGTGCTGATGCCGGGCGACAAGGTGCTGATCCCGGACCATGTCTATCCGCCGGTCAGGAGTTTTTGCGCCGATTATCTCAGGCCGCGCGGCATCGACTACGTCGTCTACGACCCGCTGATCGGAGCCGGCATCGCCGGATTGATCGACGCCGCGACGAAGCTGGTCTGGGTCGAGTCGCCGGGCTCCGGCACCATGGAGGTGCAGGACGCGCCGGCGATCATCGCGGCCGCCAAGGCGAAGGGCGTGCTCGTCGGCTGCGACAACACCTGGGCGACCCCACTGATCTTCAAGCCGCTGGCGCATGGGGCCGATTTCGCCTGCGAGGCGCTGACCAAATATGTCGGCGGCCATTCCGACCTGCTGCTGGGCTCGGTCACGGTCGCCGATCTGGGCCTGCGCCAGAAGATGAAGGAGATCCTGCGCGGCTTCGGCATCGGCGTCTCGCCAGACGAATGCCAACTCGCCCTGCGCGGCATCGAGACCATGGGTTTGCGCGTCGCCCATATGGGAAAAGTCTCGGAGGATTTCGCCAGGCGACTGACGCAGTTCGGCGCAGTCGAGAGCGTGCTGCATCCGGCGCTGCCGTCCTGCCCCGGCCATGAATTCTGGAAGCGGGACATGGGTCGGTCCTCGGGCGTGTTCAGCATCGTGCTGAGGCCCGTCGCGGAGGCCCAACTCGAAGCGGCGCTCAGCGCGCTCAGGGTCTTTTCCATAGGCGCATCCTGGGGCGGTACGCGCAGCCTGATCGCGCCGATGGCGATCAAGGGCGACCGCAGCGTCATTCCGTGGAGCCCGGAGGGCCCGGTGCTGCGCATCAGCATCGGTCTGGAGGACCCAGACGACCTCTGGACGGACCTCGCGCGATGCTGGCGGCGCTGGAGCAGACGCCTGCCGCCAAGGTGGCCTGAGACGACCCGGACCGGGACGAAACCAACGCGACGGGCCAGCGCCCGCCGCGCCGGGAGAACTGTGCCTGCCGAGACCGCAACAAAGACAGGGGATCACCATGACACGATTGATTCTGGCGCTGGCCGCGACAATGGCGCTTGCGACGCCTGCCATGGCGCAGGGCAGCGGAACGCTCGGCAAGATCAGGGAGCGCGGCCATGTCATCTGCGGCACGAGCCCCGGCGTCGCCGGCTTCTCGATCCAGGACGCGACCGGGCGATGGAACGGCTTCGACATCGACATCTGCCGGGCTCTCGCCGTGGCGGTGTTCGACGATCAGGACAAGGCCAAGTTCGTCTCGCTGACCTCGAAGGACCGGCTTATCGCCCTGCAGGCCGGCGAGATCGATGTTCTGCCGCGGACCACGACCTGGACGCTCTCGCGCAATCTGGGGCAGGGCGTCACCTTCACCGCCGTGAATTACTATGACGGGCAGGGCTTCATGGTGGCGAAGAAGCTCGGCGTCGACAGCGCGGCCAAGCTCGGCGGCGCCTCGATCTGCGTCGCGCAGGGCACGACCAGCGAACTCAACATGGCCGACTATTTCCGCAAGCTTGGCCTGACATACGAGCCCGCCGCTTTCGGCACTTCCGAGGAGGCGCTGAAAGCCTATGAAGCGGGCCGCTGCGACGCCTATACGACCGACATCTCGGCGCTCTCGGCGGTGAAGCTCAAGCTCGCCGACCCCGATGGGCACGCTATCCTGCCGGAGGTGATCTCGAAGGAGCCGCTCGGCCCCTGGGTCCGCACCGGCGACGAGGCCTGGTTCAACCTGGTGCGCTGGACGGTGCTGGCGCTGATCAACGCCGAGGAACTCGGCGTGACCAAAGCCAACATCGCGGAGATGGCGAAATCGGCCAATCCCGAGATCAAGCGCTTTCTCGGGCAGGACGGCAAGTTCGGCGAGGCGATGGGGCTGAGCAATGACTGGGTCGTCCGCATCATCCGCACGGTCGGCAATTACGGCGAGAGCTTCGAGCGCCATCTCGGCCAGCAGTCGCGGCTGAAGCTGGCGCGCGGCCCCAATGCGCTCTGGACCAGCGGCGGTCTGCAATACAGCCCGCCCTTCCGCTAAAACCGGCGCGGGCGCGGCGTTCACCATGCGCCGCGCCCACCATGCATCGGGTTCCTGTCCGCCATGGCGGGCGCGCCTCTTGCATTGCAGCAAACAAGGCGCATTTCTCAGTCGTCAGGGAAGACACGCCTCCGGTCGGCAGCGCATCTACGCGCTTTGACAGGAGAGAACATTGGCTAGCTCGAAAAAGCCCAGTTCGACCGCGGCCCGCGGCGAAATCCGGCGGCTCTGGCCCACGGAACGCGACCTCTTCACCGCGCATCTGCTGCGCCTCGATGCGCAGACGCGACGCGAGCGCTTCGGTACCGCGGTGAATGACGAGTTTCTGATCAACTACGCTGCCACCACCTTCGGCGTCGGCGGGCTGGTCTATGCCTATGTCGAGGCTGGCGAGGTCCGGGCCGCCGGCGAATTGCGCGGGCTCGACGACATCGTCGCGCAGACGGGCGAGGCTGCCTTCAGCGTCGAGCGCGACTGGCGCAGGCAGGGCATCGGCGAGGCGCTCTTCGGCAGGCTGATCACGGCCGGGCGCAATCGCGGCATCAGCACGCTCTACATGACCTGCCTGCCCGAGAACGCCGCGATGCGCCGGCTCGCGCGCAAGTTCGAGGCCGATCTCGTCGGCGGCTACAACGATGTCGAGGGCTCGCTCGCGACCGGCGGGCCGACGCCCTTCACCATCCTCGACGAGGCCTTCGACAACGCCCGCAGCTTCGCCACGATCGCGCTGTCGCTGCAGCGCAAATTCTGGCGGCCGTCGCTGTTCGGACGCGCCCTGCGCGGTTGAGCTAGCGGCTGAGCGTCAGCGCCGCGCCGGACTTCGTCACCGCACCGTTGAGCGAGCCGCTGCTCTCGGCGCGCAGGCGGGCGACCACTGCGCCGCCCTGCTGGTAGAGATAGACCTCGCCATTGCGATAGTCCCAGGCGTTGACCGTCTGCAGATCGCGGTTGGAGCAGCCCGAGGCACTGGCGCGGTAAAGGTCGAGCGTCGAGGCGCTCGAGAGCTGGACACGGCAGGAGCCGCCGGTGGCCTCGCGCGCGGTCCAGCCGCCGATGACGTTGTCGCGCGATGAGACCGGCGCGCGCGCCTGCCCACCGCCGAGTGTCTGGATATCGCCGCCGCCGCGCAGGGTCGGCGGCTGCGTCGGTGCGGCCGGTGGAGGAGGAGACTGCGGCGCGCCGGCCCCGGGGTCGAAGAACGGGTCCTGAGGCGGCGGCAGCGCCCCCTGCCCTGACGGAGCGCTCGCGACCGGATAGCCGCCGGGCGGCGGCAGCGGCTCGGATATGACGGGAGCCGAGGTGATCGGCGGGGCCGATTGCAGCGGCGGCTGGCTGTAGCCAGCTCCGCCATAGGCCTGTCCGCCTGGCGCCGGCCCGACGAAACGCTGCGAGCCGGCACAGGCGGCGAGCCCCAGCAGCGGCAGCAGGCTGGCGGCCCTGAGGAGGGTGCGGGCGGTCATCGTCATGCCAGGCTCGTCTCGATCATCTTCGGTTGCTTGAGGGCCAGACTGCGGCGGGCGAACTGAACCTGAGATGAGCAGTGCGCCCCCGATTCCCTGCATAGCCCAGCCTGTCGGGCTTGCGAACCCGCAACGACCTATCTGGTTCCCGATCGGCGCGGCAGGCATAGTCGCCGGCGACAGCCTGCGATCCGGAGATGCCGATGAAACCGCTCAGCCCCGCCACGATCCGCCCGCCCTTCGCGCGCTACAGCCACGGTGTCGAGGTGCAGGCTGGGCATCGGCTCGTTTTTTGCTCCGGCCAGCTCGGCGTGACGGCGGAGGGCACGATTCCCGAGGACGCGAGGGCGCAGGCCGATCTCTGCTTTTCCAACATCGCGGCAATCCTGGCCGAGGCGGGCATGACGCTTGCCGACATCGTCCGCATCAACGCCTATGTCACCGACCGCGCCCATATGGAGGGCTATATGAAGTCGCGCGACGCCCATGTCGGCACGCCGCCGCCGGCCTCGACGCTGATGATCGTCGCAGGCTTCACGCTGCCGGAGTTCAAGGTCGAGATCGAGGTGGTCGCGGCCGCGCCCGAGAAACGCAAGAAGGCTGCGCGGGTCAGCGCGGACAGGTTCTGAGGAGGGAGGCTCAGCCCTCCGCCCGCCAGGGGTAGCTCCAGGTCTCGGTCAGCGCCTTGTCGCCAGCCTTGAGGAAGGCGCGCATCTCGGCGAGCTGGCCGGGCTCGACGAGGATGTCGATGAAGGCGCGGAAGCCTTGCGTCTTGGGGTTGGGCACAATGAAGGCGCGGTCGATCCGGCCATAGGCGATCGAGGGCACGATCTCGACTCTGTCGGGCTGGCGCAGATGGTATTCGAGATCGCCGCCGGCGAAATCGACGATGAAACGTCGCGCGCCCGGCGTCACCGGCTCGCCCGAGCCCAGCGCCTTGGGCCGGGCCTGATAGGTGTTGATGATGCGCCCGCCCGGATGCAGGTCGCTGGAATCGAGCATCGCGGTGAGCTTGTAGCCGAAGGAGAATTCCCGGCCGGGCTCCAGCGGCGTCTTCGGGGCCCAGAGCGCGACGACATTGTCGTTGGTCTCGTGCGTGGTCGGTAGTTCGATCAGCTCGACGCAGCCCTCGCCCCAGTCGCCCTGCGGCTCGATCCAGTAGGACGGGCGCAATTCGTAGCTCAGGTCGAGATCCTGGTAATGCTCGAAGACGCGGTCGCGCTGCATCAGCCCGAAACCCCGGACATTGCGCTCGACGAAAGAGGAGTTGGCCTGCTGGCGCGGATTGCGCAGGGGCCGCCAGATCCACTCGCCGGTGCCCGAATGGATCATCAGCCCATCGGAATCATGCAGCTCTGTGCGGAAATCGTCGTGGAAGCGGCGGTCGTTTTCGCCCGTGAAAAACATCGAGGTCAGTGGCGCGAGGCCGAGCTTGTCGATGGCCTTGCGCGGGAACAGGGTCGCGTGGACATCGACCACGCTGTCGACATCCGGGTAGATATGGAAACGGTAGGCCCCCGTGACCGAGGCCGAATCGAGCAGGGCATGGACCGTGATGCGCTCGGCATTGGCGCCCGGCGCCTCGACCCAGAACTCCCTGAACATCGGGAACTCCTCGCCGCCCGGCACGCCCGCGCCGATCGAAAGCCCCCGCGCCGACAGCCCGTAGCGCTGCTCGCGGCCGAGCACGCGGAAATAGCTCGCGCCGATGAAGGAGATCAGCTCGTCGAAGACGCGCGGATCGTTCAGCGGATAATGCAGCCGGAAACCCGCGAAACCGAGATTGACCGGCAGCGGCTTGTCGAAGCGGACGCGGCCATAGTCGAACAGCCCGGCGGAATAGGGCACCGGCGTCGCCACCCCGTCGCGCACCACGTTCACCACCACCGGCCGGGTGAACAGGAAGCCGGGATGGAACATCTGCATGCGGAAGCCTGTGCCCGACTGAGCCAGCAGCGCCCGGTCGGGCCGGAAGCGGATGTCGCGCCAGGCGTCGAAATCGAGCCGCGACAGCGGCTCGGGCAGGACCGGGCCCGGATCATGCGGCACGGAGGCGATCTCGCGGGCGCGGGCGACGACCTGCTCGAAGCTGAAGCGCGGCTGCGGTGGAGCCACGGGGGCCGGCTGCGGCTCAGGCTGCTGCGCAAGCAGGGCCGAGGGCGCGACGGAGGCGGCGAGCAAGGTCGAGAGGCCGGAGAGGACGGAACGGCGATGGGGGGCGGGCATATGGTTGTTCGATCTTCAGGACAGAGGGTCGAATGCGGACGCATCAAAGATGCGCAGGTCGAGATGAAGCGCCATTAGGTCGAAATGACGGTCGCGGTGCAGCAGCTCATATCGCCGCTCGATACAGAATGTCGCGATCAGCAGATCAATGGTCTTGCGCGGGGTGATCCCGGCGCTTCTGAGCCTGCGCGAATGGCGTGCCGCTGCGACGGCGAGTTTCGGATCGACCATGCGCTGGAGCGGGAACCTCCGCAGCCACGTTTCGAGCGTCCTGGCATGCCGCTCGTCGCGTGTGCCGCGCAAGAGCTCGAACAACACGAGATCGCCCAGGACGAGGTCCGGCGATCCGATCAGTCGATCGAGTTGATCGACCTGGACGGATTCGAAGCCGCGGAAATGGTCGATCCAGACGGAGCTATCGGCGACGATCACGTCTCCTGATCCGGCTCGCGATCCGTTCGCATCGCGTCCAAATCGCCCCCCCAACCAATGCCACGCAATGCCTCGAAGGCCTCCCGCTGGCGAGACATCTGAACGATTCGACGCAGGGCTTCCTCGACCGTCGCACGCTTCGTAGCCTTACCGGTCACTCGCATCGCCGTTTTGAGAAGCTCGTCGTCAATCTCGATATTCGTCCGCATCTCGCATCCGATGTGTCTGACTTCGGCAGACTATACACATGCCGCCCTGAGCTGACAAATCGTCCTGATCCTGCAGAAAACTCTTGAACCTCCGGTCCATCATCCGTATATCCCCGTTACCCAATTCGCACGTGCCTGTGGCCGCGTGCCGATCGGTGGGCATCCGGACAAGAGGCCGGACAGCCGCCAGGAGTTGGAGGACGGATGGAGGGGGATGGATATCCCCTCAAATCACGCCTCCCGGTTCCTCCCAAGGGAACTGTTCTCCGAACAGCGATCGGCAGCCGGAGGCGAAACCGGCGAACCCCGAATCTCCACGGGGGACGCAGCTTAAAGCAACGACGGAACGGGCTTTTTTTGGTCTCGCTGG
>FWWL01008911.1_pt1 | contig 12554 bp, 22 predicted proteins | sample 2228331 | NCBI WGS metagenome assembly FWWL01 (sample SAMEA103939775, study PRJEB20133) | metagenome | reverse complement strand
GAGGTTCGCCGCGAAGGCCTGCGCCGGGCATTCGCCGCACAGCCGTTGGTGACCACACGCTCCCGCGTTCGCGCCAGCAGCCGCGGGCCGTCCGAGGCCACGAGCGCGTTGATGTTTTCCAAGGGCGAGTTCCAACCGCGCAGCTGCCGCCGCGCCATGGCGCCTTCGAGACGGGCGAGCACAACCTCAGGGCCACCGGTTGCCAGGCGGCGGAACCTGTCGAACAGCCCCATCGAGCAGAGCCCCTTGCCGGTCGTCACGCAGACCTGCCGGACGATTCACCGCCCCTCGGCCGCCGCGATCTCGCGGTCCAGCGCCTCGATCTCCCGGTCGATCTCGGCCCGGCTGCGATACTCCACCGTCTTGCCGTCGTAGCTCACGCAGGCGACGTCCGAGGAGCGTTGCGCCAGAGGCGCCTCGCGGCGGGCGCGGCGGTATGCGGCCGTGGCCATCGGATCACCTTATGCTGCTTGAATGCTGCTCGAGCGCACCGCGCGCCGGCGCGGCAGCACGCGCGGCGCCACAGGTTTTGCTGGATGGGCTTCCGCGCCCAGCTTCTCGCGTGCCGTCACCCCCAGCTCAGCCGCCAGCTCCGCCCACCGCGCCTCGGGCCAGCGGTCGGCGCCGGCGATCCAGGCGGCGGCGCGGGCTGAGAGACGGCAGTCGAGCGCCTCGTTGCATTCGCGCAGCTTCTGCCATTCGAGCTTCGCGAACCCGCGCCGGTTCTTCACCGTCACCAGGTGCTCGGCGGTGAGCGGCCTGAGCCACTCGCCATCGGTCCAGTTCAGCAGATGCACCTTTCCCGTCGAGAACGATGCACAAGCAGCGATCGCTTCGACCGTAGGGCGCTCCTGGCACAGGAAGCGATCGGTCTCGGCCTTGAAGGTCGAAGTCGCGACCGTCTAGAGCCACGCCCCGGGCCGAAGCCGTTTTTCGGCGACGGTCGCGTCGAAATAAGGCGGCCCCGTCAACGGACTCGCCCGGTTGAAGCCCTCGACGCCCGTCACCGTTGCCACCTGCACGGAGCGCACGGCCCGGGCCCAGCCGAAGACTGCGCTTGTCTCGAAGCCGGTGTCGATGGCGCGTCGCGCGAGGGTCAGGTGCTGACCGCTGGCCTGTGCCCCTGTCTGTCCGAGCAGCTCGGTCAGCTTCTGAGAGCAGGTGAGATCGCTCGACCCGCCCGCGAGGACGATGTGATCCACGAGCCAACTTTCCAGCCCCCCAGGCCCAGACATCGACCGCGATCCGGTCCTTCTGCACATCGGCCCCAGCGGGCAGGAACAGCCCGCCCGCAGGGACGGCGCCAGGCGCCCAGGCCGCGCACTGTCCGCCAGCCGCTGCCAGCCGCTCGGCCGCCCTTGAACCAGTGGCGGGGTGGCGCCGCCCTCGCCGGTCTCTATCCAGATCGCGCCAAGTCCAGATCGCGCCAAGGATGATGTTCCGGAACGCCCGCCTGCGTGACAGGACGCTTGAACCGATGGCGCCCTGTCGCGCCGTCCGATCCCCGTGCCGCCTCATCCGCCCACGCGATCCGTGCCCAGCTGAGCCACCCCACCGATGCGTAGAGAACCGAGAGGTGGTAGCCCACCGTCAGCGGATCGGTGGCCGCGGCGGTCACGCGTCATTCCCATGCCGCCAGAATCGCCGTTTTTGGTGCTCGGGCGTCGGCTTTTCGCAGGTCTCGCAAAATATAGACCGCTGTCTCTCGGTGGCCCTTCTCTCGCCGCAACCGCTCGAACTTCAATCATGGCTCACGCCCGCCATGCGGGCCCGGCACGAAGGAATGCCGCTGGTCGGATCCCTCGAACTTTCGCGCGATGCGAAGGGGCCCGGACCATGGGCGTCAAGCCGGCCCGTTTATTCCACGGTAGCCCCCGTCAGCCGTAGCGGTTCCGGTCCAGGGTGCCCCGCTGACACCAGAACACGATCAGCATGATCAACCAGATGGCCGAGCCGGCTGTGGCCAGGTTGTAAATCGCATTGAATTGCCTCGGATCTCTGAAAAAGATCAGCCCTCCCAAGGCGAGCAACCAACCGCCATTCCACCAACCCGACCGATCGGTACCGTGCAGTCGCCGCCAGGACACGGCGAGGTCGGGGACGAAAAGGATCTAGCCCACCGGAACACCAATCATCGGGGCAGAAGAACAATAGTAAAAAAGTTATTAAGGAGGAAAAAATTTTGACTGGCTTACCCACCCCGAGAAGTCGAAGTCCTTCCGGAATGAGACAGCGATCGCCTCGCCAAACGTCTGCAACGGCGCCCCCACGTAGAGCGCATCAGGGCCTTGAACGGGGGAAGAGCCCGTCTGTTCCCACGACGATCTACCCGTCAAATCCGAGGGACCGGGAGTTGTGGTCGGCTGCGGCACAGGGGGCGGTTCGCCGCGCATTCACCCGGAGGTCAAGGGAAAACGCTCTTCGGCCGGTTCCCAAGTTGCCATCCTCTTCCGCCAGACCGGCGTTTGCGGTCTGATATCCCCAGCCTTGAGCGGCCGCTTCAGGACGTCGCGTAGGGCAGGGCCGTGGCGGCGTTGGCCCTGACATCATACCATCGTTATGGTCAGCGCTTTCCATGCCGATCCTCGAACCACGGAACCGTATGGAAAACGGTAAACATGGCACGGGCGGCAGGCAATTTTTCAACTGCCTGAACGAGTTCAACCGACTGAATTGAATTCTCGAAGCATTGGAAGCACCTCCTTTCTCGCTCCCGGACGCGGCCGGGCCAAAACCGGAGCTGTTTCCATGATCCGGATCCAGCTATCCGACGCGTAAGCCGTCATCCTCTCTGACGCCTGCGCCCGTGCGGACGGGATGGTGTTTCCTGTCACCGCGAGCCTCAAGGGCGGCGCGGTTGGCAATGTCTGCAAGGGCCTCCTCAGGCAGGGCTGATCGAGGAAGTTGCCGCCACCGACCTCAACACTGTCTGGCGGCACGACGGGGAACGCGCGCCCATCACCCTGCGCGCCACCGCGCTCGCCTAACACCCTCCGAATCGCCGAAGATCCGGAGGAGCAGACGGAAAACGCGGCCGAGACCGCGCCCGAGACCGTCCGTCGCCGCAGCGGCACCAAGCAGGAGGCCGTCATCGCCATGCTGCGGGCCGAGGGTGGCGCGACCATCGACGAGATCGTCGCCGCCACGCAAGGGGCACTTCATACCGCACGGGGCGTCCTCTCCGGCGCCCTGAAGAAGCGGCTCGGGCTCGAGGTAACCTCGGAGAAGGTCGAGGGGCGCGGGCGGGCCTACCGGCTTCCCGCTGCCTGACGCACCCGACCCCGACATATCGATCGCCGCCGTCCCTCCGGGGCGGCGGTCGTGTTCATAAGGGAACGCCCGGACCTACAGTCGCGCAAATTGTCCCACCTGCGCAGAAGAAGGCGTGGAAAACGCCTCCGGCCGATCGGGCTCATGCCCGGTATTCGATCACGACGAACCCGTTCGCGAAATGCTGGACCTTGACCAGATCCAGTTCGATATCCCCTTCACCATGGCCCCAGAGCGGACGACCCCTACCCAGGAGGACAGGGATCAGCGTGACAATGATTCGTCGGATCAGACCCTTCTCCAGGAAGGCCCGCACGATCTGACCACCGTCAACGTAGACCCTCGAAACCCCCTGCTGGTCCAGATCGCGCAAAAGCTCCAGCGGCGCGGCCGAGGTGACGCGAACCTTGTCCTGCAAGCTCTGCGGCACCCTCACCGCGTCGGGCGACCGGCTCATGACGATGACCGGCACCGGATAGGGCCATTCCGCCAAGCCCGACACCTTGTCGAAGCTCTGCCGCCCCATCACCATCGCTCCGATCCCGTCCATGAAAGCTGCATAGCCGAAATCCTCGCCTTCCGGCGTCGGACGACCGACAAGCCACTCGATGTCGCCATCGACCCGCGCGATGAAGCCGTCGAGGCTGGTGGCAATGAATACTTCCGCCGAGGGCAGTTGCCCGGTCATGTCGTCCTCCATCTCCCGCTACAGAGGTAATGGGTAGCTGCTCGGCGAACACAGGTCAAGAACATAACAGGAACACGCTCGGACCTGAACCATGGACGGCACCTTCGATCCTTGCGCGCCCGCTACATCCGACTTGCTTTCGGAGGATGCCGCACCCTGATCCGTTCGAACAGTCGCCGCAGCAGGTAACCGCGCGCCAGCGAGACCCCGACGAAGGCGACGCCGATGGTCAGATGCTCGGCCAGCCCCGTCTCGATCCCGAACCACGGGAACACGACGATCTGCGTGGCGATGGCCAGGACGTAGCCCACGACGACATTGGTCGTGGCCTCGACGAAGGACATCACGCGGCTCTGCTGCATCGCCGTCCCTCATCCATCGGCCAGCAGTTGAGCTGCGAGAGTTCGGACCGCATGCGCCGCAACCAGGGGGACCACGCCGTTGCCACAGAGCCGAAGCCGGTCCACCCGGTGGGCCAGCCCATCAGCGCCTCGACGAACAGCGGGTTCAAGGTCCGGCGCGAATCGGAGGTATCGCGCCCAGCCAACGGCGTCACAAGGACCTGGCGGCCAAGCAGGCCGTTCACCGGCGTGTTCGCCAAGGTCGTCGCGCCATCCTTGTGGTCCCGAGCCGTCGGCGTCATCCACATCCCCGCCGAATGGGTCAGGTCGGCCGAGCGGCGGTTGCCCGCACTCGGCTTGCACCCATCGTTTGCCATCGGCGTCGGCCAGAGCGCGGCCGTGGTCGCGAGCTTCATCCCGTGCTGTCCCGCTGCCTGCGACGGCGTTGGCTTCGTCTGCCGGTTCTCGCTCGCGCTCGCCCTCGGCGTCGGCCAGAGGCGCAGCAGTTCCGTCCGGTTCCCTCCACTCGATCGGGTGCCAGAGCAGGCGCGCCGGGTCGGCCAGCTCGTCGTCCTTGCGGTGGGCGAGGATGAAGAGCCGCCCCGCTTGTGGGGCGCGCCAACTTCCGCCGCCGTGAAGAGACCTGCCGCGAGGCGGTAGCCCTTGCCGACCAGTCCGCCGGCGACTTCGGGGAAACCGAGGCGGAGATGATGGGCGAGATTTTCAAGGAAGACGAAGGGCGGTTCGACCTCGCCGATGATGCGGGCGACATGCGGCCAGAGGTGCCGCGGATCGTCCGCGCCACGGCGCGTGCCCGCGACTGAGAACGGGCGGCACGGATAGCCCGCAGTGACGATGTCCACCGCGCCGCGCCACGGGCGGCCGTCAAAGGTTGCAACATCGTCCCTGACAACAGCCTGGTCCCGGGACGCATCTTCCATCCGCGCCACGAGAGTGGCTGCGGCGTAGTTTTCCAGTTCGACATGGCCCACAGCACGATAGCCGGGGATGGCGATGGCGAGCCCGAGGTCGAGACTGCCCGCGCCGGAGCAGAGGGAGAGACCGAAGAGGCATGCGTTTCTGGCCCCGGAAGCGTCTCCGGAGGAAGGTGAAGCCCGCTCATGCATGTTGCGCGGCGGCCTTGCGCTTTCGGGCTGTTTCACTTGGGGCGTCCGTGTTCGGCGCCTCTGCCGTGGAGATGGCATGATCGCCAAGCCGAGCGCCCTTCAGCTGCGCGAAGGTCAGGCCGTTGCCCTCGAGGATCGTGGCGCGCCCGGTCTCCGCCTGCCGGCGCTCGACCGCGACATCGACGTAAGCCGGGCTGATCTTCATCGCATCAACGCGCCGGCCGTTCGGCTGGGCGGCCGTCCAACGGGCGCCGGCCTGATTCGGCTCACCCGCGCCCGCCATGATCGGCGCGCTCGAGCCGGAGAACGGCTCGTCGAAGAGGCTCGGACCGAGGCCGCCCCGCGCCACATGCGGGCGGAGCGGGATGCCGAAGGCGTCGAGCGGCTTCGGCGCCAGATGCTCGGGGAGCTCGTCGCTCACGAAGGACGGTATCTCTTAGGTCGAGGGCAGCGTTTCGTCCGAAACCTGCGGCCGCCAGTTCGGACGGCGCCAACCGAAGACGCTCGACTCGTCGTTCAAGTGGGCGTGCGCGCGGGTGATCACAGCGCGGTCCGACCCGGCCCTGCGCTAGTGGTTCCTGGGCGTTGGGGCCCGGTGTTAGCCTGTTACGAGACAGGACGCGGCTGGGCGATGGACGGGCGCTTGCGGTCCCTGGGCGGTGGGGCCTGGTGTTAGTCCACCGGACCAACGCCTCCGCTTCCGCGGACCGTCCCTCACCCCAGATGATCTGCTTGTGGACGAAGGCGCCAACCATCCGCGGGGCTCACGCATTCGGGGTGTCAACGCTCCACCGGACCGGTGCCAATCGCCCCTCATCACCGCGGCAAAGGTCCGCGCTCACCCCCTCAAACCAGAGCGCGGCACTTGGCTCCGACAACCGGTTGATCTCGGTCAACCCGCGGGTCGAGGCGCAGGTCGCGCATGCCGCCGCCGTCGAAGCGGCCGGGGCGGAAGCAGGCAGTGCCGCTGGTGATCAGCCCGTCAGGACCGCGCAGGACCCAGCCGGTGGGGGTGCCGCAATCGACGGCGGGCAAGGCATCCTTGTCTCGCGCCTTGGACGGGACGGCGATGTGGGATTGATCGTGCATGACCTCCTCCTGGTCGGAGCGGCTGGGGCGGATGCTGGACCCGATGAGGGGCGCCGCGACCGTCCGAACCCGGGATTTGTCAGGTCAGTCAGGACTCTCGTCATTAAATTAACGAAAAGACGGAAGATCTCACGGAAGTCGGACTTTAAAAATCCTTACATAGTACAACAATTAAAATTAACTTTTGTCATTACGTCATCCCTCTCCATGGCACCCCCCCCGGCACCACACACCCGACCGCTGGACGGGTCAGGGGTGGGCACAGGGGGAGGACAGATCGTTGACGAAATGACGAAAGTCCAAAACAGAGATATATCCGCGGCTTACGCCCGATCTTCGGTCAATTGACGAAAGTCTGCCCTCGACGAAAATCCTCCAGATACGTGCTCGCGACGATGCGCCGGTTCAGTCGCCCTGCCCTCGGGTCTCGATGGCCACGATCTTCTCGAACGCGAAGAGCGTCCTGATCACGTCCTCGCTGAGCCGCGGCTCGATGACTTCATTTTCCAGGTGAGATCGCGGCGCGCGATGCTCCCGGCCCCGTACGCCGCACAAACTCCAGCGCGCGCTTGTAATGCCCTGCGATGTCGTTGTCGGCCAGATGCCGATCCGCCTTTGCAAGCAGCGTGGCAACGCAATGGTCAGCCACCTTCCGCGTCCATTGCGCGTCGACCCCGCGGGTCACCGGGGCAGCCCCATTGGCGCTGACCGCCTTAATGAGCGCGACCGTGGACTTGTTCTCCTAGACCCGGGCCGAGATTTTGCGCGCTCATCCGTGCCGCCGGAGGCGCGATGGCTGAGCATGATCTGAGCGTCGAGATCGTCGAACGCGGCGCGCGCATCATCGTCCATCGGCCCGATCAGCGGATCGGGCTTAACGACGGCACCCCCCGTGTTTGCCAGGATTCCTGCGCGTTCGGCCGGTGCCCACGGCCGCCACCGCCTGAACCGCCACGAGGAGCCACACAGGGATGTCGAAGAGAGGGATCGGAGCATGGTTGCGGTGGGAAATGTCATGGGCGGTCTGGAACACGAGAAAGCGCGCAAGGCTGCCGTCCTGCAGCGAGCCGCTCCTGACCCCTCCCCAAAGAGGCCCGGGAACGCTTACGCCATGGATGGCCGCGCAGGGCTCGATCATGTCTTATCGTGGCCTTTCCTTCTGGTCGGCATATTCGGCGCCGAGAAAGGTGCCCCTGCCTAGTCGTGAGTTCGGTGAACAGATGTCAGATCTGCGCGTGGTGCTTGGACGTGCGGCGCTTGTCGACGCTAGTCGAGATGAACGTCATGAATTCGTCGATCTCAAACAGCGAGGCCGGTTCGCGGCTGAGGGCGGCGATCAGCCTCACAGCCGACGCGAGCCGCTCGCCCCTCCGATACCTGTCGCACCCGGCCTTGACCATCACCTCCTTGATCACCTTGCCGGCGTGATCCTAGCCGCCGCCACTCTCGGCGATGCCGAGCACGTCGAGGTTGGCGCGGAGGTCGCTCTCAGCGCGCACCTTTCGCCCCATCAGCTTGCCGAGCGCGGCACGCGCGGCACCGACCGTGAGGCAGCGTTGCGGTCTGATCGCCGAGCGCAGGATGTGGCCGACGAGCAGTCCGAGGGCGCCGCCGAGCCGGTCGATCGCAGGCGGCGGCGGAACGGTGACCGCTGGGTGCGGCTCGGGCTGAACGGAGTGTTCTCCGACCGCGGTCGATGCCGAGAGCTTCGCGATCAGCGCGCTTGCGGGGTATGTCGCATTGTTGGGCGCGGTGCCATCGCGCACGAGCTCTGGCTCGGGGCATGAGCCGCGCTCCACGGCGAGGTGAGCGATGGTGCGCGCATGGGATCGCGCGGCGCGTACGCTTGCCAAGGCCTTTGCAGTGTCGGCGGGATCGTTCTTGGCCGCCTGCGCCGACCAGGCTGCGAAAAGCGCCGCACCCTCTTTGCCGAGAGCGCCCTTAAACGCAAACCGCAAGCGCTTCCAGCTGTCGTCATCGCGCTCGGCGTTCGGCGCCCGGACGAGCGCTCCGGATCGCGGCCAGCGTTAGGGCCTCAGCATGGGCCGGCAGGGCTTTCCCCGAGCCCTTCGCACCGAGGCTCTTAAAGGCGCAGCTCGGGCGGGATCAGCGCCAGCGCCTCGTCGAGGAACGCCGCCTGCGCGGCATTAATGGCGGTCAGGCTCGCGATGTCGAGATCGGCAAGCCTCTCGTCCGGCCAGGCATAGGGCTCTCCGGTAACGGGGTGTTCGGCAAAGGCCACGAACGGCTGCCCGAGGCAGAGGATCTCGAGCGGCGCGCGCCAGATGCCGGCGAAGGGTTCGGTCGTGCGATAGACCTAAAAGCCGCTTCGGCGGACCGGCCGACCCTGCGCGCCGGCGTGTCGCCGAGCCGCTCGCGCGCCAGCGTCGTGGAGGTACGGGAACGGGCGCGAGCGGATGTGTCGCGCACCCGTGCGTGCGCAAGCCGCTCGATGCCGAGCGCCATTTCGCCATCTTCGGCGATGTCGATGTCGAGCGCAGCGACCGTGCCGCCGACGATCCCGACACCGCAGCCAGGCCAGCAAGACCAGGTGGCCATCTCGATCGCTGTCGTGGCGCGGTTGATCCTGATTTCCTGATGCTGTGAGAACCGTTTGGGAGAGCGTTGGGAGGAGTTCGATGTTGAACGAAGCGCCTCATTCGATGATGTTTCCGCTGTGCGAAAATCGCGGTGGCTCCTTCACGGCACGAAGGTCAAAAATGCCCTCTGACTTCCGAAGAATCGGAAACGCTTTGAGGACTTCGCTGTTCACCCGTGCGGTCGCCCTGGCCGCGATTGGCCCTTCGGACAGCTCCGCCCAAACGGTCCTTCGTGGCGAGGGCCAGCCCATGCGAACACCGCTTGGTTATGGCATCTCCTTGAACGAGGATTCGAGCCTTGTAAGACAATGGACCATTGTTACCGAAGAAACGTTTCCAATTCAGATTTCGAAAGAAAACTTCGCCGGCGTCGCTGTCGAACTTGAGGAAGATTCACGAGATGATTTTGTCTATACTAACGTTTTGATCTTGAATTTCGGGCGCTGGTTACGGCTTTTGAAATCAACTTCATAACCTTCGACATTTGGAACAACCGTGTCAAGACCTTGTCTTTCACAGAAATTATGAATGTTGAAGAAGAGGGCGAAGCGAAGTTTTACTGGGCATTGGCGAATTCTGAGCGATCATGATGCAATCAAGCACTTCCAGACCCTCGCCTATGTCCGCCGGGTTCGCTTGGCCTCAGGGGAGATTGTCGAATTCGATCTCGGCCCCGTCTTGGAACAAGCCTGCCTCATCAGAACAGGTTTCTCCGAAACCGAACTTGAAGCAGACAATTAGCCCCGAAAGCGCAATTGATGACCGACCAGGCCGCAGATTTCCGGGTTGCCGAGGCCGCGTCCCGAAATGCCTCGTCGCAAGAGCGCCGTGAGCCCGTCATTGTCAGCGCGGGATTGATCGCGCGCCGCTCGCGCCGTCAGGGAGTTGTCCGCCATCAGAAGGGCTCCTCCCGGTCATGCCAGCGAGCCGCCCAAGGGTTTCGCCGCCAGCTCACGCAGATGGTCGCAGGTACCGCTGACGATCGCCTCGACGAAGATGACCCACTCCTGCTCGGACAGCATCGCCAAATCGGCCTTCCCGAGGCTGTCGAGGTATTCCCTGTCGACCAAGCTTGACATCGAAACGCGTTCAAGCAGCTTTCTTGCGGCGGTGCAGTGGACTTTCATGAATCTTCTGTTTTTCGAAGTTGAAACGACAGGTTTACCCCGGAAGCGTGGAGCGCCAATTGGCGACCTGGGTAACTGGCCCCGAGTCGGATCGATGACCTGGTGCGTTGCAACACCGCAAGGGACGAAAATTTCCGAGAATCGTTTTGTGATTAAGCCTGCCGGCTTCTCCATTCCCGTTGACGCATCACGCATTCATTGAATAACCGACGCTATCGCGAAAGCAAGGGGGACCGAGTTTCCTCTCGCCGCAAAGGCGCTTTATAACGACATTTCAAGCTTTACCGATCGCATCGCGCACAATCTCGAGTTTGACAGGCCGAGCTTGGGCGCGGAATTTGTCCATTTTCAACTTGAAGACCCGTTGGCCAGAATGAATTTGAGTTGTACAATGAAGTTGGTGGCCGCGCTTAGGACGGTCACGAATAAGTCCGGCTGATGCGTGCCGCATTTTCTTGAGGCGCGAAATAGATGACGCGCACGATGCAAGGCCAGATGTCAAGGCTTGCGGAAATCTTTTTTTGCCCTTTTGCGGAACGTTTCGAACCATTCGACACCAAGAGTGAAAAGCCAAAAACGAGAAAAGCAAGAGCTGGACTTCGAGGATTTGATGGAAATCATTCTTGCAGAGGCCGATGACCGACCTCGCTTCGATCCGTTATTCGAAGACGAAATGCGCGATGTCTTTGACGAGCCAGGTTACTTGCCCGAACCTCAAGAGAGGGCACTTTGGAAGATTGCGATTCAATGGAAGTTCAGTTAAGAAATAGTTCGCTTTGCCCGTACCGCTGGACTAATTTGGCGGCTTGACCTTCGAACGGCCAGAACGAGAATTTGGTAAAAATTTCTGTGGAGCGCCATTCCAAGGCGCAAAAGCCGCGGGAACACACTTGAGAGATAGTAAATCCCTCTCATTAAGAGAGATAGTAAATCCCTCTCATTAAGGCGATGTTGCGCCGTGGCGGCTATAATGACCAAGATATTCTCGCTTACGTCACCCGACCGACACGATCAATTAATTAAGCTCGGACCTCAGCGACCCGCAACAAGGAAAAGCATGCGAGCGAGCATCTGAGGAAGAGCTCGATGCCCTTCTCGCAATCTGGCTAAACATCGGTCCGGAAACCCGCCCGGATTTCCGCGGAGACAAGTTGCTGATCAAGGCGCGGGAAGCAATGATCGCGGCCGCGCACGTTTTATGAGCGTCGGGCTCACCTTCCGGACGGAATTGTTCATGGTCAAAAGCATGATAGCTTGGACTTATCTTTTGCATGCGTGGTTTCGGTGCGCGGGCCTCGACGATCGCTTGCCAGCAATTGATGGGACCATCGAGACGACCCAGCACAAGGCCGAGCGCTACTGGGACCTCAAAAAGTGTTTGCAGCATCCGCGTTGCCCAATTTCGCCCGGGGCGAAGAAAAACCTTGAATCTTTGACTCAACTTCGCGACGAAATTGTCCATCGCTCGACAGTCCGCATTGATGACGCGGTGAGTGCCAAGCTGCAGGCCTGCTGCCTCAATTTTAACGAGGCGAGCAAAGGATTCTTCGCGCCACAGGATGGACGGGAGCGGCGATTTCCGATAGCGCTGCAATTCGTGACGGAGAAGGCGGATCAGCGGGCGGCCTTAAAGAAAGCCGCTGCTCTGCCGGCTCCTAGCGAATTGATTGACGCCTTCGAACACCAATTGTACGAAGAAGAATATCGGGAGCCGGTCTATCGCTATCGGGTTGCATTTGTACCCATTGGTGCCAATCGCGCCCCTGCCGCGGACGAAATCGTTCAATTCGTCAAGGCGGATTCTGACGAAGCTCAGCAAATCAGTCGCATCCTGCTGAAGAAAGTCAATAAGCGGTGCCGCACGGCGGGGCAGGTTTTGAAAAAATTCAAAGCGCGGGCTATCCGAAATTCATCATGACCTCCCACACAGGTCTGTGCTTTCTGGATGGGAATGTCTCGGCAACCATCGCGGGTGGAACCTTTCGTGCGAAGAGGCGGTGCTACCCTGGAGCTGCAATGCGCGCGCGCCGCGAGGGGCGATCCGGTCTTCCGAGTGCAGAGAAAACATCCCCGAAGGGTGTCGTCGCAGCGGTGTATCGGGCCCGCGCAAACGATGACGACGCGCATAGGAGCCCCGAGCGCCCATCTGCGGGTGACCACGCATGGATATCGACGTTGCGTTCGGATTGCATTTGCGATGCCGAGAAAGACGCGATCCTCACGGTCGAAGAACTCAATCGGGCCGCGCCCGGGCCGCACCGGGGCCCGCACGGCTCGGGCATCCAACTTCGTGCCGATGCGGCGAAGGCATT
>FWWL01008905.1_pt1 | contig 12558 bp, 13 predicted proteins | sample 2228331 | NCBI WGS metagenome assembly FWWL01 (sample SAMEA103939775, study PRJEB20133) | metagenome | reverse complement strand
CAGGGTTAAAACGTCGCATGCTGTTGCAGCAAGAAAGCTTATCGATAGAGGTTATGATATCAGTCGCGGGGAGCAAATTAGATACGTTATCGTAAAAGGCGAAGGAAGCATAGCTGATAGAGCAGAAGCTTTAGAGTTTGTCAGTGAAAAAGATTACGATGTTGATTATTATCTTGAGCATCAGATTTTTCCGGCTGCTTTAAGGGTGATGGAAGCTCTTGGATATGGTAAAATTGATTTTGATAGTTCACCAAAGAACAATTCTGGCAGCCAGGGAAGGCTTTTTTAATTTTTTGAATCAAAAAAATCCATTTGTGGAGGTTAGTATGCGCAAGGATTTCAGATTGGTTTCATTCATTGTTTTCCTGGCATTCTTAATAGTTTCTGCCTCGATCATTTCAGGATGCAGCAGTGCAGAAAAGACGAAAAATGAGGATGCAGGCCTGGACGAAAAGAAAAAAGAAGAACTCGATATGACAGCTTATTTTGCAGCTAAATGCGGGTTCTGCCATGAACTTGACAGGATTGAAAAATATCAGAAAAAAGATTGGGATAATGTACTTAAGCGTATGTATCAGTACGATAACGGTGCAAATCTGACCGAAGAAGATTATCCGCTGATTCTCGATTATTTGAAGAAAACCTTTAAGTAAATTGAAGGTATTTGCTTTAAGCGGAAGCCCGCGAAAGTCGGGGACGAGCGAGAAAGTTCTTACAATCCTGCTGAGGCAGCTTGCTGATCTTGGATACGAAGTTTCGTGTCTGAGAGCGGCAGACCTTACTGTTTCTCCATGCACAGAATGTGAATACTGTTACACGCAGGGGAAATGCTGCATTTATGATGCGATGATGCAGATTTACAAACATCTTGAGGATTCTGATATAGTCATTTTTTCCACACCGATATTTTTTTCCGGTCCGAGTGCTCAGATGAAGGCAGTAATTGATAGATTGCAGGCAATCTGGGCACTTAAAGAAAAGCTCGGAAGGAAATTCAGGAAAGAGAGAGGTAAATTCGTAGCAGTAATTACCGGTGCCAGAAATTCAGAGATTGATCTCAGAAACACCGTTTCCATTCTAAAGGCAGCATCAAACACTATTGATTGCGATTATGCTGGTGAAATAAGTTTTTTGAAAGCTGAGGAACCATCAGACCTGCCTCCAGATTTCGAGTTAGAAAAAACAGTTATGGAGTTTATCGAAAAAAATATAAAATAAATCCATGCTTTATCCATTTAATGCGGAAGAATTTGTAGAGAGTTTTACAGAATGGATTTCAGAGTACTTTGAGCGCTCGGGTGCTTCCGGCACTATTCAGGGACTCTCCGGAGGCATAGATTCAGCTGTAGTTGCCGCTCTCATGAAAAATGCGCTAGGGGATAAACACAAATGCCTCTTTATTGATATAGAATCTTCAAGCTCCGATCTTGAGGATGCAAAACTGTTTGCAGACAAATTCGGCATTGAGCTTGAAGTAATTAATCTGAATTCTGTGTACGAGTCCCTTATAAGTACTCTTCCTGAAGGCTCTCTGATAGCAAGAGCCAATTTAAAACCCAGGTTGAGAATGATAAGTCTTTATTACTATGCGAACAACGAAAACAGGCTTGTTATCGGAACGGGAAATAAAACAGAGTTTATGGTCGGTTACTTCACAAAACACGGTGACGGAGCAGCAGATCTCTTTCCAATCGGCGATCTCTATAAAACTCAGGTTCGCGAGCTTGCACGTTATCTCGGGATACCGGAAAGAATCATTGTCAAGCCCCCTTCAGCCGGTCTCTGGTCTGGCCAGACTGATGAAGGGGAGCTTGGTATCACATACGATGAGCTTGACAGAGCTCTGTATTTAATCGAGAAGAATGAGTTTGAAAAGATCGAACCCGAAGTTTTCAGGCGCGTAACAGAAATGATTAACAGGTCCGAACACAAAAGAACAACGGCGCCTGTTTTTAAGTTTGTTAGGTAGGCTTCGAGATCTAACCGTAGAACCTTACAAATACGAGCGAGAAAACATAGAGGCAGATTGATATTATGGAGGCAATAAAAAGGCTTAACCAGAGAAGCGGGTCTTCCTTTTTTACATATTCTTTGATGTTTTCGATTATCCTGTTCATCTTTTAGTTTTTTCTCCCCAGAGGGCCCTCGCCACGCTTCTGGCTGTCGGCCTTGGGGAGGAGCTACCCACCGTCCGGGTATGTATGTAAAATCGTATCGGAAAAGTTTTTGTTGTCAATAATAAATTATTAGGAGTTATTAAGGAGGAGATAGTTTTGCCTGAAGTATATGCAGGTAAATGTTTTATTTGCAAACAGCAAAAAAAAGTAAATCTTTTGAAGGACTTTGGTGCAGAAGTCTGTGATGAATGTCTCGAAATATTTCTGAAGAAAAGAGTTCTCTCGACAATCAGATCGCACCATATGATTGCTGAAGGAGACAGAGTTGCTCTGGGTGTCTCAGGCGGCAAAGATTCTATCACTCTCTTAAACATCCTTTTTGATCTTAAGAAACGCCTTCGTTATGAATTGATTCCTTTTCATATGAAGCTCGGTTTTGGTGATTTTTCCGAGCAGGCTGCTAAGTATGCATTAGAGGCTGCTCATCGGCTCGGGACCGATATAAAAATTTATGACATCAGAGATTTTGGGGTAAGAGTTGAGCCAGTAGGAAGTTTTCCGGCATGTGCTGTTTGCGGTGCTTTGAAAAGAACAATTTTTAACAAGATAGCTCGTGAACTCGGTGCGAATGTCCTGGCTACCGCTCATACTTTTGATGACATGTTTCTCTTTGCAATCAAAAACATTGTATCGAAGAAAGACAATATTCCACCTGCGGTGTCAAAATCGAAGAATCCATCGCTACCCGTAAAGATAAAACCTATGTACAGAATTCCAGAATACATAATACGAAAATACTGCCTTGTAAAAGAGATAAATCACACAACCGGAGAATGCCCGGTTTCAGATGGCAGAGGACATGCGCTGAAGAAAGTATTTGAGCAGATTGATCTGGTTTCCCCTTCAATGAGGAAACAGATTCTTGACTCCTTAAAAAGAATATTAAAAGTTTGCGGAAAACCTCCTAAAGAACCAGAAGTCGAATGTAAGTTGTGCGGGGAGCTTTCGACACAGGAAATTTGCCCTCTGTGCAGGGTCAGGGAATATCAGCAATCAAAAAAATCTTTCTGATGTGGTAAAATATCTAGTGGAAGCAGGCCGGGCAGCCGCCTGAGCATTCTGCTCGGGAGGAAAGTCCGGGCTCCAGAGGGCAGGGTGCCGGGTAACACCCGGATCCGGCGACGGATGGAAAGTGCCACAGAAAATAAACCGCCCTTTTCAGGGTAAGGGTGAAAAGGTGGTGTAAGAGACCACCGCAGATCTGGCAACAGGTCTGGCATGGCAAACCCCACCCGGAGCAAGGCCAAATAGGAAAGGACGCAGTTGCCCGCTGCGTTTGACTTTCGGGTAGGCCGCGCGAGCCTGCCGGCAACGGCAGGCCAAGATAGATGGCTGTCGCTCTCTCTGAAAAAAGGGAGAGTACAGAACCCGGCTTACAGGCCTGCTTCCAAATTCTTTACTTTTATTCTCAACTAACCTTAGAATTTGACGAAAATAATTAATGGTGAACAACGTGCCATCAATTCTCATTCTTGGTGTTGATGAAGAAGCAAGCATACTGGCTGATTTCTTAAGAAGCAAAGACATTCCTGTTCATGTTTGCTTTTCTCAAAAAGAACTGAAAAAGATTAATCCTGAAAAGCGATTCGATATTTGCGTTCTCGACGAAAAATTCGAGTACAAAAAGGGTCTTTCGATAGATGAGACGATTGAATCTATAAGAAACGATTTGAACATTAAAAAAATATACTGTATGAGCTATATTACGGACCCTGATCCGGTAATGCCCCTGTACGAAGATGGCCATATATACAAACCGCTGACTGAAAAAGACTTAAGTATTTTTTACCGCGTCATTTTAACGGATGAAAAAAAGGAGCTCGTTTGCATTTTTTTCGGGCTCAGATTTTATGCGTCTCCTGAAAGGGCAGCAATACTGAAAACAAGAATCGAGGACTACTTGTTGAAAAATTTTGAATCAGAAGGACTGGTAGGTGTCGATGTTCACCTGCCACCGGTTGACCTCACGCCCACGATTTCAAAACTCTTGAATCCGAAAAAGAGAAACAAATAAGCGCGTTAAGACTGAAACCATGTATAAAATATAACTTTATGGAAATCAGAGAAATCATTTTCAGACCCATAGGCATTCTTCACAGTCCGTTCAAAACTCTTGAAGAAACTCCGAGATGGTATGGCATTTCTGATGCAGAGGGCACAATCGAGGTTTTTGAGGAGTTCGAAGAGGGATTGGACGGAATAGAAAGATATGAAGAGCTTGACATACTGTATTACTTTCATCTTGCTAAAACAGATATCTTAAAGGTCAAACCACCGCATTCTGAAGGGCTTCGTGGAGTTTTTGCGGCAAGGTCGCCTCACAGACCAAATCCAATTGCACTCTCAAGAGTCAAGCTGATAAAGAGGGAAGGCAGATTTCTGACCGTGAAGGGCATCGATGCTTTAGACGGAACGCCCGTTCTCGATATAAAACCGCATAAAGAAGATTAGAATTTGTATATAAATTTTAGATTCTCGATATAATTATCTAATTGCTATGAAGGTAGAATTTGTATCTGTATCAAAAAAATATGGCGAAAAGGTAGCCGTCAAAGATCTCAGTTTTTCTTTTTCTTCCGGAGAGATAATCGGATTTGTTGGACCGAATGGTGCCGGCAAAACGACCACCATGAAGCTTTTACTCGGGTTGATTTTTCCTGATGAGGGCGAGATTTATTTTGATGGGAAAAAAATTGAAGATTCGATACCTGAGATACGAGCACGATTTGGGTATTTGCCTGAAAACAACTCATTGCCTGAAGAAATTCTTGCAGCAGACTATCTTGAGTTCAATGCCCGCATAAGAAAAGTTAAAAACCCGACCGAAAAGATAAAAGCAATCGCCAGAAAGCTCGATTTTGTTGAGTACCTGGCAGCCCCCATAGGAAATCTGTCTAAGGGTTACCGGCAGCGATTGGGCCTTGCCAATGCGCTTCTTTCTGATCCTGAAATACTTGTTCTTGATGAGCCGCAGGAAGGTCTTGATCCGGCACAGAGAATTGAGATAAGGCAGCTGATAAAGGAGCTTGGAAAAGAGAGAACAGTTTTACTCTCAACGCACATACTACCTGAAGTTGCTGAAACATGTGAAAGAATAATACTGATCAATGAGGGAAAAATAATTGAAGATGCGAGCGTTTCTGAGGTTCTCAAGCGTTTCTCGACAAAAGCCTACAGGGTTAAGGTTAGAGGGAAAAAAGCAGTTGAGCTCTTTAATAAAGACTTCAGAGCAGGAACCATAGAGGAGGTATCCGGCGATACTGACGAAGTTGCTCTGATTATTCGATCGGAAAAAGACATAAGAGAAAACATCTTCGATTTTTGCGTGAAAAACAGCCTGAAATTGCTTGAACTCTCTCCCGAAGCAACCACGCTTGAGGAAGTTTTCTTAAGGCTTACATCAAAGAACTGAAGATTAATAGAGAGGTAAAGCGAATATGGGCAGAGCGAAAAATCTTAATGATATATTTGCGTTTATCAGATACGAGATAAACGCGTATCTTTCGAGTCCGGCATTTTATGCTGTTGTTATCGGATATCTGCTAATTCCGCTCTATCTGTATTTCAGATCGGTTTATCTCAGTTCAACTGCTGATACCCGCAGCCTGTTTGACACACTTTCCTGGGCACTTTTGATTTTTGTCCCGGCTCTTACTATGCGCCAGATATCTGAGGAAAAGAAGAAAGGAACTTATGAAGCTCTTCTTGCGAATCCTCTGAAGGAGCAGATAATAATTAAAGCAAAACTGACAGCTGTTTTCTTAATTGTCTTGATGAGTAATGCATTCTTTCTTCTCGCGCCTGCAGCTCTTTCACCATTTGGCTACTTCGATCCGGGTAAAGTCATAGGTCAGTTTGTAGGGCTCAATCTTATTGCGCTTTTTATCATAGCTGTTTCAATTTTTGCATCTTCGGCAACCAGAAATCAGTATACTTCCTTTCTTACCTCGGTTATCCTACTGCTCGCTCTATATCTTTTATCTGCTGATTTTATTCTGATGGCGCTGCCTGCATCTTTAAGGGGAATAGCTGAATTTCTATCCCCTGTGTATCACTTCAAAAATCTTTCCCGGGGCGTTATCGATGCCTCAGGAGTTTTCTACTTTATCATATTCAGCTGGTTCTTTGCTTATGCTGCTTCTCTTCTGCTTATGAGACAGTATGCCGTTAAGAAAAAGCAAAAAATTGAGTACATTACGCTGTGGTTGCTTGCAATTATGATATTAATCACAGGCATTTCACTGGCCGCAAAGTTGAGTTTTAAATTAGATTTAACCAGGGAGAAACTTTTTACGCTCACAGACTCGACCGAGAAAATTATTTCAGCAATTGACGGAAAAGCAGTAATCAAAGTTTATGCTTCAAGAGAACTGCCCGCACAGGTTCAGAACATATATTCCGATGTCAGAGACATCCTCTCTGAATACAGAAGAGCCAGCCGTGGAAAAATTGAGATCAACTATCTTCAGCCGGACGTAAATCCGAAAGCAAAAATTGAAGCGAGCAACTACGGAATTCCGCCAATTCAGTTCAATGTTATCTCTGAAGAGGAATATAAAGTAAAAGAAGGTTATTTCGGTGTTGTTGTTCTTTATGGAGGTAAAAGTGAAATTATTCCTGCTGTCGGAAGTTCAGGCGATTTCGAGTTAAAGCTCTCCTCAGCACTTTACAGTCTGACCAGAAAAGAGAAGAAAAGAATTGGAGTTGTTACAGACGCAGGCACAAAAACTCCGGCTTCAGGCATTACGCTTTTTTCCTCAATTCTCGAACGGCAGTATGAGGTTGAAGAGGTTGTAGCATCTAAGAAAGACGAAGATCTCGGTAAATTTGATGTTTTAATCCTGGCAGGGCCTCTCACAGCACTTGAAAAAGAATCTATCCAAAGAATAAGAAAGTATATCGAAAATGGAGGTTCAGCATTTATCGCCGCTGATCCTGTTCGAGTTGAATGGAGCACAATGCAGGGGCAGGAAGCTGGTTTAAATATAAACGAAATTACCGGCTATTTTGGATTAACACTTTCTTCTGATGTTGTTCTGGATCTCAAAAATCACGAAAGCGTCGTGGTTGGGTCAGAAAACCAGTACATAATTCCTTATCCTTTCTGGGTTATACCATCAGTCGAAAACTCAGATAAGAGTGCAGAAATTATTCAGGAAAGAGGAAGATTTTTACTCTTATGGCCTTCGTCAGTAAATACTCAAAGCCTTGAAGATTCAAAAGTTTTTCCGGTTTTGAAAACTTCATCTCAGGCTGCTTCGCAAAAAGGCTTTTTCCTGCTTGAACCTGATCAGAATTTTGATGCTTATTCATCAAGGCTGAAAATGTTTACTCTTGCAGCTGCTGCAGAAGTCAAAAAGAAAGGGAAATCGGGCAGGCTGTTTTTGATAGGCGACTCAGAGTTCTTAGATGATGCAGTCGTGCAACAAAATACTGACAATCTCATTTTCGCCCAGAGCGTAATTCACTGGCTTTCAAGAGACCAGATTCTTGCGGGACTTAAAGCAAAAGAAAAGAGGCCTGCTGCGCTCAGTTTTCCGAGTAAGACAGTGAAGGAAGGCGTCAGATATTTTGTTTTTGCTCTTATACTCATTCTTATTTCCACTTTTGGAATTCTTTATCGGAAGCTCCATTTGAAGGGGTTGAAAGAAAAGTATGTTTCGTGAATCGATAATAAGGCTCAGTATCGCTCTAGTAATACTTGTGGTTGTTCTTTCTGCGCTGGTTGTGTCAGATTATTTAACTCGACCGAAAGCAGTTACCCTCAAAGATCTGGGGCTCGATGAAAAGGCAATAGAGAAGACCGGATATATTTCCATTAAGCGCGGAGATGGTAAAGAGATAATTATTGAGAAAAAGAAAAGCGAATGGATTGTAAATGGTTATCAGGCTGATAGAGATAAAATATCTGAGTTTCTTTCATCTCTATCAAATATGGCAGTAGATGCTGATCTGGGCAGCGTTAAAGGAAAAGAAAGAGAATATTCACTGGACAGGCTGAGCAGAATCGAGCTCATTCTCAAAACAAATGGAAGGAAATCGGTTCTTTATTTCGGGAAACCTGGTCCGTATCTGCATTCGCGTTATATGACAATCGAAGGAAGAGAAAATATTTATCTTGTTTCAGGTCTGTTCGCAGACAGCCTGGGTTATGAATTAAATGACTGGAGAGAAAAAAGATTGTTTAACTCAGATGAAATAATAGAGATTTCTGTTGAGACTACGCAGCAAGCCTGGATCGGGAAAATAGGAAAAGACTCGCTTGAAGTCACTGTGGATGGAAAGTCAAAAAAGATAGAGAAGGAAGAGTTTGAGAAATTTAAGATCGATCTTGATTCGTTCCGCGCTGAAGACTTTGTTGATAAACCCGGCAGAGACGACCTGAAATACTTTGAGCGCGAGGTTGTTTTAATTCAACTGAAGCAAAAAGATGGAAGAATCATCAGGCTTCAGGGCGCTAAAAAAGATGAGGATTACTATATTTTCAGGAAAGACAATTCAGAGACACTGTATCTCGTTCCTGTTTATCGTTTGGAATTCGTTCTTGAAAATCCTATCGAAAGCTATTCAGGTAGTAAGAATTGAAGAGACGCCGCACAGCCTCCGAAATAGTTTCTGAGATACTTCTGCTTTTTGTGGGCCTTGTATGGGGAGCGACTTTTCCTGTTATTAAGATTGCCATTGAGTCAACTGGAGCACTCTGGTTTAATGCCTACAGATTTTTTATTGCAGCTATCCTTGCTCTTGCAGTCGTTTACTTAAACAGAAAAAAAATGAAGCTTGATAAGGAGATAGTAACTTATTCTTTCGTGCTGGGCACTCTTCTTGCTTTTGGCTATACAACTCAAACGATTGGACTCGCTTTCACTGAATCTGGTAAGGCAGGCTTCATCACCGGGCTTTTTGTAGTCTTTGTTCCAGTGTTTTCGTCAGTGTTTTTCAGAAAAAAACCAGGCCGTGCAGTTGTTTTGAGTGTCTTTCTCGGAATTACAGGCCTTGGATTGATCTCTCTTGAGCGAAATCTCATACCTCAAAAAGGTGACATGCTGGTTCTTCTCTGTGCTATTGCATATGCTATTCACATCATAATTGTGGATAAAATCACCTCAAGATTCAGTACAACTTTGTTATCGATGCTCCAGATCGTTGTTGCAGGGATTGAGATGCTGATTTTTGCCTTTTTCCTTGATCCTGTTCTTCCGGTGCCGTCTGCGTATGCCTGGTTTGCATTGTTTCTTACTTCGATTGTAGCCACAATATTTGCATTCTTTATACAGGTATTTGCCCAGAAGCATCTAGGTCCTACACGCACAGCTCTCATCCTTCTTTCAGAACCTCTTTTTGCTGCTATATTCGGATATCTGCTCTTAGATGAAGTGTTTACAGGAAGAAAGCTTGTTGGTGCTGCACTGCTTTTCTCGGCTATGGTGATTTCTGAGCTTTTCGGTCACGAATCTCCTTCTTCTTCATCCGATTAGATAATTTCACGCGAACGCATAAAAGTATTTACAATTTGCAAAAAATACCTATAATTTATTCAAACAGATTGTTTGGAGGGAGACATGAAAAAGTTAGTTGTGCTCATTTTAGCTATCTTAGCCTCTGCCGTTCTTATTTTATCTGGGTGTACAACAAAAGAAGAGCCTAAGACAGAAAGCGCATCTCAAGAACAAAAAATCAAAACAATTAAAGAAGGCGTTCTTACAGCAGGAAGCGATGTTGCATATCCACCTTTTGAATATCAGGATGAAAACACTCAGGAAATAGTTGGTTTTGATGTCGATTTAATTAAAGAAATTGGAAGGCGTATAGGGCTTGAGGTTCAGATTCAACCTGCAGCATTCGATACAATCATTCAGGCACTCAATGCTGGAAAATATGATTGTGTCATATCTGCCATGACGATTACTGACGAAAGAAAACAACAGGTTGATTTTTCTGATCCTTATATAGACTCCAATCAGTCTCTTGCTGTGAGAAAAGGATCAGATATCAGAAAACTTGAGGATTTAAAAGGAAAAGTAGTCGGTGTTCAGAGGGGAACTACAGGCGAATTGAAAGCACAGGAACTTAAAGAGCAGTATGGCATAAAAGAGATTAAATCATACGATGATACCTTGATGGCTTTTGAAGATCTCAAGGCAGGCAGAGTGGATGCTATTGTAAATGACTTACCGGTCACTGCATACCTCGTGAAAAAAGATCCTGTTTTTGAAATAGTTGCTGAGATACCAACAGGCGAGCAGTATGGAATAGCAGTCAGGAAGGATTCTAAAGAACTGCTTGAGGCTATTAATAAGGCTCTCAGAGAAATGCGTGAGGATGGTACTTACGACAAGATTTATGAAAAATGGTTCGGTACTAAATAGCTTTTGCACAGGCGCGTGTTCAGAGCCCGGAAGCCTGTAAAGGTTTCCGGGCTCTGAACTTTTTTAATCTATTCAAAATTGAACAACTAGATTGGAGCCGGAGTTGTTTTTTGCTGAGATTCAGATTGGAGAATTAATAGATAAATACTTTAACCTAAAGCTGGCAGTTCAATTTTTGCCTCATCTACTTAATGCTGCCAGATGGGCGGTTGTTTACACAATCCTTGGAGAAACTTTCGGCATCTTGATCGGACTATTTGTTTCTCTCGGAAGGATATCAAATGTAAAACTTCTCAAGCTTATTACCGGTTTCTATGTGAACCTTTTCAGAGGAACACCGCTTCTTGTTCAGCTGATGTTTATTTATTATGCACTGCCTTACATTGGCATCAATTTACCACCCGGAATCGCAGGAATTATCGGCCTTTCACTGAATTCTGGTGCTTATGTATCAGAAATCTTTCGAGCAGGGATTTTATCAATCCCGAAGGGCCAGATGGAAGCTGCAAGATCTCTGGGGATGTCATATCCTATGGCAATGAGGTATGTTATCATTCCTCAGGCTTTCAGAGTAGTGATTCCGCCGCTCACAAACGAGTTCGTTGCTCTCTTGAAGGATTCATCGCTGCTGTATGTTATTCAGGTTCCTGAAATTGCCTACCGGATGCGGTCTTTAGCTTCTGCAAGCTTTAATGCCACACCTTACACAATCGCCGCACTTATTTATCTCGCGATGACCATACCGCTGACCAGGCTGGCAGATTATCTTGAAAAAAGGCTTTCGAGGTATAAAAGGCAATGAGTAAGCAGTATGAATATATGATAGAGATAATAAATTTGAGTAAGTCATTTGGACATCACGAGGTCCTTAAAAGTATAAATTTAAAAATAAAGCCTCAGGAAGTGGTATGCATTATCGGACCGTCAGGCAGCGGTAAAAGTACACTTCTGCGCTGCATCAACCTTCTCGAGCAACCCACTTCCGGAAAAGTTATAATTGAGGGTGTTGATATCCTCTCGCCTGAAGTTAATATAAATGCAATAAGACAGAAGGTCGGAATTGTTTTTCAGAGCTATAATCTCTTTCCACATCTGACGGTCGAGCAGAACCTTATACTTGCTCCAATTAGAGTTCAGGGAAGGAAAAAAGAGGAAGCGATTGAGAAAGCCCGAAAACTTTTAAAGAGAGTAGGGCTGGAAGACAAGCTTCATTCATATCCAGATCAGCTGAGCGGAGGCCAGCAGCAGCGAGTTGCCATTGCAAGAGCATTAATGATGGATCCGGATGTGATGCTGTTCGATGAGGTTACTTCAGCTCTGGATCCGGAACTGGTTAAAGAAGTGCTCGATGCAATGAAGGAGCTTGCTGCCGGTGGAATGACCATGGTTGTAGTTACTCATGAGATGGGTTTTGCCCGTGAGGTTGCTGACAGAATTATCTTTATGGACAATGGAACAATAATAGAAGAGGGACCACCTGAAAAAATCTTTACCAATCCGGAAAACCCAAGAACAAAAGAGTTTTTATCAAGAGTTCTCTAAGTCCTTCAAAAAACTCTCTAATGCTTTCTCTCTTTCGTGCCGATTTAAATATTGTGAATTGAAATGAGCCTAGAAACAGATGCCTTCGAGTCCATTAAACTATCTGAAGAATCCCCATATGAAGCCGAAAAACAGCTTTTCTTTCATCCTTTTGATTTAGATTCAGATAAGCAGATAATAAGACCAAAGCCTCTCTGGATGTTAGCAGGAATATTCATTCACATTGCTGGAGCACTGATTTCAAGCCTAATTCTTTATAGGCTGCTTATGCAGGTTCTCTCAGAATATGACATCTTATCTTTTATGCAGAATTATATCGGGCTGATAGCTATCAGCTCGACTGCTCTTAATAAACTTCTTCTTTTCCTTTTAATTTCAATCTTTGTCTACAGGTTTTTCTTTCTGAAAGTTTTTAGAGACTCTTATGCATTATTCTTGCTTCTCAATACAGAATATGAGGTAACACGATA
>FWWL01008903.1_pt1 | contig 12559 bp, 6 predicted proteins | sample 2228331 | NCBI WGS metagenome assembly FWWL01 (sample SAMEA103939775, study PRJEB20133) | metagenome | reverse complement strand
TTCGAGCTTCCGGGGACAAAGTTTCTCTCGGGGGAGATTGGTTTCACCGTTAATTATGCGACGGGTGGGACGATGCTGGCCGAGGTCAGTTCCGACGGCACATCATGGACAGAAGCTACCAGACAAGACGGTGTAGGCGTTCAGCAGGCAGAGCTTCCCGCATCCCTCTTCCCGGCCTCGGCGGTGTTCGTCAGGCTCCGCCGGGTTGGAGCATCCGCCTCGATGCAAGTCGATCGCATTGAGTTCCGCGGTAAGATCGACCGTCCCTTCCCTGACTTCCAGGGAGTCACCACCTATGGCGTTTGGCGTCCCGTTGTTGATAACGTTTCTCACCCGCCCGTTGATATCCACATCACCGGCAGTAGCGGCTCGATGCCGCGGTCTCTTGCGGTGTACCCAAAAGACGTTCCCCTGCCCAAGTTGGATGCCGTGGTCGTTGATTCCGAGAAGAAGACGCACCTTCTCGCCGTAGTTGCGACAACGTCGTCACCCCAAAACTCCGGCGCGTGGACGATCACATTGCCGCAACTCGGCCCGGGACAACATCTTTGCCGCGTCAATCTGGTCAGCCAGGGGCAACCGCTGGGTGTCCTCGAGATTCCATGGGAGGTGAACCAGTACTACCGGGCAGACTATGGCGAGCTGCTGAGCAAACAACGCGACGCGGTGATTTGGTGGTGCGAGCCGGATTGGAAGATTCCCCGCGATCGCGCTCCGCCAAGTGGAACGCCAAATGCGGCCTCGATGGTTCGCCTTGCCGCAGCTCGAAACGATTACGAGTCGGTCCAGCTAGTGATTTCACCCCAAGCCGACGGACGGTTGAAATCCGTGGAAGTTGGGCCGCTAACGCATCCCTCCGGCGCAACCATTGGCGGTGACGATATCAAGGTCTCTTACGTGTATTACCATTACGTTCATACACCAACCGACAAGGAAGGTGTCCGCGACTGGTGGCCCGACGCTTTACCTCCCTACAATAGCCCCCTTCCCTTGGTCAAGGGTCAGAATCAGCCGTTGTGGCTCACCGTTCGTGTGGCCGAGGATAAACCGGCGGGCGATTACACGGGTCAGATCACCCTGACGACCGACACGTGGACGGCCACGATCCCAATATCACTTCATGTTTGGAACTTTACGCTACCGAAGCGTAACCACCTCGAGACGGCATTTGGGTTCAATCATTCGCTGGCTTTCCGTTACCACAACGTCAAAACAGAGGAAGACCAGCGGCGATTGCTTGATCTGTATTTCGAAATCTTCTCGGAACACCGCATCAGCCCGTACGATCCAACACCTTTGGACCCGTTTGAGGTCCGCTTTGATCCAAAAGCCAGTCCACCGTCTGCGAAGCTCGATTTTTCCCGATTCGATCGTGCCATGGAGAAGGCGATCAATGTCTTTCACTTCACCAATTTTCGCCTTCCCATTCGCGGAATGGGTGGCGGGACGTTTCATAGTCGGTATGAACCGGAGATCGCCGGATACGGCGAATCCACTCCTGAGTACCAGGCCATGTTTGCCAGTCAAGTCCAACAGATTGAGGCCCATTTACGAGAGAAGGGATGGCTCAACATGGCCTACATCTACTGGTTCGACGAGCCCGATCCCAAGGACTATGAGTTCGTACGAAAGGGCATGGACCGTCTCAAGAGGTATGCACCGCACCTGCGACGCATGCTCACAGAGGAACCCGTCGAGCCGCTTTACGGCGCCGTCGATATCTGGTGCCCGGTCACACCCAATTACAATCACGAGATCGCTGAATCCCGCCGCAAACTGGGCGAGCGTTTCTGGTGGTACGTGTGTACAGGTCCCAAGGCTCCTTATTGCACGCTTTTCATCGATCACCCGGCTACAGAACTGCGGGTATGGCTGTGGCAAACATGGCAGTGTGGGATCGACGGGATTTTGGTGTGGTCAGCCAATTACTGGACGTCCAGCGCCGCCTTCCCGGATGGTTATCAGGACCCGTACGAAGACCCTATGGGTTACGTCTCCGGATATTCCACGCCGAAAGGGGTCAAGCGTCATTGGGGAAACGGCGACGGTCGCTTTATCTATCCGCCTTTGAGCGCCTCCGTACCCGGCAAAACATCCGAGCCGGTAATCGCCAAGCCGGTGTCCAGCATCCGCTGGGAGATGCTTCGCGAGGGAATTGAGGACTATGAGATGCTTTGGTTACTCCGTGATTTGCTTCGGCAAAAAGGCGATCGTCTTGCTGCGGAACGCCGCAAAGAGTTGGAAAACCTGCTTGTTGTCCCGCCCGACATCACCACCAATATGACGACATTCACCAAGTCGCCCAAGCCGATCTATGAGCATCGAAGGAAGGTGGCCGAGGCGATCGAGGAACTGTCGGCCGCAGAATAACCGGGCAAAAGAGGCTCAAGCCAAAAAGTAGAAAAAGGAATACGGCACTGAAGGTTTGAAACTCCAGTGCCGTATTCGTTTATTGACACGAACGACTAACTTCTGGCTAGAACGTCACGATGAAGTCGCACCCCAGGAGGAACTGGTCGTCACGGTCTCCGGCGTCATAGGGGTAGAGGGCCACAGGCCGTCGTTCGTCAAACCAGTCCCAACGGACCTCGGGACGGACACGCAGGTTGGGGTGCGGTGACCAGTTCAGCCCCAGGCTGATCTCGTAGAAATCTCCCGGATAGGGACCAACCGCTCGGTTGCCGTCACCAACCCCCGCCACGCGAACACCATCCTCATCCCGGAACCACTCCACCCGCAAACCCGTCTGCCAGCACGGATTGATCTTGTAATACAGATAGTTGGTCAAGCCATACCACTGGCTCTTGCCGATCTGGGGGTCCTCCGACTCGCCGTAGGTGTGTTCCACCACATATTGCAACCGGGACGTGACATTCCAGGTCCCCACCAGGCTGTAGATCGTGATCGGTCGGTCGATCCCCTGCTCATCGGCAGAGATCCCAAAGGCCACCGCAAAACGCTCGTCGTAACTCGTCCAGCGGATGCCACCCAAAAAGCCCACGGCATCTCGACCGTCGGTATCGTCAAACTGATCGTTCCCCCGTTGCAGCCCCGCCGTGAAGACCCACTGGTTCAGCTTGCGGCTCAGCAACAGGCCGGTATGGGTAAACGGCTGACCATACTGGTGCGAGTAGCTGTGGGAATAGAAGAAGTTCTGGGTGACCGGTACGGCTTCATAACCGACCAGCGAGTAGAAGTGACCTGCCCGCAAGAGCCAGTCATTATAGGCCAAGTCAAGGTAGAACTGGGGCAAGGCCACCTGATAGAAGCGCTCGGTCTGGTTCCAGTCCGATTCCAGACCATCAATGGCCTGGGTGAAGCGGGCGTCGGTCCCGTAGAGGACATCGACACGTCCCCCCCAATCCCAGCCACAACCATTGGTCTGTGTGACCTTTTCCAGATAGAAATTGAGCTGATTCATCTGGAACTCGCGGTCACGGTCGTTGAAGGTGACCACGCCGTTGTAGTTGTCGGCCGGATTGTTGGCCACCACGCTGATCCCGCCGCTGACCCAACCTCCGAACTCCCAGCCGCGGCAGGCCAAAAATTGGGGCGTCGGCAACTTCCAGGGGTCCGTCGGCCGACAGGGGTCGCAGTAGAGGAAATCGGAAAGCCACCCGCCACACGAGGTGCAGCCTCCGCATCCAATGTCACCGCAGGCGGCACATCCCCCAACCTCTTTGTCAAAGGCTGCGGTTGGGTAAACCTGGGCAGAGACAAGCCCAATCCAACACATCCAAAACCCGCCCAGCAGGGCCATTGTTAGTCGTCGTCTCATCATCCCTGACTCTCCAAAAAGTGGGAAAAAGCTTTACGGTTCGTTCCGGCGAGATTTCCAATAGGTCCCTCAGAACCATCCTCAAATGCATTATCGGCTAATGGAGAGAGCCACATTTATCGAAAGCCCCCCAACATACCGAAATGACCGAGTTGAACTGGAAAAATGGAACGATCAGTGAAGATGTCACAATCTGCGCAAAACCCCCCAAGAGAGAGCAAAATAATGGGAAGAGCGCCTCAAACCCCTAAAGAGAGGAATCCGCGCATCGCTGGCGATCCCCCAAAGGACGCCTTCTGCGGCAAACCATTTTCCGCAATCCCTTTTTCTTTACAACACCGCCCATTTTTAGCACTCGAATAACTTTGCGTATTTTTCCGGAGAGTAGAAATTGAAGGCAACCTGGCGGAGGTATTCCACCGGTCCGACATCCCTCTGGACCTTCACCAAGACCTCTATCTGTTCTTGGCTGGCAAAAGACCGGATGGCCTCCAGTTTACGTTCGAGAAAGGCTTCTGGTGTCACCAGGCGAATTTGGGGAGGTTCGGGAAAATCGCAATACGTGGCAAACTCATACACCACGGGGATTTTCAGAATGGGTGGACCCAACTCCGGCCAAATGCTCCCTTGGGCATGGAATAAACTGATAAGCATCTCCTCATATACGATACGGTGGTCAGGATGGAGGTCTGTAGGAGTGGGCAAGAATACCCGTGTCGGCCTGATCTGCCTCAACACATAGGGAAAGGCGTTTTGCAACCCGCTGGCCCCTTCAATTTCAGTAGGATCACCAATCGTGGTGAAATGCCGTCCCCGATAGGCATTGAGGTTGCAATCGGGGAATCCGAGACATCGCAGCCGCTCAGGGGCCAGACCCAAAATTCGGTAGGCCTCTCGTGCTTCCTCGCTGCGAATCCGCGTGATCGTTCGACGCTGCGGAATGCGGCAATAACCCATCCGACCGTCCGTCGTGATCACAACATAGACCTCGGCTCCGGCTGCCATCCCAACCTGGATCGTCAGCCCTGCTCCGATCACGGCATCGTCGTCGTGAGGCGAGACAAACATCCAACGTTCCTGCCCGGCTTCCCACTGTTCAAAGACGTCGGCGGCCTCTGCCGACGCCATCACTCGATCGCCGAGCCGACGCATATATGTCACACCAGATTGCATGGAACTTACCTCTGGATTTGATCCTTGATGCTTGACGCCCAAGCGAGTCGCAGAATGATTACGTGTCTCTTATCGATCCAAGCCTCCCGGTCTCTGGCAGGCATGCGCTGCGAGGCCGTTCAAGTAGGATGGGGAAAACTCGCGGTAACCGGGTTCATTATCCGGGTACGTACTCGTTTCCAATCTTCCGAGCCCGTACAGGTTTATCAAGGTCAATCCCCATCGTCACGCCCACCTCGACGAGAAGGTTCCAGCCTGCCAAGAGCTGTAAGATTGTCTCGTAGCCAGGCACATGCGGGATGCGGATCGTCGGGAAGATGGTCTCTTCCGCCGAGATCGCCACGATCGTGAGGCCAACCCGCTCGACGAGGGTCTGATGAAACTTCTCGGCCTCCGCTGCGAATGGCTCCACCACAATCATCACCTCATTAGCGTCCATGACCTCCTCAATCCCATGGACGGCATAAGTCCCCTCGAGGAAATCGCTCTTCTTTCGCGTGATTTCATTGGTTTTGAGTGTCAACTCCTCGGCGACGCCGTTATTGCGGCCGGCGAAATAGACCAACGGGGCCTGGGCAATGCGGTCAATGAGCGACTGCGGTATGGGCATTTCCAGGACCTCACGGGCAGCCGCGGCAGCCTTTTCTTTTAGTTGCCAGAAGGAGGAATCATTCTCTTGGCATGCCAGCATCGCTCGGTAGAACAGGGCTTGCTCGACCACGCTCTTGGTCGCCGCCACGGCATTTTCTGAGCCACACTTCAAGTGGTAGCACCGAGTTGCCACCTCCTCAAGCTTCACGCCGTAGTTGGCGGTCAAACCCAGTCGGCGGGGATGCCCCTCTTGAGCAAGCTTCGTAAATAGAGAAATCACTTCTTTTGTCTTGCCACTATTGCTCGCAGCGAAGACGGCAAACCGTTTCAGGTCATACTCATGTGCCTGGCGAGCACCATCCGTTGCGATGTGCCAGACACCACCGCGTTTCAGGTTTTCATAGATGAGGTTCTTCGCTGGGAAGATACGGCTGGAACCCTCGCCCGTCAAGAATAGGTTCTTGACCTCCTGCACAATGGGCACGGCATCCTCTACGACGGCAGGGTCAAATTGGGCGATGATCCCCGGGGTTTCCATCATTTCCCGAACCAGGGCAAAGCGGCTATAACGTTCTTCGTGCAGATTCATCGGGCAACTCCTGAGTCTCAAGCGTCGTCATATGGCCCCCACTTCCCCACAATGTGAGACCAACGAGGCCGCCGAGTTTAGCGAAACCTGTCCTCGCTCTTTCACCATTCTCCGACACTGTCATCAAGGATGCATGTTCCCATTATAAGACGTCGATCTCGGCCCGCGAGACCCACCCATGCAACCGGCCGGCCCATCAGGTTTCGCTCGGGTCAGAAGGGGCGACGGCCCAAAACTGCCGAGACGGCAGCGGTTCAGTCCTGGGGAGATTCCATGAGGAAAGGTTCTGGCAAAGGCCCTTGGGGGACTTTGGGGATCGTATCGACGTAAGGCTCTTCCTTTTCCAAGGGAGGATGCTCTTTTTCCAAAGACTCCTCGAGCTCTTCTTCGTCCTTTCTCGACACGGGCATGATCCAACTGTACATGAGGTAAACCGTTGGGACCAGGATTAGGGCAATCACCGTGGTGAACATTAGGCCGAACGACAACGTCACGGCCATCGGCACCAGATACTGGGCCTGAACCGAGCGTTCCAAGACAAGCGGAGCCAGCCCGCCGATGGTGGTCAAGGAAGTCAAGAGCACCGGACGGAGGCGCCGTTGCCCTGATTCGATGAGGGCCTCTTTAACGGGTTTACCTTCACGAATGCGTGAATTGATAAAGTCGATCAGCACGATGGAGTCGTTGACCACCACGCCTGTGAGGGCCACCATTCCAAAAATGCTCATAAGGGTCAACGGAAGACCCATGATGAGGTGCCCGATGATCGCACCCACCAAGCCAAACGGGATGATGATCAGAATCATGATGGGCTGAAAATATGAGCGGAACTCGAGCGTCAAGAGGGCAAACATGGCGATCAGAGCCACGAACAGCCCGCGGATCATCGCCGAAATCGACTCGTTGGTCGATTCCTGGGCCCCTTCCCAGGAAATCTGGATATCGGCGTAGCGCGGATGAGACAGGAGTTCAGGGAGAAATCGTGTCTTCAAGTCGGCAATGACCTTTTGTGAATTGACAACCGCTTCATCGACGTCGGCGGTAATGGCAATGGCCCGAAGTTGATTCAGACGATGAATCTGTGAGTAGCCTCTGGCGACGGTGATTTCGGCCAACTCGGTAATGGGGCGTTCGATCTCCCCGGCCCTGATCCGGATATCATCGAAACGGGCTAGGGACCGACGTTCCTCTTCAGGATAGCGAACCATCACTTTCACCTCATGACGGCCCCGCTGAAGTCGCATTGCCTCTTCGCCGTAATATGCCGCGCGGACCGTTCCCGCCAAATCGAGAAGGGAAACCCCCAAGGCCTTCGCTTTGTCGGTCGTCTTAATCTGAAACTCCCATTTGCCGGGACGTGCATCATCTTGGATGTCGAAGATACCCGGAATCTCCGCCAGATATGCCTTGCACTTTTCGACCGCCTCTTCAAGCTCTGTCATACGATGGACGGGCGCTAGGAGCCGAAACTCGATGGGCAATCCACCGGGTCCATGCGACTGGGATTGGAACGTCACACTTTCAGCACCGGGAAATTGACGACCTAACGCTAATGCTCTCTCTCGCCATCGTTTGACAATCTCTTCGCTGCCCAAGTCCCGCGATGCGGCCTCCACGAGTTCTACCTCGACCTTGCCCGAGTGACTTCCCGTAGGGAGTTCGTTGCCCACCCGCAAGGCGCCGACCGTGACTTCCCCTACCACGCGGTAAATGGTCTTGACAAGCGGCTTGCCCTGGCGGCGGTATTCTTCATCCACATCACGGATTGCCTGTTCGATGGCAAGCGTCGCTTGGTTGGTAACGTCTTCCGGCGTACCGGCCGGGTAATAGACCACGGCCTCAATGGATTCGGCATCGAGCTTCGGGAAGGGAACAAACGGAACATACCCGGAGACCACAAGTCCCAATGAAGTCACCAAAAAAGCAATTCCCAAAGCCAATGTCACCGGCGCAAAACGCAAAGCCACCTTAAGAATCGGCACGTAAACGCGATCGATGAAACCCTGCAAAGCGATATCCGCGTAGCTATTGACAAGGTTGGTAAAGCCTTCGATCCTCGGCAGGGCACGGGCAAAGGTAATCAAGCCTACGATAATGACACAAATGACCCAGATGGGCCAACTCATATCCCACGGGATTTCGCCACGCATCAAAAGGAACAGTACTCCCACTAGAAGAAACGTTAAACTGACTCGCCAGATGATTCCTAACCAACGTCGGCCCGGGCGTACTCGCCGCCGGCTTTCTGATCGACCGAAGGAATCTTCCTCAGTGGTCCTTGCGAACCGCCGCTCCCATTTACCGGGGTCATGGGCAAGGTGGCAAGGCAGAATGAAGACAGCTTCCGCCAAGGACACCAGTAACATGGTGACCACCCCAAAAGGCAAGAGCCAGATGAATTTGCCCATAATGCCCGGCACAAAAAACAACGGAGCAAAAGCAATCACCGTTGTCGTAACGGCTGCGGCCACAGAAGGTAGGACCTCGTACGTCCCATCAATAGCCGCCCGCACATACCCCTTGCCCATTTGTCGATGGACATAAACATTTTCACCGATCACGATGGCATCATCGACCAGCATGCCCAGGGCCATGAGGAACGCGAACATGGATATCATATTCAAGGTCTGGTCGTTCCACTGCATGATGATGGCCGTCCCCAGCATGGCGATAGGAATGCCGAGTGCCACCCAAAACGCGAGATGGATTTCCAAAAAAACAGCAAGGAGCACGAAAACGATGATGAGCCCCTGTAATCCGTTCTTGGCAAGGAGGTTAAGCCGATCGCCGACGTAAACCGAGACATCGCCCCAAGTGACGAGCTCATAGCCCGGAGGCAACTTTTTCTGTGCTACATATTCATGCACATCTTTCGTCGTCTTGAGGAGGTCCTCTGTCGAGGTGCTCGTGACGACGACGGCCATGCCCGGGCGTCCATTGATTCGGCTCACCGCCGTGGTGTCGGCGAAACCATCCTGGATCGTTGCCAAGTCGCCCAGCGTAAGAATTCGTCCGTCCGGTTGCGTGACGAGCGGGATGTTCGCAATCTCCTTGCCCGTCATCCCTTTGTTCTTACCGCGGAGAAGTACTTCTTGTGAGTGCGACCTGAGTGTTCCGCCCGGTACTTCGATGTTCTCTTGACGGATCACCTGGGCGACCTTTTGCAGGGTCAGGCCGTACTCGCGTAACGTCTTTTCGGAAATCTCCACGGAAATTTCGTAAGGTCGAACACCCATCAAGTCGGCCTGATTAACATTGGGCAGTGCGATTAGCTCATCCCGCACTTGTTCGGCCAACTCGCGAAGGGCCCGTTCCGAACGAGGATCGTCGAAGTCGGGTCCGATCACCCCCACGGTAATGGCCGCACGGCGGAAAGTGATAAGTTTGATCTCCGGTTTCTCCGCCATTTCCGGAAAGCTCGGAATGCGTTCCACCTCCGAACGGACTTCGTCTAAGACACGTTGGGCATCGGCCTTACTGAATAGCTCCAGAATGACTGCACCACTGCTCTCCCTTGCCACGGAATACGTTTTTTTGATCCCCGACACCGCCCGCACGGCCTCCTCGATTTTCTGGCAGATTCCCTCCTCGACCTCCGTGGGGCTGGCCCCCGGATAAGGGACACTGATGAGGATCATGTCGAGGTTAAAATCGGGAAAGACCTCCCGCCGCATGCGGAGAAGACTCACCGTCCCGACCACAAGCAGCCCAATGAGCAGCGTGTTCATGGCCGGGGCGTTGCGAATTGACCAACGGAGAATACTCTTCATAAGATCGGTTGCTCCTCAACTGGCAGCCCATCTCCTGAAATAGCCAAAGGATTGTTCTCGATAAACGGTGTCGGTGAAACGGCCACACGATCACCCTCTTGTAAGATATCGGGCGGGGCAACGATTAATGCCCCTTCGGGAACGACTTCCGCCAGTTCCACCGGAATCATCTTCAACTTGCCACCACGAATCCGCCCCACCATCCCACCAGGCTGGACGGCACGCTCGGGAACCCGCAGCACAGGCACCCCCGGGTCAACGTGAATCCTTACCGTGACGTACATTCCACGAACGAGGGCCGGGGGATGTCGCGGAACATCAACCAACAACTCCTTCGCTTTCCCTTCGCCGGCTTTTATGGAGACAACGGTGGGTCGATCAACAAGAACTCGGCAGGGAACCATGCGGGTACGATCATCCACGCCGATTCCCTCATAACCGTCCAGGACACCATTCCACACGAACACCCGCCCATCGAGATTGTATTCAACCATGACGGGCAGTTTTGGCACCTGATAAGGACTTCCCCGTTCTCCATCCCGCAACGACTTCCCGTGGATCAAGGCCCAAAGCCATGCGACTTGGCGTGTCGTGAGATTGCACCTCACCTGGGCGACAGATGTGTCTTCAAAGGTTACGACCACCGTACCCTTCCGGACGTAACTATCTTGTTCGACAAGGTCGCTGATGACAACGCCGTCGCTGGGTGCCCGGATCTCCGTTCGGGAAAGGTCCAATTCCGCCTTCTTTAAAGACACTTCAACTTGATTCCGCGCAGCGGCCAGACGTTGCCGACTACTCTGTTTGAGACGCAGGAGGTTCTCGAGATTGATCAGTTCCTGCTCGGCGAGAAGCAAGCTTTTCCGCGCCGCATCGAACTCCGCCTGACTGATCGTCTTTGTACCAAACAACCGTTCCGCGCGGGCAAAATCCTGCTTTTGAATCTCAAACTGCTGTTGGGCCACCTCCAGCAGCCGTTGCGTGTTGTTGATCTCAACATCCAGCTCGGCCAAACTGGCTTCCGCCTGTCTCAACTGTTCCTGAAGCCGGGCACATTCGATCTGATACTCACTTTTGTCAATCGTTAACAATAAGGCACCCTTGGTGACGTAACGGCCCGCCTCGCAGTCAGCGGTTTTTTCCACAATTCGGCCATCGACTTCTGTCGCAATTTGGATTTCGCGGTACGGAACGACCACACCGTCGGTCTTCAACTCGAGGCCACCCTCATGTCGAATGACCCGCGTCGTCTGAACGAGTGGCAACGGCGTTTGAGGTTGCTCGCGGGGAACAGGCTTCTTCAAGGCCTTCAAGGTCAGGAAACCGGCAATCCCCAGGCCGATGACAACAAATGGCGTCACGACGTTGAAAATGACCTCGAATAAAGACCGTTCCGCACCAACCCGATAAGACATGCAACAACCCTTTCCGCTTATTCCCTCGGCAGGACCTTACTGGCCATCACCGTATGACGTTTATCGCAACACAACACTCTGGTTCCCCACTTCCTATGCCGACACCTACCGGTCCCTTATCCGGGCACACGGCTACCTTCTTTGTATTCGCAATCGTTACGTTCCCATTGCCGAACAAAAGGCGGCGACAAGCCTAGGGCAGAGAACACAAATTCTACGATATGCTCCGCCAAACTGTCTGGGCTAAAGGCCGGGTCGGCCCGACTTGGAATCAAGAACCGGATCACGTCGCGCGCCATGCGGTAATGGACACATTGAGAAACAATGCTCAAACCGATCTGAATACGGCGATGCTCCGGTGTATCCTTTGGCAAAAGGAGGTTCACGATCCTCATCAATATCTCAAAACTCCGCCGCACATGCTGCCGAAAGAACTCCTGACACCCCTGTGTTGGCTCCAGCATTTCCCGCATAATTAGCTTGACTTTCCAGTCGGGGACATGGACGCCTACCATATGCTGCATCAAGAGATGGATATATTTTTTGAGCAGTGCTGCCGCCACGTCCCGTCGCCTCTCTTCTGGAATCTGGTTGAGCTCGAGTTCTAGTTGGGCCAGCTCCGCATGAAACACCGGTGCGGCCGCCTTGACGGCCTCGATGTAAAGTTGTTCTTTCGACTTGAAGTGGTAATTGATCGCCGCGAGATTGACGCCCGCCCTGTCGCAAATCTGGCGAGCGGTGGCTCCCTCAAACCCCCGCTCGGCGAATAGTTCCCCGGCAGCCGTCAATAACCGAGATTTCGTATCATCCGGTTCCATAGACATTATGAGGCCTCCCGCAAAGAATAATCCTCCAGCCCTTCAAACAAACAATTGTATCAAACAAACGATTCAAAGGCAATCCGACATCCGCGGAAACGATTTTGGGTCGCTAGCTGAAGTTTACCCACCTTTTCTGGTCGTCCGGGACGCTTCACTCGTTGCGACGGCAATCTGACCAACTGGAAACGTCCATCCGGTGAGGCGAAGTCGAGACTGTCGAGACTTCGTTAAATCTGTCTCTTTTCTTTGTTTAGGGGCAGGCCTTGTTTCTCCCCGTTGATCGCATCATAAACGGGCGACCACAAGGGTTGCCCCTACCGGCCGTGAACACATTTCATTATTTTGACGGCCACGCGCCGTTGGGGTCCAAACCAGCGTGGGGTTCAAATCAAATATTTGGAGGGCCACGCGCCGTCGTGGCC
>FWWL01008902.1_pt1 | contig 12561 bp, 8 predicted proteins | sample 2228331 | NCBI WGS metagenome assembly FWWL01 (sample SAMEA103939775, study PRJEB20133) | metagenome | reverse complement strand
AACGCTCCAAAGTCTTCGCTCCGCCAGCGTTGATCGCAGATGGTGCAGGTCAGCGTCCAGTAGCCGTCGGCGGTGCGAACGGAAAAGGCACTTCCTGGCTGGAGTGATTCGTTGGCCCGAACGATACGCAAGGCGGCCTCCAAGGCCGAGTTGTACAGGTCACAGGCCCCACGAAACCGCGGGTCATACGGATTGCGCGTGTCCTCAAACCTGGGGTCAAACAGATACTGGTAAGCCTTTAAAACGGTACCGCTGTAAAAATCGAGGGCCAACTTTGGCTGGGAACGCTCCACCCGTTTTGCAAGCACATAGCTAATCTCCGCATAGGCGTAAACATTGTCGGCCTGCGGCTCCTTCTGGATAACAGCTTGAACCTGCTGAAGGAGCGTCCGAGGTTCTCCGTGGAGGGAAGAATCGAGATTGTGTTGCCGCAGAAATTGCACAGTCCGCGGCGTCAGTGACGTGGGGGACTGATTGAGAACTTGCGGACGCAGGAACAAACCCGGTTTCGCCCACGGGCGGAGATGGGAACCGTGTCTCAGCGCGCAGCCGCAGGTGACCGCCAGGATGGCAGCCAGCAGCACGCTCCAACAGCGGTGGAGGACACATCGGTCCATCCAGAACCACCTTTCCGATTGCCCGTGTCGTCTTTCCTGGTTGGCCTACTCCCCAGGGCAAGCGCGCAGAGTATCAGTCCTCAGAGGCAAGCCTGGGATGAGCATATACTCAAAGGGCCCGACAAGCGTCAATGTCAAACAATGAGGTTACGGCATCCAGGAAAACTGGGTGCAATAGGGGATTGGGCTGGTCTTCGTGCGTTTGGTCCAACGAATTCCCCCGGGGTTTACCCAGTTTTTTTGTGGTTCGAGATGGCCAGGACAGCGCCGACCCTTCCGAGATCGGTAACGGTACAACATCAAAATTGGAGGGACGCGCGCCGTCGCGTCCGCTGAACTGCCAATTGATGATCCTTTGTGATTCACGGCCACGACGGCGCGTGGCCCTCCAAATATTTTGTTTGTACGACGGCGCGCGGCCCTCCAAGGTGAACTGTGGATTTTGGCCTATCAAACGCATATTTGCATTTGGTTACCTTGCTCTGAAAACATTGGAAGCGTGCAAGAAGTGGCTAAACTCCATACGAATTTCGTCTTGATCGGAAGGAGGGCCGGATTTAACCTTATGTCACCGCTTGCGCGGGGAGGAAAGGTCGCTTGCGTGCGGCGCTCTCCGTGAAAAGTAAGCCGTGCCCATCTTCTGGCCTTCGTGTGGGAAAACGGGACAAATCGCAGAAAAACAGGACATCGAGCGGAATGGCTACCGCATTGCGGAAGATCCAACTGGCGATCAAACGTGGGATCGACATCATTGGGGCGGCCACGGCATTGGTCCTCCTTGCACCCTTGATGGCCGCCACGGCGCTGGCCGTTTGGATAACGATGGGCCGACCGATCATTTTCCGTCAGGTCCGACCGGGTTACCGGGGGAGGCTTTTTGTCCTTTACAAGTTTCGCACAATGCGGAACGCCTGGTCGGCAGACGGTCAACCCCTGCCCGATGCGGAGCGACTGACATCCCTCGGACGCTGGTTGCGGCGGTTCAGCTTGGATGAACTACCCCAATTATGGAATGTCCTCAAAGGCGATATGAGCTTCGTCGGGCCACGGCCCCTGCTCGTCGAATATCTCCCCCGCTACACCCCAGAACAGGCCCGACGCCATGAGATGCGACCGGGGATCACCGGCCTAGCCCAAGTTAAGGGCCGGGCCGCTCTCAAGTTCAGCCAACGACTGGCCTACGACGTCTATTACGTGGACCACTTTAACCTCCTGCTGGACCTGAAAATCCTCCTGCTCACCCTATGGAAGGTCCCCACAGGTCTTTTATTTGATGGGGCCGGGCAGGAGGCCAAAGTCGTCGATGACATCGGCCTCCACCCCGGACATGAAATGCTCACGTGGCAGCTCTCCACCACGGGCCAGACTACCTTCCCACCGCCGTGCCAAAGCCAAGACGCCGCGCAGCGGCCCGCCGCATGACGTGCCGGGAAACAATCGACAGGCTCAATTTGACGAACCCGGCGGCTTACCCAACAGCTCGCCATCACAGCCAACCCAAGCCAAACACCAGATCGATGAGGATCGGCTCACGGAGTTCTTTTCTGTCAGTTCCGCCCGAACTGTCGCGGACGATTACCCGCTCGAAGTGTGAAAGGTTCAGCACCGGCTTACCGACCGGAAAACCCCGGTAGAGTGACACCTGTTGACCCTGGGCGAGGACATAATCGTCCCCCGGCGTGTCCCAAATCTTGGCCACATCGGTCCCGGTACCGTATTCAGCCGAGGCGAAGACCTCGTCGAAACCGCGGGCCTCAATGACGTATTTCGCCCCGCCAGTGACCATATCGAAAAGGCTGGACTTGTTGGGTTTGAAGTGGAATTCGTCCTTGAGTTCCGAATCCTCGAACCACACGGCATCATATCCACCGGCTACGGAATACGCCCGGACCGTCCGAAAACCAATGGCTGCCACGTAGTAGCTTTCTGCTACATCCCACATCGTGCAACCATCTTTCTGACCGACGAAAATGTCGTTCCCGGCGGTGTCGTAAAAGATAGCCGTGTCGTTGCCACCACCGGCATAAGCGTAAACCGATTCAAAATTCTTGACCCGATTGTACATGCCCGGGCCGGTCATTTTGGCGTGTTTGTACTGCGGCTCCCATTTGAACTTCACCGAAACATCCTCACCGGAATTGCCATCAACCGGGATGTCCTCCAAATAGGCCACATCGTGACCACCGGCCGTGGCATAGACATGAATAACTTCATAGCCCTTGGCAAGGACCTCGGCACCACCTTGTTCTGGTGGAGGGCCAAAATGTCCGCTAAGGGTTTGTTTCCCCAGATGGACCACGTCATCCCAGGGGGTGTCGTACAACGCCAGGGTATCCGTTCCACCAACGTGCGTTTCCTCCAGTTGAATCTGAATATTTTCACCGTTCAGGATCACGTCGTAATTCAGCCCGTTGATATTCACGTTGATGAGCACGCCACTTTCGCCCAGGTCTGCGGTGTATCGAACGGCAACGGCATCATCCGCCGGACTATCCCAGATGATGATGTTGTTCCCTTCCAATGTGTTGATGAGATTGGCCACACGCAGATCGCCGTCCGTGGCCGTACCAACCAATTGGAGATAGAACAACTCCGACTCAGCGGCACCGAGATAGTCTAACCTTTGGCGTCCCCCATCGAGGGTGGATTCGACGAGGAGGTTTTTGTCCTGATCGTACAGTCGCAGCAGCAGATCAGATGGAGACGTGTCAATACTCAAGACCCCCTCGTGGGCGGCGGTTAGAGAAAACCAAAGCTCACCATCAACGGCCAGTCCGCTCCGCTGGAGAAACTCCACCGTGCCAAGGTCTTCGGGCGGCTGTGCGGGCTGCCGCGGCGGCAATTGGTTGAGGAGGATAGAGAGGGTACCCCCATTGTAATTCGCCGCAGCAAGGTCCAAACCACCATCTTGGTTGAAATCGCCCACGGCAATGGCGTATTGAGGCCCCCACCCCATGGGATAGTAGTTTGTTTTTATGAAGTTTCCGTCACCCTGTCCTAAAAGCACGGCCACCTCGTTATATGCTGTAGTGACTGCCAAATCTAAATGACCGTCGGCATTGAAGTCACCCGAAGCCAACGAAGTCACTCCGCGAGAGACTACATGATCGTTGATTTCCCGAGCGAAGGTGCCGTCCCCACGCCCCAGCAGGATTGAAACGCTACGCGACCAATCGTTTGTGATGGCCAGGTCCAGGTGCCCATCTTCATTGAAATCTGCAACGACAACGGATGAAGGAGTAAGCGCTACCTGATATCTGTCAAGAGACCTGTTCTGCCAGCCGAATGTCCCATCTCCGCGCCCTACTGTCACACCAACTTTATGTCCATCACGATACAGTATAACAAGATCTAGATTTCCATCCTCATTAAAATCGCCAACGCCTAAACGAGTCAAATTGAATCCATCAAACGCTATGTTGAAGGGCAAAGGCTCGCGCAATCGCCCATCACCGTAGCCCAACAAGACTGCGACTGTGCCACCCCCGCCTGCCACCAGGTCTGCATAACCATCGCAGTTGAAATCGCCCGTAAATAAGGACTTGATGTCCCAGCAGGCAAAAAAGTCGTTTACGCGTTTAAGAGTACCATCACCTTGGTCTAGCAATACAGTAACCTTACCGTCGCTACCGGCGGCCAAATCCAGCTTCCCATCTCCGTTGAAGTCTCCCGCAGCTACACAACGGCTGCCATGGACTGAGTAATCGACACGTGATGAAAACGTCCCGTCTCCAACCCCGAGAAGAATAGACACTTTACTAGCGTACTCGTGGCCCACTGCCAGGTCTAAAGTTCCATCACCGTTGAAATCGGCTGTGACAACCGAGGACGGACAAGAATTGACAGCATATTCTGGGACTCCCTCCGTGGGAAACAGTAGCGGATAATCTCCCGCCAACAGTACCCGCGGTTCAAGCGGTTCAATGCCGATCCGCCTGCGGAGATTCGGCGCGGTCCCGTGCGCATGGTGCCTTGATCGCTTGCTCGCCTTGCCACGTCGCCGCAGAATCGACTGATACACCTGTGAGAGATGACTGAATGCCCGGCTCATGATCTCACCTTACCTTTTTATATCGGGACAGCCCAAGAAAGAATGCGATATCTGCAGTGTTGAACTCCTCCTTTATCAGGTTCAATTCAGGAAGCCAGGTAAAAGTGCCCAGGCACGCAGAAAAGACCCCTCCAATTCCCCTCATACGATCTACGCTAATTACGGGCGTACTGCGTGTCAACTTGACGCCACCTGGAGTTTACCCGCTTTTCGCAACGATGGGCACGCCTCCAACGTTTCGACGGCAGAGCAATCAACTGCAAATCTGCGTTGGGCCGGCCAAGACCATAGTCTGTCCTGGAGGGCCACGCGTCGTCGTGGCCGGGAACCATCATGGATGCTCAACCGACACTTCGGCGGACGCGACGGCCCGCGGCCCTCCGCCTTTCAAGTTGTATCGTTACCATCCTGGACGGTTACGCGCCGGCGTGGGCACGTCAAACCATAAAAAACTGGGTAAACTCCATGACGCAACGCCGCCTTTCGACAGCATGTCTGATACGCCTCTGCTAATTGCCCATGCGTTTTGTTACACGCGGGTGGCCTCTTACGGGTAAAATCTGATGAAGGGGTAATTCACTTCCCCGAGGACGCCAAACAGTGCTTGCAAAGGGATCGCTTACATAAGGAAAAGGTTTGCGGATGGCCCGGGTCTTGGTTGCTATGTCGGGCGGCGTTGATAGCAGCGTCTCGGCCCACCTCCTCAAGGAGCAAGGGTACGAGGTCATCGGCGTCTTTATGCGCCACGGCATCCGGAGCCCCCTTCACTGGGAAACCCAGGGGTCACATCCGGCACTTCCGGTTCTCACCGGGCAAAAGCAGGGTTGTTGCAGCGCGGAAGATGCCGAAGATGCCCGACGTGTCGCCGATCGGCTGGGGATTCCCCTCTATGTGTTGAACTTCGAGGAAGAGTTTCGGCAAATTGTGGAATACTTCGTCGAGGAATATACCCGAGGCCGTACGCCCAATCCCTGCATTGTCTGTAACAATCGCTTGAAGTTCGGCAAGCTTTTCGATTATGCCCATGCCTTGCAGGCCGATTTCATCGCCACGGGCCATTACGCCCGAATTATCCAAACCGAAGACAAAAGCTACGGATTGTTCTGTGGACGGGATCCCGGCAAGGATCAGTCGTATGTTCTCTTTGGGTTACGACGAGAAGACCTACCACGATTGCTCTTTCCCGTCGGAGACTATACCAAGGCCGAGATCCGGAAGATGGCCGCCAAGCTTGGCCTACGCGTGGCCGACAAACCGGACAGCCAGGAGATTTGTTTCGTCCCCGATGGGGACCATGCGCAATTTGTCAAACAGTATCGCCCGGGTGTGAATACCTCAGGTGAAATCGTGACGACAAAAGGAGAGGTCGTTGGCCACCACGGCGGATTGGAGCAGTTCACCATCGGTCAACGCAAAGGGCTGGGCGTCGCCTTCGGGGAACCCCGTTATGTGGTCCGTATCGAAGCCAATACTCGCCGGGTGGTCGTGGGAACACGGGCAGAACTGGCCCGATGGGACTTGACCGCCTCCGGGGCAAACTGGCTGATTGACCCTCCTGCCGAGCCGTTTTCCTGCCAGGCAAAAATCCGTTATCGAACCCCGGCCGTCCCGGCGACCGTCAGCATCCTTTCGCCGGATCGGTTTCTCGTCAGATTTCACGCACCCTGTTATGGAGTCGCCCCAGGCCAAGCGGTGGTCTGCTACCAGGGGGATCGTGTCCTCGGTGGTGGCTGGATCGATTCGTCGCCCGCCATAGAGGGATAAACAGCGTCCTCAGACACCCCTCAGATGATGGAGCAAAGACGGGAAAGCGTGTATCTCGCCGGAGTTGTCCAATTTGCCTGATGCATTTACGTCGGCGTTTCGTTCCCAAGGAATTTAAGGGGCACCTCTTCCCAATCGGTTTTCCATTGAATCGGGAGGGATGCACGCCGTCGCATCCGCCGAAGTGCCGATTGATGATCGATTGTCCTTCGCGGCCAGACGGCGCGTGGCCCTCCAAGCTTCAGAGGTATAAACGGGGTTGTCAGATCCACCCCCCAGGTAAGGGAATAGCGGGGGGCAGGCAGGAAAACATCCATTTCGGTCTTGACAGGAAACGCGATTAATTTTGTCAGCTTTGCCGATAAAACTGGCAGCATCTCTGCGGTAGCGACTTGGAACGACAGAACCGTGATGCGTCCCGGGAATGGGGAAGGGATCGCCGTGAGATATCGAATGGAGATGAGTCGAAGGACGGAACCATCGTGCTGCCAAACGCTATTCCGTTGCAGACCCGTGTCTTAATCCTTTGTGCTGGTGAGGGTGAGCGTTGGGGCGAGTATTTGGGCGGGCCCAAGCAACTTGCTCCAATTTGTGGTGTTCCGCTGCTTGTTCGGACGGTGGGTCAGGTTCAACACTACTTCGGAGTCTCGCCCGTCATTGTAACGCATGATCCGCGCCTCCATATTTCAGGTTGCGACTCATTTTGCCCAAAACGACGCCGTTGGGTTGTTGAGACGTTCCTCAGCACAGCACACTTGTGGTCAAATAGGACGATCGTCCTCCTGGGAGACGTACTCTACACAGATACTGCCATGACCATGTGCCGCGGTGCGAGCAGAGGGTTGGTGATCTTCGGGCGCCGTGGGGCCAGTGCCTTTTCTGGCAAGCGCTACGGGGAGCTGTTTGGTTTATCCTTCACCCGGGAGTATTCGGATTTCCTAATCAAGTGTCTCGCCCAAGTCATTGCAGATGCCATCAACGGTGGGCGTGGAAAGCTGTGGGAACTGTACTTTCTCACTCAAAGGCAGCCCCCGGTAGGGCTCCCACCGGTCGAATTCTGTGAGATTCACGACTACACGGAAGACTTCGATTGTCCGCACGAATACCGCTATTTGAAGCGGTTATATGAGTGGGCAATCTCACCTTCACGAGGTCTTCGAATCTTGGCCATGCTGTGGTCGTCGGTTTTCTGCGCGCCCTACGCGGGCTGGCATCGCTGGAAACAGTGGCAACATGATCGCCGGAAAGCAATGAGAACCAAGCTGCCACTATCAGCCCCACAGACAAGCCTGAGCCACCGCGCCGCGGCATGAAAGCTTCAACCAATCCCGCGAGCCACCTGTTCCAAGCTGATTTCCTCCTTTATGAAGTCATGTGGTAAGCGAAGGCCGCCGCAGGTGACACAATTCCCTCGCACACTCTTATTGACGGCAAAAACTTTCCCGTGGGGGTTTGATTCTCATCACACCCGTTGGTAAAACGTAAGCACGCAAAAGGCCGTAGGAAAGCGGTTACCATCAGTTGTTGGTGCAGCGTATTTGGCCAGTGACCCATCGGGCTCAGTGAGGTCCGCTTGGCGCTCACGCAGTGGTCAGTCGTGGATTTGAAGTTGATTTACCCGCCTTGTGAGGAGATCAAATCATGAATCAAACTGCCAACGTGCGCGATACGACTCGCCGAGACTTTCTTCAGACCGCCGCAGCCGGTGGTGCCCTTCTGTCTTGGCCGTGGACACGATTCGTCCACGCTGCGGGGAGTGATGTCATCAAGATCGCCCTTTCCGGATGCGGTGGCCGGGGAACCGGGGCCGTCAGTGACGCCATGGTGAACAAAGTCGGGGCCAGGGTCAAGCTCGTTGCAATTCACGATGCCTTCAAGGAACGAGTCGATGCCAGCCTTCATGCGTTGAAGGGTCGATTCGGCGAGATGGCCGATGTCCCGCCCGAGCGGCAATTCACCGATCTGGACGGCTATTTAAAACTCATGGAAACCGACGCCGACATTGTCCTTTTGTGCAGTCCGCCGGGATTCCGTCCCATGCACTACGAGGCCGCCGTTAAAGCCGGAAAGCACGTCTTCATGGAGAAACCCCTGGCCGTCGATGCCCCCGGTGTCCGCCGGATCATGGCCACAAACGAAGAAGCCAAGAAAAAAGGGCTTCGCGTCGCTGTTGGGCATCATCTTCGGCATGAAGTCAAACACAAGGAAATGATCAAGCGGATTTGGGATGGTGAGATTGGGGAACTGATGTACTTGCGGGCGTATTTCAACTCAAGTGGCGTGTGGGTTCGGCCCCGCAAGCCCGAACAGACCGAAATGCAATATCAGGTCAACAATTGGTATTACTTCACCTGGCTTAGCGGTGATCATATCGTGGAGCAACATGTCCACGACCTGGATGTTCTCAACTGGATGATGGGTAACAAACATCCCATCTCGGCCCAGGGAACCGGGGGTCGCCAATTCCGCATTGGCAAGGACTACGGCGAGATTTACGATCACCACGCCGTCGAATTCGTGTATGAAAACGGCGTTCGGGCATACAGCTACTGCCGCCACATCCCCGGTTGCTGGGATAGCTTTTCCGAACATGCTCATGGAACCAAGGGATATGTCAGTATCGAGGGTCACGGCCACGCCGTCATCCATGTGCAGGGGAAAGACCCGGTGCGGGTGGAACGGGGACCGGACGGCCATCAATTGGAATGGAACGACTTCTTGCAAGCTTATATGGCGGGAGAACCCTACAACGAGGTAGATGCCACGATCCTCGGAACAATGACGGCGATCCTGGGACGGATGGCCACCTATTCGGGTCAGATCGTGACTTGGGACGAGGCCATCAAGTCAGAACTCGACCTGTCGCCGTCGGGCTACACCTGGGATAGCATCCCGCAACCCAAGCCCGGCCCTGACGGTATTTATCCCTGCGCCATTCCCGGCCAGACGAAGGCCTATTGACCCGGCTATCGATGTGAAACAAATCTATAACGATCAACCAGTCCCGAGGAAACCATCGCGGGGGCGTGATCCACTTTCGCAAGAATTGGTAGCTTCCGTGGTGGTTTCCCCGGGTGAGACGCTCCGATTGGGGTGGGGAACAAAGGTCCCAAATAACTGCACGTAAAGGCGATTCCAGTCGGTCTGCACTGCGGTTGGTCCGGCGGCGAGTAAATCGCGGTCGATCTTGTTTTGCCAAAGTCCCGGATCGACGAAAATCAGCGAGCGTGGACGAATCTTCTCGCGGGAGGTCCATTTCCAGAGCAACGAGATGTCCTTGAGCCTCATGCGATGGACACGACTTAGCTCAAGAAAAAGCAAGGTGTGGCTGAAGTACGGCCGACGTTGTTGAACATAGCCGACGATCCACGAAACGATCATCAGCACCACAAGCAAACTGACAAAGATCGCTAATCCCCATAGGACTGTGGCAGGATCCGTCTCGCTTCTCGTGGCCCGCCGTTTAAACTCCTCATGGAGGATTTCCATTGGCGATCGATCTTGGCCGTGCGCAACGTTTCCTGACACACAGCATAAGAGCGCCGTGACTGCCCACGTCGCCGCCTGGACCGGTCCAAGATGATCCCATCGCCGGATCACGCCTCTGAACCATCCTTTCGTGCACCGTCGCATATTGTGGTCTCTTGTGCTGATCCTCATAACGCTGTGGTGGACGATGTGTCCAAATGGGCACCGTCGGCCTCATTTGAAACGCCCACCGGCGGTTGGGACCGGGGTTCTTGGGATGGAACATCCTTCCCCCTTCCTTCTTGCGATTCCATCCGACGGCGGCGTTTCTCGAGGGTCTCTTCGACGATGCTTCGTACAAACATATTCACATCGTTGAGGGCCTCCAAAAGGGCCTGATAACTTGCGCCCGACTCCGTGTGGGCCAAGGCAGCGGCGGCCTCCGCCCGGATGACGGGATCATCGTCTTGAAGGAGAGAGATGATCGACGATTCCAATCGGGCAACCAGTTCAAGTTCCTGAGCAATCTCCAAAGCTCGCAGGCGTCGCAACCGGAAGGGTGAAAGCAATTCTGCACGGAGCAGGAGGGTCGTACGGGGATCAACTCGCTTGACGAGGGCACCCGTTTCACGCCGTACCTCTGGCGGAAGCATGTCCCATACCTGCAGGAATCGCGTGAACGTGAATTCCCGAAGAGTTTTTCGGGCCGCCCGGCGTACCATCGGGTGAGGACTATCCAGCTTGCTAATGATGTACGGCAATGCGCCGAAAATCCCACGGTGACGTAGTTGGGGAATGATGGCCTCTTGCACCCCGGGATCAGGATCGCGCATGGCCTGGACGGTAAGGGCATTTGCCTCGACACCGTGGAAGCCCGCGAGGGCCTTTGCCGCGGCGCGCCGTCCTGCCGGTTGTCCGTGGAGAAGCACGTGACCAATCACCCTCAATGCCTCGTCGCGGGGTATTTGTGAATGGGCAACAAGGGCCGGTATGGCCTGCTGTTTCGTATCGTCCAGTTGCCCCAAGAGGCTAGGGATGTCTTTCAACCAGCGGAACTGACAAAAGCGTTTGAGATTTCTTTGGACGACGGAATTGGGTTGTGGCCCCACCGTGGACAACAGACGGCGAACAAACGGCAAATCGGTCCGCCGGCCGATGATGGCCATAATCTCCCCGGGAGGATCCTGTCGATGAAGAAAGTAACACACAATGGCCAGAATGTGTGGTCCCGTTTCTCGGGATAGGACTTCCAAAAGGAGGCGGTGTGCCGGGTGTCCCCGATTATTAATGATAGGGGTGATTAACTCCGGATGTTCTTCCGTCAACTGTAATAAGCTATCTAGGATTTCCCGGCATTCATGCCTCGGGTATCGCTCCACCGATAGCAGCAAGGACCGACGCAGTTGCTCGACCATTCGCTCATAATGTTGGCCACGTTGGCCGTCGTTTGCCCGATCGAGGTGCTGGCGCAAGCGCCGGCACAGGTCCGAAAGAGTATGGGCAATAACCGACCGTGGTTCACATTGTCGGTTCTCTAGCAAATTGGCCAAGAAGGACACGAACTCGAATTGCTCGGTCTCGCACAAGAAATGGCAAACCTTTTCCCGCAACCGCAGGTCTCCGTCGATTAGGAACCTTCGCAGTGACGATACGAACGGCGACGGAAGACTGTTGAGTTGGCCGCGCCACTCGTCGGAGGCCGGGTCAATTCGCTCCAGGATCACCCGATGACCAGCCATCTCGCCTCGCGCCATCAAGGCAAGCACCGCACCTTTGCGGATTTCCGGGCACGGCGAGTCGAGGGCACGAATGAGGACCTCGCCCGCCGCGCGGTTTCCCGTCGTCTTCAGCCAGTGGAGTGTTGTGTCCCAGGCGGGCATAGCCCCCTGCCTTGGTCGTTGGGGTTGAGATTCTCTCAGGCAACAATCGTTCGTCCATAAGAATGTAGCTCATCAGAAGGCATGATGCGCCAAATTTGTGAGATATAATTTCCGGGGTTGTTTGGGGGCTCGCATTCTTTCCTCAACCAACAGGGCGTGCAGCCGTCGTTGCCGAACAATCTACAATTTCGGAACGTGTTACCAATTTAAACGGGCCGAAGCCCTATCCCTTGATGTGCAACCAGAATTGGCTATTTTTGCTTAGGGTAACCCTTGCAGTGCACATCTTTCACGCCGCCTCCCCTCTGCTAATGCCAACGTCCTGTTTTTGAAGTGGGTTCATTCCGTTCGAATCCCAGATCGGTACCAAATCATGACCTTATGTTTGCGTTTGCGATGGGAGGCCAGTCTTGGGGCTACCTATACAAAGCTGTAAAGGGACAAACTGCCCCAAATCATCGGAGCACAATTTGCCCACAGTCGCGTCGATAACATCCCCTGTGGACAGTAATGCAGCCGCCCCCGTCTTGCGGAAGGACGTTACCCGTCCTACTGATTATGCTAATTGACCGGATTTCGAACAAACACTGCAGCATCCGATGTGCTGCCAAACCTATAAAGCTCATAGACCTTCGACCAGCGCGGATTTCGCAGAAATCCTTTGAACGCTGGCGACCTGGGGCTTATCACAAGAACGTTAGCGCCCAACTCTTGGAGCTGTCTAGCCAGCTCTTCCGCAGTTTCGCCAACGACGACACCCATATAAGGCAACGATGCATGG
>FWWL01008899.1_pt1 | contig 12564 bp, 10 predicted proteins | sample 2228331 | NCBI WGS metagenome assembly FWWL01 (sample SAMEA103939775, study PRJEB20133) | metagenome | reverse complement strand
AATACAATTGCCTTGCAACCAGACGGTAAAATCCTTATTGGTGGGTGGTTTACAGAATACAACGACACTAGCAGAAACGGAATTGCCAGACTCAATTCTGACGGCTCCCTAGACACTAGTTTTGATCCGGGAAGTGGGGCGAATAATGGGGTCAATACAATTGCCTTGCAACCAGACGGTAAAATCCTTATTGGTGGGTGGTTTACAGAATACAACGACACTAGCAGAAACAGAATTGCCAGACTCAATTCTGACGGATCTTTAGACACTAGTTTTGATCCGGGAAGTGGTTTTGTTTATACTGATAGTGGGTATGGCGAAGTGATAGTTTATACCCTATCGATACAATCAGATGGTAAAATTCTTGCTGGAGGTCTATTTTCGGAATACAACGGTATTAGCAGAAATAACATTGCCAGACTTAACTCTTCTGGTGGAGGTGGTTCTGGTGGAGGTGGTTCTGGCAATTGTGTTGGAGGTCTAGCTGGTACAGGTAGTTCCACAGATAATCAAGGTTATGTAACCATCTGTATCCTTCCTGGCACTCTTTCTGTAACTGTTGATAGTTGTACAATGCAAAGACCTGATGGTCAGCCTATCAAAGTGTCTCAAAACGATCAAACAGTACAATGCAATACTACTGCCACTTTTATAGATCTTAGAGGAAGTGGTTCTGGTTGGTCAGCCACAGCCACAATGACCAATTTTGAGGGAGATACTGATGGTACAATTCTGGGATTATGTCGAAATAGACAAAATCCAACTACAGGTGAATATCTTGGAGTAGACTGTTCCATTCAAACCGATTTTAGCCTTACTCCCGGAAATATGCAAAGAATTTCTGGACAACCTGTAGATCGAGATTTAAATGAAAATACCACTACTCAATTTGTCTTAGGTTTAACCAATAACACCGCTACTGGCACCAACACCAATCCTTTTGAATTAGGTGGTTATGGAGTAGGGGGTGGAGAAGGAACTTACAATAAAGAACTTACTCTCACCCAAATTCTACCAGCTTACACCAGAGCTCAAACCTACAATGGCACTCTGACTGTAAGTGTATCTTAATAAAAAAACAAATAGCACAAAACAAACAGGAGAGTCTAATCGAGGCTCTCTTTTAGTTAGGTAATAGGTTTATTGACTAAAAAGAGGATTTTGTTTTAGTCTAAATTTTGTATGAAAATTGCAGTTTTTGGTGGCACTGGCGAGGCGGGTAAAGTTTTTGTGCAAACTGCTTTACAGCAAGGTTATTTTTTGAAATTGTTAATGCGAGATGCTTCTAAAGTTGATTCAAATCAACCAAATGTGGAATTTATAGTTGGTGATGTCACTAATTTTGAGGATGTTCAAAAAACTGTAGAAGGAACAGATGCTGTGGTGTCTATGATTGGTCATACCAAAAATTCACCTGCCGATCTGCAACAGGTATTTGGTCGACATTTGTTAGAGATTATGCAGAAAGATGGACCAAAAAGACTTATCATTCTCACTGGTAATGGGGTTTTTGTAGATGGTGACTCACCTAGCTTGATAGATAAAACTATGACCAAAATGCTCAAAATACTAGATCCAAATAGAATCAATGACGGTATAAAACATGTAGCCCAGATTATGGGGTCTGATTTGGATTGGACGATCGTCAGGACTCCTTTACAAACTTCTCAACCTAAGAAAGATAAGATTATAGTAGGCAAAGTTGGCACCAAAAATATGGGTATTACTATCTCTCGCCAAAATATCGCTGACTTTATTCTAGCTGAACTGAAAAACCCCCAGTATATCAAGCAAGCTCCAGCCATTGCTAATCCATTGTTTTAAGTTACAAGCTAAATGGACTCCAAAATAGTTTTTCCAGAAAAAGATTTATTAAAAATAGTTTGCCACCAAATCAGACAATCGGGCTTTCAAATTGATGTTATTTTAGGAATATCTAGTGGCGGGTTAATTCCTACAAGAATTATTGCAGACGAACTAAATATTAAGTCTGTGGACACGATTGCTGTGAGTTCCTATAACAAAGATAGGACTCGGGGACAGGTAGTTTTGCAGTTACAGAAAAATTTTGACCATCTTACGGGTAAGAATGTTTTAGTAGTGGATGATTTGGTGGACCATGGAGCGACCATGCAGTTTGTAGTAGACATGATCTCAAAAGTTTCGCCAAAAGCAATTAAAACGGCTGTGATTTACAAAAAAGATCGAGCTACTTTTGAGCCAGATTTTTTTGCAATGGAAACTCCAGCCGATGAGTGGATCAATTTTAGTTGGGATCAGTGAAAACTTGCCTGATATGTTCTACAATTAATCCAATTAAGATAATGATAATTTTTCTTTTTGTTCGTTTTTTATTCATTTGTTCTGCTTTTCTTTCAAATTTACCTTTTTTAATTCTTTCTTTCCCTTTCTTTCGTTTTGTTTGTTGTTTCTCTTGATCCTCAAATAATTCCACTTAAATTAAGTAGTTAATTGTTTAAAAACTCATGAACATCGATACCAGTTATAGATATGCAGATTCTATCTGATTTTAAAGTGAAGTTTAGACTACTTATAGTTTTGGGTATTTAATTTTACTCTGAAAGCTAAAATTGTTTTTTGATTTAGAGTATTTTTTTTGATATTTGGTATTAAAAAACACGCCTCGGACAAAACAGTTCAAAAACTTGAACAAACAAAAACCACCATCAAACTCGATCTGTTTGGACAATTGTAAAAAAGTGGGGTAGACTTAAGGAGTGGTGTTATAACTTATCTTTTTCGTAAAGAATTGTTTATAAAAAGATTAGTGACTAACGAGGACTGTGATCCAGACCAACTGATACCCGATCTCGAATCTTTTATAAATGGTGGAAATGTGCAAAGAGCCGAATTTGATGGGATTTCTGAAATTATACGAGTAGTGTGTATTCCCCCTCAATATCACTCGATTTATGACAAATTTATTCAAACTTTAACAATTATTTATGAGAATAATTGGCAAACTGCATCTAGTATATTGGTCAATATTACAAAAAGAATAATTGAAGTTGATGTAAGAGTTGTTGAACAAATGATTAGGAAAGAGTTATCCGATTGTGTAATACAATGGGTTTTGAAGTTTAGTGCTGAAATTACTGGACTTGGTCTAGAAATTACGGAAGCATATTTTAATCGCATATCTCAACAACTGAAAGAAGTTTTGATGCTGTATGGAGATACAAATCTAATTGCTAGTTTTGATCGTTTTTTAGAAAAAGTAAAAATAATCTGCAAAAACAATTGGAGAGTAGCATCTAACATGTTAGTGGATAGTGTTATATTTGTGTTTGATAATAGTTATCAAACTCATAATTTTGATAATATCGTGACAAAAGAGCAAGTTTTGTTTGCAGAAAATGTTAATCAAGAAGAGATGTTAAACCATGTTATAACAGAAGTTCAAAAACTTGCTGAAGATTTTATTAACTATCTCAAGGGAAAAGGATGTAGGGGAGGGTTGAAAGCTGTTGTTATTTATGGTAGTGTAGCCAGAAAGCAAGCTAGGTTTGAGAGTGATATTGATATAGCAGCTGTTTTTGATACAGAGGGAGAAAATATATCTACTTTTGAATATATTCGTTATGAGGAGGAGTGGGAACGTTTTGCTGGGAATAGGATTATAAGATTCAATTTTAGTAATCATGATAAGACACTAACTGCAAAATTTAGAATTGATACAACGAGTAAACTTTTTTTAAATTCTCCCAGTCAAAGTTATTCGGTAGTTTCGGGACAATACAAAATAATTGCTGTGGATGAAGAATGTTTAGAAAAAGTTAAGGAATTTATAGAATCAAGGGAAATATAACAAAATTATATTTGTAGCTCTTGCCAAAAAATGACATTGTTGTTTAAGTTTTGGAAATTATGCTCAACTCTCTCATTCTTGGTGATTGTCTACAAACCTTGCAAACCCTGCTGATAGTCTTGCTTAAAAACTAGATAAATAACTATCCTTGATACATAGAAAAATATTTTCCATTTCTAGATTAGACCACAATTTTATACTAGAATATCATTTATTCACTTTGGCTGGCTACCTTTGTTTTTCTAGTTATTCTCAAATTATACCTAGTATGCCTGTTTAATCTTACTTGACTGGACTGTAATAATAGCTATGTTTTGGTTAACTAAAAGCAGCCTAGCAAGAATCTAAGGCTAGATTTTCTAAAACTGTATAGTAAATTATATAATCACATCTAAAACTCTGTTAGTAGTAACTTGTTTTATTTTCTAGCCACCAACAGTAAAATTACAAGAACAGTCTCTCTTACATTTATACCTTGTTTTTTTCTTACCAAGCCATTTTTACAACAACTGGTGATTACATTTTTACACACAGATATGTTTTATATCTAAAACTAAATCTAGCTATGTATTAGCTATATATCAATACTCTCAACTTGCCAAATTTGTTTTTTGTTGATAAACGGAAAAACCGTGCCTATAATCACAATTAACCGCAAAGCTCGTTTTGAGTACGAAATTTTGGAATCCTTTCAGGCTGGCCTGGTCTTGTCCGGTAAAATGGTTAAAGCAATTAGATCAAAACAGGTCAAGCCAGAAGGAGCCTTTGTGATCCACCAAAACAACCGACTAGAAATAGTTGGGCTACAAGGTGGAGGGGTGCAGGAAAATGTACCTTTACTTCTTAAGAAGAAAGAAATTCACGAAGTTTTGGGAGCCATCAAACAAAAAGGTGTTACTTGTATTGTGTTAAACTTGAAAACTGTTGGTCGCTGGATAAAAGCCGAAATTGCTTTAGCCAAAGGAAAAACTAAGAGAGATAAACGAGAGGCTATCAAAAAAAGAGATTTGGACAGAGAAATTGCTAGGGGTTTGGTGGGTTAAATTGTTCTTTGCTAGAACTCTTAAGTCTAATAAAAATTCTATTTTCTTGGATTAGATTTTTTTGACTTATTTGGAGTAGTGTTCTCATACCACTGCCACTAATCATCTTGTTACTAGTTGATAACAGAAAAAGAATACCCCATCTAGCTTTCGCCAGTCACCCCCTAAGAAGAGAGAATGAGAATACCCCGTCAACCTGCGGTTGCTACTCCTTTTAAAAAGGGGAATTTTGGACTTGTTCTTCGCTTGTGGAGAGGTCTAATCGTTATAGTAGGAGTGGTAAAATTGAAGCTGATATTTAATAAAATGGTTACAGAATTAAATAAAACTTGTAGGCTAATCGTGTCCAAATTATTTTACTATACATGTCGCATAACTCCATTTTGTCAGCATAAAATAGACACAAAAACTAGGTTTCGCAACAAGTCTACTGAATAATTAAAATCAGAATTATTTAGAGTTATAGACTTGCAAAAACTGAAAATTTAAAATAAACTAAGGTAGTTTCGCTCTTAGCGATAAAATTAAAAATAAAAATGTTATGACAAAAAACGAACTTTTAGTTGAGGGTTTGAAACCTCCAAAATTGTGGAATTTTTTTGCTCAAATTAGTAATATCCCTCGTCTTTCTCACAAGGAGCAACAAGTTAGGCAGTGGCTTATAAATTTCGCTACTACTAGAAATTTAGAGTATAAACAAGATAGTTATGGAAATTTGGTCATTTACAAGTCAGCTCAAAATAGTTCTAGTCAAAAAACCATTTGCTTGCAAGCTCATATTGACATGGTGCCGGGAAAAGATCCAACAGTTGAGCATAATTTTGAAACTGATCCCATAGAACTAGTATTGCAAAACGACTGGCTTAGGGCTAATGGCACTACTTTAGGAGCTGATAACGGTATAGGTGTGGCTACTATTTTAGCTATTCTGGACGACACTCAAATTAGCCATCCCAAAATCGAAGCCCTTTTTACTGTGGAAGAAGAGACTGGCTTGGGGGGTGTAAACAATCTTGATTCTACTCTGCTTAATCCAGATATGATAATCAACACTGACTACAGTGTACCTAATGACAAAATAGGAGTGGTGTGTGTAGGTAGTGCTGGGGGAAGGTCTCTTGAAGCCAAGATCAAATTAAAAACAGATCGGGTTGATTCGAATGAGCAAGTTTGGAAGCTTTCTGTGAGTGGACTACCCGGAGGTCATAGCGGAGCAGATATCCATAAAAATATACCCAATGCGATTCAATTACTGGCTAATCTTTTGTTAGACTTTGCTTTAGAAACTGAAATTAAACTGATTGAAATTGCTGGCGGAGAGGCGGATAATGCTATTCCAGCGAAAAGCTCAGCAACTTTTTACATATCTCAAGAATTTAAAGACAAAAGATTGTTAGAGTTGATATGCCAAAAATATTCTGATTACTACAAGCCAGACTATCCTAACTTAAAGATAGAACTGCAACCAATTGCAGACTCTTTTGGGTCAGCTTTAAACTCACAAACTACAGAAAAGCTATTGAGACTGGTATCCGTTGTTCCTTCTGGAGTTTTAACAATGAGTCAAAAAGTTCCCGGTTTGGTGCAAACTTCCAACAACCTTGGTATAATTCAAACCCAATCTCAAGACAATCAAGTGATTTTAAGACTGGTAATGATGGCCAGATCAGACAACAATCAAGAACTACACAATGTAATTGTACAGTTGGTTAATTTGTTTTGCCTGTTTGCAGACAAGTCTATAAAAACAAAAATTGACCCAATACAAGTTCAAACGATGACTTTGGAAAACATTGATTTGAGTTTATCTCAAAGGGTGGAGGGTTGGCAGGCTAATCCTGACTCTTGCTTAGCAAAGTTATGGGTAAAATGTTATGAGAAGTTAACCGGAAAACCTGTGCAAGTTGAGGCAGTGCATGCCGGTTTGGAGTGTGGTAAGTTAGTTAGTTTTTTTGCAGATGCTGAAGTAATTTCAGTTGGACCAAATCTTAAAGATATTCACACAACTAGAGAAAGAGTAAGTATATCCAGCACTTTAGAGTTTTATCAAGTGTTGGTTGAGCTGTTAGGCGAGATTTGAAAAAGTGTTTCAAGTCTATCTAATACTAGCATTTTACTTGCATTGTGTATAAAAAACTATTAAAGTTAAGACTTTCTTTGGATGAATAAACTATTTTTTTCTTCTTAAAAGAAAAGTTTGGGTAAGGTGATCTTTAAAAAACTAGCTTGTCATAATTTATACATTGGGAAAATAAACCTGTTGGCAACCTTAAACCAAACTTTGTTGTAAAGTCTTTAGACTGGTCAGATAATAAACCTACTAAGAACTCTGTTTTAATGGCACATACCCAGACTCTAGTAAAGTCTTTAAGACTGCTACCCTTGCTTCCAACACAGTCATTCCAGCAAATCTCCCACAGACTTCGGTTAATAAACCATCTCTACCAATTGCATTTGGGAAAGATCCGCCAATATATTTTTGAAAGATATGGTAATCAGTAATGTCTGAACCCGGAGTGATTTTGAGAGCACCAGTACCAAAGTTTGGGTCTACTTCTTCAGCGACAATTAAGAGCACCTTTGTAACTTCGAGAGGTTTAATTCCGTAATAAGCGAGGATCTCTTTATTTTTAATTTTTGAGATTATATTTTGAGTTGTTTGGTCGTCAAAATAGGATAAGAGTTTTTGTTCTAAGATCTTTGGGTGAATGGCCACTGCGACATCTCCAAAAATTGTTTCAGGGCGAACTGTAGAAACCAAGATTTTTTGCAAACAGGTTTTTAATTTTTCTGCTGTTGTTTGGTCTAAGTTAGGAGCTTCCAGTGTTTCCAGACGGTACTCAAAAGTTACCAAAGGATCGACTCTGGTTTCGTATTCAATTTCTCCAGCCACATCCGACAAAGCGGTCTGCAAGCCGACAGACCAGTTGATAAGATAAGGACTTTTGTAGATCAAGCCATCCTGCCAATATTTTTTGAAAGCAAAATACACCATTTTGTTGGCTCTGTCATCCAAAGTAAATAACTGTCTATCATAGTCGGGACTATCTCCTAAGACGGCAGCCTGTTCTTGTTGACGATTTCGCCATTCGTTAGCTTTTTGCCAAGCAAATTCTAAAAATTCTTCATCGCTTAAGTCTTGCCTACTTTTACCTTGCTCTTTGAGCAATTTGCCTAAAACTCCTTCCATCTGAATACCAGCATGATCGACACCCGGGTACCACAGGGCTTTGTATCCTTTTTGACGATGTATTCTAGTTAAAGTGTCCATTAAATAATGCTGAAAAGCATGTCCTGCATGTAGCTCTCCAGTTAGGTTTGGAGGCGGCATCAAGATAGTGTAAGTTTTCGGCAAAACAGCAACAGCAGAGCCTTGAGTTTGAACTTTTTCTTGTGTTTCGGGGCTACCTAATTTGTGACTCATCCACAAAGTGTAGATGTCTTGTTCGTATTTTTTGGGGTCGTAGTTTGGACTCAGTGGCATAGATTTGAAATGTTAAAACAAAAAATCAAAAACTGGCAAGAATTTTTCTGGGGTTGAAGTAATCAAGAACACCTAAGAGAATCTTTTTACAGCCATCTCTTTGCTATTTTGATAACAAAAAGTGTAAAAGACTGATCAATTTTCAATTATAAAAAAACAAGCTTCTAACTTCTGTTTTTATTTTAAAATGTTAAACAAAACTATCCTCACCTCTTCATAATTGTTCGTATCCATAAATTTTTGTCTGATTGCTGCTGCACCCTCAAAGCCTTGCAAATAGATTTTAAAAAATCTTTTAAGAATATGATAATCTTTTTGGTTGTCCCATGTTTGCTGGAATAAATCTAGGTGAAATCGCAACATCTCTAACCTATCTTTTAAGGTTTTATTAGCCGGATCCACAGTTGGATCAAAAAACCAAGGGTTGCTGAATATTCCCCTACCTATCATCACTCCGTCTAAACCATACTCCGAAATTTTTTGCAGTCCTTCCTGATATGTCTTGATGTCTCCATTACCTAAGATGATGGTTTCCGGACTTAGTTGGTTTCTCAGCTCAACACATTTACCTATCTCGTCCCAATGCACAGGGAAAGCGGATTGTTCTTTGACAGTTCGGCCATGCACAGTAAGGCAAGCTGGTTTGGCGGTGGACAACAAAAAACCAATCCACTCTTCAGTGTTGATAGTGTTGAAACCTATGCGGGTTTTGATACTTAAAGGTATTTTATTGTTCAAACCTTCAAGAGTGGCTAAAATAATTTCTTTTGCTAAAGAGTGATTTTTGATTAAAGCAGAGCAGGCTCCGGCTTTGATGACATTTTTGACAGGACAACCAAAGTTAAGATCCAAACCATCAAAACCCATTTCTACGATTAATTTTGCTGAATCATAGTAATTTTTGGGAGTAATTCCCCAAATCTGAGCTATCAAAGGTTTTTCAACCGGTGTGTATTGCAAACGATGAATTACCCGAGCTTGACCTACAGACTGCAAACCCTCACAGTTGGTAAACTCGGTAAACATAATGCTAGGTCGACCACATTTTATCACGACCCGTCTAAAAACAGTGTCAGTCACATCCTCCATTGGAGCCAAAGCAAAAATCGGCTTGGGTAGTTTTTTCCAAATATTATTCATTGTTTAATTCAAACAGATTCAGAAAACGCAATAAATTACACTAAATTGATAGAAGTTTTATCACCTGATAATACTTTTGTCAAAGAATAGTTTTTCGATATATCAAATCTGATAACTTAAACCAAGTAGTTGTTTGTAAAAATTCTTTATCTAACTTTTGTAGCAAATAGTTTAGCAGTAAGACATAATTTAGCTGAATTTTAAACTAAATTCTGAATTTTAGTATTGACACATTTTTTATTACTTATTAAAGCTTGAGTCCCGATCCAGTAATTTTTTCTGGTTTTTATTTTTTTTGTGTTATGGCAATTGCAAAAACTCCCAAGGAATTGGTCAAATTTATTAAAGACCAAAATATTTTGTTTGTGGATGTTAAATTTTCTGACTCTTTTGGTCAGTGGCAACATATTACTGTTCCTGCACACTCTTTTTCTGAGGATACATTTCGAGACGGTATTCCTTTTGATGGTTCCTCTATTCGGGGGTGGCAGGGTATTTATGAGTCAGATATGTTGCTGATTCCAGAAGTCGAGACTGCTTTTGTGGATCCATTTTTCCCACAACCTACTGTCTCTATTTCTTGTTATGTAGTTGATCCTATCACCAAAGAACCTTATCTGAAGGATCCTCGCTCAATCGCTAAAAAAGCAGTAGAATTTTTGAAAGCAAGCAAAGTTGCAGATACAGCTTATTTTGGACCGGAGGCTGAATTTTTCATTTTTGATAATGTTCGTTTTGGTAGTGGTGCAAATCATTCTTTTTATGAAGTTGACTCCGTAGAAGCTGCTTGGAACACAGATTCAGACGAAGAGCCTAATCAAGGTCACAAAATAGGTTACAAAAAAGGTTATTTCCCCACTTCTCCAATAGATCAAACTAATGATATCAGAATGGAAATGATAACCATGCTTGAAAAAGTTGGTTTGCAAGTCGAAAGAGGTCATCATGAAGTAGCTACTGCTGGTCAGGGTGAAATCAATTATAAATTTAATAATCTAGTCGATGCCGCGGACGAACTTTTGAGATATAAGTATGTTCTAAAAAATGTAGGTTATACTTGGGGCAAATTTGTTACATTTTTGCCTAAACCTTTAGCTGGGGATAACGGTTCTGGTATGCATTGTCACTTTTCTTTATGGAAAAATGGTAAGAACTTGTTTGCTGGTAAAGAAATTGCTGGTTTGTCGGAAACCGCTTTGTTTGCCATTGGTGGTATAATTAAGCATGGTCGAGCCATTGCTGCCTTTTCCAACCCAACCACCAACTCTTACCACAGGCTAGTTCCCGGTTTTGAAGCTCCTATTCATTTGGCATATGACTATCGCAACAGATCAGCAGCTATAAGATTGCCATATACCGGAGATTCTGAAAAAGCAAAAAGAATTGAGTGTCGTTTTCCTGATCCATCTTCCAATCCATACTTAACATTTACAGCCATTGTGATGGCGGCTATTGACGGTATTCAAAATAAGATTCACCCCGGCAAACCACATCACGAAAATATTTGGGAAATGGACGAAAAAGAATTGAAAAAACTACCCAAAATGCCGGCCTCTTTGGACGAAGCCTTGCAGGCTTTGCAAGCCGACCACAAATTCTTAACCGACAGTGGGGTAATGTCTAAAGAATTCATTGAGATGTGGATAGCAGAAAAACAAACTGAGGTTGATGCTATCAGACTGAGCCCTCATCCCAAAGAGTTTGAGTTGTATTCGAATATTTGAACTAAATTTTTTGGCATTATGGTACTTTTGGCGGCTTTATGTCGCCTTTTTAAGTGTTGTATTTCTAATACTAAACTTATTAACACTGGAGTTATACCAACAAAAAACGACCCAAGCAAAAATACTTGGATCGCCAAAACTTTGTCCAACTTAACTTTATTCTGAACCTTGTTGATTTGGATTAGATTCCGGTGATTGTGAATCTTATTTTGCTTTTTGGGTGTTTGGTGAAAAGGTACAATTTTGAACGATAGCACCGTTTTTTTCTAGATATTCTTTGGTTACTGGATTTATACAATTATTTTCATCAAAATAATAAGCTTCTTCGAAATTACATGAATCAAATATAGCCCTAGTCAAATTGGCCCAAGTGAAATTAGCTTTAGGGAATATACACCCATCGAATTCACTCTCAGTCAAATCAGTCCCAGTCAAAATAGCCCCATTAAAATCAGTAAGTTCACAAATAACATGAAAAACAGCCTTACTCAAATCAGCATTGAGAAAAGTAGCTCCATTCAAACCAATTTTATTAAATATAACTTTTTTCAAATCGGCTCCAGCAAAAATTAATCCATTGAATTTACCTTTTTCATCTGGTTCTAATTCTAACTGCTTCAATATTTCAGATAATACGATGGAACCTTCGTATTTTTGTTTTTGCAGAATTGATATCGTTACAAATGGATATAGTATTTTTAGTTTTTCTTCATCTAGATCCCCCAATTTATTAAAATAATCAGTATTTTCAATACTGTGAACAATACGTTCGATTTCGTAGAAAACATTTTTACTACTTTTAGTAATTTTACTGATCAAATCAATAATAAGATTGATTTTTTCCCAATTCATTTTATCAAAAAAACCAGAATCAATAATAGCATAAACTAGTGGATTTTCTTCTGCCAAAGGTTCTTTCGTCTTTACTACTCCTCTATACATTCTTATTCTTTTACTTTTATCCAAAGGTTCTTTCGTATTTACTACTCTTCTATAATTTACTATTCTTCTATACATTTCAATATATTTACTATATTTACTATATATTTGATATACTATTATTGTTGTTAATATTCTGATTACCAATCGATCTTTTTCTGATAGAGAACCTTCTTTTAAGATAATAGGTTTATATGGTTCATATAAAAATCCACTTTTTTGGAGGTAATAAGTTTCATTAGGCCTAGCACCTAAAAGCTCACTTTCACCCGAAGGCTTAGGTTTTCCCTGTTCATCTCCACCACGAGGACCACCTTCAGGTGCTAAAAACTTTTTTACAGAACTTGCAGGTACATGAATTTTAGAAAGCATAGACATAACAAATAAAAATTTTGAATCGAAAAG
>FWWL01008898.1_pt1 | contig 12566 bp, 9 predicted proteins | sample 2228331 | NCBI WGS metagenome assembly FWWL01 (sample SAMEA103939775, study PRJEB20133) | metagenome | reverse complement strand
AGGCAAGCTGATCGACATCGTGGCGGCAGGGTTCGATGCCGGCGTGCGTCTGTTCGATTCCATACCGAAGGACATGATCGCCGTCCCCTTCTCCGGCCCGGTCAGCTTCATCTGCGCCGCGTCTCCTGCCTATCTCGAGCGCTTCGGCGAGCCGGACACGCCCGATGACCTCAAGCGCCATCGCTGCATCGGCCACCGCGTACCCAGCGGCAAGCTCTACCGCTGGGAGTTCGAGCGGGCGGGACATGCGATGACACTCGAGCTCAACGGCTCGGTCATCCTCGACGACGAGGAGCTGATGATCGACGCCGCGATCAACGGGCTCGGCATCGCCTATGTCGCAAGTCCGGCGGCCGAAGCAGCCTTGCGGGATGGCCGACTGCGCCGGATCCTGCCGGAATGGACGCCGGCCTCGGAGCATATCGGGGTGTATTACCCCGGACATCGCGCCGTTCCCCCGGCTTTGCGTGCCTTCTTCGATGTCGTGAAGACGAAGCGAGCTGACTAGCGGCCGCTTGGGGAACCGCAGGCGACGCCTGCCTGTTCATGCTCTCATAGCCGGTTTGGCTTTAGCTACATCAGCCGCCAGGGAGGCTTTAGTGAAACTCAGAAAGCTCACCTTCGGTGAGGCAAAGATGGAAGCCACGCCCGGCGTCAAAGGCGAGATATTGGCAGGCAATCTGGTGGATGAGCGTCATGGTGGGCCCGTCACGGTCGGCTACGGCCGATGGGGCGCCCACTCTATTCTGGAGCAGGTCATGGCGGTCGATGACATCATGATCGTCCTGTCAGGGCGCCTGTCGGTAGCGAGCCCATCGGGGACTCTCGAGATCGGCCCGGGCGAAATCGCTTACATGCCCAAAGGCGAGTTGGTGACGATCCGTGCCTATGAGCAGGAGGCCATCACGGCGTGTGTCACGTTTCCACATTGGCGCGAGGCGGAAGCTCAGCGCTGAACTCCGCGGACGGGCCGTCTTGGCGACGGTCGGCGATTCCCAGCGTTGTATAGCCGACTGATGTGGTTGCCTGTAGCGGGCGCTTGTCGATCTTTATTATCGCCGCATCAGGATCATCTTCTCCTGCGTCATGTCGCGCATCGTGAACGGGATGCCGCCGATGCCGTAGCCCGACTCGCGACGCCCTGCGAAGGGCATCCAGTCCGTCCGGAAGGTCGTCGGATCGTTGATCATCACGGCGGAGGCGTCGAGACGGTTGGCGGCGCGCATGGCGATGTCGATGTCCTTCGCGAAGATGCTGGCCTGGAACGCGACCGGCAGCGCGTTGGCCTGCGCGATGGCCTCGTCGAGTTCGCGATAGGGATAGACGCAGACGACGGGGCCGAAAATCTCGAGCTGCGAGACCTTGGCGTCCGCCGGCGGCCCGACCAGAACCGTCGGTTCCAGCGTCGTCTCGGACAAGCGCCCGCCGCCGGTCGCCAGAACGGCGCCCGCCTCAACGGCCTCGTCGACCCAGGATGCGATCCTGTCGGCCTCCTTCGGCAGGATCAGCGGCCCGACTTCGGTGTTCTTCAGGGCAGGATCGCCGACCCGAAGCGCTTTCGCCTGCGTCACCAGCCGCTGCGTGAAGTCGTCGGCGATGGCCTGGTGGACGTAGATCCGCTGCGTCGACACGCAGACCTGTCCGGCATGGTAGTACCCGCCCTTGACCATCGGGCCGATCACGGCGTCGAGATCGGCGCTGCGATCGACGATGGCCGGCGCGGCCCCGCCATGTTCGAGGGCCGAGCGCGCGCCATTCGCGAGTTTGGAATGCAGATGCCAGCCGACCTTGGCCGAGCCGATGAAGCTGAGAAAAGCGACGCGCGGATCGGTGGCGAGCTTTTCGGCCAGATCGGTCGTCTCGGGGACGAAGCTCTGGCACCAGGCCTCCGGCAGCCCCGCCTCATGCGCGAGCGCCACGAAGTCGAGGCAGGAGAGCGGCGTCGTGCCGGCGGGCTTGACGATGACGGGACAGCCGACGGCGATCGCCGGCGCGACCTGATGGACGATCAGGTTCAGCGGGTGGTTGAAGGCCGAGATCGCGGCGACGACGCCGATCGGCTCCTTCGTGGTGAAGGCCCAGCGGTCGGCAGCGGCGGCAGAGAGCCCCATCGGGATTTCGCGGCCGGCGAGATTGCGCAACTCGTCGGCGGCATTGTGGATGCCGTCGATCGCGCGCGTCACCTCGATGATGGCATCGGGCAGCGGCTTGCCACCCTCGCGGGCGATCTGAAGGGCGAAGTGGTCGCGCCTGCCCTCCACCAGCCCGGCCAGCCGGCGCAGGATCGCCATCCGCTGATGCGGTTTCAGCCAGCCGTCGCGGTCGCGGAAGACGCGCTGCGCGGCAACGAGCTTGGCTTCGAGCGCCGCCGCGTCATCGGTCGCGACTTCGGCGATGGGGGCGCGGTCGAAGGCCTGGACGACCTGCAGCATTGGGGTTCTCCTGGTCAGGCGAGCTGGATGTCGGGTTTGCGGTTGCGCAGCTCCTCGACCAGCACGCGGGTGTTTTCGGCATAGTCGATCGGAATCTCGACGAGATGGACGCCGCCGCCTGCGAAGGCGGCCTCCAGCGTCGGGACGAGATCCTCGGCCGCGCTCACGCGAGAGCCCTTGGCCCCATAGGCCTGCGCATAGCGGACGAAGTCCGGATTGCCGAAGGTCATGCCGAAATCCGGAAAGTCGTCGACCGACTGCTTCCAGCGGATCATGCCATAGGCGTTGTCGTTGAGGATGACGACGACGAGGTTGAGGCCGAGCCGGACGGCGGTCTCCATCTCCTGCGAATTCATCATGAAACCGCCATCGCCGCAGACCGCCATGACGCGGCGCTCGGGATAGAGCATCGCCGCCATCATCGCCGAAGGGAGGCCTGCGCCCATCGTCGCCAGCGCGTTGTCGAGCAGCAGTGTGTTTGCGACATGGGTCCGGTAGTTCCGGGCGAACCAGATCTTGTACATGCCGTTGTCGAGGCAGACGATGCCGTCCTCCGGCATCACGGCGCGGACATCGTGGACGATGCGCTGCGGCGTGATCGGGAAGCGGTCCTCCTCCGCGCGCTCGTTGAGCTTGCCCAGGATCGTCTGCCGCAGCTCGAGCATCGACGGGTCGGGCTCGAGTTTGCCTTCGAGCCTGTCGGCCAGCCCCGTCACGGTCGCGCCGATGTCGCCGATCACCTCGGCATCCGGGTGATAGACCTGTTCGACGCTGGCCGACTGGTAGCCGATATGGATGACGTTGCAGCCGCCGGCGCTCGTCATCAGGAAGGGCGGCTTCTCGACGGTGTCGTGGCCGATGGCGATGATCAGGTCGGCATGCGCGACGGCCTGATGGACATAGTCGCGCTCCGACAGGGCGGCCGTGCCCATATAGAGGTTCGAGCCGCCGGTGACCGCGCCCTTGCCCATCTGCGTGTTGAAGAAGGGCAGCCGCGTGCGCCGCACGAAGGACGACAGCGCCTCGACGAGCCGCGGCCTGTTGCCGGCGGCGCCGACCATCACCAGCGGTCGCCTGGCGCGCAGGATCATCTCGGCAGCCCGGTCGAGCGCCGCGGCCTGGGCGACCGGCCGCTCAAGCGCATGGACCGGGATGACGAAGCCGTCGTCGACCTCTTCGGCCGCCACGTCCTCGGGCAGCTCGAGATGGACCGGACTAGGACGCTCCTCCATCGCGACGCGGAAGGCGTCGCGCACCATGGAGGGGATGCTCGCGCCGCTGACGATCTGGCGCGTCATCTTGGTCAGCGGCTTCATCGAGGCGACGACATCGACGATCTGGAAACGCGCCTGCTTGGCGGTCATGATCGCCTTCTGCCCGGTGATCATGATCATCGGCATCGCGCCGAGATGGGCATAGGCGGCGCCTGTCGAGAAGTTGAGCGCGCCGGGGCCAAGCGTCGCGATGCAGACGCCGGGCCTGCCGGTCAGCCGGCCATGGGTCGCCGCCATGAAGGCGGCCGCCTGCTCGTGCCGGGTCAGGATGAGCTTGATGCTGGACGTGCGCAGCGACTCCAGCACGTCGAGGTTTTCCTCGCCCGGAACGCCGAAGATGCGATCGACGCCTTCGTTCTCCAGTGCCTTCACCAGGAGGTCGGAACCCTTCAGCATCGCGCAGCGTCCTTTCGTTCAGACGACAGATAGTGACGCAGCCGGACGAATTCAGCGCCGAAAAATTTATGCCGGCTCGATGCCTAGACGGCCAAACGATACTTTGCTCAACCTCACGGCGTTTGACAGCACATGCCGGTGATGTCGCGCACTGATCCGCGAATGACAGTGAGTCGATTGCGCAAATCGATCGGCGACCGGCCGTACGTTCCCATCGCGACCGGTTGTGTCATGTCTGGTCGCATGATCGACGCATTGGCGTTAATCGTTGCGAATAGCACAATTCAATACAGCTCCTCGCAGCAATTCTCAGCAATGATGCGCCTCGGTATGTCGGTTCCGGGCTCCAGCGGAGCCTTCGGACAGGACTGAACCGCGCCGGGTTTGTCGGAGGCTTCAACTCCTGAGAAGGTGGAGCCATGACGAGCAAGACGACGAACAAGTTTTCGCCTGAGGTGCGGGCCCGCGCGGTTTGGATGCTGCTGGACCACGAGGGCGAGCATCCGTCCCGTTGGGCGGCGATCATGTCGATCGCGGGCAAGATCGGCTGCACGGCACAGACGCTGAACGAGTGGGTGAAGAAGGTCGAGGTCGACAGTGGCCGCAAGCCTGGCCTGACGACGGACATGGCGGCGAAGCTCAAGACTCTCGAACGCGAGAACCGGGAGCTTCGACAGGCCAACGAGATCCTGCGCAAGGCATCGGCGTATTTTGCCCAGGCGGAGCTCGACCGCCCGTTCAAGCGATGATCGCTTTCATCGACGATCATCGTCAGGTCCATGGGGTCGAGCCGATCTGCAGAGTGCTGCCGATCGCCCCCTCGACCTATCATGCCCATCTCGCCAAGCGCGCCGATCCCGAGAAGCTGTCAGTGAGGGCGAAGCGGGATATCGCCCTGCAGCCCGAGATCGCCCGCGTCTTCGCCGAGAACTTCGAGGTTTACGGCGTGAGGAAGGTCTGGCGGCAGATGGTGCGCGAACGCTTCGACGTGGCGCGCTGCACCGTGGCGCGACTGATGCGCGGCATGGGCCTGCAAGGCGTCATCCGTGGCAAGCCCGTGCGCACCACGGTGCCGGATAAGACGGCGCCGTGCCCGCTCGATGATGTGAACCGGGTCTTCCATGCTCCTGCGCCGAACAGGCTTTGGCTCTCCGACTTCACCTATGTCAGCACCTGGTCGGGCTTCGTCTACGTCGCCTTCGTCATCGACGCCTACGCCCGCCGTATCGTCGGCTGGCGCGTGTCGCGGACTGCGCACGCCGGCTTCGTGCTCGACGCGCTGGAGCAGGCTCTGCATGAGCGACGGCCTATCCATCGAGGGGGCCTTGTCCATCATTCCGATAGGGGATCGCAATACGTCAGCATTCGATACACCGAGCGACTCGCCGAGGCCGGCATCGAGCCCTCCGTCGGCAGCGTCGGCGACTCCTACGACAACGCGCTCGCCGAGACGATCAACGGCCTCTACAAGGCGGAACTCATCCACCGGCGCGGGCCCTGGCGGAGCTTCGAGGCCGTCGAGTTCGCCACCCTGACCTGGCTCGACTGGTTCAACAATCGCCGGCTGCTGGAGCCTATCGGCAACATCCCTCCGGCCGAGGCCGAGGAACGCTACTACGCGATGCTGGACGAACCAGCCATGGCAGCGTGACTCGAACGAAACGGCCTCCGGGAACCCCGGCGCGGCTCAGAAAGCCGGGACGACTGGTTTCGCGCATGGAAGTGGCTCGGTCCCGCGTTCGGCGACATCGATCCGACAACCATTCAACCTGAGCACTTCCTGCATCTCGACCCGGCTACCGGCAAAGCCAAAGGGTTGATCGCCAAGATCGAGCAGAAGGTGTCGGTGACAGAACGTCATCGCGTCATCAAAGTCTGGCGCACTCTTTGGGTCAAAACGGCCGCTATGGGCTACACTCGCGGCCAGACGGACCCGTCACTGGCCGTCGCAAACTCGGCAGCAGCGCCTCGTCAGGCGATCTGGCTCGAGGGCGAAATCGTTCGACTCATCAAGCGCGCATGGCGGATGGGCTACAGGGGTCTCGCCGCGCTCTTGGCTGCCGCGTGGGACAGTCAGCTCTCTCCGATCGACTTGCGATCTCTGGCCACCGGCCAGCGCGCGGACGACCTGCATGGCGCAATTTTCGCTCTCGCCCGCGCCAAGACCAACAGGCCTGCCGCAGGCTCGCTCGGTAAACGAGCGACGCGACTTCTGGATGCCTACATCCTGTCACTGGGATTTGAACTGTTGCCCAATGCACCAATCTTCCGCACACGAGGGAGTGGCACGACTTCCAAGGGCGGCAAGCCTCACCAGCCTTCTCCCTATTCCAAGAATAAGCTCGGGTTCGATTTTCGCGTCGTTCGCGCCGCCGAGTTTGGTCCTAGCGAGAGCAGACAGCTTGCCGACATCCGCAGGTCCGGGACTGTTGAGGCGACGGCCGGCGGTGTGAGTGCCCAAGCGATATCAACCAAGATGGCAAACACCCTCGCCGCGTCGACTCGGCTGCAACAGACCTAGAACCCGGTCAACGTCGCGACCGTCCGCGACGTCGATGCCAGCCGCCGCGAGGGCCGCGCAAAGCTCAGAAAGAACAAACCGGGACGAAAAGTGTAATGAGCCCGCCTCAAAAAGTGTAATGGCCACACGGCCAAACGGGCTAAGCTTTTGATTTAAATGGCGCGGGCGACGGGGCTCGAACCCGCGACCTCCGGCGTGACAGGCCGGCACTCTAACCAACTGAGCTACGCCCGCGCAGGGCAGTGGAGGCCTCGGCCTCCAGCGGGGTTCGGATTATGGCGCGGGGCGGTCAGTGTCAAGCGCACAGCGCCGGCAAATCGACGCGCCGACAGGTTTTTGCCGGGACAGCCACGCCGGAGTGCGACGCGGTCCGGCGCATGATGAAACCGGACTGGCCTCGCACGCCGGCATTTGATAGGCAGCAACAGGCGGGCGGTTAGCTCAGTTGGTAGAGCGTCTCCTTTACACGGAGAGGGTCGGCGGTTCGAGCCCGTCACCGCCCACCAGCCTTCGCCCTGCGGGCTACGGCTCGGCAAGCCGCAGGTGGTCCCGATCTCCGGTGCAGCGAAATGAAAAGCCGCCGACGCTTTCGCATCGGCGGCCCATGTCGTTCAGGCGCCTGGCCGTTAGGTGATTGGCTTCAGTGGGCGATCACGCCCGCCGCATCCTCGTCCGCGCCCTTCGGCGGCGTCGCCTTCAGGTCTTCTTCCCAGACGATCGGCACAGGCGCGCGCGTCAGCGCGTGCTCCAGCACCTGCTCCATCCGCGAGACGGGAATGATCTCCATGCCCTCCTTCACGGATTTGGGGAGATCGACCAGATCCTTGGCGTTGTCCTCGGGGATCAGCACCTTCTTGATGCCGCCGCGCAGCGCCGCCAGCAGCTTCTCCTTCAGCCCACCGATCGGCAGCACCCTGCCCCGCAGCGTCACCTCGCCGGTCATGGCGACGTCGCGCCGCGTCGGGATGCCGGTCAGCACCGAGACGATCGAGGTCGCCATGGCGATGCCGGCCGAAGGCCCGTCCTTGGGCGTCGCGCCTTCGGGAACGTGGACATGGATGTCGCGCCTGTCGAACAAGGGCGGCTCGATACCGAAATCGATGGCGCGCGAGCGGACATAGGACGCCGCCGCCGAGATCGATTCCTTCATCACGTCCTTGAGGTTGCCGGTGACGGTCATCTTGCCCTTGCCGGGCATCATCACGCCTTCGATCGTCAGGAGTTCGCCGCCGACCTCGGTCCAGGCGAGGCCCGTGACGGTGCCGACGCCGTCCTCGGTTTCGGCCATGCCATAGCGGTACTTCGGCGGGCCAAGATAGTCCTCCAGCACGGCGGGCGTGACGGCGACGCTCTTGGCCTTGTCGAGCACGATGTCCTTCACCGCCTTGCGGACGGTGTTGGAGAGCTCGCGCTCGAGATTGCGGACGCCGGCTTCGCGGGTGTAACGCCGCACCAGCGTCATCAGCGACTCGTCGTCGATCGACCATTCCTTCGATTCGAGGCCGTGCTTCTTGATCGCGTTCGGGATCAGATGCTTGCGCGCGATCTCAACCTTCTCGTCCTCAGTGTAGCCGGCGATGCGGATCACCTCCATCCGGTCCAGCAGCGCCGGCGGGATGTTCAGCGTGTTGGCCGTGGTGACGAACATCACATTGGACAGGTCGTAATCGACCTCGAGGTAATGGTCGTTGAAGGTGCCGTTCTGCTCAGGATCGAGCACCTCCAGCAGCGCCGCCGACGGATCGCCGCGAAAATCCTGTCCCATCTTGTCGATCTCGTCGAGCAGGATCAGCGGGTTGGCAGTCTTGGCCTTCTTCATCGACTGGATGATCTTGCCGGGCATCGAGCCGATATAGGTCCGGCGGTGGCCGCGGATCTCGGCCTCGTCACGCACGCCGCCGAGCGACATCCGTACGAACTCGCGCCCGGTCGCCTTGGCGATCGACTTGCCGAGCGAGGTCTTGCCGACGCCGGGAGGGCCGACGAGGCACAGGATCGGGCCGGCGAGCCGGTTGGCGCGCTGCTGCACGGCGAGATATTCGACGATCCGGTCCTTGACCTTGTCGAGGCCGAAATGATCGTCGTCGAGCACGCCCTGCGCGATGTTGAGGTCCTTCTTGATCTTCGACTTCTTACCCCACGGAATGCCGAGCATCCAGTCGAGATAATTGCGAACCACCGTCGCCTCGGCCGACATCGGCGACATCTGGCGCAGCTTCTTCATCTCCGCGATGGCCTTGTCGCGGGCCTCCTTCGAGAGCTTGGTGCGGGCGATGCGCTCCTCCAGCTCGGCCAGCTCGTCCTTGCCTTCCTCGCCGTCGCCGAGCTCCTTCTGGATCGCCTTCATCTGCTCGTTGAGGTAATATTCGCGCTGGGTCTTCTCCATCTGGCGCTTGACGCGCGAGCGGATGCGCTTCTCGACCTGCAGCACCGACATCTCGCTCTCCATCAGCGAGAGCACCTTCTCCAGACGGTGCGCGACGTGGGTGATCTCCAGCACCGCCTGACGGTCGGCGATCTTGACCGCCAGATGCGAGGCGACCGTGTCGGCGAGCTTGGAGGGCTCGTCGATCTGCGAGACGGCGGCGACGATCTCGGACGATATCTTCTTGTTGAGCTTCACATAGCTCTCGAACTCGCTGATCACCGAGCGGCCGAGCGCCTCGACTTCGACCTTCTTGCCCTCCTCTTCGGAGAGGCCCGTGGCCTCGGCCTGATAGAACGCTTCATCGGCGACATAGGCGACCGCCTTGGCGCGGCCGACGCCCTCGACCAGCACTTTCACGGTCGAATCAGGCAGCTTCAGAAGCTGCAGCACGCGCGCGAGCGTGCCGATCTCGTAGATGTCGGCGGTGTCGGGATCGTCGTCGCCAGCGTTCTTCTGGGTGGCGAGAAGGATGAGCCCGTCGGTCTTGACGACCTCCTCGAGCGCGCGGATCGACTTCTCGCGGCCGACGAAGAGCGGCACGATCATATGGGGGAAAACGACGATGTCGCGCAGCGGCAGCACCGGGTAAAGGCCGGTCTCGCCGGAGACGAAGGGAGCGCGGGGCGCCGAGCCAGTCATGACGTGTCCTTTGTGGTTGCGCCGGACGCCTCCCCGCAATGGGCGCAAGCATTCCGACGTATGCGTCCCAGGGCGACCATCGCCCCGTCCGCCCCTGCGCACCGCACCCTCGACAGGCATGCGATTCTCGCAGGTGCAGCTAAAGTGGAGACTTAACGCCGCGCTTTCAAGCGAGCCCGCACGGCGCGTCCCCAGGCCTTGTCGTCGCAGCCTCGATCATCGTTCCAACACCGCCCGTTGAACGCAAAACGCGCGCCAATCGGCGCGCGCTCTGCATGCGTCGGTACCGCAGCGCATCTCACGCGGAAGCGGATTTCACCTCGTCCTCACGCTCCGAATAGATGAACAGCGGGCGCGATTTCGATTCGACGGCTTCCGGCCCGATCACGACCTGCTCGACGCCTTCCAGCCCCGGCAGCTCGTACATCGTCTCGAGCAAAATGCCCTCCATGATCGAGCGCAGGCCGCGCGCGCCGGTCTTGCGGTCGATCGCTTTGCGCGCGATCAGGGCGACGGCCTCGTCGGTGAAGGTGAGCTCGGTGTCCTCCATCTCGAACAGGCGCTGATACTGCTTCACCAGCGCGTTCTTCGGCTCGGTCAGGATGGTCTTGAGCGCCGCCTCGTCGAGATCCTCCAGCGTCGCCAGAACCGGCAGACGGCCGACGAACTCGGGGATCAGGCCGAATTTCAGCAGATCCTCCGGCTCGACCTCGCGGAAGATCGCGCCGGAGCGGCGCTCGTCGGGCGCTTTCACGGTCGCGCCGAAGCCGATCGAGGTGCCCTTGCCGCGGCCCGAGATGATCTTGTCGAGACCGGCGAAGGCGCCGCCGCAGATGAACAGAATGTTGGTGGTGTCAACCTGCAGGAACTCCTGCTGGGGATGCTTGCGCCCGCCCTGGGGCGGCACGGAGGCGACGGTGCCCTCCATGATCTTCAGCAGCGCCTGTTGCACGCCCTCTCCCGAGACATCCCGTGTGATCGAGGGATTGTCCGACTTGCGCGAGATCTTGTCGATCTCGTCGATATAGACGATGCCGCGCTGCGCCCGCTCGACATTGTAGTCCGAGGCCTGGAGCAGCTTCAGGATGATGTTCTCGACGTCTTCGCCGACATAGCCGGCCTCGGTCAGCGTCGTCGCGTCGGCCATGGTGAAGGGCACGTCGAGGATGCGGGCGAGCGTCTGCGCGAGCAGCGTCTTGCCCGATCCGGTGGGCCCGATCAGCAGGATGTTGGACTTCGCAAGCTCGACGTCATTGTGCTTCGTCGCGTGGCTGAGCCGCTTGTAATGATTGTGGACCGCGACCGAGAGCACCTTCTTGGCGTGGTCCTGGCCGATGACGTAGTCGTCGAGCACCTTGCGGATTTCGCGCGGCGTCGGGACGCCGTCCTTCGATTTCACCAGCGCGGACTTCGATTCCTCGCGGATGATGTCCATGCAGAGCTCGACGCATTCGTCGCAGATGAACACGGTCGGGCCCGCGATCAGCTTGCGCACCTCGTGCTGGCTCTTGCCGCAGAAAGAGCAGTAGAGCGTGCTCTTGGAATCGCCGCTGCTGACCTTACTCATCGTCCATCTCCATTCGCGGAGCCGGCATATGCATCGGACAAGGGCCGATGCAGGCGTCGTCTCTCCGTCATAATAGCCGCCGAGTTCGCGATCATTCGGTTAACGCGTCGATCCGGCACATCCGAATCGCAAGGCTGACCCAAAACCGGACTTGATGGCGGCGTCGCTACGCTCGCTCGATTCCCCATGCAAACATGGGGCCGGGTGTCATGCAATATGGCCCTTCCCGGAGCCGACGCCAACCCACAGCCAACGGGCGGTGACGTCGCAGCCCGGACCGCCCTCTCAGGCGGCTCCCGGAACCATGTCCTCGGGCCGCTTGTCGATGACCTTGTCGATCAGGCCGAAGTCGCGCGCCGCCTCGGCGGTCATGAAGTTGTCGCGCTCCAGCGCCGCCTCGATGTCCTCGTAGGAGCGGCCGGTGTGCTTCACATAGATCTCGTTCAGCCGCCGCTTCAGGCTCTCGACCTCGCGGGCATGGATCAGGATGTCGGTGACCTGGCCCTGAAAGCCGCCCGAGGGCTGGTGGACCATGATGCGGGCGTTGGGCAGCGCGAAGCGCATGTCCTTGGCGCCGGCGGTCAGCAGCAGCGAGCCCATCGACGCGGCCTGGCCGACGCAGAGCGTCGTCACCGGGCAGCGGATGAACTGCATCGTGTCGTAGATCGACATGCCGGACGTCACCACGCCGCCGGGCGAGTTGATGTAGAAGGAGATTTCCTTCTTCGGGTTCTCGGCCTCAAGGAAAAGAAGCTGCGCCACGATCAGCGAGGCGGAATAATCCTCGACCGGGCCGGTCAGGAAGATGATCCGCTCGCGCAGCAGGCGCGAATAGATGTCGAAGGCGCGCTCGCCCCGGCTCGACTGCTCGACCACCATCGGGACGAGATTGTTGTAGGTCTCGATCGGATCGCGAAGCATGGAGGATGTCCCTGGGGTGGCGGCGTCGGAAACGCGACGCGAGAGAGAGCGGGTGAGAATCAGGCGGTCTTGTGGAGATCATCCACATAAGCACGGCGGAGCCCGCTGAAAAGGGAAACGCCGCCGGGCCCGTAAGCCGGCGGCGCGATTGTTCGGGTTAAGGTTGCCGCGTCGTTCAGGCGGTGGCGTCGTCGGCAGCGGCGGCGTCCGCCTTCTTGGCCTTTTTGGCGGCAGCCTTCTTCGGCTTCACCTCGGCGGCCGTCTCGTCGCTGTCCTCGTCGGCGTACAGCGCCTCGCGGCTCACGTTTTCGTCGGCGACCTTCACCTGCTCCAGCAGATGATCGACGACCTTCTCCTCGAAGATCGGCGCGCGGATTTCGGCCAGAGC
>FWWL01005609.1_pt1 | contig 12568 bp, 7 predicted proteins | sample 2228331 | NCBI WGS metagenome assembly FWWL01 (sample SAMEA103939775, study PRJEB20133) | metagenome | reverse complement strand
CATCTCTGCCAATAAAGAGATCAAACCACTCCCACAAATTCCGCGTGGTTTTCCACCGCCGATGACCCGATAGGTTGGCTCGTAGGTTTGGGAGTGAATCCATACTTCTTCTATCGCACCCGTTGTGGCACGCATGCCATCTCGAACTCCTGCTCCCTCAAAAGCAGGTCCAGCAGAACAAGCACAAGTCACCAGCCATTCCTTGGAGCCCAAAACCATTTCCCCGTTCGTCCCCACGTCGAGAAACAGTGTCAGCATATCGGTATCATCGACCCCTGCCGACAATACGCCGGCAGTGATATCTGCTCCTACATAACTTGCAACGCCGGGTAGGCAATCAATCACAGCGTGTGGATTGGCAAGAAGACCAATATCTCTTGCGCGAAGCAGTGGGACATGATTGAAAGTGGGGATAAACGGGGCAAGGCGGATAAAACTTGGTGGAATACCCAAGAACAAATGCATCATGGAAGTATTTCCGGCTACCGTGATCTTTAAGATGTCCTCAGGCTTGACAGCAAATTGTTTTACCCGTTTACAGGCTAGCTCAATTAATTGATTGATCGTGCCAACGACTAATTCTTGTAACTCCTGTAATCCGCCCTCTTTTTCCGCGTAAATGATTCTCGAGATAACGTCTTCACCACGGCGAATTTGGGCATTATACTCCGCGACTTGCGCATGGACATTCCCCGTCCACAAATCTACTAGCCACAGCGTGACAGTGGTCGTCCCGATATCAATCGCAGCTCCCCACATGGGGCTATCGTCTTCACAGTGATGTGGTACAACATCCACCAAACGTACTGTCTGCGACCCATCGCTCTTTGAGGTCACGTCTAAATATACCGTCACCTGCCAATTTCCTTCGCGCAAAGCAACGCCAATCTTTTTGAGCAAAGTTAGCGGAATTTCCACCTCCTCATAGCCCAATTCAACTCGCAAGTGTCTCTGAAAGCGGCTCAGATCATCTGTCTGATCTTCATAATCCGGCGCTGATAATTCCAGAAAATATCGCTTGAGTGTTTGCTGATATTCTGGAGAGTATCCAACGGGCGGTTCGACTTCTACTGCTGTTCTATCGGTTACCAGCCTTCTTTCAATCTTTTCTTGCTCGGGTACAAGGATGGAGACGTCCCCCTCAATGACAGATTGACAAGCCAAACAATAACCGACCTTTAGATCTTCAGCCGATAGGCGTAGGGCACTGCGCTGACGAATTCGCCCCTCCGTCACCTGCACAACACAGCGCCCACACCTCCCTTGACCGCCACATGGCTGATTGATCTCAATGCCAGCTAATCTCGCCGCTTCTGTGACAAGCGTACCACTTTTGACAAAGATCGGCTCAGATTTATGGTTAAAGGTGACTTTGTATTCAGCCATAGATGTGCAAACTACACTTACTCAACCATTAATTTACCTGTAAAACCTGTTTGTAAAATTTGGGGATATCCACCGCTTCTCGCGGACCAACGCGAATTTCCCAGCCAGGCAGTTCGGCCTCTACTTCTCCAGATAACACAGCAACTGCACCCGGTAAAACCAAACGCTTTTTCGTAATTTTTTCATCGAGATTAGCCGCTTTTACCGCTTTGGCAATGCGTTCGGCGTCAAACTTTCCGGCTGCCCAGGCTGTCAGGACACTCATGCCTTCTGCATCGGCTACCAATAGATGAGCTGGCAAGCCCGATCCTTCCACTTCATTTGCGACACTGAAATAGGTGATACTAAAGTTTGTGGTCACCAACACTGGATCCGTTGATTGTGGATTATTTATTTCATACAAGCCAGGCTGCACCTGAATCGGTTTTTGTGGATCCGTATAGATATTTTGGCGTAATACCAACAGTGGATATACCAATTCTTCGGCAAAATCGTTGATGACCATAAAACCAGCATACTTTGAAATTCCTTGCGCCATTTGAGCATGATTGGCACAAAATGTCAAAGTCGGATACCCCACTGCTCGGAAGTTTGCTTTTAGCGCTAATCGACGAATCTGTGTTTTCAGAATCAGTTCAGTTCCTAAATTCTTTCCATTCGGAACGAGGACAAGATCTTCAACACCTTTCGCCTTGATCTTCTCCGTCAATTCTGCTAAAGCATCCACGCTATCAGCCATCACTGCCAAAACTGCTTTGGTCTCTTTAGCGAGTTCAGCAAATTTCTCCCAGTTTTCCGAATTGGCACAACCAATCAGTGGGGTTTCGCCGCTCAATAGCGATAAACCAGCTTGGAGGACATCCACATTACTGGAAAAAAGCATCAGCGGTTTTTTGCTTACAGATCGAACTGCCGTGACGATAGCTTGCATCTTAGATGGATCATTGGTGTCATCCTCAATAGCTATTCCATCAACTTCAAGCGTAATTCCTACATAGTTAACCTGATAATCATTTATTCTTTTTGCCAGAGCCTTGACACCTTCTTCACTAGTAGAAGTCTTGATCTTCACAAATAAGCCCGGTTTGTTGTAGAAAGTCTTCTCATGGCGGAACATGACCACTTCATTGCCAGCCTTTACTTCATAGCCATCCGATTTTAGGGTGATCAGACGAATAGGTGGAGCAGAAGACTCTTCAAGTTGAGCTTTTGATTCTTCCGAGACGTAAGGACAAGCCGATAACTCAACTTGTTTGGCGGCTAGTTTCATTGCAAAGGCCAAACAAGTCGGAAAACCGCATTCTTTACAGTTTGTCTGCGGTAACAATTTATAAATTTGGATTCCAGATAGAGCCATTAGTTGCCTCCTTAAGCTAGGAGAAGTTTACGAAATTAGTTCCTTAGCTGCCATTAATTCTCCAATTGCAGCCTTAACCCGTTTTACACTTTCGGGATGCCTGAGTACAACAATATCAGCGCCTGATTCAACCAAGGTCATCGCAGTCAGGGTTTCCCAATTAATCGCTCGGTTCAGCCAATCACCCCAAGCTGCTGGCACCCCCTCGCCCACTTTAGATTCTTTGGCTTTCCATGCCTCAAAACCTGGGGTAACAATCATCGGTAGTTGGGTCATTTTATCCCCTTGTAAGGCGGCAAGTCTTAGCCGCTCCATGACCGAAAAACCATACTCAATACCATACCCCAAAGCACCGGTTGTAGGATCCATGAGGATACGGTCTAATGGCAAGCCCATGTCGCTGATCAGGATGTTCAATTGCTTTGCTAAATTAACATCCATCGGTGTTCTAGCAGTAACGAGATGACCATTTGCCATAGCAGTAGCGACGATTGTGCGATAGTTTTTATCCTCACAAATTCCCAAAGCCAATCGCTCACCTTTGGCAGCCTCCGACACTGCGACTAGCAAAGCATTATCCGCCTCCGCTTGACCAGGACCGAAGACGATCAAAGGCAAGCCGGTTGCAGCTAGGACCGCTTTCACACTCGCAACTGCCTCGTCTGGCGTCGTTGGTTCTCCATTGCGATTGGTTAAGCTCAGAGCCAAAACGATGAGATCAGCACCAGCTTCTTCTGCAGCCGTTGCCCATTTTGCCGGATCCTCGATCACGTCCTTCCAAGCATCAAGCAATAACGGTGACCAATCCTCCGGTTTTCGGTCTTTGATTTCAATGGCGACTACCGGTGGATAAGGGATCTCGCCTTCGAAGTGCATAAAAGGCATCGTAGTTTCCCCACCCACGGTCACAACCCGTTTGCGCGTCCCGCCCTCCGAAGGTAACGCGCCTAACGTGACTGTGCGCACCGATCCAGGCCATTTCTCTTTCGGGACTTCTACAGGCATAATTTTTTCTCCTTTGGTTCAATAGACTTATGAACGTAGCTTGACTTATGCGCGCAATCAGGGAAGGTAGTTCAGAGCCGCACTCTCTCTACCTTCCCTGTATTTCTAGAACATCGGTTCCATCGACAAAACGGGATGGTTATGCTCTTCGAGCCACACAAGCAACTCATCCACCGTCGTTACACTTCGTTCATCGGCGATTTTGTCGATTAAGTCCGGATCCCCTTCTCTTTCAGCGACAGCTTTCAGCTCTTCCGCCATCATCTCTTTCAAAACACTGCTCATCCATACCACCCGCTTGAACCCCCCATCTGCAGAGATGAACTTTGGACTAAGCAGAAAATATTTCCCGACTCCCATAACCCCCGGTGTCTGCAAGCCTCCGCCAGCAATTCCCGCAAGGGTACTGAAGGTCATTCCGGCTGGCGTCATGCTTGGATCTTCTCGGCTTACGACCATCACACCATTTGCTTCGGGGATCAACATCACGATACATTCAAAACATCCACATGCCGTCATGGGGTTCTCCATGATGGAGTACATAGACACTTCCTGAACAACCCCATGTGATCCGATCTTGGCATATTCGTTTGTCCCGGTCCAATAGCCCTTTACAGGGTCGATCACTTTTCCAAGGCGAATCGGTTGATTCGGGCCGGTTGGATTAATGTTGTAAGAAGCTTTGCAATCCAGCCAGTTATACGCCCCACATAATCCTAGTCGTTCAGGACTGATCACACACACGTGATTTGGTGCAAACGACTGGCATAAAGTACAAGAGTAGAACTCATCGACTTTGTCATCGGTTAGGTCGGCAAGCCGTTTATTGCGATAATCATACGCTGCGCGCGCCTTTGCCAACCATTGTTGAAGTAATTGGGGTTCTGTGATAATCGTAACTTGAACTTTATCGACGATCGCGCCAAAATCAGAATGGTAGCGCGCATGAAGGATTTTGCCAAAATGCTCTAGCTTGAATCCTTTTTCGGCTGCATTATTGGATATACGAATCCAAGCGATATCTCTCTGCCCAATATGTTGGATTCCCGAAGCACCATTTATGAAGTAGTGGATTTGCCGCTCCAATACCGGTTCAAAATCCTCTTGCATCTGACGTCCGGCGACCTGAACGATGATCCCCATATCCATATGGCCTTGAGGGTCTACGTTCTCAAAGTCCGGACCGATCACTTCCACTTTACCATCCACAACTTCATCAAGGGGTGCCATAAAGAGATATTCAAAACAACGCGAGTGTTTCCCCCCAAACTCGACCCGCATATCATTCTTACGCACGACCTCACCTTCAAAGGCTGATCCATAAGGTACTGGAACAGGCACTTCCGCTACCTTGACTTTTACGCCACGAACCTCAATACATTTTTGAACTAATCGCTCAGCTTTTTCAAGATCATCCGACCCTTCAATCTCGTTAAAAGGCATACTGACCACGTGTTCATATTTGGTTATACCAGTTGGGAGAATTTCCGGTATAACCGTATCAGCAATCACCGGAAAGCCAAAGTTAATTGCTCCAGCAGCAGCAGCGTATTTGAGATCATCCACTTCACCTAACGCTAAAACAAACGCGTATACACGTTCCCGATTATAGAGAAGGATTTCTCGAGCTTGTCCTGCCTTTAGGCCACCAAAAGTTAGTGCCGAGCGAGTGGCAAAGCCAAGTGCATAGATTGCACTGATAGTATCTGTCCCAAACGGAACGGTGTAGGTGTCATACCCAAGCTCGACCCCTTCTTCAACGAGTTGATGAATAATGCTGCGACCATTCACGTTCCCGGAAAGGAAACAGAGAATGTTTCGCCGTTGTAGCTCGCGGACAATCTTAACCGCCACTTCATTTGATTTTGCCGCCCCAACAATGGCTGCAAAACCTGGCATCCGGCCATCGACAAGCTGAATGCCCCATGAACGCAGTTGAATGTCATCTATCGGCCCATTTAAGTGCCCAACTCTCCCGTTATTGGACGAGTCTAATTCAGGATATGAAGTCCCTCCCGCAAGGTTAAAACCGGGCATCCGCTCGGGTTGTAATCCGTAAACAAACCGAATCGCTTCAATTGCCTCAGCCGCCAACAAAGTGGCCATCCCACTATCCAGTGTTTCTCCGAGATAAGGCGTCCATTGGCTTTCTGATGGGATGGGGTGTAATAGCTGTTTTGCCTGCTCAATAACGGGCACCAAATCACTCAGTTTCTCGACCGCCACACCCGTCATTCCATAGATCAAGGGTAAATAATAAGCTGTATTGGGGAACGCTACTTTCTGATCCCCGCCTTTTTCGCTAATGGCTCGATTGAGCATCAATTCTGCTTCGCGTACCAGCGCATTAGCACCCCGGATCGCACGAGTTGCAATGTACCTAGACATAGAAGGACCTCCTAATCTGCAGCTACGCCATACAAGGCTTTAACCCGTTCTGAAAGCGGCAAGCTCTCCAATTCCATCATGCGATGATCGCCGCTCTTGCCGAACCGATGGGGATCATACTCCGGTAATCCGAGTGCAGCTCGTTTCTTATCAATGTGTTCGAGCGTTCGACGCACCATCTCATCCGGATCTGCAACAAATTCCATTTTGCCGCCATAAAGTTTCTCCCACCCTTCACTGATATAACGCAAAATTAAATCGCTATCAGAAACTCGATCAGGCATCCCGCTGATGGGTGAGGACCCACCAAAGATGACGTAAGCACCCGAAGCCATACAATAAACCCCAATCGAGAGGGCTTTCTCACTCATCCATTCTGGCGCCAAGCCCACAGCAGGAATTTGATCAATATCATCTCCTAAGCCTCCCTCTTCCACCATCTGAGTTAGAACGGTTAGAATGCGTGTATTATCCACACAAGAACCCATGTGCAAAACCGGAGGAATGCCAATCGCTTCACAGACTTCACGCAAACCCGGACCTACCTTTTTGAGACCCGCATCTCCCAGCAATAATCCTAGTTTTGCACTGGCAATCGCTCCACAGCCTGTTTCAACAATCAAGACATCTTGTTTAAGAAGTTCTTGGGTCACATAAGTGTGCAGATAATCTTGCTTGGAGCGTGGATTGTTACAACCTACAATAGCCGCCACCCCGCGGATTCTCCCTGCCATGATCGCATCATTCAGCGGTCGGAAAGAAGCCCGATAAGACCCACCTAACATATAATTGATATATTCATGTGAAAAGCCTGGCACCAAGTTTTCCTTGACCTGCGGGATGTGGGTTTCACCGCGATTTTTATAGTTATCAATGGCAGTGCGCAAGATCTCTTTGGCGATTGTCAACGCTTTGTGCTCATCAAATTCGATATGCAATGCACCTTTGATGCGCACTTTTGGCGAGGTAGTAATAATTTTGGTATGAAAGTTTGCAGCTAAATCAGTGAGCGCCTGCATAATGCATTGAACATCGACGACCATTGCCTCCACAGCGCCAGTCAGAATTGCCAACTCTTGATGGAGAAAATTCCCTGCGGCTGGAATTCCTTGCCTCATCAAGATTTCGTTCGCCGTGCAACAGATCCCAGATAAATTAACCCCTTTTGCACCAGCAGCCCGCGCATACTCGATGATCTCAGGATCTTGAGATGCGGCAACAACCATCTGGGAGAGCGTAGGCTCATGTCCATGAACGACAACATTGACCATGTCCTCTTTAAGGACGCCTAAATTTGCCTGCCCCAAAATGGGTGCCGGAGTGCCGAACAAGATATCGGAGATATCGGTTGCGATCATACTCCCACCCCAACCATCTGATAGGGCAGTCCGCACCGCATGTTGAAGGATATGAACTGGATCCTGATCGTCTCCAATATGAGTACGATGCAGAGCTTCAACAACCTCTCGATCAATCCCTCTGGGCATCACTCCCAAGTCTCGCCACAACGCTTGCCGCTTTGCGGGTGCTCTGCGCGCTGGTGCAACCTCGCCTCGCTGTTGACCAAACTGGGCAATGTATAAATCGGCAAGATCATTGGCAATTTCTTCTGGTGATCTCCCCTCGATCGGTATATCATAGTAAGAGGCTACCATGCGTAACTTGGCAACGTCCTTTATCGAATATCCCTCAGCTTGGTGATTGGCTACGGCTTTCAGTGTAAAAGCCATATCTCGTCCATGATCAGAGTGAGCGGCAGCCCCAGCCGCAATCGCTCGAATAAAGTTACGCGCTTGAATCGTATCAATGGTAGCGCCACAGATTCCCGTCATACCATCTTTGGTTAGCCGACACGGACCCATTCCACACAGCTTGCAGCACATCCCTGCACCACCAATATTGCAGGGCACCAACTCATCCACTCGGGTAAATGCTGTGCTCAGCCCTAATTGATCCGCGCGATAGAGCATTTCTTGTGCAGCGGGATCAGCCGTTCGCTCCTCGTGAGACCGTTTTTCTTTCGCCATTTTATTCCTCCATTACCTCTTTGATTACACCCATACCTGGACAAGGCCAAAGTGGCCTACCACTATAAGCAATCTTTTGTGAGGCCTACCACTATAAGCAATCTTTTGTGAGAAACTAATCACCTCTTTAGTTGTTTCGAAAACTGCTGTATGTCGGAAGTATTTTGGATGTTCAGTTTTCTCCGTAGCTGGAACACCTAGCTCTACCGGCAAGCTCCATTCCCCCAAATAACCTGCCTCATCTAGTTTCATTTTCAATTCTAAATCATTCACTTTAGAGGGATCATAGGTGATCTCCACGAAACCAAAGGCGCTACTTGCATAGACATCCTCGACGCCAGGAATCGATAGAAGTATCTTCCTCACCTCTAGGACATGATGGTCCCCATACATGGTTGGAATCTCAATCGTTACTTTTGCCACGGCTCCCTTCCTTTGTATTCAATTTGATATTTCCTAACTTATCCGATTTTTGGATATGGGCTAACTTTTATGTTGTTTGTATAACAAATCTCTCCTCATTAGACAAGTGACATTTATTACCCTTGACAGTCAATATTTGTCTAATTTTCCTTACAATATCGGTCTGATTTTAGGTATAAATCAAACCGGCTTCAATTAGCTCAACGATGACCTCAAAAGACTACTCCAACTTCATCCAAGATTAATTATAAGATAAGGTAAAATTCTTTTCAATTTATGATTCTGGGTATTCGGTATGGACAAAAACTTATATACAATTCACCTTCAGCCAATCGGACGGCGGATACAAATCCATAGTCATCAAACGATCCTCGACGCCGCACAGTTAGCGGGAGTGGAAATCACCTCCATCTGTGGCGGAGTTGGAGTTTGCGAATCTTGTCGTATCCGCCTCGTAGATGGCAAGCTAAGCCCTCCTACCCTAGATGAAGAAAATACCTTTACCATCAATGCTCTGCAGCAAGGCTTTCGCTTGGCTTGCCAAGCTTATCCCCAATCCGATGTCGTGATTGATATTCCCCCAGAATCCCTATCTACTCCTCAAAGACTTCAATTGGAAAGCCAACAAAAAGCAGATGAAATCGACTCGCCAATCTGGCGAGCTACGCTTCAAATCCCTGAGCCATCGATTGATGATTTGCGTTCAGACGTTAGTCGTCTACGCGCTGCGCTTACACCTTTCGTAAGTGAGTTTGATATTGACTATGAAACCCTCCAAAAAATACCTTTCGTGTGCCGAGCTTCAAATTGGAATATTCAAGCTATCTTTAATGGCTCTAAACTGATTCAAATTCTACCGGCTACACCTAGAGCTAGGTTACTTGGACTCGCCGTTGATATTGGCACCACTAAGGTAGCAGCTTATTTGTTAGATATCGAAAGCGGGGAAGTCCTTGCCAAAGCAGGAAGCATGAATCCTCAAATCGCTTTCGGAGAGGATGTCATCAGTCGAATATCTTATTTGATTAATCACCCTGATCAGAGAAATCAACCGGCTACAAATTTATTGCATCGAAGGATCATTGAAGGACTGAACAACCTCATCGACAAAATGCTAGCTGAAATTGGCGATCCAGACTTATCCTTTGAAAATATTGTCGATGCTGTAATCGTCGGCAATACCGCGATGCATCATCTTTTTGCCGGTTTACCCGTTGAACAACTCGGTATCTCACCTTATGTGCCAGCAGTTTCAGAAGCCGTCAATATCCCGGCTAAAGAACTTGGCCTTCATATCGCTCCATCTGCATTCGTTTATCTCCCTCCGAATATTGCCGGCTATGTAGGCGCAGATCATATTGCCATGTTACTTCCCACAATTTATCCATATTTAAGCGACGTCGAAAAAATGGGATTGACCGTCATGGCAATTGATATTGGTACCAATACCGAGATTTCCTTGTTACATAATCAAACCATTACGTCATGCTCCTGCGCCTCAGGTCCAGCCTTTGAAGGCGCCCATATCCATTTCGGCATGAGAGCTGCACCAGGCGCCATCGAAAAAATTCAGATCACCGCAGACAAAAAAGTTCTTTACAAAACCATTGGCAATCAAGAACCAGTTGGTCTTTGCGGTTCAGGTATCTTAGATGCCATTGCAGAGATGTATTTTGCAGATCTGCTCGATTCTAAAGGGATGTTTCTAAAAAATCATCCCAATATCCGCATCGAAAATCGCAACATAGAATTTGTCCTTGTCCCTGCAGAAGAAAGTGGACATCATCAAGAAATCATTTTAACCCGCCGAGATGTCAACGAAATTCAACTGGCCAAAGGAGCTATTCGGGCTGGGATTAATATTTTGCTTTCGGAAGCGGGAATTCACCCAGAAGATTTAGATGCGTTCATCATCGCTGGCGCATTTGGCACCTATATTGACATCCAGAGTGCAATGAAGATTGGTATGTTCCCTTTCATTCCGCTTGAAAAGTGTCATCAAGTCGGAAACGCGGCCGGTGCGGGTGCAAGACAAATGCTGCTTTCTAAAAGATATCGACAAATTGCCACTCAATTGGCTCAGCAAATCCGTTACATAGAACTATCAAATCATCCAAAATTTTCGGATGAATTCTCAAAATCTCTCTTTTTTCCAGCAAAAGAATTGCCATTTTAACCTTCTATCTGGTATCATAGGATAGTACCCAACACCATCACCTTACACCACCATAGGAGAAGGAAATGTCTCAAGAAATCTTCGCCAAATTAACCAACAGCCTTGTCGATGGCGATCCAGATGCCACCTTCGAAGCGACAAAAGAAGCTCTGGCGGCTGGAATCGAACCAATGGCAATTATCAAGGAAGGATTGATCCCTGGAATGAATATCGTTGGAGAAAAATTCTCCAGTGGGGAATACTTTTTGCCAGACCTGATCATAGCTGCAGATGGCATGCAAAAAGCCATGGTTTTACTTGAACCCGAATTACTCAAACGCCAGCAAGCGGTTGAATCCGCTGGAACAGTTTTGCTTGGAACGGTCAAAGGCGATATCCATGAAATCGGCAAATCTTTGGTAGCAACCATGTTATCTGCCAATGGATTTAAGGTTCACGACCTAGGGGTTGACGTGCCAACCGAAACATTTGTTGAAAAAGTCCAAGAGATGAAACCCGACATACTGGGTCTCTCTGCCCTCCTAACAACCACCATGGTGATGCAACGCGAGGTGATTTCCGCCTTGTCTAACGCCGGCTTGCGAGACAAAGTGAAAGTCATGGTTGGAGGAGCACCAGTTACACGCAGTTGGGCAGAAGAAATTGGCGCCGACGGGTATGCTGAGGATGCTATGGGTGCCGTGCAAATTGCTCGCCAATTAATGGGCAAGTAAAACTTCAGACGGGAATTCAATGCCCAATCCGATCAAGAGTATTCATAACCCTCGCATCCATTTAGACATCCTGTCCCAAGAGGATGTCCAAAAAATTCATCAAGCCACCCTAGAAATTATTGAGTCGGTCGGGGTACGTTTTCCTTCCCACAAAGCCCTGGAGATTTTAGAAGCTCATCAAGCGAAAGTCGATCGTCAATCGATGGTTGCTAAAATTCCAGGGCACATCATCGAGGAGTACTTGTCCAAAGCCCCACCTGAATACATCCTTGCTGCCCTTGATCCGCAGCTTGATTTACCTCTCGATGGGACTTATAGTCATCTAGGGACTGACGGCTGCGGCATCGAAATCATCGACGCCTTTAGCGGCGAACGTCGCCGTACAACCAAAGGGGATGTCTCAGATGTTGCTAGGGTAGCGGATTATTTGAGTGAAATAGCCTTCCATTGGGTGCCAATTTCCGCCCAAGACTGCCCCCCATATAGCCGCAGCCTACACGAATTAGCCGCCATCTGGCAAGTCAGCAAAAAACACGTCCAGACCGAATCGATCGTAAATGAGAACGAGATGAAAGTTGCGGTCGAGATGGCTGCAGCACTAGTCGGTGGTAAGGAGGCGCTTCGAAAGCGTCCCATTCTCTCCATTATGCAATGTACAACCAGCCCGCTCGGTCATGATGGTGGCAGTCTGGAAGCAGGGTTAATCGCTGCAGAAGCTGGCTTACCAGTGGGTTTTATGACGATGGCATCTTGTGCCACAACCGCACCTGTTACCCTTGCCGGTAACCTTGTGGTAGGCAATGCAGAAGTCATCTCTGCCTTGGCTTTGATGCAAATGGCTACCCCTGGATGTCCTGTCTATTACGCAGCCGCGCAAACAGCGGCTGACCTGAGAAGCGGTGCTTATACAGGCGGGGGGCCCGAAGACTTCTTATTTGGTGCTGCGACCAATGTTTTGTCGGATTTCTATCACGTCCCCTTATCAATGGGAGCATTTGCAACCGGAGCAAAAGAACCCAACTGGCAGGCAGGTGTTGAAAATAGCTTATCTGCTTTTATGGCTGTATCCACCCTTTCGGATATGCTGCTTGGT
>FWWL01008896.1_pt1 | contig 12569 bp, 12 predicted proteins | sample 2228331 | NCBI WGS metagenome assembly FWWL01 (sample SAMEA103939775, study PRJEB20133) | metagenome | reverse complement strand
GGGGAGGGAAGGGGGCCAGAAAAATGGTTCACTCTGCAAGCGTGACCTGCATTGCTGAGGGCTCTGTTCTTGCCCCTCGGCTGCAAGCCGGCTATAATGGCCGGGAGCGGCGTCGGCGAGAGTCTGTCCCTCACATGGGAGGAATTGCCATGCACTACACCGAGGTCCCGTACACCCGCTACCTGCTGGAAACCCTCTCGCTCCTGGAGGACCCGGGGCTCTTGCTGGTGACCCAGGGTCGGGAGGGCCGGCCCAACGCCATGACCATTGGATGGGGCACCGTGGGCTTCATCTGGGGCAAGCCTGTCTTCTGCGTCCTGGTGCGCCCTTCTCGCTACTCCTACCGCCTCCTGGAAGAGGGCGGCGCTTTCACCGTCTGCGTCCCCTCCGAGGCCCAGTACGACGCCGTGGACTTCTGCGGCACCCGCTCTGGGCGGGAGTGCGACAAGTTCCAGGAATGCGGCCTGGAGGTCCTTCCCTCGCTGCGGGTGGCGGTGCCTGGCATCGCCGGTTGCCCGGTCATCTACGAGTGCCGGGTGGTGCACCGGAGCGACCTCGTGCCGGAGCACCTTGTCCCGGAGGTGCGTGCCGACGCATACCCCAAGGGCGACTTCCACCGCGTGTACTTCGGAGAGATCCTTGTGGTGCGAGCGCTCCCCAACGCGGGGGACCTCCTGCGCCCCTGAAGGGCCACGGGAGAGACGGACCAGACGGCCATGCCCTGGGTGCAATGTCGGTTCTACGCTGAACTGAACGACTTCTTGCCTCCCTCGCGGCGGCAGGTCACCTTCTCCCACGAGGTGAAGGGCCGCGCCTCGGTCAAGGACGTCATTGAGAGCCTGGGCGTCCCCCACACGGAGGTGGACCTCATCCTTGTCAATGGCGAGTCGGTGGACTTCGGGTACCTGGTGCAGGAAGGCGACCGCATCGCCGTCTACCCTGTCTTTGAGACCATAGACATCACCCCCATCCTGCGGGTGCGGCCGCGCCCCCTGCGGGAGCCGCGCTTCGTGGTGGACGGCCACCTAGGGCGGCTGGCAGCCTACCTGCGCATGCTGGGGATGGATACTCTCTACCGCAACGACTACACCGATGAGGAACTGGCCCGCCTCTCGGCGGAGGAGGGGCGCATCCTCTTGACCCGCGACCGGGGCCTCCTGAAGCGCAGCCAGGTCACCCACGGCTACTGCCTGCGGAACACCGTGCCTCGGGAGCAGCTCGTGGAGGTGTTGCGGCGGTTTGATCTCTTCGGCCTGGTGCAACCGTTCCAGAGGTGCCTGCGGTGCAACCACCTTCTGGAGGAGGTGGACAAGGAGGAAGTCTGGGACCGATTGCCGCCCCGCACCCGGGAGGAGCACGACGAATTCTACCGGTGCCCGGCCTGCGGCCAGGTCTACTGGAAGGGGTCCCACTACCAGCGCATGGCCCGCTTCGTGGAGCACCTGCTGGGCTGACCAGGGAGGAAACTCCGCGGTTCATTCCCCCTTGGGGGCGAGGGGGATGACCTCCAGGTGGGGTAGGCGGGGCGAAGGGACCGCCACCCCTTCGGCCGGGGCCGGATGGACGCGGAAGACCGGGCCTTCCTTGCAGACGAGGTGCCCATCCCGCGCGCACGACCCGCAGACCCCGATGCCACACCGCATGTAGGCTTCGCGGCTCACCTCCGTGGGCAAGTCCCAGCGACGGCCCAGGGCTGCCACTGCCTGCAGCAGCCCCTCCGGCCCGCAGGCGGCCAGGGCCTGCACACCCCCTTCCGCCAGGAGCGCCGCGGCCACCTCCGAGGCCAGGCCCCGGCGCCCTGCGCTCCCGTCCTCCGTGGCCACCTCTACCCGGCACCCCAGGGCGCGGAAGCGGTCCACGAAGAGGAGATCGGGGGCCGTGCGCGCCCCCAGGGCGGCCCAGACTTCCAGGCCGGCCTCCCTCGCCCGGCGCGCCAGGAAGAGGAGAGGGGCCACGCCGTACCCGCCCCCCACCACCAGCAGCCTCCCCCGGGGCAGCGAGAACCCCCGCCCCTGGGGACCGCGCACCCACAGGCGGTCCCCTTCCCGCAACCGATGCATCGCCTCGGTGAAGGGGCCCACCCGGGCCACGGCCAGGGTGAGGGGGTCGCCATCGGCCAGGCTGAAGGGCTTCTCGTCCAGTCCCGGCAGCCAGGCCATGACGAACTGTCCCGGTTGGGCTTCCAGGCGGCCCTCCAGGACGAAGGTGCGGACCCGCGGCGTCTCCTGCCGCACCTGGGCCACGCGGAAGGCTCTCGGGAAACGCCCTTCCAGGTCTCCACCTTGCATCATCGGTGCGCCAACCCCCTGATCTCTGCCAGGCTCCCGTACCCGTGGGAGACGAGGAACTCCTGCACCTCTGCCAGGAGTTCCCCGAAGACCTCCGGCCCTCGCCAGTAGACGGCCGAACCCACCCCCACTGCCGTGGCCCCGGCCATGACCATTTCCACCACGTCCCGGCCGCGCGTCACCCCACCGGTGCCGATAATCGGCACATCCACGGCCTCGGCGATGCGGTAGACGCAGCGCACAGCCACGGGGCGGATGGCCGGGCCGGAGATGCCCCCTTCCCGGTTGCTCAGGAAGGGGCGGCCGCTCTCCACGTCTATCACCATGCCCGGCCCCACCGTGTTGATGGCCGTGATGGCGTCGGCGCCAGCCTCGGCCACGGCCTGGGCGATGGAGACGATATCCGCCACGTTGGGCGAGAGTTTGACGCTGATGGGGATGTCGGTAGCCTCCTTGACGGCCCGGGTCACCGCCGCCGCCGATTCCGGCCGGTGGGCGAACAGTTCCCCGAACTCCGAGATGACGTTGGGGCAGGAGATGTTGACCTCAATGAGGTCCGGCTCGGCCTCGGAGATGCGGCGGGCTACCTCAGCGAACTCCTCCACCGTGCCGGCGACGATGCTGGCGAAGAGGGCCACCCCCTCCCCCGCCAAGCGCTCCCGCGCCTCCCGCAGGATGCGGACCTCCTCCTCCACCCCTGGGTTGGCCAGGCCCACGGCGTTGATGAGCCCCGGGCCCCAGTCCAGCACCGTGGGGTTGGGGTGGCCCTTGCGCGGCAGGAGGCTGCAGGACTTGCTGGTGACAGCCCCTGCGCCGGCCAGCCCCACCCGCTGGAGGATGCCCGGCTCCGTCCCCAGGACGCCGGAGGCCAACACCAGGGGGTTCCGCAGGCGGATGCCGCAGAGGTCCACCGTCAGGTCGGGGGTCACGCTGCCTCCTCCATCCACCGGCGGACCCGCTCCGCCTCCTCGCCGCCCATCCGCTCGTGTTCCACCAGGATGCGGACGATCTCCTCCAAGGTGTAGGCGGCGTGGAGGCGCAGGCCCTCCCGGGCCAGTTCCTCCGCTGCGCCGCGGCTGCGGTCAATGAGGACCACGATGTCTTCCACCTTCAGCCCAGCCTCTTGCAGGAGGTTCACCGCTTCCATCTTGCTCGCGCCCGTGGTGACCAGGTCGTCCAGGACCACCGCCCGGTCCCCCGGGTTGAAGAACCCCTCAATGGGCCGCGCTGTGCCGTGGGCCTTCACCTCCCGGCGGGGGTAGATGAGGGGCATGCCGGTCCGCAGGGCCACCGCTGTGCCGATGGGCAGGGCGGCGTAGGGGATGGCGGCGATGCGTTCAAAACTCAGGCGGGAGAGCAGCCTGGCGTAGGTCGCCGCCACCTCCTCCAGCAGGAACGGGTGTGAGGGCAGGATGCGCAGGTCTATGTAGATGGGCGAGCGCTGGCCGGAGTGGAGGACGAAATCCCCCACCCGGATGCCGCCGGCATCGGCCAAGCGGATGATGAGGGTGGGGTCGCCGTTGGCCGTCTTGGGGCGTTGGCGTGGGCGGTTTGCCACCGCCTCCCGGCACTGGTTGATCCGCTCGCGGAAGCGCTGGGCCGCCGCCCGGGGGTCCACCGCCTGGGCCACCCCTCGGGAGACGGCGATGATGACGCCTTGGCCGTCCGCCCGCAGCCCGGCCGAGAGAGCTGCCTCCAGGTCACCGCCCTGCGCGCCCACCCCGGGCAAGAGGAACCAGAGGTCCGGGGCCAGGATACGGGCTTCGGCCACCGCCTGGGGGTAGGTGGCCCCCACCACCAGGCCCACATTGCCGTAGACGTTCCACTTCTCCTGGGCCAGACGGGCCACCCGGTGGTAGAGGGGCCGTCCGCCCGACCAGACCTCCTGCAGTTCCCCCGCGCTGGGGTTGGAGGTGTGGCAGAGGACGAAGACGCCCCGCCCTTTGTGGGTGCAGAAGGGCTCCAGGGCGTCCCACCCCACGTAGGGGTTGATGGTCACCGCATCGGCCCCCCAGACCTGGAAGGCCGCCCGCGCGTAGGCCTTGGCCGTGGAGCCGATGTCACCGCTCTTGAAGTCCAGGATCATGGGCAGGTGGGAGGGGATGTAATCCATGGTGCGGTGCAGGGCGCTCAGGCCCGCCATCCCCTGGGCCTCGTAGAAAGCGTAGTTGAGTTTGTAGGCGCAGACCAGGTCCTCCGTGGCATCTATCACCTGGCGGTTGAACTCAAAGATGGGGTCGCCGGCCTTCTGCAGTTCCGGCGGGAAGGTCTCGGGCCGGGGGTCCAGCCCCACACACAGCAGGCTCTCGTTCTTGGCGATGGCGTACAGGAGTTTCTCAAAGAACATTTCCACCTCCTTCAGATACAAAAAATCCTCCTCACGGATACCGTGAGGAGGAAGAGGAAATACCTATCCCTGGGAAAAGGAAACCCGCCGCCCCCAGGGAGAGAAGCCTGAGACCCTTCGGGCCTCTCGCCCTGGCCTGGTGGGACAGGGGTCCTCCTTGCCTTGGGTCCCTCGTCAAACGAGGGTCTGGAGCCTTGCAGTCCAACTCCTCTCCTTCCTTGCTCAGGTCCTTGGCAGCAAAAGAAGCACATTCCCCCGGGCTTGCTACGCGTGGGCCTGTGCTTCCTTGGACAGGGCAGGCTGGAATGCACCCTATCAAAGGGATACTATACCACAAAGAGGGTCAGTGGGCAAACCGGGGCCATCCCTTGCGCGGGGTTGCCCCAGGGCGATGCGAGGGTTGCCCCGGCCGAGGGCAACCTGAGGCCGATCGCGCGGGCGGTAGGAGAGGAATGCATCGCTCCCGGAAGGTCCCTGCTATTTGACTGATTGCAAAACTTTGCATATAATCCCCCTGACTTGACCGCAGACCTTGCGCAGCGCCGCGCGGCTCCCGGCCGAGCGACAACCGCGGAAGCCCATTGAGGCTGTCAAGGAGGTTCATCGTGGAAGGCCTATCGTCCTTCCTCCTGCGCATGATGGCATCCGGCTGGGTGAGCCTGCTGGACTACCTGGCGGCGCACGTCCTGCTGTGCCTGGTGCCCGCCTTTTTCATCGCCGGCGCCCTGACCGCGCTCATCCCGAAGGAAGCCGTAACCAAGTACCTGGGGCCCAACGCACCCAAGTACATCTCGTACCCCGCCGCCGCTGTGGGGGGCTTCGTCCTGGCCGTGTGTTCGTGCACCATCTTGCCCCTCTTCGCTGGCATCTGGAAGCGGGGCGCGGGCCTGGGCCCGGCCATCACCTTCCTCTTCGTGGGGCCAGCGGTGAACATCCTGGCCATCGCCTACACTGGCGCGGCCATCGGCATGGATCTCGCCCTCGCCCGCATCGTCCTTTCCATCACTTTCGGCATCGCCATCGGCCTCATCATGGCCGCGCTCTTCCGCAACGGGGAGACCGTCGCCGGCAGCAGCCTGTTCGCGGGAGAGGGCCGCGTCCGGCCGGCGGTGTGGGCCTTCTTCCTGCTCCTGGTGGCCCTCCTCATCGCCGGCACCCTGCAGGTGGCCCCCCTGACGCGGGCCTATGCCTCGTGGACCCTGCCGGTGGACTTCCCGCTCGTGCTCCTGGGATCCCTGGCTCAGGTCAGCCTGGACTTCCAGGGGGCGCTCCTGATCGCCCTCCTCGTGGTCATCGCTGGCACGGCGGCCCTGGGCCTGAACCGCACCCTGGAGCAGAGCAACTCCTGGACGTGGATTTCGCTCGCCCTGGTGGCAGTCACCCTGCTGGTGGCCGCCCCAAGGATGGAGGCCACGGCCAGCCTCCGGGTTGACCTGACTGGCCGCGCCATTGCCGTGGCGGTGCTCCTCGTAGGGACGGTGGCCACGGCCCGCTGGGGCCTGGAACAGGAAGAGGTGGCTCAGTGGCTGTGGGAGACCTGGCGCTTCGTCAAGCAGATCTTCCCCCTGCTCATCGTGGGGGTGTTCGCGGCCGGCGTCTTCAAGGCCATCATCCCCGAAAGTTGGATCCGGACCTTGGCCGGACGGAACACCCTATGGGCGAACCTCGTCGGGGTGCTCTTCGGCGTCTTCATGTACTTCCCCACCCTGGTGGAGGTGCCCATTGCCCGCATGTTCTTGGACCTGGGCATGCACCGCGGCCCGCTCCTGGCCTACCTGTTGGCCGACCCAGAACTCTCCCTCCAGAGCATCCTGGTGACGAGCCGCATCCTGGGGCGGAAGCGCACCGCTGTCTACGTCTCGTTGGTGGCTGTCTTCAGCACGGCGGCCGGCTACCTTTTCGGCCTGGTGCTGGCAAGGCTGTAGGGGATGCCTCAAGGGGTCACACTCCAAGCATGACCGACTCTGTGGCGGAGAGAGGAAGCCGGGGCAGGGTGAGGGCCGGGCCTTCCGAAGACCTCTTCGGACTTGCGGAACCCTTGTGTCCGCGTATAATGAGCCCTGTACATCGTGGAGGCTTGCAATGAACGTCAAGGTCCTGGGAAGTGGCTGCTCCAAGTGCAAGAAGTTGGAGCAGATCGTTCGCGAGGCCATGCAGGAACTGGGCCTGGGTGGGCAACTGGAGAAGGTCACCGACTTCGCCGAGATCGTGAGGTACCCCGTCCTGGCCACGCCAGCCCTGGTCGTCGACGAGAAGGTCGTCTGCTTCGGGTACATCCCCAGCAAGGATGAGGTCAAGGCCTGGCTGACAAACGGTCAGCGCCCATGACCTGCTTGCCCCCGTGCGGCAGGCCCTGCAGTGCCAGCAGGGCCGTGCCGCACGGGACGCGGAGCCCCGGTGTGCAATGAGGTGCGGTCAGCGTCGCCTCCCTTGTTGCCGCGTCAGGGGAGGCCCAGCACCTGCACGTAGAGGGTGCGGGCCAGGGGGCCATCGTACTCCGCAAAGTAGACCCTCTGGCGGGAGCCCTTGACCACCCTGCCCTCGTGCACGGGGAAATAGGCGAAGTAGCCCGTGAGGACGCTCTTGAGGTGCGCGCCGGCGTTGAACCCCAGCCGGCCGTCAAAGTCCAGGTAGCGGTTGTGCCAGTACGCGCCCTGGTCCGGCGCCAGCCGCTCCAGGAACGCGACGATGTCCCGCTCCAGGCACTCCAGCCCCTCCGTAACCAGGATGCCGGAGGAGGTGTGCGCCGTCATCACGTAGACCGCCCCCTCCCGGACGCCGCTCTCGGCCACAACCCGCTCCATGTGGGGTGTCACATCCACCAGGTCCTTGTCGGCCCGGGTCTGGACCTCTATGCGCTCCAACCGGACGATCACGCTGGGTTCCTCCCCTAAGATGTTCGCAGTAGCGCCTGACCGCGCGGGAACTCCCTCCCCCAGCCCCCTCGCCCGCATGCGGGGTGGGGCGGTCAGACATCCTCCAGGCCCAGAAGGCGCGCCGCGTTCCGCCGGAAGACCAAGTCCAAGCAGCCGGGGCTCAGCCCCAGGCTGCGCACCGCGGCGGCCATATTCTTGATCTCCACCCGGGGGTAGTTGGAGCCGAAGACCAGTTGGTGCCGCAGGCTCCGCTCCCAGACCGAAAGGGGCACCTGCTGCCCCATGGCGAAGGCCAGGAAGTCCCGGGGGTTGTCCAGGTAGAGGGCCGAGGTGTCCAGGTGGATGTTGGGGTACTTGAGGGCCAGGGCGACGGCCTCCAGCACCCAGGGCCAGGCCAGGTGCGCGAGCACGATCTTCAGAGCCGGGAAGTCGCGGGCCACCTCCTCAAAGGCCAGAGGGTGCCCGGCTCCCACTCGGACGCCGGGCTCCCAGGTCATGCCGGCGTGGAAGAGGACCGGGATGCCCAGGTCCTGGGCTTTGGCGTAGAGGGGGTAGAGGGCACGGTCGTCCGGGCGGAAGCCCTGCAGCCCTGGCGCCAGTTTCAACCCCCGCAGGCCCAGGTCGCCGATGGCCCGCTCCAGGGCCTGCACGTGCTTCGGGTCGTGGGGGTCCACGCTGGCGAAGCCGAGGAAGCGGTCGCTCAGGGCGCACAGTTCGGCGACCTGCTCGTTGGTGTAGATGGACATGCCGCGGGTTGTCGTGCAGTCTATGGGCAGGAGGACCGCCCGCTCCAGGCCGGCCACGTCCAGTTCCAGGAGGAAGGTCTCCAGCGGCTGGAAGACGTTGCCGATGTGGAAGACCTCCCGGGCGGCACGCTCCAGTTCCGGGTGGCGCTGGACCATCTCCCGCACCAGCACGGGGTGCGTGTGGAAGTCAATCCCGCCGGAGAGGGGGGCTGAGGACATGGACCTTCCTCCCTAGAGCACGACCACGGCGCTCAGGTGTTCCGGCACGTCGGGGTCCAGGCCCTTGCGGAGGGCGCGGCAGTAGGCCATCCACTGGAGGAGCGGCAGGTAGAGGGTTCCCCGCAGGGGCTCTGGCACGCCCGAGGCGAAGAAGACGAGGTGGTCCGCGTAGAGGGGCTCCCGCCCTGGCCCCTCGGCCAGGGCCAGGGTACGGGCGCCCAGGGTCCGCATCTCCCGCAGGACCTCCACCTCGTAGTCCCACGCCCGTTCCGAAAGCAGGCCTACGACCAACGTAGCCCTGTCCACCAGGGACATGGGTCCGTGGCGGAACTCCATGAAGTGGAACGCTTCGGCGTGGGAGAGGGTCATCTCCTTCATTTTCAGGGCGGCCTCGCAGGCCAGGCCGTACTGCGGCCCCGAGCCCAGGAAGAAGAACCGCTCCACCGTGAGGTCCTCGCCCAGTTCTCGGGCCAGGCCTTGGTGCTCTTTCAGGAGGCGATCGCCAGCGGCCGGGAGCGTGTCGTCGGGAGGTTCCCCGTGGGCCAGCAGCCACACGCTGGCCTGGGCCAGGAGGAGCATGCTGGTGAAGGAGCGAGTCTGCACGATGCTTTCCTCTTTCCCCTCAGAGGCCACCAGGGCCAGATCACTTTCGTGCACCAGAGGGCTTGACTCGTCGCAGGAGATGGCCCACACGGGGGAACCAGCCTTCTCGCGGAAGGCACGAGCGGCGCGCACCGTCTCGGTGGTCCGGCCCGAGCGGGAGATGGCCATCAGCAAGGGTCTACCTTCCCGGGGGATCACGGTCTCCGGGAACAGGAGGAGTTCAGAGGCCGGGGCGACCCGCGCCGAGCGCACCGGGAGGAGGCTCTGGATCAGGGGCGCGAGGGCCAGGGAGAGGTAATAGGTGGAGCCGCAGCCCACCAGGAGGACGTCGGAGAAGCGCCCCTCCGCCCAGAAGGCGCGCAGGACGTCGGCCCGGGCCCGCAGTTCGGCCAGGGCGGCGCGCCAGGCAGCGGTCTGCCCGAGGATTTCGCGTTGGGTGTGCGTCCCTCGTTCTGCCATGCTGTCTTGCTCCCGATGCCGCTGCCGCGCCGGGGACTCCTTGGTCCGACGCCCTCACGCTTGGAGGGGGAGCGTGACCGGCGCCTCCACTTCCAGGGAGCGCTGGGCGGCCAGCGCGATCTCCAGCGACCGCCGACCGTCCAGGCCCGTGACCAGCGGCTCCTTGTCTTCCAAGATGCAGGCGAAGAAGTGCTCCACTTCCGCCTTCACCGCCCCGGCTGGCTGGCCGCGCACCTGGGGCCAGTGGCGGGTGTCGGGGAACTTCCAGCCTTCCCGGTCGCAGGCCCGCAGGTCCATAGGCGTGAAGTTCAGATGGAGCACCCCTTCGGTGCCCAGGACGTTCATCTGCACGTCGCCGAAGCCGCCCCAACTCGGAGGTTGCTGCCACGAAGCCCATGCCTCGGGCAGGCCCCAGCCGGACTCCACCACGCCCAGTGCGCCGTCGGCGAACTCCATCTGGGTCCAGGTGTAGTCGTGGACGCCCAGTTCCTGCCAGACCCGGCCGCGCAGGCCCCGCGCGTAGACCCTCGTGACCGGCACCGGGTGGTACCAGAGGATCTGGTCTATGTCGTGGACGGCCAGGTAGATGAGGACGGAGCACCGTCCGCCCAGGCGGCGGGCCTCTCGGATGCCGGCGTTGCGGCGGGCGTAGGCGGAGAGGAACTGGCCGATGCTCCCCTCGGCCACGGCGGCCTGGAGGAGGGCGTAGGCCGGCTCAAAGCGGAGGATGTAGCCGGTCATCAACTTCACGCCGGCCTGGTTGCAGGCCTTCAGGATGGCGTCGGCGTCTTCCATGGTGGAGGCCAGGGGCTTCTCTACCAGGAGGTGGCAGCCGGCCTGGGCCGCGGCGATGGCTGGGTCGCGGTGGTGTGCCTCCGGCGTGGCCACGAGGACGGCCACGGGCCGCTCGCGGGTGAGCATCGTCTCGTAGTCCCGGTAGGCAGGGGCGCGGCATGTCTCAGCCAGGTCCCGGGCCCGGCCTTCGTCCGGGTCGGCCACGCCGACGCAGCGGGCGTGGGGGAGCGCGGCCGCGGCGCGGGCCAGGTTGCGCCCCATGAAGCCCGCGCCGACGACGGCGAAGGGGAGTTCTGCCATGGTGGATGCGCCTCGCTACAGTTTCTTCGCCAGCCAGCGGACGGCCTGGCGCCAGAACTGCCCGTAGTAGGTCCAGGGCTGGAAATAGGCAGCCCAGTGGGGGGAACAGTCGCTGGCAAAGGCCATGGCCCGCCCTTTCCCAAAGGTCCAGGTGACGATAAGAGGGTACTGGGTCTCGCCATCGTCAATGTTGGCCAGCACCTCCGCTCCCTCTTTGGGGATGATCCGGTTGAACCCCTCAAAGACGGGGCACTCGTCCCACGGGATGCCGGCCACAACGGGGTGTTCTGGCTTCAGGACCCTGACCCGGGAGCCCTCGGGTGTCTCCACTCGGTCATCCATGCCCTTGAGGCAGGTGACCGGCAGCGCCTCCTCTACCGGAGTATCGTAGTACCCGCCGTGCCCGAAGCGGCCGCTGAAGGAGGTCCAGCCACCCACCATGAGCAGGCCGCCGCCCTGCCGGGTGTATTCCCGGATGGCCTTCAGGCGGTTGGTGCGGGGGAGGGGCGTGCCAGGGATCCAGAAGGGGTAGAGAGCCAGGACCTCGCACTCGCAGTCGCTGATGATGATCACATCGTACTGGGAGAGGTCCTCCACCGTGCGGGGGAACTGGGCAATGGCCACGTGGGGCGTCATGTGGGTGACCTCAATGTCCCCCTCGGCCTGGAGGGCATCGATGAGGGGCTGGCCCCAGATGTGAGAGGAGAACCCCTTCACTTCCACGTTGAAGGGAGAGGCGACGAAGATGGGACCCAGGTTGGCCGAAGCATCTCCAGTGTACAGGACTTTCGTCATGGCGCAATCTCCTCATGGGTGGTGTAGGCGGTTCGCACCTCAGGCACTGTTGGCACGCTAACAGAACCCCAGTTCGCTGTAGCGGTTGAGTTTGTCCAGGGCCATCTGGACGAAGGGGAAGAGGGCGCTGCCGTGGGGGTGGTGTTCTCTGGCCGCTTCCTTCCAGGCAGCGAGGGCCTCCCCGAAGCGGCCCAGTCGCTCGCAGGCGCACCCCAAGCGGTAGAGGACTTCGGCATCGCCCGTGAGCACGGGGCGGCCCACCCCGACGTTCCGGGGGTACTCCAGGGCGCGGCGGTAGTCCCCGATGGCCTCTTCCAGGCGGCCGGCCTCTTCGTGGGCCCGGGCCCGCTGGAGGTAGGCCCCCACGTAAGCCAGGCGGAAACTCTGGTCCATCTCAGAGGGGACGAACTGCTCTTCGGTGAGCATGCGAAGGGCCTCTTCGTAGCGGCCCAGGTCCACGAGCACTATCACCATCCGCTTGTGCACGTCGTCGCGGGGCTCCGGAAGGGCCCGCATCTTCTCCAGCAGGGCCTCGCGCTGCGCCTTCAGGCCCTGGGCCTTGTAGAGGTCGTCCAGGTGCAGGTACAGGTCCTGGTTCCGAGGGTTGCAGGCCAGGGCCTTCTCCAGGGAGGCGGTGGCCCGGGCTAGGTCCCCACGCCGTTCCCAGTAGGCCAGGCCCAGGTTGCGGTGGAGGACATCCAAGTCTCCCAGCCCTCCTTCGGCCGCCTCCTCCCACAGGCGAATGGCCTCCTCAAAGCGTTCATGGGCGTAGTAGAAGTTGCCCAGGTAGTACTTGGCTTTGGCATTTGCGGGTTCCGCGACCAGCACCTCTTGCAGGGCCAGCACCTCCTCCAGCCGGCTGGGGAAGCAGAAGTCCGGTGGCGCTTGGTCCCCCTGGGCAAACCAGGTCCGGCTTTCGGCCACCCGGCCCAGGCGTCGGCAGATCGCCCCGGCAAGGTAGTGGACCAAGGGGTAGTTCCACTCCTGGGCGGCCTCTTCCAGGACATCCAGTGCATCCTCCAAGAGCCCAGCGTCCAGGTAGAAACATGCTAGGTCTATGGAGTATTGTCGGTCGTCGGCGAGCAGGCGACGCAGGGTTGCCAGGTGATCGGAACCCTTTTCCCCCAACAGGAGCGCCATC
>FWWL01008895.1_pt1 | contig 12570 bp, 11 predicted proteins | sample 2228331 | NCBI WGS metagenome assembly FWWL01 (sample SAMEA103939775, study PRJEB20133) | metagenome | reverse complement strand
GTTTTGGGACGCTCGTTCCAAGGGGAAGGGCTATTGGGGATGGTGTGGTCTTTCTTTGCGGTGGGCGCTCAAACTTTGGTCGTCAGCCAGTGGCAGGTGAACGATTTGTCCACAGCGAACTTAATGGGTGCCTACTACCGCCACTTGTTGTGGGGGAAAGACCCTGCTGATGCCCTTGCTGCTGCGCAGCGGGAGTTTGTTGAGCACCTGCGCCTTTCCCACCCTTACTTCTGGGCAGGTTTCGTCCTCTGGGGCTCTGGCTGGTCTCCCTAATTTACGCCTTTACGCTTTACGCATTACGCTTTACGCCCCCTTGACAACCTCTCCCAGCGTGCTAAAATAGCGACACCCCTTTCGGTTAGGACGGGACCGAAGGGGGACGGACGGGCTGCCACGAGGAGGGCGTAAGATGTTGCGGCGGCTATTGGTGTCGGGAACGGTCGTCGCGCTGCTGGGGCTGCTGCTGCTCGGGTGCAGTGGTGGCTCCCTCACCACCCCGCTGCCGTCTGTCAACTCTGACCACGGAACCGCCCAACAACCCATCTCCCCTGAGAAGGCAAAACGCGGCACCTCTATCGGGGGTGATGCTGTAACCCCAGAGACTGAAGGTTAGCGGGCGGTAGCGGAGGGACTGCTGAGGCTAACTTAGCAGCCACCTCCGCTTAGGCGGCAGCGGTGAACGGGGTGCGCCCTGGCAGTTCTCACCAAAAATGAGGGCTGCTGGGGCGCATCCCTGTTTGGTGGGGTTCAAGTGTTCCCTTTTGCCTCGCCTAATCTTCCACCGCTTTGCTGAAGAAAGGCTTGACGAGCAGCCAACCTATCCACGCAACCACGAAAGCGCCCACAGGGGACACCATGTAAGTAGCGGGGATTGCTAAGAGGAAGCAGGAGTAGCCACCAATCAGGCGCGCCACCAGCAGGAGCATCTCCCTTCCCTGCGGCGGGGGCACTCCCATGCGTTGGAGGGCAGCAAAGAAAGTGACGAAAACGCTGACAGCAGAGAGGATGCCAAAGACGAGAACGCTGAGCAGGAGCGCGCCTTCTGAGGGCGTCAAAGGTTCCATCCAGCAAAAAGCAATCAAAGCCACTGTCAGCCCAAACAGCAAAATGCCCCAACCCCATTGCCCTTCCCGCAGCAGCCCCCACCCGGGGATGATTGCCCACAAGCAACTTTTGCGCACTTCGTTGGCGTCAAACGGTTCGTAATCGGTGCCGCGAATAACTTCCGCTTGGAGAAGGTTTGCGCCACAGTGGCGGCAAGCGATGTCTGTAGCGCTGTTGAGCCTGTGACAGCGGGGGCAACGCAGGTGCAACTGCTGGTAATCGCGCGGGCGTTTCCGTCTCGGGGTTTGGTCGTCCCACTTCATCGCAGCCACCTCCGTTGGGGTGGCGGGTTAATGACAGCGAGCACGCACCCTTGCACTGCCTCACGGGGCACTGTTGCCCGCACCATTTGGGCATTCGCACCGAACAGCAAGGGCACCGTAACTACCAATTGGTCTCCCTCTGGCGCGAAAGCCTCCACCCGAACCAGTGCGCGTTCACCGACTTGAATTGCAAGTTCCAACTGCGGTTCAACAGCCCACGGCACTGATTCCAGTGGCACATGGACGCAACTCCCATCCACAATGAGGTAGTCGCCTACCTTGATGGTCTGCAGATGGGAGATTAGTCGGCTGAACAGCAAGGCGTTGCCCTGTTGGAGCACTGCGTCGTTGGGCACTGTGAAATGAACATGCGCAATGCCGCCAAAGAGGTGCAAACTGTAAGAAACCAGTGCGTAGAGCCAGAGGAGGGCAGAGAGGACGAAGAGCCAAATGCTTGCTCGCTGAAGCGCAGATAATGCTGGCAGGTGGTTACGCTGCCACGCCGCAAAGAAGGTTACCCCAACGCTGTAAACGACCAAGCCAGCGATAGCCCACAAAGCCCAGTTGGACAAAAAGTTGCGCCAACAAAGCCCAACAAGGGCAAGGCAAACAAAGAAGGCGCTCAGCAAGCGCCATCCTTGCTGAGGCTGCTGCTCCCGTAACAATCCCAACCCAGGTATCAAGCCCCACAGGCTGCGGAAGGCTGTGAGGATAACGAGGCGACGCAAGCGTCTTCGTTCGCGCTCTTGAGCCAATGCCTCTGACGAAGGAATGGGGCGTCGCACGGAGGGAAACCAACGCCACCAACGGGGTCGTGATGCCTCGGCTTCAAGATGCCGCTGCCGAAACGGACGGCTCCATGCGCGCGGCGGGTAGAAGGAACTCGGACTGTCAGGAGGGGAGGCTTTCAAAAGCGTCCCACACGCCCCGCATTGTTCTGCGTTCGGCAAGTTCCGAAAACCGCACTGTGGGCATTTCATCAGCGGTCACCTGAACCCATCTTCATGTTGGTGCGCAGCAAATTTGTCAAACCCGTTGGCGTGATTCAACGATGTCGCCCGCTTTGTCTACGATGATCGGCGGCGCACTTTCGCTTGAGTGCGCTCCTGCTCCGTCACCTCAACAGGTTGCTCGTAGTATTCGCCGGTCAGTTGCTGCTCCACGACCTTGCCCTGCAGAATCTGCTGGAAGAGTTCCACATATTCCAAGCACTTCTTGCCCTTTGCGCCCTTAACATGGACCTTCACGCGCCCTTGCGGGTCAATTTCAATGTCCAACTCGTGCATTCGCATGGAGTCATCCCTCCTTCAACGACGCCACAGTCTTCTGAGCCACGCGAGGAACCCTCGTTGCGCAACTTTTCGCAACCGCTTTTGGGCAGGGGCGAAGCGATGTTCCAACGCTAAGGCGTAGCGGTAACAGCGTTCCGCTTCCGTCCAATCGCCGCTTTCTCGGTAAGCATCGCCCAGCACGCACCAGAGGAAAGGATGGTCGCGGTTAAGTTCTACAGCGCGTTGCGCGTAGTGAAGCGCCAGTGTCGGCTCTTGGTGGTGCAAGCAAGCCATTGCCGCTTCCACCATCACTTCCCAACTCTTGGGCGCCAACTCGTTGGCTTTTTCCAAGCAGAAGCGGGCAGTCGGGGACTTTTCGGCGAGCAGAATTTCTGCTCGTGCCAACCAAACGAGGGGCAAGTTCCCTCCCTTCTCCTGCAGTGCCGCATCCACATAAGCCATCCCGCGTTGATGGTCACCCATGCGGGCGAGGATGCGCCCTTTGCACGCTAACAAGGTGGGTGAGTTTTTGAACCGCTCCAACCCTCGGTCGCACCAAACGAGCGCTTCCTCCAACTCGCCCAACTCTATCAGCGCTTTCACTTGCCCCACCCACGCGGGTTCGCAATTGTTGTTGAAGCGCAACGCCCGCGAGTAATGAAGCAGCGCTTTTTCGTAATCAGCGCGGTAAAAGCACTTATCGCCTTCCGCCAAGTAATAGGCGTCATCGTAAACGGGGGGCGGCTGTTGCGTTTCCTTGCGGGGCATCCCCAAGTCAAACTCCAAACGCTCAAATCGGCTCATGCCTTGTTCCCCCTGTCCGTGAAGGTGCAGGCATGCGGACTTATGCTGGGCGGCGCACCCGAATGCGAATGACTTGGTTCTCGTCTACTTCTTCCTTGACAACGGTGAAACCGCGCTTCTCCAATTCGTCCATGACGCGTTGGTAAGCGTATTGCTGCAGGATGCGGTTCATGACCTCCTGCCCGATGGCTTTCAGTTCTGCTTCCGTTTTGCCTTTGCCATCCACATGCATCGTCACGCGCCCTCGTGGGTCTTTGTGGAAGGTGATGCGGATATCGCCTTGCGTGACGACGATGGTTTCTTCCCGCTCCAATGCTTCCGTAAGGGCTTGGGCGTCCATTGTGAGCGAAACACTCTCAGAGGCTGCTGTTGCCTGTTGCTGGAGGGCTTGACTGCCCCGCAAGATTTGGTAACCCATTGCCGAACAAGCCGCCGCAATGGCAGCGGCTAAGACCGCCCAACCGCCAACAGCCAACGACGGCACAATGACGAACACTACTGACATGGTCATCACCTCCCGCTCACAGTTCCAGACGACGCACAGGCATTGCGGGCACTTCTTCCCGCTCCTCGCTGGAGGCGGGGCGGGCGCGCCCTGTTGCCCACTCTCGTAGGGCGTCAATTTGCTCCTTCATTGTCACCGATAGCGGCACCGTTTCTCGCACCGCTCTCAAAATGTCTTCCGTAGTTACCTCACGCCCTTCGCTGAAGGCATCGTAAAGGGCGGAGATGACCGCTTGCTCAATCTCAGCGCCGCTGAAACCCGCTGTTGCCTCCGCCAACGCTTCCAGGTCAAACTGGGACGGGTCGCGTTTGCGCTTGCGCAGGTGGATGGCAAAAATCTCCATCCGCTCCCGTTTGGTGGGCAAATCCACGAAGAAGATTTCGTCAAGACGCCCCTTCCGCAGCAGTTCTGGGGGCAACTGTTCAATGCTGTTGGCGGTGGCAATCACAAAGCACGGCTGGGTTTTCTCTTGCAACCAGGTGAGGAAGTAGCCCAGCACGCGGGCGGTAGTGCCCGCATCGGACAAAGCGGAACTCTGCGCACCAGCAAAAGACTTTTCCAACTCGTCCACCCACAGGATGCAGGGGGCAACAGATTCAGCGACCCGCAAGGCATTGCGCAGGTTCTCTTCCGAAGCGCCGACAAGGGACGAGAAGATGCGGCTCATGTCCAGCCGCAGCAGGGGCACTTTCCACAGGGAGGCAACGGCTTTAGCACACAAACTTTTGCCACACCCTTGAACGCCCAGGAGCAAAACCCCTTTAGGTGTGGGCAATCCATATTCCCGTGCTCGTTCGGTAAAGGCTAACTGGCGCTTCCGCAACCAATCCTTGAGCAAATCCAAACCGCCGATATCACTGAACTGTTCGGTGCTGTGGTAGTAGTCCAACAGTCCCGACTTGCGGACGATTTGCTCCTTCTCGGCGATGATGACATCCAGGTGGTCGGAGCCCAACCCGCCGCGCTTGATAAGAGTTTTGGCGAACACATTTTCTGCCTCACTCAAAGTCAAGCCCATCGCTGCATGGACAATCCGCTCCTTCTCCTCCTCGCTCAGTTGGATTTTGATGGGGGTGCTGCGGTTCACCTCTTCTATGGTGCGTTCCAGCAGTTCCCGCAACTCCGTCGCATCGGGTAACCCGAACTCCACAACCGCGATGTCTTTTTCTAACTCCATCGGGATGCGCTGGGTAGGCGACGAGAGCACGACGGTCGTGTAAGTGCTCTTCAGGTATTGCGCCAACTCGCGCAACTTGCGGACAATCACAGGGTCGGTCATGAACGGGTGGAAGTCTTTGAAGCAGAAAAGGGCAGGTTCCATGAACTCCACCACTCGGTCCAACGCGACGATGGGGTCGCGGGTGGCTTCGTCAATGCGCTTGCTTTGCAAAGGGGTGCCGAAGGGGAGCAAACCGCGCGAGACGGACCAGACGAAAAACTTTTTGCCTCGCTTGGCAGCGATGGAAGCCAAGATGGCATCAAGGCGGGGTTCCTCCCAAGTCACGACATAGATGAGAGGGTAGCGCGCTCTCACCAAAGTTTCCAGTTCCTCAGCGATTTGGTTTCGCCGCATGGGAACGCGCCCTCCTTAAGCGCAGCAAACGAGCCCGCTGCCGCAACCGTTCGTCCTGCGGGTTCAACGCCAAAGCAATTTCCAGCATCCCCTCATCCAAATCCATGATGACAACCGCCCCATCAGGCAAGATGCGGATTTCTGTCTCCAACGGCTCGCGGCGCTGTTGTGCTTCTCTTTCCTGTTGCTCCATCTTCGTTCCCCTGCCTGTGCCACCCTAATTATGCCGCCTTCGGCTGCAAGGCTTGAAACGGGAAGCAAGCACCAGCGCCACCCTTTTCGCGTTAAATTCAAACGGCGAAAATGCTAAAAGCCTTTGCGCCGAAGTAGGTGATGACACATGGTTGACGGTTTGGTCAAAGTTTTGTGCGCTCTCTGCCTTCTGACAGCGTTCGGGTTAGTGCTGCCCAGCGCCCAACGCGAAAGGAGCGAATCGCCGCTGCAAGTTACTGCGCCGCCACCAGACCTTATGGTGGCTTGGAAGTTAGACCCGTTTTACAAAAAGTTCGTGAGCGCCAACAGAATTCCCGTCCTCGGTTCGGAGAAGGTCTCCGACTACGCCTTAAAAGAAGCCGCCTACATTGTCAACAACATGTTGGGGGCCGGTGAGGATTTGCGAGAGGCTCTCATCAACAACAAAATCCGCGTCGTCGTGATGGCGGCGACGGAGTTGACCACTGATGTGCCTGAGCATCGCGACTTGACACCGAAGGATTATTGGGACCGAAGGGCGCGAGGTTTAGGGGCGACAAAAGTTCGCCCCGCTGTCAGTTGCGGTGAGGAGAACTTGCTGTGCTATCCTGGCGACCCTTACTTTGGTGAAAACATCCTCATCCACGAGTTCGCCCACACTATTCACGAAATCGCCCTTGCCGAAGTTGACCCCACTTTTGACGCACGGCTAAAGGCTGCCTACGAGCAAGCAATGAAGGAAGGGTTGTGGCGAGGCACCTACGCTGCTACTAACCATCACGAATACTGGGCAGAAGGGGTGCAGATTTGGTTCCACGCCAACCGCTTTTTGATGCCCATCCACAACTTCGTCGCTACCCGCGAGCAACTGGAAATTTACGACCCACGCCTCGCAACCCTTTTGCGAGAAGTGTTTCGGGACAACGAATGGCGGTGGATTCCACCCATTGCTCGCTCCGATCCCGCTCATTTGAAGGGATTTGACTTCGCTAAAGCCCCCAAGTTCAGATGGCCTGAAGGTTTGGAGGAACGCTATGCGAAACTAAAGAGGGAACGAGAGGCGAAAGAAACCCGCAGGCAGCGAGAACAACCAACTGCCGAAACGATTATCGTGACAAAGAAACCGAGGGAGTGGCAGTTTCGGGATGGACGAACGCTTGAAGCCCTTTTTGTCAACGAAGTTCATGGGTTGGTGATTTTGCGGGACAACGACGGAAGGTTACGAACCGTTCCCCTCAAAGAATTGAGCACGCCTGACTTGCGCTATGTCGCCACCGTCCGACAAATTGCCAACGACTTTCGGCTCTGGCGTCTTGACAACATAGACGCTGACCAACAAGCCCCGCCAGAACTCAAAGAATCCCTGCCTCGCCAAATCGTTGGTTCGTTCGTGAAGATTGTCAACGAGGATGCCCGCTTCTCGGAAGCCGTCCTCGTGCTCATTCACGATGACTTCAAGATGCGCAGTTACCCGCTGCGCATTTTTAGCAAAGACGACCAAGCCTACGCTCGCCGTAAGGAAGCCGAACGGCAAGCCCGCATCCCACGCAAGCCGACGGAGGAATACGAGATTTGCTGGGACGAGTATGCCTACCACCCCGAGCGAGACAAGGGCGTTTTTAACCACGAAGCGACGCCTCACTTCATTTTCTTCTACGGCAACGAGAAAACGGGCAGCGGGCGGGCGCTGTTTGAGGAACCCGGGTTTTTGGAACGCAACAAACGATACTTTGAGCGATTGTGGGATTTTTACGAAAACGAATTAGGCGTAACGATGCCTTACGCGAAAGCGAAGCAGCGTTACAAAATCCCTGTTTACATCACGGGCACGGGTTTGCCCAAGCACAAAGAAGGGTGGGCATTCGGGGCAAAGGACATCGTGTTGCACCCTGGAGCAATGGGGGAAGGTTCCAGTGTCATTCCCCACGAGTTTTCGCACAACATCCAGTTTCACTTGGGTGGTTTCCGCAATAACCCACTCGTCGGCTGGTTCTGGGAGTGCCATGCAAATTGGAGCGCCCACCAGTGGCACCCGGCTTACCCCGCTGCGTTGGAGGTGTATGTTGACCGTGCTCATTACGAGTTGAACTCCACCCGCATGAACTACGGCTCTTGGGTCTTCCTACAATACCTCACTGAGCACCCCTTCTTCGGTCCCGGTTTTTGCTACCGCATCTGGGAAAAGAACCGCAAAAATGAGCGGGACGAGTCTGTTGAAGACCCGCTCCAAACCATCTTCCGCGTGGCTGTGGAAGAAGGCATGTTTGAAGGCAATGGGGTGCGCGATTTTGGCGACATCATGGGGGAAGTGGCGGCTCACATGGTTGCGTGGGATTTCGTCCACCAATACTTCTACCGACGCGCCCTCCTGCGTCACCAAAAGTTCAACCCTGCCGCTGGTCGGTTCCGCACCGTTTTGCAACCCGTTCCCGATCGTCCCGGATGGTTCAAGCCCATCTACAGTCATGCCCCACGACAATTCGGCATCAACATCGTTGACCTGATAAGAGACCCAAAGGCGGAAGAAGTTGTGGTGCGTTTCTCTGGTATTGTGGACGAAGCAGAAGGCTCAGATTGGCGGGTAACGCTGGTAGCGATAGACGAGAACGGGGAGCCACGCTACAGTCCAATGTTGCGTGGGTGCGAAGGAATCATTCGCATGCGCCTGAAGCCGACGGAGCATCGGTTAGCCCTTGCCATTGCGGCAACGCCTACGATTTACAAGCCGCAAGAGTTTCGCCCTGGCTACAACATGAAACGCCGCCACCTTTACGAGGTTTCTTTCCGAGGCTGTTTCCCTGAACGCAAACCCCCGTTGCCTGATTTGCCTTTGGTAGAAGGCGACTACCATCCCAACGGTGGGGGGTTCGTGGCGAAGACGGCAAAAGTTGCTCCCACCGCTTATGTTGGACCGAACGCAAGAGTGTTGGGTAGCGCCGTTGTGGAAGGCAGCGCACGCATTGAGGATTTCGCCATCGTTCGCGACAACGCTTTTGTGGGTGATAACGCCATTGTCTCCGATTTCGCTGTCGTGAGGGATAGGGCGAAAGTGTTGGAAAACGCCCGCGTGCGCGGTTGCGCAATGGTTGCTGGCGAGGTAGTGGTGAAAGGGAACGCTCGCATCCTTGAGTATGCCCATGTGTTGGGTAGGGGCACTATCAGCGGTGATGTGCTCATCAAAGGGTTCGGCGAAATCCACATGCAACCCAAGACGGAACTGACTGGGTGTGTGGTTGCTGGCGAGGATTTGGAGGTGCACCTTGCCAATTACCCCAAACCAACCATCGCCTACGGGCTCATCTATGGCTACAACAACGCTGACATCTTGCAAAGGGAACTGCGAGATAACCGCTACCTTTACGCCTATTGGAACTTCACCCAACCAAGGCGTTGGCTGCTCAAAGATGCCTTCGCTGACAACGATGGAATTTTGCGCGGAGGGCCTACCTTCGTTGTCCACCAAGGAGTTCCTGCGTTGCGGCTCAACGGGAAGGACCAATACGCCGTCGTGGAAGGGCACATCGTTGACGCAGCGGCTGTCACCTTTGATATGCGCTTGTGGTGGAACGGTGGGGGCGATGAGCAATTCGTTTTCGCATTCGCATCGTCCGAAGGAGTGTTGATGTTCACACCGCGCAGCGCAAAAGGCAAAGCAGTGCTTATCGTGCGCAAAGGTAAGGAAAGATTTGCTGTTGAAGCCGCAACAGCGCTCCCTCAACGCCGATGGGTGCGAGTGACGGTAACTTTGGGTAACAGCATGGGGCGCATCTTCTTTAACGGCAAACTCGCAGGCGAGGTATCCGTGCCTGTTAAGCCTGAAGACATCAATGCTGCCTTCGGCTATCTCGGGAGAGGGTTGCGAAAGGGCTTCTTCAACGGTTACTTAGGTCCCATTGCGGTCTTTCGCACCGCTTTCCAGCAAGTGAAAGACATTCCCGATGCAGCAACCGTTGTGAGAACTGTCAAGGGCACACCTTCGCCCTGAAGGGGCTAACGAATGCAGACACCACTGCTGCAAGAAACTGTTGCAGTTGCTATCATCGGCGAGGAGCGGTTTTGCGCTGTTTTTTCACCAGCGACTCCAACAACGCTTTCGCCTTGATCATGTCGTCCGTTTGCGGAGGGTCGGGCACCTCCCGCTCAATGGTCAGTTGCCCTTTGAAGCCAATGCGTTTGAGGGTTGCAATGAAGCGGTCAATGCCCACATCGCCTTCGCCCAGTGGCACTTCCGTGCCCAACTTCCCCGACTCTGTCGGCCACTTACCGTCTTTGCAGTGGACGCTGACGACGAATTTGCCCACTTTCTTCAGCGCCTCAATGGGATCGCCTGTGCCGTAGAGAATCATGTTGGCGGGGTCAAAGTTGATGTTTAGGTTCTTGCGCCCCACATCGCGGATAAATCGCAGCAAAGTGTCAGCCGTCTCTTGCCCCGTCTCCAACCCGAAAGTCATGCCCTTAGGCAGCAAGTAGTCGCAAATGCGTTGCATCGTCTCCACGCAAAGAGGATAGCGCGGGTCTGTCGGGTCTTCAGGGATGAAACCGAAGTGAGCAGCGATGCGCTTGACACCCATTGCGTAAGCCCACTCAGCAATCTGCAGCGTTTTGCGCACGCGTTCCTCTCGGGTTTCTTCAGGCACATAGCCAACGGTGCGGCGCACCGTTTCAATGTCATCATAGCGCTCGCCAACGAAGCCACAAAAGACGGTGGTGATGGTCACCCCTGCTTCGTCAAACAGACGCTTGACTTCTTTTGCTCCGTCCAAAGTGAGCCATTCATCGGGGGGCACGCCGAGTTGAGCGTTGGTTACACCCACCTTTTTGCACTTCTCCACACTCACGCGCGGGTCACTGTGCACGCCTAACATGATGCCGACCTCAAACGGGCGCAACGCCATGCGACGCCACCTCCTTCACAAACTTTTTGCCGCCACGAATTTTGCCACCGATCAAGCCAGTGACGCTCTCGCTACTTTTTCCCTCGCTGCCAACGATGGTAAGCGAGCGCAAGGGCGAAAAGCGCAAGGGAAAGCCATTGTGCTTGGGTGAGCCCGTTGACCAATTGTGCCGTCACGCCCGCCCGCCAGAACTCCACCACGAACCGCAGGACGGAGTAGAAAATGAGCCACCACATGAACACGGCGCCTTCGTAAGCGGGACGATAACGGTAGCGTGCGAGAAGTCCAAACAACAACAGCAACCCAGCGGCTTCGTAAAGTTGGGTAGGGTGACTGGGCAAAGTGTCAATCCCTAAAGCAAGGTTATGGAACCGCACACCCCAAGGCATGTCAGTGGGAATGCCGTAGCAGCATCCGTTGAGGAAGCAACCGATGCGTCCAATCGCGTGCCCCAAGGCTAACCCCGGTGCCGCAGCGTCTGCCACCCGCCAGAAAGGCACGCGGTAGCGCCGGCAAAGCCACCATCCGCCCAAGATACCACCAGCGATGGCACCGTGAAAAGACAGTCCGCCATCCGCCCAAATCATCACAGTAGCAAGCAAGTTGGTGTGGTAATCGCTCCAATTAAGCAGCACATAGAGCAGACGCGCCCCGACGACGCCCAGAGCAACAGTGGCAATCAGCAAGTCGTAAAAGAGGTCTTCGGGCAGGCGTTTGCGGTCAAACTCCCGCCGTGCCCAAATAGCGCCCAGTGCCACACCCAACGCTACCATGACCCCGTAACTGCGCAAAGTCAGCGGTCCGACTTTGAGCAAAATTGGGTGCACAACACACCCTCCTTGACAAAAAACTCACTCATAGAGCAAGCACGCAGTTCGCTGACGAAGGAAGTCTTCGTCAGGCATCACATCCCACTCCAACGCAACAGCGATAGGGTCATCAGTAGCATCCATCTGTTCTCGCAATGCAGCGGTGCCCACCAAGCGGTCAAAAGTGCTCTCCCGCCACGCAAACTGGTGCGGATAGAGGGCTTTGAAGGCGGCAACAAGGCACAAGCCTGTCCGAACGGGTTGGAAGGTAGAGCGGTCAGTCACATGAACTTGAACGCCCTGACAAACCTCGCCAGCGTGTTTAGAAGCGGTGGGCACGAAACGGATAGGGCGAAACTTGACGCCGGGCAATGCCAAGCGATTTAACCGCTCTGCAACGGCGTCCTCATCGGCGAAAGGCGCCCCAATCCACTCAAAAGGATGGGCAGTGCCGCGCCCTTCGGACAAGTTCGTTCCTTCCACTAAGCAGGTGCCACAGTAAACTGTTGCTGTGTCAAGGGTTGCCATTGCAGGCGATGGCGAAACCCAAGGGAGCCCCGTTTCATCCCACCACATCGTCCGCTGCCATCCGTCGCAAAGGACGACTTCTACCTGCACTGCAGGGAAATAGTGCTGCTTCAACCACAAGGCTAATTCGCCAATAGTCATACCATGCCGAATGGGGATGGGGAACCGCCCCACCAACGAACCAACAATTTCCCGCTGGCACTTTCCCTCCACTTGCACGCCGTTGATGGGGTTAGGACGGTCAAGGATGACGACGGGAAGCCTTACCTCCGCTGCTGCCTCCAACAAGTAACTCATCGTCCACGCGTAGGTGTAAAACCGACAGCCCACATCGGGCAAATCCACCAGCAACCCGTCCAAGTCGCTTAGCCGCTCAGGAGGTGGCTTTAAAGTTTCGCCGTAGAGACTGAAGATGGGGATGCCACGCTTTTCATCAAAACTGCTGGCGATTTTCTCTCCTGCTCCCGCAGCACCGTAGAACCCGTGTTCGGGCACGAATAAGGTAGCAATGGTGAAGCCAGCGTTGCGCAACGCATCCACCGAAGGTGTCAAATCGCAAGTTGTTGCGAGAGCGTTGGTCAACATGCCCCAACGCCGTTGCTTCAAGTCTGCTCTTTGCAACGCGA
>FWWL01008894.1_pt1 | contig 12572 bp, 10 predicted proteins | sample 2228331 | NCBI WGS metagenome assembly FWWL01 (sample SAMEA103939775, study PRJEB20133) | metagenome | reverse complement strand
CACGGTAATCCTGCTGCTCCTTGGCGCTGGCATTGCCGGCCCGGATTTTGGCCTCGAGGGCCTGGAGCTGGTCGCGCAGGGGCTTGAGTTCACGCTCGGCTTGGCTGCGCACATCCTGCACCTTTTTGAAGTCCTTGTGGGCTTGCACCACCTTTTCCGCATCGATATAGCCGATACGGGTAGGGGTGGGGCGGTTCTGGGCGACCAACGAGCCCCCCAGCAGCAAGACGGCGATTAGGGCGATAAACAGACTGTTCTTGCTCATCTCCATACTCCTACTTAGGTAAGGCCTGCAAAACGGCCTGGGTCAGGTTTAGCTCCTCGGCAGCGTAGACTACTAGGCCGCTGCTGGCGGCTACTTCTTGGTCGAGCACCATGGCAAAGCCTTGCGCTTTGGCCACCCGGGCGATCACCTGGTCGATTTCCTCGGTGATGGGTTTGAGGATCGCGTTGCTGCGTTCGGTCCACTTGCGCCCGGCCTCCTGCAGACTCTGGGCCAGCACACGGTAATCCTGCTGCTCCTTGGCGCTGGCATTGCCGGCCCGGATTTTGGCCTCGAGGGCCTGGAGCTGGTCGCGCAGGGGCTTGAGTTCGGCCTCGGCCTGGGCCTGTACCGCCTTCACCTGGGCGAACTGAGGGTGGGCTTCCACGACTGCACGCGCGTTTAGATAGCCGATTTTGCTAGGGGTAGGCTGGTTCTGCGCCACTAGCAGTCCGCTTAGCAGCAGGGTGGCCAGGATGGGCCCGAATACCGCAAGAGGCTTCATACGCCCCGCACTGTAAGGGCCCGCCCTTAGCACAGGGTGAGAGCAACACCACTGGTGGTTTAGGGCCATCTAGGCTATGGTAACGCCTCGGGGGTCATGCCCCCAGGAAGAGGTGCAAGCCATGAAACGCCTACTTGTGGTTTTTTTCCTGCTTTTGTTGGCCTTCGCTTCAACCGGTCTGGCCCAGCGGGCCTTTCAGCTGCGCGTGGCGATCCCCGAGCCCAGCCTGGGGTTTGGCCTCGAGGCCACCCTCCAGCGCAACCTGGTGGCCCTGGTGTACGGGGATGTGGTCTTCAGGGGGCCCTCCTTCCTTTTAGGGGGCGAGGTGCAGTTCAAGCCCGATCTGGGCCAGTTCGACCGCGACCTACGCGGCATCAAGCCTTATTTCGGCGGGGGGCTGGCGGTGGGTCTTCCCATCGCCAACGTTGCCCTAACCCTGGGGGCGGGTCTGGAGTTTACCCTCGACCCCAGCACCGGCCTGTTCCTAGGGGGGCAGAGCATCTTCCCCTTCAACGGGGGCTCTTACGGACGGGTCGTCTTAGGGGTGAGTTTCCGCTGAGTGTTAGGATCGCACCGGTCCCCTAACGGGGGCCTTTTTTGTTTGAGCCGGGCTAGGGCTCCCTGAGAAAGCCCCAGCTGGTCACGGCAGGGTAGGAGCCCAGTACCTTAACAAAAGAAGCCCGGCGCAGCAGGGTCAAAAGGGCCTGGGAGGGGCCGGGATCCTCGGCGTGGCCTTCGAAATCGGCGTAGAAGATGGGGGAGAAGGGCCGCTCGGGGTCGCGCCGAGGGCGCGACTCGAGCTTGGTCAGGTTGATGCCTTGGTCGGCAAAGGCCTTCAGGGCGGCCAGAAGTTCGCCGGGACGGTGGCGGGTGGTGAAGACCACCGAGGTCTTGTAGGGGCCTTCCTGACGGGGAAGGTCTTCCCGCGCCAGCACGAAGAAGCGGGTGTAGTTGCCTATAAAGTCCTGGATGCCCTCGGCCAGGATGGCCAGGCCGTAGCGTTCGGCGGCCCGGCGGCTGGCAATGGCGGCCAACCCCGGCTGGGGATGTTCAGCCAGCTCGCGCGCAGCCCCGGCGGTGTCGTAGACCGGCTCGGCCTCGAGCTTGTAGCGGGCGATAAAGCCGTCGCACTGGATCAGACCCTGGGGGTGGCTTTTGACCTTGCGGACGTCCTCTAAGCGGGTGCCCGGTGGGGCCAGCAAGCAGTGGTCTATCTTCAGCACCAGCTCGCCTACCACGTGTAGGTCGGTCTCGAGTAGCAGGTCGTAGGTCTGGTTGATAATTCCGGCGGTGGTGTTTTCCACCGGCACCACTCCCCGATCCACCTCGCCGTTGGCTACAGCGGCGAACACCTGATGGAAGGTGGGCAGGCCGATGGTCTGGGCCTCGGGGAAGGCCCGCAGGGCTACTTCTTCGCTGTAAGCACCTTCGGTTCCTTGGAAAGCAACCCGCATCACGGGGCCAGTATAGAGCATGCGGCCCGACCCATGAGGCATAATGGAAAGCTGTGTGGAGACTGGAAGAGGTTCGCGAGGGGGCGCGCTGGAACCAGATGGTGGCCTCGCTGCCCATTAGCAGTGCGCTGCAGTCCTGGGGCTGGGGGGAGGTCAAGCGGCTGTCGGGCTGGCAGCCCGAGCGTATAGCGGTCTACCAAGGCTCGGAGCTGGTCGCTGCGGTGCAGCTATTCCGCCGCAGGCTGGCCGGCCCGCTCTCGATGCTCTATGCCCCTAGGGGTCCGGCCCTGCGCCGCTTGGAGGATCTGCCTAAGGTCGCTGAGCTCCTGCGCGCACGGGCGGGGGGAGCCGTCTATCTCAAACTCGAGCCCGAGACCGGCCAGCCCGCCGAGGCGGCCACCCCGCCTTTCCCCTCGCTTTGCCAGGCGGAGACCATCCAGCCGGAGTACTCCATCTGGCTCGACCTCAGCCTGGGGGCCGAAGGCTTGTTGGCCCGGATGGACAACATGCACCGGCGGAACACCCGGTTGGCCCTTAAGCGGGTGGTGACCACCATCGAGAAAGAGGAAGCCTTTGAGGAATTCTGGCTGCTTTTTGAGGAGACCAACCGGCGGGCGCGGCTGTTGCAGCATGCCAAGGCCTACTACCAGGCCGTGCTGCGGGAGATGAACCAGCCTCTGGGGCAGGCTTTTATCGCTATTGCCCGCCAGGAGGGTAAAGCTCTGGCGGCGGGGATGTTCGTAGCCTTTGCCGGTAAGGTGGCCTACCTCTACGGTGGCAGCAGCCGGGAAAACACCCATGCTAAGGCTCCTAACGGCATGCACTGGGGGGCCATCACCTGGGGGATAGCCCACGGCTACCGCATCTACGACCTATGGGGGGTGCCCCGCCAGGCTGAAGGCAGCCATGCGGCGGGGATTGATGCCTTCAAGGAAGGTTTTGGGGGCCAGCGGGTGCGCTTTCCTGCCTACGACCAGCCCTTTTCCCCCCTGTACAAGGCGGTTAGGCGAGCCTTGCGCTGGCGCAAGAGCTGGATTAACTACCGCATGCGGGGCACCACCCGGGACGTGCTTTGAGGTAGCATAGCGCCAGGAGGCAGGTATGCGCGAGGTGTATGTGGTTTCAGCGGTGCGCACGCCTATTGGCCGGTTTGGCGGTGCGCTGAAGGATTTTTCGCCCATCGATCTGGGGGCCCAGGCCATGAAGGCGGCCCTCGAGCGGGCCGGTTTGCCTGGGGCAGCGCTAGACTTATACATCTTTGGCCAGGTGCTCCGGGCCGGCCACGGGCAGCTTCCGCCCCGGCAGGCTGCCTTTAAAGCAGGGATTCCCCACACGGTGGACGGCTATGCGGTGGATATGGTCTGTGCCTCAGGCATGCAGGCGGTGGCCAACGGAGCTTTGGCGATCCAGGGGGGGCAGGCCGAGGTGGTGCTGGTGGGGGGCATGGAAAGCATGACCCAGGCTGGGTTCTACCTTTCCCACCGGGCCCGCTGGGGCTACAAGTACCTGGCCGGGGCGCCAGAGCAGCTTCAGGATATCCTGCAGCGGGATGGGCTTTCCGACCCCTTTACCGGCGAGGCCATGGGCGAGCAGGCGGAGCGGCTGGCCGCTGCGTTTGGTGTGGGCCGGGCCGAGCTAGACCAGGTGGCCCTCTACTCCCACCAGCGGGCGGCCCAGGCCCAGGAGGCCTGCTACTTCAGCCGGGAGATGGTGCCCCTCGAGGTGCAGACCCGCAAAGGGGTGGAAAAAATTGAGCGGGATGAAGGGGTACGCCCCGAGACTACCCTGGAATCGCTGGCGGCTTTGCGCCCGGCTTTCCGCAAGGACGGGGTGCTGACCGCGGGCAACGCCTCACAGATTTCCGATGGGGCTGCGGCCTTGGTGCTGGCCAGCCCCCAGGCGGTGGCGAAGCACGGCCTGAAGCCTTTGGCCCGGATTCTAGGCCATAGCTGGGCTGCCGGTGAGCCCTGGCGCTTCCCCGAGGCTCCAGTACCCGCGGCGCAAAGGCTTTTGGAGCGGCTGGGCATGGGGCTTTCTGACTTCCAGCTTTTCGAGAACAACGAGGCTTTCGCCCTAAACAACATCCTCTTCCACCGCCTGCTGGGGGTACCCATGGAGCAGCTCAACGTGCACGGAGGGGCGGTGGCCCTGGGCCACCCCATTGGGGCCTCGGGGGCCCGCATCCTGGTGACCCTAATCCACGCCCTGCACACCCATCAAAAAGAGCGCGGCCTGGCGGCCATCTGCCACGGCACTGGGGGCTCGCTGGCCCTGGCGGTGGAGGCGGTGGGTTAGCGGGCCCAGTGGGGCACCAAGCCTTCCAGGCTGACCTCCTCCACGCTCCAGCTCGAGTCCACTACCCGGTACTCGGCCTGGGCTGCGATGAACAAGGCTGCTTCGCGCAACACCGTCTCGACCCACACCCCGTCATGCCCGAGGAGGCTAAAGCCCACCACCTCCCAGTCGTGGTCGTCCTGGCCAGCCAGCCGGGCGGCTGAGACCGGGAAGCGGGCCCGCAGGCGCTCGAGGGCGGGCTTGACCAGGGCCCGCTTTTCCTTGAGGCTGCGCACCCAGGGCATCTCCAGCCGTGCCGTGTACAGGCCCAGATAGGCTTTCATGTTCCGATTGTGCCACAGCCTGGGCTTACGCGTCGATCTGGATGCGCCCGGGGTGGGTATAGATGTTAAAGCTGCCGCGCAGAAAACCAACCAACGTCAGGCCAAAGCGCTGGGCCAGGGCGACGGCCAGGCTGCTAGGGGCAGAAATGGCGGCCAGGAGGGGAATGCCAGCAGCCAGGGCCTTTTGCACCAGCTCGTAGCTGGCCCGTCCGCTTACCAGGGCCAGAGCCTGGGAGAGGGGTAGCCGGCCTTCCAACAGGGCCCAGCCGATTAGTTTGTCCAGAGCGTTGTGCCGGCCCACATCCTCCCGCAGGGCCAGCAGACGGCCTTCGGGGTCGAACAAAGCCGCGGCGTGTAGCCCCCCAGTCTGGGCAAAAAGCCCCTGCTGGGCCAATAGCTTCTCGGGAAGTTGGGCTAAGGTGCTGGCGGGAACCTGCCAGCCGGCCTTGAGCCGGGGGTAGCGCCGCTCGAGGTTTTCCAGGGTGGCTTTGCCGCACACCCCACAGGCTGCGCTGGTGTAGAAAGCGCGTTCTAAAAGGGTCAGACTGGGCAGAGCAGGCCGGTTTAGCCGTACCTCGAGGCTGTTGTACTGCTGAGGTTCACCCGGTGGGGGGCAGTAGCGCATCTGCCGAATATCCTCGCGGTGTTCAATCAGGCCCTCGGCGAACAAAAACCCCGCAGCTAGCTCGAAATCGTGGCCGGGGGTACGCATCACCACCGCCAGAGGACGGTGTTCCTCCCCTGCCGCTAGGCGAATTTCCAGGGGTTCCTCGGTGGCCAGTAGGTCGGTGCGGGGGGTGGCCCGCCCTTTTTCAACCCGCCACAGGGTGGTTCGGGTCTTGGCCTTGGGGCGCTTGGAGGTGAAGGTAGACATAGGCCTCTTTGTAAGCGGGGATGCCCGCCCGGCTCGAGCGCTTCTTAGGGTCGAGCAGCACGTTGCCCTCGGGCCAGTGTACCTGCAGGCTACCCGGCCTGACCTCGGCGGGGAAGACCCGCACCTGCAGGGTGCCGAAGGCGTTGGAGAGCCAGACCACCTGGCCAGCAACCAGGCCCAGCCTATCCAGGTCGGTGGGGTGAATCAGCACCGCATCGCGCGGGGCGCCGTTGATGGGGTCGGTCTCTTCGTGCACCATGCTGTTGAACTGTTTGCCCCGCCGGGTGACCAGGCGGAAGGCCCCCGGTGGTACGGGGTTCGGCGGCAAAGCGACCGGGCGGAAGCGGGCCCGCCCGTCGGGGGTGGGGCAGACCCCACCCTCGCATAGGTGGGGCCCGCCGTACTGAAAGGCGTCGCCCTTAGCTTTTAGGTGTTGGATGCCCTGGTAAAGGGGCACCACCTGGGCGATCTCGGCCCGCACCGCGGCGGTGTCGGCGAAGCATACCTTTTGCGCCAGCTCGGGCTTGCAGACCCGGGCCAGCAGTTCCTGGAAGACCGCCCCTTCCCAGCGGGCCTCACCGATGCGGGGGCCGGGAATCTCGGGGCTGAAGATGACCCGCCGTTCGGTGGTGGTTTCGCAGCAACCGCCGGGAATCTCGTAGCGGGTGGTGGCGGGGAGTAAGAAGACCTCCTCCGCGGGCTCTACCAGCATCTGCGGGGTCAGGACGATGTCCTGGTGAACCCGCACGGGCACCTGGGCCAGCCGGGCTCTGGCCTGGGCCGGGCTGGGTAGGGTTTCGAGAAAGTTGCCCCCCAGGCTCCACAACACCTCGAGGCCAGCCTCGAGCATCTCCGGGGCACTCAGGCCGGGCCAGTCCGGCACGGCAAACCCCCACACCTCGGCTAGCCGCTGGGCGTTTTCCGGGGTGATGGGCAGCCCCCCGGGGAAGGCAGTGGCGTAGGCTCCCATCTCAGCCCCGCCCTGTACGCCGGAGTGGCCGCGGATGGGCATCAGGCCACAGCCCTCCCGCCCCAGGTAGCCTCGCGCCAGGCCCAGGTTGAGGATGCTCTGCACCGCATCCTCGCCAAAGGTGTGCTGAGTGATGCCCATGCTCCAAACCAGCACGGCTCGTTCGGCCCTGGCCAGAAGAAGGGCGAACTCCAGCATTTCCTGGCGGCTCAGCCCCGAGGCCTGCTCGAGGGCCTCCCAGGATTGGGCCTTCAGGGCTTCTTTCAGGGCATCGAAACCCTGGGTGTGCTGTTCGATGAAGGCGCTGTTGAGCCAGCCCTGCTCGATGAGGTGTTTGAGGGTGCCGTTGAGGAAGGCCAGGTCACCTCCGGGCTGTACCAGGAAGAAACGATCGGTGATGCGGGTACCGAACAGGGCGCTTTCCGGGTCGGAAGGCACCCAGTAGTGTGCCATGGCCGGTTCTCGGTAGGGGTTGACCACGACCACCTGGGTGCCAGCCTTTTTGGCGTAGTAGAGGTACTTCATCAATACCGGCTGGTTGACCGCTGGGTTGGCCCCAAAGAAGACCACTAAGTCGGTGCCGATAAGGTCGCGGTAGCTACAGGTGGTAGCGGCCACCCCCAGCGAATCCCTAAGAGCCACGGTGCTAGGGCTGTGGCAGATGCGGGCCGCATTGTCGATGTTGTTGCTGCCCAAAGCCCGCACCGCTTTTTGCACCACGTAGTAGGTCTCGTTGGGCAGGCCCCGGCTGGTCAGGTAGAAGCCCATGCGTTTGGGGTGGGTCTGGCAGAGCCTAAGGCCGATGCGATCCAGGGCCTCATCCCAGCTGATGCGGGTAAAGCCCGCCTCTCCTTTACGGCGGTACATGGGATAGGGCAGACGGCCCAGCCCGCGCAACTCGGCGCTGCTTTTGCCCTGGAGTTGGGCCACGTCGGCCAGCAGCCCCACGTCCAGAGGGCCCATGGTGTTGAGGCGCAACAACCGCAGGCGGACGTTGCAAAGGTGCAGGCCCTGGATGGTCCAGTCCCGCAGCCCGTAGGTGCCCAAGGCGCAGCCGTCGCAGACCCCGTCGCGCAGGATGCGCCAGGCATACGCCAGGTTATCGGCGTTTTCCCACAAGGCACGGAAAATCTCGGCGAAGTTATTGGGTTTTTGCAGGCCTAGGCCAAAGGGCCGTAGGCTTACCCAGGTCTGGGGGTTCCACCCCTTTTTGACCGCTTTGAGCGCCACGGCATGCCTCCTGTGAAACACCTTATTCTAAGGCCAAGCCTTGGGTGGATGGGTGAGCTTTTAGGGCCAAATCGGCTTGACTTTGCTTTGCTGTGGGCTAGTGTGAGCATGATGCGGCTTTTTTGGATTGCGCTGCTTTTGACCATGGCGGGGTGTGCCTCGCAGGAGGCCTGGTTGCCGGCCCCGGCCCACGTTATCCCCCAGGAGGTGGTGATGGAGGGCCTCGAGGGCAGCCTGGCCCTGCGGGTGGGTTCCCAGGTAGCCTGGCGGCTCGAGGTCTACAGCGCCTGGCTTACGGCCACGCCCGCGCAGGGGGTAGGTCCTGGGGTGGTGCGGCTGCGGGCAGCGTTTACCGAGGAAATGGGGGATCAGCCCGCCTATACCGCCCACCTGCGCCTGTTGGGGGATGTGCAGGCCGATATTACCGTGGTGATGCCGTTGGTACGGGTGGTGGGCCGGGTGGCCGAAGCAGCGCCCAGCGGGGTGGGGGCCCCCTCGGAGTTGCGCCCAGCCGAGCCTCCCCCTCCCACCGACGAGGTATTGGTCAAGTACCGCACCGACCTGCGGGCGGCGGTGCTGCCCCAGGGTAGCCAGGTGGTCTCGCACGACCGGATAAGCCGCCTGACCAAACTGCGCACCTCGAGGCCCCAAGCGCTCTTGGAGCGGCTGCGCCTCGACCCCACGGTGGCGTGGGCCGAACTCAATGGAAGGGTACAGGCCCAGGGCGAACCCACCGACCAGCATTACCCCCTGCAGTGGTACCTGCGAACCACCGGGGCCCGCTTCACCTACCTGCAAACCTACAGCCGCCCCATTACCGTGGCCGTTGTGGATACTGGGGTGCGCTACGACCACCCCGACCTGGCGGGCCGGCTGTGGGGGCCCGGCGAGGGGGCCTACGATTTTGTAGGCGACGCTGCACCGCCGGAAGACCCCAAGAATCCCTACGACCCTTGCAGCAAGCCCCTGCCGGGCAACCCTGGCGATCCCGACCCTACCGACCCCTGCGATTCGTTTACCTCCACGAGTGGCAGCCACGGAACCCACGTGACTGGACTCATTGTGACCAATGCGGGCACTTTTGCACCTCCCTGCCCCACCTGTAGCGACTCGGGCATCGTGGGTATGGCCTACAACGCCCCCGTCAAGGTGCTGCCCTTGCGGGTGTTAGGCCCCCAGGGCGCCGGCACCTTTGAGGATGTGGCCCTAGCCATCCGCTATGCGGCGGGGCTGCCGGTAGAAAAGGCGGGCCGGCTTCTCGTAAACCCCCAGCCGGCTCAGATTATCAACCTTTCCCTGGGCTCAACCCTGTTTTCCCATGCGATGTGCGAGGCAGTGGCCGATGCGGTGGCCCAGGGCGTGCTGGTGGTGGCTGCTGCTGGCAATTATCAAGACCGCAACCCCGGTGCGATGTTCTATCCGGCTTCGTGCCCCGGGGCCATCTCGGTCGCGGCCACCGACCGGAATAACCAGGTGGCCTATTACAGCCAGCAAAACAGCGAAGTGGACATTGCCGCTCCGGGGGGCAGCAATGCCCAGCCGGGCGGTGGCATTCTTTCAACTACCTGGAACTATATCGCCAACCAGCCCAACTACGCCTTTTATACCGGCACCTCCCAGGCCACGCCGCAGGTTGCAGCAGCGCTGGCCATGGTGCTGTCCGCAGGCGCTGCCTCCGATGCCGGGCAAGCCTGGAACCTGATTCGTTCCAGCGTAACCGATCTGGGCACCCCAGGCCGCGACGACGCCTACGGCCACGGGCTACTCAACCTGCCGGGTGCTTTCGGCTGGAGCCTGCCCCCAGGCGATTTCCTGGTGGGCTTCCAGGGGCCAAGCTCGAGGTGGCTCCCCGTGCGTGAGGGTTCCTTCGAAACCTATCTGATTCCCGGTACCTATACCCTGCTGGTCTGTCGCGACGATTCGGGCAACCGCCTTTGCGACAGCGGGGAGCCCCGTACACAGCGCCAGATACAGGTAAGGGGCCAGGGTACTTTTGACCTGGGTACCCTGTTTGTAGAGCCCTAGCTTAGCGGCACAAATCGCTTTGGCAGATGTCCAGCACGGCCCAGTCGCGCCCCTCGCGTACTACCAGCTTCACCCACAAAACGCCGCCCTCGCTCCAGTAGCGCTCGCCGCTGCTATTTTCGAACTCGGCTTTGGAAGCCGCTTGCGGCAGCTTGTTGCGGTTGTCGATCCAGTAGTCGCGATAGATAAAAGGCTCATCCGAATAGGACAGGGCCACCACCACGAAGTCGCCCGGGTCGGCCTTGTCGAAGCGCAGCCGGAGCCTGGCGGGCATGGCACCGGAGAGGCCCAGGGTGTAGTGGCGACCTTTGAGCACAGTGGCCCCAAAATGGGTGTTATCGCCGCTTTTGGGGGTGCCCCACATGCGGAAGATAGGGTGGCTGCCGTCGTTGCGGGTAAGGGAGACCGGAGCGATGTTGCCCCCGCTTTCGTTGTAGAGGTGCAGCCGACCATAGCCGTAGGGACAGATCGCGGCGTTCCATTCGGCCCGCAGGGTGCAGCCGGTGTCGAGCAGGAAGAGGTGGTTGAAGACCACGGCATGCCCCGCCCTACCGCTCACCGAGCCGTCCAGATCGATAAACACCCCACCCCGGTAGCCGTCAGCGGTTTTGTCGTTGGCAATTTCTTCTGGGCTGGGCTCTTCGCGGGGGGGAAGAAAGACCTCCTTGGCGTTACGGAAGCGGGCCCCCTGAGCAAAGTTACGGCTATCGATGTTGAAGGAGGTAAAGCGCAGATAGCTTAGAGCCCCGGCCTCGCGGGTGGCGTTCTGACCACCCTGAGCGTTGTGTATGCCCAAGGGCTGGAAGTTCACGAACTCCACATTGCGGAAGCCGATCTTGCCGTCGTAGAACTCGAAGCCACGGATGGGGAAGTTGTCCTGGATAGCCCCGCTGCTGGAGGCCCAGGGCCTAGGCAGGCTGCGCCCGTCGGCGCCGCGAAACTCCCAGTTTTCCGGGTAGCCCTTGTTGTCGCTATCCCCCACGATTAGGGAGTCTTCCAGGGTGGTTTCCCGCGAGGCAAAGGTAACCCCGATGGCGTTGTCGGCCAGCCTGGCCCCCACCACCTTATGGTTGAGGCCCCGCAGCCAGATGGCGTTGCCCCGGTTTTTGTAGGCGGTGAAGTCACTGAACACCGCTACCACCGGTGGGTTGGCTGTGTCGTTGTACTGGTTTTGCCTATCGGCAGGGTTGGTACGGGGATTGTAGACGGTGGTCTCGGCCTCGAGGGTGTTCTGGTTGGGGCCCCGGTCCACCAACAGCCCGTCCCAGTTGGAATGGGCCACGTTGCCGGAGAACTCTCCCAGAGGGGTGCGGCGAGGCCAGATGGTGGTGGTGTAGGAAGGGCCGGTGGGGTTTTCCGGCAAGGCATACCAGAAGCCAATGGCCTCTGAGCCAGCCGCCACATTGCCCCGCACGATGTTATCGGGATGCGCGATCCAGAAGGTGGCGGGGGTTTTGTCGGTGGGAATGACCCCGGTCTCTCCCCGCTGGGGGTTGGGGCGGCGGGTCAGAATGCCCAGGTTGTCCTCGAGGCGGTTCTTGCGCTCGGCTCCGTCCTCGAGGAAGTAGCAATGGCCCAGGACGTTGTAGGCTACGTTGCCCACCACCTCTACCTGGTTGGTGCCGTGCACCGTAACGCAGCGGTTGAAGCTTTGGTGGATGGAGGACTGTCGGATGAACTGGCCGGGGACATCGCCCACCAGGTGCCAGTGCACCGGGTAGCGGGCCAAGGTGTTGCGCTGGCCCATGCGGTAAAGCTCCACCCCGGAGATGCGCATGGCGCTACCGGCCATGGCCATGATGTGTCCCCCAAATCCGGTTTGCTCGGAGCTTTCGTCGCCTTGAATCAGGATATTGCGGCTCAAAAGGCCCACCTCACCCCGCTGATCCACCCCAAAGGTAATTTCGCCAAAGTGGGGGTATTTGAGGGGTTGGTCGAGGGTGAGGGTATTGCCCGAGACGGCGGTAATGGTGCGTACCTCGGCCTGGCCGGGGTTAAAGTCGGTGGAGGCTAGCACGATGCGGTCGCCTACCCGCCAATCGCGAGCCTCGAGCACGGTAATTTGGCGGGAACCCGCGGCTGCGCTCTGGCTTAGCTTGGTCCAGCCTTGGCGTGGCTCCCCGTGCAGCTCCAGCACCCCTCCCATCATCACCCCGATGACTTTGGTGCCCATACCCATGATGTCTTCGCTGGGGTTGTTGCCGGTGAGGGTAATGACGGCTCGGTGGCGGAAGGGCCGGCTGGGCGTACCCACCTCGAGTCTTCCATGTACCATGATCCAGTCGGCCTTGAGTTCTAGATCTTTTTCGCCAAAGCGCAGCACACCGTTGATGATGAGCCCTTTGAGCGGGGGCGGGCTTACGTCCAAAGTAACCCCTAGGCCAGCAGGAATGGTGACCACCTCGCCCTCGCGTGGCACCCGTTGGTTGGGCCAGATGCGGGGGTCAGACCACACTCCCCAGCGGCTGGGCCCGGGGGTGTTCTGCATGGAACAAGCGCTAACTAGCAGGGCCAGCAGCAGCCAAATTCTTTTCTTCATAGGCAAGCTCATTAAATACCTTCGTGTGCTACTTGACCTAACCCCCCAAGGTGTGCCAAAAGGGGGGTGCCATGCAACCGGATCGAGCGCACCCC
>FWWL01008893.1_pt1 | contig 12575 bp, 13 predicted proteins | sample 2228331 | NCBI WGS metagenome assembly FWWL01 (sample SAMEA103939775, study PRJEB20133) | metagenome | reverse complement strand
GGAGGCGATGGTGCGCCAGCTCGAGGCCGACCTCGACACGGCGCTGCGGCCCCGCCCGCCGGTCTCCCCGGCCGAGCGCGCGATGCGTGCCCTGGTCGGCACCGCGGCCAAGGTCCGCGAGCGTGGCGTCGCCGGGGCGGTCAGCGACTCCCTGGAGGACCTCGCCGCGTGGGCCGCCGACCACCCGAGCGAGGACATCCTCTCCGTCGCTGCCCCCGACGGCACGGTCACGCTGCTCTTCTCCGACATCGAGGACTCCACCGCCCTCAACGACCGGCTCGGTGACAAGGCGTGGGTGCGGGTCCTCGCCGCGCACGACGCCGTGGTGCGCGCGATGGTCGACAAGCGCCGCGGCCGGGTCGTGAAGTCGGCCGGCGACGGCTTCATGGTCGCCTTCCGCGACCCGGTCTCGGCCGTGCTCGCCGCCCGCGGCATCCAGCGCTCGCTCGCCCGCACCCTCGACCCGCGGCTGCGCCTCACCCCGGTCCGGGTGCGTATCGGCGTCCACACCGGCACCGCCATCAGCCGCGACGGCGACTACTTCGGGCGCAACGTCGCGATGGCCGCCCGGGTGGCCGGGCTCGCCGACGGCGGCGAGGTGCTGGTCACCGAGGCGGTGCGCCAAGGCACGATCGACTCCGGGGACCGACGGATGCGCTTCGAGGACGCCGGCACCGTCGAGCTCAAGGGCCTGCCCGGGGAGCACCCGCTCTGGCGACTGGTGGTCGAGACGTGAGCGGGCCGTTCGGCCGACCCGCCTCGCCCGGCCCACTGGGGTCCCCCGGGCGACCCGACCTGTGCCCCTGCGGGTCGGGAGCGTCGTACGCCGGGTGCTGCGGGCCGCTGCTCTCGGGGGCGCGGCTTGCCGCGACGCCGCTGGAGCTGATGCGCAGCCGCTACACCGCCTTCGCCGTCGGCGGCCGGGAGGGGCTGGACCACCTCTTCCGCACCTGGCACCCGCGCACCCGGCCGCCGCGGCTGGTCGAGGACGGCCTGGACACCGACCGTGCGTGGACCCGGCTGGACGTGCTCGGGCACGGCGAGGACTGGGTGGAGTTCGACGCCCACTACGTCCTGCCCGACGGGACGGCCAGGGTGCAGCACGAGCACAGCCTCTTCGCCCAGCGCGCCGGTCGGTGGGTCTACGTCGAGGCCGCACCGAGCGGCGGCTGACGCCTCGTCCGGGAGTGGCCTCGGCCTCCTGGCGGCCGAGGTCCTGCCCCCTGGGGACCTTCGTCCCTCCTGCCGGCAGGGTGTCGCGGCGACCATGAGGTGACGACTCGCCACCCGCCCGTCGACGACCCGAGGAGCTGCCGTGCTGGAACCCGTCGAGCTCTCCCTCTCCGAGGCCGAGGCGCTGCTGCGCTCCGGGGTCACCGGCCGGGTCGCCGTGTCCACGCCCCAGGGCCCGCACATCCTCCCGGTCAACTACTCCGTCGTCGGGGACTGCGTGGTCATCCGCACCTCGCCGTACTCCCTCCTGGGCGCCCACGCGCACGGCACCACGGTCGCGTTCGAGACCGACGTCATCGACCACGAGCGCCAGCGCGGCTGGAGCGTGCTGGTGCGCGGCCGGGCCGAGGTCATCTCCGACCCCGAGGCGCTGGAGCAGGTGCGACGCACCTGGCAGCCACGTCCGTGGGCCTCGGGCACGCGCACGCTCCACCTCGGCATCCGGCTCGAGGAGGTCTCGGGCCGTCGCCTCGGCCACGGCTGGGAGCCGCTGCGCGAGGTGCCCTGCCGCCGCGTCGTGTGAACGCGCTGGTGGGCCCGCACCCGGCGGACCGGATCGTGCCCCAGACTGGCCGGGTGCCCTTCCGCAGCCCGGAGCTCTCCGGCTCAGCGCAGGCGCTGCTCGACGCCGTGGTGGCGATCTCCAGCGACCTCGACCTCACCAGCGTGCTCTCGCGCATCGTCGAGGCCGCCTGCCAGCTCACCGACGCGAGGTACGGCGCGGTCGGCGTCATCGGCCCGCACGGCGACCTCGTCGAGTTCATCACCCACGGCCTGGACCCGCACGAGCGCGAGGCCATCGGCTCGCCGCCGCACGGTCGCGGCATCCTCGGCCTGCTCATCAAGCACCCGGAGCCGCTACGCCTGGAGGACCTCTCCCGCCACCCGGAGAGCTACGGCTTCCCGCCGGAGCACCCGCCGATGCGCTCCTTCCTCGGGGTGCCGGTGCGGATCCGCGGCACGGTCTTCGGCAACCTCTACCTGACCGAGAAGGCACACGGGCAGTTCGACGCCGGCGACACCCTGCTCGTGGAGGCCCTGGCCTCGGCGGCCGGCTTCGTCATCGAGAACGCCCGGGCCTACACCCTCAGCGAGCGCCGGCGACAGTGGCTGCAGGCGACCGCCGAGCTCGTCGACGACCTCCAGCCGCCGCTCGACACCCGCGTCGCGCTGCAGCGCATCGCCCAGGCCGCGCTCTCCGTGGGCCGCGCCCGCGGCACCGCCGCGGTCCACACCTCCGGCGAGCCCGAGGCCGCCGCCGACGGCGCGGTGCTGGCCTCGGCCGGAGGCGACCAGGAGGCCATGCGCGAGGAGATCGTCGCCGTGCTCCGCGGCCTCGGACCGGGCGTCGAAGAACCCGTCGACGTGGACGACGGCCGGGTGCGCGCCCTGGTCGTGCCGCTGCGCGCCCACCTGACCGACCCCGCCGCGCTCATCACGTTCTTCGGCGACGAGCACAACGTCCTGGAGCTCGAGGAACGCGAGCTGCTCATCTCCTTCGCCGACCAGGCCGCGCTTGCGCTCGACCGCGCGCAGGCGGTCGCCGACCGCGCCGAGCTCGCCGTCATCTCCGACCGCGAGCGGATCGCGCGGGACCTCCACGACACGGTGATCCAGCGGCTCTTCGCGACCGGCCTGACCCTGCAGACGGTCTCCAGCGGGGTCGCGGACCCGACCCTCACGGCCCGGATCGGCAAGGCGGTCGACGACCTCGACCAGGTGGTCCGGGACATCCGGGGCACCATCTTCGAGCTGCGCCACAGCGGCGGCGGGTCGCTGCACGCGGAGGTCCGGGGGCTCGTGCGGGAGTACGCGCGGGTGCTGGGCTGGACCCCCGTCGTGCGGGTCGACGGGCCGGTCGACACCGCCGTACCCGACCACGTGCGCGAGCACCTCGTCCCCGTGCTGCGCGAGGCCCTCTCCAACCTCTCCCGGCACGCCGGGGCGACCTCGGCCCACGTGCTGGTGCACGCCCTCGACGGCGAGGTGCTGCTGGAGGTCACCGACGACGGGGTCGGCCCCACCGAGAGCGCCTCGCACAGCGGCCTGCGCAACGCCCGCGGCCGCGCCGCCGGCCTCGGCGGCACCTCCTCGCTGGCCCGCCGCGACGGGGGCGGCTCGGTCTTCACCTGGCGGGTCCCCCTCCGCGACTGACCCGGTCCCGCTGACTCGGCGCGGATTCGAGCGTCACTCGGCTCCCGTTCGAGCGTGAGTCGGCGCGGATTCGAGCGCGAGTCGGCGCGCGCCGAGTGGGACTCGAACCAGCGCCGAGTCAGGCTTGAACCAGCGCCGAGTCGGCCTCGAATGCGTGCCGAGTGAGCGGAACTCCCGGAGTCAGCGGGGGCGGCCGTCGGGGTCGAGCAGCTTGGAGGCGAGGACGGCGGCCTGGGTGCGACGCTCGAGGCCGAGCTTGGCGAGGATGGAGGAGACGTAGTTCTTGACCGTCTTCTCGGCGAGGAACATCCGCTCGCCGATCTGGCGGTTGGTGAGGCCCTCGGCGATGAGCGCGAGCAGCTTGAGCTCCTGCTCGGTGAGCTCGGCCAGCTCGGGAGCGGTGGCCGGGCCGTTGCGGACCCGCTCGAGGACCCGGGCGGTGAGAGCGGGGTCGATGAGGGAGTTGCCGTCGGCGACCTGCTTGATCGCGGCGACGAGGTCGAGCCCCTTGACGTCCTTGAGGACGTAGCCCGCGGCACCGGCCATGATCGCGGCGAACAGCGCCTCGTCGTCGTCGTACGACGTCAGGACCAGCGCCCGGATGGACGGGTCGACAGCACGGACCGCGCGGCAGACCTCGATGCCGGAGCCGTCGGGCAGGCGGGCGTCGAGGACGGCGACGTCGGGGTGCAGCGCCGGGATCCGGGAGGTCGCCTCGGCGGCGGTGCCGGCCTCCCCCACGACCTCGATCGAGCCGGTGCTCTCGAGCAGGGCCCGCAGGCCCTCCCGCACCACCTCGTGGTCATCGAGGAGGAACACCCGGATGACACGCTCGGACCCAGCCATGCCCCCATGGAACCACCTCCGGGCTCAGCGGGTGACGACGACCGACGAGCCGTGCCCGAAGAGCCCCTGGTTGGCGGTGATGCCGACCCGCGCCCCCTCGACCTGACGGCCCTCGGCCTGCCCGCGCAGCTGCCAGGTGAGCTCGCAGACCTGCGCCAGCGCCTGCGCCGGCACGGCCTCGCCGAAGCACGCCAGGCCGCCGGAGGGGTTGACCGGGATCCGGCCGCCGATGGTCGTGTCGCCCGCGCGCAGCAGGGACTCCGCCTCGCCCTCCTTGCAGAGCCCGAGATCCTCCATCCAGTCCAGCTCCAGCGCGGTCGACAGGTCGTAGACCTCCGCCACGTCGACGTCCTCGGGGCCGATCCCGGCCTCCTCGTACGCCGCGGCGCCGATCGACTGCTTGAAGGTCCGGTCCCCCGGGGTGCCGGCGTCGGTGCTGAGCATGGGCATGTCCAGCACGGTGTTGGGGAAGGTCGGCGTGACCGTGGAGACGGCCGCGACCTTGACCGGGTCGCTCAGGCCGAGCCGCTGGGCGTAGGCGTCGGAGACGAGCACCACCGCGGCCGCGCCGTCGGAGGTCGCGCAGATGTCGAGCAGGTGCAGCGGGTCGGAGACCACCGCGCTGGACAGGACGTCCTCGACGCCGACCTCCTTGCGGTAGCGGGCGTTCGGGTTGGTCAGGCCGTGCCGGGAGTTCTTCACCTTCACCTGGGCGAAGTCCTCCTGGGTCGCGCCGTAGAGGTCCATCCGGCGCCGGGCGTACATCGCGAAGTACGCCGGGTTGGTCATCCCGAGCAGCCGGAACCGCAGCCAGTCCGGGTCCTCCCAGCGCTCGCCGGCGTTGGGGGCCAGGAACCCCTTGGGGGTGGTGTCGGCACCGACCACGAGGGCCACCTCGCTCATCCCCGCGAGGATCCGCGCGCGGGCGGTGTCCAGCGCCTGGGCACCGGTCGCGCAGGCGGCGTACGACGTGGCAATCCGCGCGCCGTTCCAGCCCAGCGCCTGGGCGAAAGTCGAGCCCGCGACGTACCCGGCGTAGCCGTTGCGGACGGTCTCGCCGCCGACGACGAGGTCGACGTCAGTCCACGGGATCCCGGCGTCGGCCAGGGCCGCGCGGGCGGCGTGCACGCCGTACTGCACGAACGGGCGACCCCACTTGCCCCAGGGGTGCATGCCGACACCGGCGATGATCGTGCTCACTGGTCGGCCTCCTCGCCCAGCTCGACGACGGGCTTCCAGCGGTAGATGAGCTGCTCCGAGGCGTGCTCGGGCTCGACCACGAGCTCGACCTCCTGGCCGACCCGGAGGTCGGCGGTGCCGTAGCCCTGCGCGACCTGGCCCACGACGACCATCCCCTCGGGCAGCTCGACGGCGGCCAGCGCGAACGGCACGAACGGCTCCGGCGCCTGGTACGGCGGCGGCGGCTGGTACTGCGCATCGGTGTAGGACCACACCGTCCCGCGGCGGCCCAGCGGCACCGACTCGAAGGTCTCGGAGTCGCACCCGGGGTTGCGGCAGAAGCCCGCAGCCGCAGCGGTCGGCGGGAAGTAGGTCGTGGCGCAGCCGGTGCACCGCTCCCCCAGCAGCGTGGGGGCGTCCCCGACGGTGAACCATCCCTCGATGGCCGGTGTGGCAGTCATGCGCCCTCCAGGCGAGAACTAGAACGTGTTCTCACTCTAGCCCTGATCGCCGGACGCGGTGGGAGCGGAGCGAGGCGCGAGACCCTCCCAGCGGTCACGGGGTCTCGTGGCTCGGCGCTGGCGCGCCTCGCACCTCGACCAGCGAGGGGGTTCAGGCGCGGGCGAGGTAGCCCAGCAGGTCCTGCCGGGTCAGGACGCCGACGGGCTTGCCGTCCTCGTGGACCAGCACGGCGTCGGCACCCTCGAGCAGGCGCACGGCCGAGGTCGCCTCCTCGGCCGAGCCGATCGTGGGCAGCGGCGGGGACATGTGGTCCTCGACCTTGTCGGTGAGCGAGGCGTGCCCGGCGTACAGGGCGTCGAGCAGCGCGCGGTCCGAGACCGACCCGGCGACCTCGGCGGCCACGATCGGGGGCTCGGCGCGCACCACGGGCATCTGCGAGACGCCGTACTCCTGCAGGATCGCCACGGCCTCGGCGATGGTCTCGGCGGGGTGGGTGTGCACGAGGTCGGGCAGCCGCCCGGACTTGCCGCGCAGCACCTCCCCTACGGTGGTCTCGGTGGTGGTGCCGGTCGGGAAGCCGTACTGCGCGAGCCAGTCGTCGTTGAAGATCTTGGTGAGGTAGCCCCGACCGGAGTCCGGCAGCAGCACGACGATGACGGCGTCGGTGCGGCCCTCGGCGGCCAGCTCGCGCGCCAGCTGCTTCGCGGCGTACGCCGCCATGCCGGACGACCCGCCGACCAGCAGCGCCTCCTCGCGGGCCAGGCGCCGGGTGAAGGAGAAGGCGTCGGCGTCGGAGACCTCGATGACCCGGTCCGCGACGGTCCGGTCGTAGGTGTCGGGCCAGAAGTCCTCACCCACGCCCTCGACGAGGTAGGGCCGGCCGTCGCCACCGGAGTAGACCGAGCCGGCCGGGTCGGCGCCGACCACCTGGATCTCAGGGTTCTGCTCCTTCAGGTAGCGCCCGACGCCCGAGATGGTGCCGCCGGTGCCCATCCCGGTGACGAAGTGGGTGATCCGCCCCTCCGTCTGCTCCCAGATCTCCGGACCGGTGGTCTCGTAGTGGGAGCGCGGGTTGTGGGGGTTGGAGTACTGGTCGGGCTTCCACGCCCCCGGCTGCGAGGAGAGCCGGTCGGAGACGTTGTAGTAGGAGTCCGGGTGCTCCGGCGGGACCGCCGTGGGGCACACCACGACCTCGGCGCCGTAGGCACGCAGCACGTTGCGCTTGTCCTCGCTGACCTTGTCGGGGCAGACGAAGACGCACTTGTAGCCCTTGGCCTGGGCCACCATCGCCAGCCCGACCCCGGTGTTGCCCGAGGTCGGCTCCACGATCGTGCCGCCGGGCTGCAGCGCGCCGGAGGCCTCGGCGGCCTCGATCATCCGCGTCGCGATCCGGTCCTTCACCGAGCCGCCGGGGTTGAGGTACTCCACCTTCGCGAGCACCAGCGGCCCCTCGCTCAGGCCGTCCAGCGTGCGGCCGAGCCGCAGCAGGGGCGTGTGTCCGATGAGGTCCAGGAGGCTGTCGACGTACTGCACCCGGTCAGGCTAGGCCCACATGCTGGACAGCCGTAAACGTGAGCGGTCCCACCCGGAGGGGGAGGGTCCCCACGGGTGGTCGGCGCCGACAGGACGGTTCCCTAGACTCACCCTGTGGGCAAGGCAGCGGCAGCACGCAAGCTCGCCTCCGCCGCGGCGTACGGCGGCGGCGGTCTCTCCGTGCTCGGTGCCGGCCTCTACGGCGTGCTCGCCACGGAGGCCCGCTGGGCGCGCAAGACCATCGGCCCGATGATCGAGCACCCGCCGCCGGACTCGACCGGGTGGTACGGCCGCGGCCGTCCGGGCCCCGCGCTGCGGATCGCTCTCATCGGCGACTCCAGCGCTGCGGGGTACGGCGTCGAGCGGGTCGAGGACACCCCGGGCGCGATCCTGGGCAGCGCCGTCGCCGAGCACGCCGACCGTCGGGTCTACCTGCGCGACTTCGCCGTGGTCGGGGCCAAGTCCTCCGACCTCGAGGACCAGATCGACCGGGCCCTCCCGATCACCCCCGACGTGGCGGTCATCCTCATCGGCGCCAACGACGTCACGCACCTGCTGACCCCCTCCACCTCCGTGCGGCACCTCGCCGAGGGCGTGCGGCGGCTGCAGGCAGCCGGCGTCGCCGTCGTCGTCGGCACCTGCCCCGACCTGGGCACCATCAAGCCGATCGCGCCGCCGCTGAAGCAGGTCGCGCGCTCCTGGTCGCGCCGGCTCGCCGCCGCGCAGACCATCGCCGTCATCGAGCAGGGCGGCCGCACCGTCTCCCTCGGGTCCATCCTGGGCCCCGAGTTCGCCGCGGCCCCCGCGCTGCTCTTCGGTCCCGACCAGTTCCACCCCTCCGCCGCGGGCTACCGCTCGCTGGCCGGCGTCATGGTCCCCTCGGTGCTGGCCGCCGTCGGGGTCATCGAGCCCGACGAGACCTCCCTGGAGGCCCTGCGAGGCGAGGGCGTGCTGCCGATCAGCGACGCGGCCATCCGCGCCGTCCAGGTGCCCGGCACCGAGCTCGACGGCACCGAGGTCGGTGGCTCGCGCCGCGGCGTGCGCGGGCTGTGGGTCGAGCTGCGGCACCGCCGCCGCCACCCCGACACCGAGGCCGAGACCCCCGACGAGGACGACGCCGACACCTCCTCCGAGGACGACGGCCCGATCGCCGAGGTCGTCGACCTCAAGGTCGCCGACGGCTGAGCAGGGACGCGACGGCGGGTCCGCCCGGCGTCGAGCGTGGGTCGTGGCTGGCGACGCGCGCGTGAGGTTCGGCGGCCCGCCGCTGAACCTGATGGTGCGCCGCTGCAGCTGCGTCGTCGCACCGTGAGGTTCAGCGGGGGCCGCTGGACCTCACCCATGGCGTCCCCTCCCCACCACGCACGAGGGCCCCCGGCTGGTGCCGGGGGCCCTCGTGGTTGACGCGCCGACCTTGCGGGGGGACGCGACGTGCTGTGCGGCTAGCTCACTCCTGGCTGAAGAACGCCATGATGCGCAGGAGGTTGGTGTAGATCCAGACCAGCGAGACGGTCATCGCGAACGCCGCGGTCCAGGACTCGCGCTCCGGGGCGCCGTAGCGGATGCCCTGCTCCACGAAGTCGAAGTCCATGATCAGCATGAACACACCGAGCACCAGGCCGGCCACCGCGGTGACCATGCCGAGGCCGCTGACGCCGAACAGGCCGATGTCTGCGTTGAAGAGGCCCAGCACCAGCTCCATCAGCGAGAGGCCGATCATGCCGAACACGGCCGCGACGACGAACTTGCGGAACTTGTCGCCCACCTGGATGTTGAGGGTCTTGTAGGCGGCCAGCGTGCCCGCGAAGGCCGCGAAGGTGCCGATCACCGCGCCCTGCACGGCGCCGGGGTAGGCGACGTTGAAGAGCATCGAGATCGCACCGAGGGCGATGCCCTCGAGCGCGGCGAAGGCCAGCACCAGCGGCGGGCTGACCACCTTCTTGAACGAGTTGACCAGCGACAGCACGAACGCACCGAGGAAGCCGAACGTGGCCACGGCACCGACGGTGCCGATCGCCGAGCTGGCGGTGTCCTCGGTGATCTCGGGCAGCATCACCCAGGTCGCGAGGGCGGTGATGACGACGACACCGAGGGTGATGCCGGTCTTTTGCACCACCGAGTCGATGGTCATGGGGGCGCTGGGCGCCTGCGGGGCAGGGGCGTACCCCTGCGTGTCACCGGGGGCCCCGACGCCCCACTGCGAGGGGTCAGAACCGTAGCCGGAGTTGCCGTAGGGGTGGTTTCCGTGGGCGCCGCTGCCGCTGAACGCCTCGGACCGGCGGAACACCGGGTTGTTGCTCTGCATGGTCTCTCCTTGGAGGCCGTCGGAGGCCGCCGGGCGGCGGCCCACAGGGGATGTCCCCACCTTAGGGGGTCCTGACCGGTACAACGCTCGCCCGGGCGGGGACGTTCCCGCACAGGCTGAGGATCCGCTGAGAGCCGCGCGCGGCGGCGTACGCCGTCAGCCGGGTCCGCGGGGCGGGCGTGGTGGGCCGGTCGCGGGAGGCGGCGCGCGCGGGCCGAGCGTGCCCCCGGCGGGATTCGAACCCGCACCACAGCGCTTTTAAGGCGCCTTCCTCTGCCGGTTGGGACACGGGGGCGTCGTGTGCGCCCGCAACCTACAGGTAGGTCTGGCGGGCGAAGATGGCGTGCGCGCCGGCGACCCGGTCGACGAAGAGCAGCCCCTGGCAGTGGTCGATCTCGTGCTGCAGGCACCGGGCCTCGAAGGCATTGGCGTGCAGCTCGACCTCCTCCCCGGTGCCGGGCAGCTGGCCGCGCACGACGATCCGCGAGGCGCGCTTCACGTCACCGGTGAGGTCCGGGACGCTCATGCAGCCCTCGCGGGCCTTCTCGTTGCGGCTGCCGGACACGACCTCGGCGTTGCAGAGCACGAAGGTGCCGTGGTGGTCGCGGGTCTTCGGGTGCTCGGAGACGTCGACGCAGAACACCTGCGCCCCCACGCCCACCTGCGGGGCCGCGAGGCCGACGCACCCGGGACTGACGCGCATGGTGGCAACCAGGTCGGCGGCCAGCTGGACGGTCTCGGGGCTGGTCGGGTCGACCGGCTCCCCCACCGTCGACAGCACGGCAGCGGGGGCGCGGACGACCTCCAGCACACGCCCCTCGACCCCGAGGTCGCCCTCGGTCCACGCCAGGACGGCCGGGTGGACGCCTCCGGCGCCCGGCTGCTGCTCGCCCCCCTGGTGGCCGGGGGCGCTCACAGCTCGTCGGCCTCGGCCGGGCGCAGGGTGGCCCCGACGCCCAGGTCGGTGGCGGCCGTCCTGATGGCCGCCCCGACCGCGTCCAGGTCGGCACCGGCCGGCAGGTCGATCTCGGCGACCAGGAGGTAGAGGTCCCCGGCCAGGCGGGTCGTGAGGTCGGTGATGTTGCCCCCGACCTCGGCGACCTGCCCGACGACCGCGGAGACGATGCCCGGGCGGTCGCCGCCGTGCACGGTCAGCACCCACGAGGACCCCGCGGCGCTCGCGCTCGACTCCTGCGGCACCTCGCGGACCGTGACGGTCAGGGTGCCGTCCTCGGTCAGCGGCGCCAGGGCGGCCTCGATGTCGGCGGCCGGGGCGTCGCCCGCGCAGAGCAGCATCATGGCGAAGTGGCCCCGCAGCAGGGTCATGGTGGAGTCCTCGAGGTTCAGCCCGAGACCGGCGAGGCGACCGGTGGTCTCGGCGATGATGCCGGGCCGGTCGTGGCCGAGGACGGTGACGGCGTGCAGGGTGCTGCGGGGACTGTTCACCCGGGCATTCTCGCAAGGACCCGCGCCCGGCCGAGCACCTCGTCCGTCATCGACTCGGTCAGCCGTCCGCGGACGGTGTTGTGCGGGCTGGGGTGGTAGCAGCCGAGCAGGGTGCGGTTCCTCCCGTCGGCGCCGGCCACCGGCACCTCCACCCCGTGCCCGAACCGCGGCACCGGCCGGGGCACCTCGAGCCCGGCCCGCTCCAGCGCCGCGAGGGCCGCGGCCCAGCCGAAGGCACCCAGCGTCACGACCACCTCCACGTGCGGCAGCACCAGCGCCATCTCCCGGTCCAGCCAGGAGGCGCAGGTGTCGCGCTCGACCGGCGTCGGCTTGTTGGCCGGAGGGGCACAGCGCACGGCCGACACCAGCCGCGCCCCGGCGAGCCGCTGGCCGTCGTCGCGGTGGGTGCTGGTGGGGAGGGCGGCCAGCCCCACCCGGTGGAGGCTGGCGAAGAGCCAGTCGCCGGACCGGTCGCCGGTGAAGACCCGGCCGGTGCGGTTCGCCCCGTGCGCCGCGGGCGCCAGGCCCACGACGAGGATGCGCGGCTCGGGGTCGCCGAAGCCGGGGACGGGGCGGCCCCAGTAGTCCTCGTCGGCGTACGCCGCCCGCTTCTCGACCGCGACCTGCTCGCGCCACGCGACCAGCCGGGGGCAGGCGCGGCAGTGCGCCACCTGCTCCCCCAGCCGGTCGAGGGCCTCGGCAGCGAGCTCGCTCAGGGAGTCGCCTGCTGCGTGAAGCCGCCGCTCGGGACAGCGCTCTGCACCTTCTCCTTGGCCGCGTCCATCGCGGCCTCGGCCTGCGTCGTGGCCTGGTCGACGGCCTTGTCCTTGGCCGACTGCACCCGCGGGTCGCGGGCGACCTTCTGCGCCGTGGCCTTGATCTGCTCGTACCGCTCGTGGCCCGCGCGGGCGCCCAGAACGTATCCCACGCCGGCCGCGGCCAGCATCGTCACCTTGCTCATCCGTGCTCCTCCTCCGGTTCGGTTGCCTGCTCACTGTTCCCGGCGCCTCTCTCCGGCACGCCACCCGATGTGGTGGGGCTCTGTCGGTGGGTGGGTGGTTGGTGGGGGCTCCGCCGGTCCGGCACCGACGGTGGTGGGGCCGCACGGGGCCACGGCCGCCCGACGACGCCCTCTTCGTCGGAACCACCCGCCTCCGGGGGCGTCGTCGGTCGGCCATGTCCCCGCGCGCCCTGCGTCGTCCGCGCCGGGCCGGCCCCGCTGTCGCAAGGTCCGGGTCAGGCGCGGAGGGACCAGGCGATGCCGTCGAGGATGTCGGCCTCGCTGACCACCAGCTCGGTGACCCGGGTGCGGGCCAGGACCCGGGAGAGCACGAGCGCCCCGGCGGCGATGACGTCGGCGCGGCCGGGGTGCAGCCACGGGAGGGTCGCGCGCTCGGCGGCGGTGGAGCCGAGGAGG
>FWWL01008892.1_pt1 | contig 12576 bp, 9 predicted proteins | sample 2228331 | NCBI WGS metagenome assembly FWWL01 (sample SAMEA103939775, study PRJEB20133) | metagenome | reverse complement strand
GGATGTGGCAATTTGTAGCTGGCCTCTGACTTCCGCGATCGTTTTCTGTTCGGGAGTGCGAATCTGGACGTCGAGTGGATACGAGCCTTCCTCTCCTATGAAACCGACCAGAAGATAGAAGCGAGGATGGGTGGCGGGGAAAAAAAGCGAGTAGATGGTGTCAAAAATTCCAAATGCCGAAAATTTGCCGTGTTCATTACGGACATCATCGCATTGGATAAAGTATTTCAGTCGCGGCCTCATGTGGCGTTGGCTCCTTCGTTCTCTGGTTTGGGCATACTGGGTTTCGCGCCATTTTTCACGCTGAGCAAGAGTTCCTCGTAGCGACGCGCAACGACGTGGAATGCCCAGGACTCCACATGCTTTTTGGCATTCTCTCCCAATTCGGCACGCCATCTGGGGTTTTCGTAGAGGTCACCAAGATAGCGGAGGAGAACCTGCTTCTCCCTCCGGCCTACCGGCACTTTCAGGCAAACATTGTCCGGGTACTCAGCAAAAGCCGCGTGGGGAGTTATGAGCGTGGGCTTTCCCATAGCCAAGGCTGCCACCAGCGTCGCAGAAGACTCCCCCAGCGTCGGATAGCGCAAGTTCACGACGGCGTCGCAGAGGTCGAGAACTTCATAAAGCTCGTTGAGGGGCCGGTGCCCTAAAAGGCGAACAGCGTGATTGAGGCGATAGGCAGCCGTCAATTGCGTCATTTCTCGCAAAACAAGTCGATCTGCGGGTCCCACAAACACAAGATAACTATTTGGGAAGATCGCATGAAACTCGCGGAAGGCCTCCAGGACGACCGGAATACGCTTCAACCGATTGACCACGCCAACACATGCAATGGCAAACCCATCATCACTGATGTGATACTTGCGCCGCAATTCGGCTCTTGGGGCACGCGGCGCCCGGACCATACCGAGATCAACGCCGAGCGGAACATAGGAAACCGGCGTCGAGTTTCCGACAATGCTAAGAACTTGTTGCAGAAGCCACTGCGAGTGGACGATGACAGCTTGGCTCTGGCCAGCGAGCCAGCGCGTCATTGTGACCTTGTGGGGATCCGTAGCTAAGAGCTGAGAACAAGTGCCGTGGTCTTCAGGAACCTTCATTTCGCGCGCAAACCATCGCTGCGCTTCAGGCCCCCAACCAAAATGCCGCGCGAGATACTGAAACATCCCCGTCAAGCTATAGTCGTGGAGATCGATAACCCCAGTGTGGCATTCCAGATAAGGAAGCATGTAGGCATGGAGGTCGTTATTGCCAACCTCGTAAAGAATCACGTCAAAGGGTCGACGACTATGCCGTGATGGGAACGTCCAGTGAGGAAAAATCGGAATACGCTCGCGCACAATCGGATGCGCCAGCTCGTAATCCTCAGTAAAACATTCAACCTCTGTGTCGGCCGAAAGATTGAGCAAGAGCTGCTCAGCAAAATCGGCAATCCCCGACATCTTGGGCGAGAGAGGCGTGAAAACAGCAACGCGCAAGCACGGTGACAGCGCGGCAGCGGATACGACAAAGGGTTGCCCCCTCCCACGACGCTTCATGGCATTTTGATAGCAACCCAGCAAACGCTCGACATAATTTTCGGGCGAAAACTGCGTCACCTGAGCAAACCCTTTGGCACGCAGTTCGGCCGCGTAGTCGGGCGACTCAAGAATGCGCATCAATGCCTTCGCAAAGCCGGCATGATCATCGGGATCGCATGTTTCAGCAGCCTCACCAGCCACTTCGGGAAGACTTGAACAATTCGATGTGACCACTGGGACACCTGCCGCCATCGCTTCAGCCACAGGCAAGCCAAACCCCTCATATCGGGAAGGGAAAAACATGACGCCAGCGTTGGCCAAAACTGCAGAAAACTCTTCGTCGCCAATGTAACCGAGAAATTTCACTCTTGGGAGGCATCCTGCACGTTCCGCCATCTTCTCGAGCTCCAGCCTTTCTTCAGGACGGAGCTGACAGACGATGACGAGGGAAGCTCTCTCCTGCAGGCGACGCGGAAGACGACCGTACGCACCGAAAAGGGCTTCGAAATTCTTACGCCGGTGGAAGCCGGTCACACTGAGCACATAGCCCGGTTCGAGCTCCAGGCGCATGCAAACGTCTTGGAGCTTTTGCGGGTCCCACCTCGCCAAGGGGCGCTGTTCTATTGGCACATAGGTGACGACAACCCTCTCCTCTTTGAGAGAGAAATGACGGAGGCAGTCGTCGGCTGTGGCACCGGAGATTGCCGCATACCCCTGCCACAAGCGTAGAGTGGCAACACGCTGTTGATAGCGCTCCCACTCCTCACTGCTAAGGAGTGGTTGCCGCTTTTCATGCATGACCGCGGGAATAGCATCGAGAAGTGTAGCGACAACAGGGCACGGGGCTACCGCAGGAATGAGAATATCAGCCATCAAAGGGCTCGTCACATGGTAGAGATCCAGCTCATCAGCTCTGCTCGTCCGCCAGAGAAAATTCGAGGCACAGCCTGCTCGCAGTGCTTCCTCCGTCACAACATCCCCAAGCTGGACGTAGGAGACTCGGTCGCTCCCAGCCTGACATTCTTTGGGGAGAGAAGGACTTCGCCCAAAAAGCACGAGCTCGACGTCACGCGCATATTCCAGTAACGCATTGATCGTCTGACGGCAAAGACGGCCAATTCCCCTCTGGCTCTCAAAGGTTTCAAGCGTTTGAATGTCGATGCCAATCCGCATGGTTGGAGTTCAGAATGCAGCCATATGAGATTGCCGAGCAATCGTAATCAAGCGCCGGATTGCTTGCTCACATCATCAGGAAGGCACTGGCTCCTTCTTGCCCCAAAGCGGCTGGCATAAGCCTGCACAATGATATCGACCGTTTTGCTGGCCGCTCCGTGCTGGGACATGGCGGCCCTGCGCGCCAGCTCTCCATGATGGCGGCATCGCTCAGGGCTAGCCAAAAAGTCGCTCAAAACAGCGTGAAGCGACTGTGGAGGGGCGATAACACCTCCATTTTCCGGCGACAAGATGCGCGTCAGTTCGGGTTGTTTCTCCATGTAGGGGCCATAGACGACCGGCACTCCGTGGATGGCGGCTTCCAGGAGATTGTGCCCTCCAATGCCCGGCACGAAGCTTCCAGCAACGAGAGCAACCGTGGCCAGAGCATAAAGATCCACGAGCAGCCCCATCCTGTCGACGAGAACAACGTCGGGTGACCCTTCAGAACTTTCGTCAGTGCGCGCACCGTCGCTGACGCGGAGGCATCGGAATTCTGTGCGGCGCAGCATTTGCCAAACGGCTTCAAAGCGTTCCGGATGGCGAGGAACCAGCACCAATCGCACAGAAGGATCGCTCGCCCGGACCTGGCGGAAGGCAGCTAAAACGATCTCTTCTTCACCCGAGTGAGTGCTCCCGACAACAATCAAAGGATGCTCTGCCGAGAGGTGCATCATGCTGCGCAGCTCTTCGAGCCGCTCCTGCGAGGGAGGGCGATAGGGAATATCAAATTTACAGTTGCCGGTCACATGAACCCGCTCGGGAGGAGCACCAAGAGCTATGATGCGTTGGGCATCATCGTTTGTTTGCATGCAGAAGGCGTCGATCCGTGCCAAAGGTTCTCGCAAAAACCGCCGCACCCTTAGGTAGGACCTAAAGGACTTCTCAGTGATGCGTCCATTTGCAAGCGCAATGACCGTCCCCGACTTTGCAGCGAGTTGAAGCGCATTCGGCCAGAGTTCCGTTTCCATGATGACCATGAGGCGGGGCTGGTAGGTAGCAAGGAAACGTTTCACAACCCAGGACAAGTCGGCCGGGTAGAAGGTCACCTCGTCCACCTGTGCGGGGACAAGCTTTCGCGCTTCTGCTTGTCCTGTTTCGGTCACGGTGGTCAGTAGACACGGAAGTTCAGGAAATGCCTTGCGCAACAAAGGAATGAGAGCTTTAGCCGCCATGCATTCCCCCACGCTCACAGCATGGACCCAGAGCGACCCTGCCGCCCACTGGTCGGACCTCCGCCACTGACGCCCAAACATGCCTGGCAGACTCTCGCGATACTTGCCGTAAAACACCCGGCGGTACACGATACCGGGCAAAGCAACAGGAGCTAGTGTTAGGTAAGCGAGATCGAATAACGTCATGGTGCCTAGCCTTCTTCCTCGAGCTCTTCTTCTTCGCCGAAAACGTGGCGATAAACATTCACGAGTTCACGGGCCGCTCGCTTCCAGGAGAAGCGCTCTAAATTCTGTCGACCGTTTTCAATGAGTACATCTCGGAGGCTGGGCTCTGAAAAGAAACGTCGCAGTCCCTCTACGATACACTCGTCATCGTCAGGATCGACTAGTATGGCACCATGGCCTGCAACCTCAGGAAGAGCTCCGTGAGTGGAGGCCAGGACCGGGAGGTCACTGGCCTGCGCTTCCAGAACAGGCAGGCCGAAACCTTCAAACTTCGTAACAAAATAGAGCAGTGTGGCGAGGCGATAAAAGACCCTCCGCTCAACCTCACTGACCTGATTGTAAATGCGCACATGGGAAAGCAGACCGTGCTCACGCACACGTGCAAAAAAGTTATCGAAAAAGCGATCCGGCTTGACGACCAGCACCCACTGAACGTCGTCGTATTCGGGATAGCGCTGCAAGAACTTCTCATAGGCATTGAGCATGGTGAGGAGATTCTTGTTGGGACGCGTGGAGCCAATGTAGAAAAGGAAACGATCAGGAATGTCGAACTTGCTGCGAACGTGTTCGATTTCGTCCTCGGTTGGCTCTTTAAAGCTTTCCAGGTCAATCCCACCGTAGATAACGATCGCTTTCCCTGCTACATCTGGATAGAGCTCACGAATCCAGCGCAATGTGGCGTAGGAATCACAAATGAGGCAGTCAGCCTTGCGCATCACCGCAGGATAAGACAGCGCATAGAAGAGATCGTACATTTTGCGCATAACAAGGGGCCGCTTTCCCGTAAACATGGGGTCGAGCAACGGCTGGAGGTCGTGAACCGTTACAACCAAATCGCCCTTCCACAAAATTGGACTCAGGGGGAACAAGGAGTGAAGGACATCGGGTTCGAACCTTTGGACCAAAGTATGGAGAGTCGTAAGCGTGCGCAGCGAAACTGGATTCGCCGGATCATCGACTAGATGGAAGTTGTGGCCCAGTCTGAGGCTCCGACGGAAACTTGAGTGCGTTATGACGATGTACTCATTTTGGCGATCGACGCTCGCAAGGGCTTCGAGGAGATTCTCTGTGTACACCCCAATGCCAGAGTAGTCATCTCTCAGATATCGGGCATCGATTGCGATTCTCATGGAAGTGATCGCTCCTCAGGGCAAGTAGCGCTTCCCTGGCATCGGGTGGGGGGAGAGAGAAGCCTGGAAAGAAATCGCTGCGCCGTATGATCCCAGGACGAGGTGCCCGCTAGGTCGACACCGTTACGGATCCGCTCAATATCCCCACTATCGATGGCCTCTTTTACGTGCCGAATGAACTCGCTCTTATCCTTGGCCACATACACCGCATGGGAGAAGAAGCGCATGACATCCGGGAGAGCCGTCGAGACCACGGGAATTCCTGCAGCCAAGTATTCTAGCGTCTTGACGGGATTAAGTTTGACAGTGGCATCGTTAATAAGAAAAGGAATTAGCCCAACAGAGAAATGCTGCACATAGCGCGGTAATTCATCATGGGGCTTGAGCCCAAGGTAATAAATATTAGGGCGCCGCGGCAACAAAGCTTCGCTCATTCTAATGGGGCCCACCAATACGACAGAACCGTGAGAGAAATCGCTGGCTAGTTGGTCGATCAAGGCAAAATCGAGCCGGTCGCTTACTGACCCAATGTACCCTAATCGAGGTTCGGGACAAGCAGCGAGATCGCCAGGAATAGGCCCTGCAGGTCTATTGAAAGCTGCAAAATCGACGCCGCAGGGGATGAACTCAACGTCCGGCCGCTCGCGCCGATGCTGATCCCAAAGCTCGTAGGTTCCCGTCGTGACAATGTCGGCATGGCGCAGGAGTTCACTCTCGCACGCACGTGCCCACGGAGGGGCCCATGCAAAAGAGGGAAAATCGTCAATCACATCGAAATGCAATCGCTCCAGCGTTGGTCCGCTTCTCTTTTGGCGCCAAAAGAGATTCTCCAGTACCGGCCACGCAAAAGGGCTGTCCGTGATGCAGTACACCCGCTCTACATGCGCCAGCCATTGCCTCAAAAGACGCGTGAGGAGATGGCAATTAAACCGGAATATTGGGGCAAGGCGATAGTGGCCGGGAACCGTGAGTGGGGAAAGCACGGTGAGGTTGGCGCCGTCCTCGGAAATGGTGCGCCAGGGTTGCCAGCGCTTGCCTAGCGAATCAAGCCAGCGGTGCAATTGAACCGGCGAGATGTAGACAGTCGGATGACTGCGGCTGAGACGTCGCGCGAATTCTTGCGGGCGCTGCCAAACTTCGTCCCACATGACCTCCGAAAAGTACAAGAGCACCTCTCGGTGGCGAGGCGCATGACCTACCGCGGCTCGCTTCAGCTCGGCGGCGCAGCTCGCGACTCGTGGCAGACGCGCCACGAGGCGCAACGATTTCTCCCAGGGCGCTTTCGAGGTCATTCGTTTCTCTCTCACCACTCTCATCTTGGTGGTTGCATGAATGATCCTGGTTATCGGTAAAAAATAACAACAACGGAAAAAATCGCGGAAATGGCAACGATGACGAACGCAACCATCAACGCAGAGAGCCAGCTGGCAACAACAAGCCCACGTACCCACATCACACTCAAAGTGAAGCGGCAACTGAGTCCCACGGATGAGCCACATTGGGAAACGTTTCAAGTTCCCTACCGCCCACGCATGAACGTCATCTCCGTGCTGCAGGAGATTCAGCTGCGTCCTGTGACCGTCGAGGGTCAGAAGGTAACGCCGGTCTCGTGGGACTGCAACTGCCTTGAAGAAGTTTGTGGGGCCTGCTCGATGGTCATCAACGGAGTGCCGCGCCAGGCTTGCTCCGCACTCGTGGATCAGCTGGATGATCCAATTGTCCTCGAACCGTTCTCCAAGTTTCCTGTGATCCGGGATCTGGTGGTGGATCGCTCGTCAATGTTCGACAACCTCAAGCGCGTCAAAGCTTGGATTCCCATCGATGGAACCTATGACCTGGGGCCTGGGCCGCGCATGCCGGAAGAACTGCGCGAGAAAATGTATGCACTCGCCAAATGCATGACATGCGGCTGCTGCCTTGAAGCATGCCCACAGGTCAATGATCACAGCGATTTCATTGGTCCAGCCGCGATCAGTCAGGTGCGTTTGTTCAACGCACATCCGACGGGCTCCATGCATGCATCGAAGAGGTTAGAAGCGCTCATGGGTAAGGGCGGACTTCACGATTGCGGTAATGCCCAGAATTGTGTGCGCGTGTGCCCCAAGGAAATCCCGCTCACGGACTCGATCGCAGAGATGGGGCGACAGGTGACAATTTACGCAGTGAAGAAAGCGCTGACGCTCTAGGCTGGCGGCGAATTTCTCGAACGCTTCGCTCGTTCGGCAAGATAGGCCGAGGCGAGCACCAGGGTTGGAATGAAACATACGAAGCGCCGAGAAAAGGTCGTGTTGCGCGCCGGACCGAGCTGCTCTTGCCGAATCACGTAGATCGCAAAAATCCCAGCCATGCACAAGACAATGGGTAGAAGCACGATCATGGCCTCGCGTACCGTTCGGCGACGCAGTCCACAAGCCAGCCAAATCGTGGCGGCAAGGGGCGAGAGCGCGTAAAGCTCAGGACGCAGAAACGTCTCACTAACGAACATCCACATAACTGGGGGCACCCAGCGCAAACGCTCAGCCCATCCCCACGTGAAGCCGTGGGTAAAATCGTAATCTTGCTGGCTGGGCGGAATTGTCGCTTTAGCAATGACCCAAGGTAGGCTCAGAAATGCCACGCCGACTGCAACAGCCAAAGCTTGCCTTATGCGGTGAGCGCGATGAGTAGGAGCGGTGAGACCAGCGATAAAGACGGCAAGGAGAAATCCCGCAGCGAGAACCGCGCCTTCAATTTTAACATGATAATTCGTAAGCGCGCCTAACCCCATGAAAAGGAGCGCGACAAATGCCCTGCTCCGGAGCCAGACTATGAGCCAATAAAGACTCCACACGCTGGCAACGCCAATCACAGGCTCGCGGGCTCCCTCCAACCACCATTGAACTGCAGGCGCGGGCATCGCCACGAGCGCGGCCAGCCCGGCGTCGCGCAGTCTCCCCGACAGACTTTCTTTCACAAAAGCGACAGATAGCAAAAGATAGACGGCGTAGAGCACGAGATGCGGCACGTGCGTCGCTACGTGGGAGAAGCCTTGCGAGCCACAATAAATGGCTTCCATGACCGGGACAAAATAGGGATGCTTCGGCATCGGCGCTATGCGGAGCGGATCTCGAAGGCTGCGGGAATAGAGCGTGCCCTCGGTAAGAAGCACTCGAACTCGATAGCTCCATATGGCAATGCTGTCGTAATCCACAGAGGGGAGACACGCTGCCGCAACGACAACCCAAAGTCCAAGGGCTGCGAGGCTCATAATTATGGGGATGAGAGGGGCTGACACTCGTGTTGGGGCTTCGTTAGCGCAAAATTTCCAATGAGATAAAAAGTTACGCATTCGCAGGACGACAACAACGCTGCCAGTCGCGCCCCAGGCATAGACCCACCGGATATCCCAATGTCCCCCTAAACAAAGGAGCATCATCATGAACAGAGTCGTCAGCGCAAGTCCACTCAGGAGAACAACCGCAAGCTTCGCACACCGCGAATGCTCACGAAGAGCTGTGCTTGGCACCAAAGCCATCACAGCGCATCCTACGCAGAGTTGGGAAAGCGCCGCCAGCACACTCCCCACGATCATGGAGCCTCCAGGCGATAGAGTGTGAGCGGCTGAGTCGTGCTGTAGGGATCATAGTAGAGAAACATGTCCACCGTTCGCTTGGCCCGCAACTCGTTGAGCGCTGGGTCCGACGGAAGGTGCTTTCGCTCCACGTGGTCGGCAGCGTAGACGCGATGGGGATAAATCAGCGCCGAAAAGAGATAGCGATTGAAGGTCCCACCCTCGGCTCGCAGAGCAATTCCTTTTGGCTCGTCCCCTATCTCCTTCATAAGGGCCAACGAATGTGGGTAGGCCTGTGGGACCCAGTAACGAAAGAGAGAGTCGGCATCGAGGGCGCAAGGTGGCGTCCCAAAAGTCCGCAAGAAGAAAGCGAAGAGGTTGATGACAACCGCAACAGCGACAAGGCCTTGCATGGAGATGAAAAGCTGGGTGAAGCGGGCAACCCAATTGGTTTCTCCAGACTCTTCGGAAGAGCGCTTGGAGAGAATCAACCCACAACCTACCATGATAAACAACGCTCCAGCGAGAGCAACCGAGCGTGGGGCAAGAATCTGCCGTTGAGCCGCAAAAGCTGTAGGGGTGCGATGCGTTACCATTCCCACTAATGCAGCGCGCCACTCCGGTTGGCGCAAAATTAGCCAGGCAGCAATTGCAAGTAGGCCAACAATGAGCAGCGATAGGCCCACGCAGCCCCGACAGATGGGGCCGTCGCGTTGACCAGAGGTCTGAATTTCTCCTGTTCCTGTGTACATGTGAGGACAATGGACTGCGACAAGATGAAAAGATCAAGTGCTGCGGCGGGCGAACCCGACCGGTTTACCGATCCCAAAGAAGCGTTGGCTATTGTCAATGAGAATGATCAAGAATGTGGCTTCGCCCCCCGCGCTCTTGTGCACAGGCTCCGCCTGTTGCATCGCGCTGTGCACGTAGTTGTGTCGCTTCCAGACGGCCAATTTGTTATTCAGAAGCGCAGCGAGAAAAAGGACTCCTATCCGCTTCACTGGGAATGCGTGGGAGGCCATCTGGGCCCAGGAGAACGCTACGATGAGGCCGCTTGCCGCGAAGTTGAGGAGGAGCTGGGCGTGACACCACAGAAGCTGACATATGTCGCAAAACTTCCGCCAAGCGCCGAGACGGGCTGGGAGTTCATTGAAATTTATCGAGCCGAGGTCGACTTCCCGCTTCACCCAAACGAACACGAGATTGCGCAACTGCGTTTTCTCACGCTGCCACAGCTCCAGGAGATGCTTGCTCGGCGCGACGAACCCATTTCGCCTGTTTTCGAGTGTACACTTCGGGCCATCGGCAAACACATCCACCGTATCCCCAGCTGACAGCTAGCTACCGTTATTGGGGTGGCTGCGTCGTCGTGGTCTGAGCATCATCAGGCCAGCCAACGGTGCCGATGCTGCGCGGGAAAGGCGGAAGCTTTTCGACGAATCGCGGCTTGAATCCTTTCGGAGGACAGATCACCATTCCCACCCCACCTTTGTTGCGCATCCAGATCTTTTCGAAATCTGGCATGAGCCATTGCACGAGGTAGCCGCGGCTCTTCTCGTCGAGCGCGGAATCGGTGACGATGACGCGGTTGTCGTCCGTCACGCCGCACAAGGCAACGATATGGCCACCCATGCGCCGATAAGGTGGGGCCAGGTATTCATCTTTTTCCGGCATCGTGATTGAGCACAGAATGATTTTGTTTTGGGCCACTGTCTCCCGAACCTTGTCCCAATCGCGAAAACGATCAATGTAAGCATTGAAGCCATATTCCACCGCTGCATTGATTGTGCGCGGCCAAATGCCAAAGGAAACGTACTCGGGATCGGTCGTCCAATAGATGATTTGCTCGAGCGGCAGTGTCGTGCCAAAATACTGCAGCGCTGACGCGAGCGCTGCGGACTGGCATCGATCCGTCAGCTTGTTGCCTGCTACATCACGTTGTAGCCGAAGCGGGACGTCGTGAATCATTTCAGGGACTGTTGAGCGGACAGGCGGTTTTGCAAACTGGGTGAATAAGGCGTCCGGCGGATTATTGGCTGTCACAATGACGCGCAGACTCGGACGCACGGATAGCGGGCGCTTCCCCTCGTCGACAAGCTTGTACTGGAAGGTCAGGGCCGTTGTCGTCAGAAGAAGTTGATCGTAATCGAGCTTGCCGCGATCGAACTTCGGAATCTCTCGCTGTTCACAATAAGCAACTGTTCCCCAGTAGCCCGCATAGAGCCACGGCGAGTGGGTCTTGTCCGCGAATCCTACGCGGAGGTAGAGACGAAAGCCTTCGTCTCGTGGAATACGGACATTCCAATCGTAGATGAGCTCGTCGAAAGGAAAAGCTGCTTTGATTTGCGGCGACAACCATTCGTGGGCACTGGACTTTTTCCACTGGACCGAACCGATGCGATAAGACTGATCTAATGTGCGAGTGGTCGCGACCGTATTACGGAGGCGGGGTTTCATGAGCTCTGTGGGTGTTGTCACTCTGTCAGCCCACAGCTGCGCCGCTGCGCACATGATCACACCGAGAAGGACAATGTGCTTTCTCATGAATCAACGCTCCACGATCATTGAAAAATAGGCTATGCCTTAGGAGCGGTTTTTTCAGAAATTCAGAAGACTCTGTCACGCGCGAAATTGCGTATTGTCACCGTTTGTTGTGAGCCTCGTCCGCCCTGCCACTCCCACCTTGATAGAGGAAAGAGGGAAGAATTCAACCCGATGTGCGCCTGACTTTCTCAGTTGACACCCGTCGGCAGTGTATCATGCTCCCACCGGATTAGAGATTGTAAGAAGCTTTCATGACAAACTTACCGCTGTACAATCCGGGGATTGAAGAGAGAAATCGCGCCGTCATCCGCGTGAATCTTGTCGTATTGTTGCTGAACCTCTTCATTGCCGCGGTCAAAATCAGTGTGGGGCTCTTGTCGCAAAGCATGACCATCCTCGCCGATGGGTTTCATGCCGTCATTGATGCGACCAACAATATCCTCGGTGTGATCGCGCTGAAGATTGCTGCTAAGCCGGCCGATGAAAACCACCCTTACGGACATCACAAGTTTGAGAACGTCACGGCGATGGTGATTGGGGGCATGATTTTCCTTATCGGGTGGGAATTTGCTCAAGAAGTTGGCTCACGGGTCCTTGCTCAATGGCGTTCCGGCTCTCAAGAACTCACTCCGGCTGGGCCGAGATTTGAATGGACGTATCTTGGTTTGCTGCTGGCCACATTGGGAGCCAACATCACAATTTCGACTTACGAGTGGATTATGGGCAAGAAGCTACAGAGTAGCTTCTTGATTGCGGACTCCATGCATACCCGCTCGGATATTCTCGTGACTTCCCTAGGCATCCTTTCCATGAGCCTGGGGAGCCATTACTGGTGGCTTGACCTTGTTCTCTCGCTCGTGGTGGTCGGCTTCATTTTCTATGCTGGATGGTGTGTGCTGCGGGAGAACTTTGACGTCTTCACGGATCGTGCCAGGCTCGATCCTGTAGAAGTGCAAGCTATCGTGGACAAGGTTCCCGGCGTCCTCAATACTCATGCCATCCGGAGCCACGGCACGGCGACATCCATTCATCTCGATCTTCATATTGTTATTCCAGAAGCCTCCACTGCCAAAGACGCGGAAGAGATCGAGGCAGCGGTACGTGACGCCCTGATTAACCATTTCCCACAAATCAGCTTTATCAGCATCCACCATCAAACATCTCCTCACGAGGAGAGCGTGCCGTTGTGGGCGGATCATCCTCCGAACAATTCTTGTAGA
>FWWL01008891.1_pt1 | contig 12580 bp, 13 predicted proteins | sample 2228331 | NCBI WGS metagenome assembly FWWL01 (sample SAMEA103939775, study PRJEB20133) | metagenome | reverse complement strand
GGCGTTAAGCTACCGAAGCACGGAGGCAAGGTCACCGCCGCAAGCGACGAAAAGCCATCAGCCGCAGGTTTCTCACCAGTTGCTTCCTTAATCTACCTTCAGCTCCCTGCACACCTGCCCGGTGCCTCCGGCACTCGGAGCGTCGTGCAAGCGATGCTCCGAGGCCACCCACCTGAAAATTGATTTTTCCCCCTTTTTCTCTTATACTATATCCACTATTACTAAAGAAGGATATCATATGGACAAGTATGTCATACACGGCCAGAATCAACTTCGAGGAACAGTTTCTATCAGTGGGGCTAAAAACTCATCCCTCCCCCTTATGGCAGCATCCCTTCTCACAGCAGAGCCTGTTATTCTCCACAATGTACCCGACCTCATGGACATCCGGACAATGGTTTCACTTCTCACCCAGTTAGGCAAAACGATAACCTATCTTGATCCACACACCATCAAGATCGAAGAAACATCTGCAGACCCGTACGAAGCCCCCTATGATATCGTTCGCAAGATGCGTGCCTCCATCGCCGTCCTCGGTCCACTGCTCGGTCGCCGTGGCAAAGCAAGAGTCTCCTTCCCCGGGGGGTGTACCATTGGTCCTCGCCCCGTTGACCTTCACATCAAGGGAATGAAAGCCCTCGGGGCAGAAATCACCATCGAAGAAGGATACATCAACGCCGTTTGTCCCAGGCTCAAGGGATCTCATATGAACCTGCTCGGGAGTTTTGGTCCCAGTGTGCTCGGAACCGAAAACGTCATGATGGCCGCCGTCCTGGCAGAAGGCACCACCATTATTGAGGGAGCAGCAGCAGAGCCAGAGGTTGCCGATCTCGCCAACTGTCTCAACCAGATGGGAGCAAAAATCACAGGAGCAGGCACAAGCCTCATCACTATCGAAGGTGTTGAATCCCTCCACGGGGTCGAATACACCACCATCCCGGACAGAATCGAAGCTGGTACCTTTATCGCTGCAGCAGGCATCACCGGCGGCGAAATCAGGATAGAAAACGCCTGTGTTCATCACCTCGCTGATCCCATCGAGATTTTCTCCCAGGCTGGTGTGGAAATAGAGATTCTCTCAGAAACCACCCTCATCGCTCGAGGGAGGGATATCCGGCCCATTGAGGTAGAGACCAAACCCTACCCTTTCTTCCCGACGGATCTCCAGGCACAGTTGATGGCACTGGTAACCCTCTCAAATGGCATCAGCATCATATCCGAAAAGATCTTTCCCGACCGTTTTCTCCATGCCGCAGAACTCTGCCGTATGGGGGCTGACATCCATGTCGATGGTGCTGTCGCCGTCGTAAAAGGTGTGCCATCCCTCTCGGGGGCTTCTATCATGGCATCCGATCTCCGGGCAGGAGCTGGCCTGGTCCTCGCTGGTCTGGCAGCTCGAGGCAAAACCGAGGTTCTCCGTATCTACCACATCGATCGTGGCTACGAACACTTTGAACAAAAACTTCGCGCTCTCGGGGCTGATATCGAGAGACGCCCCCAGGAGGAATAAATGCCCAAAGAACAGCTTGCACCCAACATAATCAAACTCTCCCTTGGTGAACGAGAGATCATTCTCCTGGGAACTGCCCACATCCTTGAGGAGAGCGTCAACCAGGTCAGAGAGTGGATAGAAACCTACCAACCAGACAGCGTCTATGTAGAACTCTGCGAAGCCCGCTATAACGCACTTTCCTCGAGTGATCGCTGGAAAAACCTCGACATCGTCCAGGTGATCAAGTCCGGACAGGGCTTTCTCCTCCTGGCATCCCTTCTTCTCAGTGGGTTACAAAAAAAGATGGGTATCCAGCTTGACGAAGAGGTGGGAGAGGATATGCTCTCTGCTATCCGCCTCGCTCAGGAAAAGAACATCCCCTTCATCCTGGCTGATAGGGATCTCAACACAACCCTTCGACGAACCTGGCAACTCGCCTCCCTCAAAGACAAAATGCGGATACTCGAGGTCCTCCTCGAGAGCCTCTTTGAGACCGAAGAGGTTTCCGAAGAAGACATCAAAAACATGCTCGGTGAGGGCAATCTCTACACCACCATGATGAACGAGCTTGGACGAGCTCTTCCCGCCGTCAAGCGTGTCCTCATCGACGAGCGCAACCACTACATAGCCCAAAAGATCCTCTCCGGACCGGGCAAACGCTGTCTCGTCGTTATCGGGAGAGGACATCTCGAGGGGATAACTGAAGCACTCGAGAATACTTCGACACTCCCCTCTCTTGAGTCTCTGAACAACCTACCCAAGCCGTCATTCCGTGGCCACTGGATTGGGTGGGGTGTTGTTGCTCTTTTTGCAGGACTGGTCATCGCCGGTTTTCTCAAAGGCGGTTCCACTGTCGCTCTCTCCATGCTCAAGGAATGGGCTCTCATCAACGGCACAGGCGCAGCACTTGGATGTCTCATTGCTCTGGCTCACCCTGTCACCATCCTGAGTAGCTGGATTATTGCCCCTCTCACAAGCCTCAACCCATTTATTGGTGCCGGCATGTTTCTCGCTCTGATAGAAGCCTTTTTCCACAAACCAACCGTTCAAGATTTTGAAAAACTTCCCTATGATATCACGAGTTTTCGCGGCTTCTGGAACAACCGGGTTACCAAAATTCTCCTTGTTTTCGTTACAGGATCATTTGGTGCAACCATCGGAAACTTTATCAGTATCCCCTGGATCTCAAGACTCCTGAAGTAAATTGGAAAATTTTTTCTTTCTGTCATATACTATTAGGCAAGAGGAAGGAGCTACAATGACCGAAATAAGAGTGGGTATTCTCGGAGGTGGACAACTCGCAAAGATGATAGCTCAGGAAGCCCAAAGAATGGGAATAGGAATTTGGGTACTCGACCCCCATCCTGCCTGTCCTGCCAGTTTTGTAGCCGATCATACCATTGTTGGGTCATTAGAAGATGAATCCGGCATTCGAGAACTTGCAAGACACTGTAGTATTGTAACATACGATATCGAACATGTCAATACCACAGCCATCCAGAAACTCGAAGGAGAAGGCTACCAATTTGCTCCCTCTGGTTCATTGCTTGCCCTTATTCAGGACAAAGGAACACAAAAAAATTTCTTCGCCTCTCACGGTATTCCTATGCCTCGTTTCAAACTCTGTGATAGCTATAATGATAATGAATTGAAAGAATTTGGTTTCCCCCTTGTACAAAAAGCCCGAAAAGGGGGATATGATGGAAAAGGCGTTCAGATCCTCCGAGGACCAGAAGACAAACACCTTGCCTTTCAACATAATTTTCTCATTGAAGAACTTGTTTCTATTGAAAAAGAGCTTGGTATTATGGTGGCCAGAAATTCCAGCGGTGAGATACAAACCTATCCTCTTACTGAGATGGTTTTTGATCCACAGGCAAATATATGCGACATGGTGATGGCACCGGCACAGGTATCACCAGACATCGAAAATCAGGCCAAAGAGATAGCTATTCACTGTGTTGAGAGTCTCAACGGCGTAGGTGTTTTTGGTATAGAACTGTTTCTTACCAGCGATGGAAAAATTTTCTATAACGAGATAGCCCCTCGTCCCCATAATTCAGGACATTACACCATTGAGGCCTGTGAAACCAGTCAATTCGAACAACATATACGCGGAATACTGAATCTCCCACTTGGCTCCTCTCGTCTGCTGAGTTCTGCCGTCATGTTCAACCTTCTCGGACAACCGGGATACAGCGGAAAACCCGTCATTCAAGGCTGGGAAGAAGCCTTCAAAATTCCAGGACTAGCCATCCATATCTACCGAAAATCCATCACCAAACCTTATCGAAAAATGGGACATATAACCATTACAGCCCCTACTCTCGAAGAAGCTCTCAATCTGGCACAAAAAATCAAACCAAAAATACGCGTTATCTCGGAGGAAATATGAAAAACCCTCTTGTAAGTATTATTATGGGAAGCGATTCTGACCTGGATGTGATGAAAGATGCTGCTCTCATTCTTGAAGAAATGAACATTCCCTACGAGATTCATATTGTCTCAGCTCACCGAACCCCTCAATGGATGTTTCAGTTTGCCTCTGAAGCCTCCTCCCGAGGCATAGAAATCATCATCGCCGGTGCGGGTGGAGCAGCTCATCTCCCGGGAATGGTGGCATCAATTTTAGAACTTCCTGTTATTGGTGTCCCAATCAAAAGCTCCAACCTTCAAGGATTTGATTCTCTCCTTTCCATTGTCCAGATGCCTGGAGGTATCCCGGTAGCCACCGTGGCCATCAACCAGGCCAAAAACGCAGGACTTCTCGCCGTAAGTATGCTCGGCATAAAATACCCCGAATACCGCCAGGCCTACAAAGCCTACAAGAAAAAACTCGAAGAAGAAGTTCTCATCAAAGACCAGAAACTCACTGAAAAAGGCTGGCAAACCTACCTCGAGGAGAAAAAGAAATGAAACTCTTTTGGTGCGACAGAGCCCGATCAAACTTTCTCCATGCATCTGATGGACTCGGAAAAATCCTTGAGCTCTTTCTGAGAGAGAAACGTTTCTTTTTGATCCCTGAGGTTCTTCTCCAGTGGATCGAGGATCTCACCCTTGCCACCACAAGTGAAACCCCTCACCACGGTGTTGTGGAGATGTGCCGCAACCTCAGTATTCCCCTCACCCCTGAAGAAGAACATTTCCTCCGCCTCATGGAAAAATCGAGTCGCAAAGAAGAAGCCTATCGAGAGTTTGTCGAAACACTTGAGACAAACTCTCTTTTCCCCGCTCTCATCACCAAAGTACAAGAAGCTCATCATCGCATCTCATCCTCTCTTTTGACACAAAAAAAGGCGTATCCATAACGGACACGCCCCAGGAATATGGGAAGGTAGTTATAGTCACGACGCCAGATGAACCGCTGTGGGTTCAATGTTGAGGAGACTGGATACCTGATACGAGTACCCCTCGCTAAACACAGGCTGAAGTTCTGTCGTTCTGGCTGCATACTCCGAGAGAACCCTGACAAAATCCACATCCAGTGCATGTCCACCTTTATAAGACACCAAAAACCCATTAACATCATACGGTAAAAGCGCCAGAGCTCCGAGCAGATCGAGAATCTTGTGTCTCACCGGTTCATCATCATACCGAGCACCATTCACCGAACGGTTTTCTTTGCGGCTATACACATGAACATTCTCAAACCCTCCGCCAAGCACCAGCCCATTCTTCTGATAATAATCAAGATCCTCCACAAAACCAAACGTCCTCGCCTGAGCAATCGATGCAAAAGCATCTTCTTCCAGCATGTTGAGCTGGAACGTCTGCGTTCCGATAGGAGAGTTAGGAAACGATATCGTGTAGTTAATCTTCAATCCATAAAAGGGAAGCCCGACCAGAAACTTATCGTCTTTCGTCACCCAGAGAGACTCCATGAGACGAACACTGGAACGATAAGCATCCTGCTCCACCACACCCACCTTCAAAAAAGCCTCAACAAAAGGTAGAGCACTCCCATCCATGATAGGCATCTCAGGCCCGGTAAACTCAAGCACAGCATTGCAAATCCCGAGTCCATAGAGGGCTGCCATCATATGTTCGACCGTCTTGTACGAAACCACCCCGTCGGAGACGGTGATGTTATTTCTCGTATCCGTAATATAATCAACCGTATAAGGGATAGCCCTTTCTTTACCTTTGTGTCTCGTCAAAAAAACCAGTCCTGTATTATCAGAAGCAGGATGAACCTCTACAGTACTCGCCTCCCCCGTGTGGAGACCGATACCTTCGAAACGAACCGAGGAACGCAACGTTTTTTGTTTTCTTTTCATACCATACTCCTTATTAACTCTATGGCAAGTTCCGTGCCAAAAATGGCAAACTTTAACACATTATCAGAATTGAAATTAGAAATGAAGGAAAAACTTGAGAGGTCTTTTGTATACAAAAAAATACAACCTAAAAAAGGTATGTAGACAACACAGATTTCAGATTCTGATACGCCTGCTCGAGATCACGATTTTCGATCTGAACATTATAAAACTCCGCCTTTTTCATCTCTTCAGAAGCCTGGCGTAGTCTTCTCGCGATAGCCTCAGGATCGTCACTACAGCGTTTCTGGATTCTGTCTCTCAGATCCTCCATCGACGGCGGCTTGATAAAAACCAAAAAAGCCTCGGGAAAAGCCCTCTTGATACTCATCCCTCCCTGAACATCCACATCCAGCAGAGCTGTTTTTCCTTCTGCCATGATCTTTTCCAGTTCTGATTTGAGTGTGCCATAATAGTTCCCGTACACCTCAGCCCATTCAGCAAACTCCCCCCTTTCCCTCGCTTTTTCAAAATCTTCCCTGGTGTAAAAATAGTAGTCTACACCATGAACCTCGCCTGGTCTCGGCTTTCTCGTCGTTGCCGAAACGGAAAACCCCAATCTCTCAGGAAACTCCGCGAGGAGTCTCTTATAGAGTGTGGTCTTGCCCACCCCTGAGGGACCCGAGATTACCACAATCCCCGTTTTCATTCAAGGTTCCTCAACTGTTCTCGTATTTTCTCAATCTCTCCCTTGATCTCTATCGTCGCCTGGGCTATCTCATAATCCTGAGACTTAGAGGCTATGGTATTTGTCTCCCGATTCATCTCCTGAGCGATAAAATCCAGCTTTTTCCCATCTCCCATCAGTTTCCCCTCAAGGATATGGAAAAACTGATGAAGATGACTCTTGAGTCTCACTATCTCCTCATTAATCGCCACACGAGACGCCACCAGTTCCATTTCGAGAAGCAAACGGTTTTGCACCATCTCGAGAGCACTCTCTCCCAGTGACTGGGCAAACTCGAGAAGTTTTTTCTGGAGTTCCTGCTGATAGCGAGCCAAACTGTCGGGATACCTTGCCTCAACCACTTCCAGAGCCTGCTGGATCTTGTGAAGCGACTGCTGAATATCATAAACCGTTTTTTGCCCCTCGAGACGCATCATTTCAGTTATCTTGCCAAGCACCTCATCCAGAAGCACACGCAAACGTTCAAAAAGGTACACATCAGCATCCAGTTTCTCCACCTCTACAATCGATCCAAGCGACAACAGATCCCTCAAGGTAAGCTCTGTCCCTATCCCCAGCTTCCTTGCCAGAGATACCAGCGCCTCATAGTACTGCGTTGCCAGATCCATATTGAGCACGACTCTCGAGTTTTTGGCACTCTTTTCCACCACCCTCACAAAGAGATCTATCTTCCCCCTCTTCAAGACGGCAAATACCTGTTGACGAAATTCGTTTTCCCACTCTGCAGGCAAAACAGTTCCCATCAAACGAAACTCAAAATACCTCGAATTCACACTCTTGAGCTCAATCTCAATATCAAAGTCCTCGTATGTCACAAACGTACTGGCATAACCGGTCATACTACGAAGCATCGTTGTTCTCCTTTTCCTGTTCGCTCTGAACAAGAGAGAGCAGCTGTTCAGCTGCCTTTTGTTCTGCGTCTTTCTTGCTCCTCCCTGTAGAGACCGCACGCCATTTCTTATGAAGGGTTACTTCCACGGTAAAGAGCTTATTGTGATCTGGTCCTTCTTCTTTAATCACTTTATAAGTAGGGTATTCCTTGTATTGAGAAAGAGCCCATTTCTGGAGCTGGCTCTTGTGATCCCTGATACCACCCTCAAGCCTCTGTTGCAAAACAGGAGCGAACAATCGCTTGATCAGTCGAAAGGAACTTTTCCACCCATGCTCAAGAAAATACACCGCCAGAAAAGACTCCATCACATCTGCCAGAACCTTCACTCTCGCCCTTTCATCAGACAGGGATTCACCCTTACCCAGTTTGAGATAGTCATAAAAGGAAAACTGTTCGGCTATCTCAAACAGGGTTCTCTCATCCACCAGACTTGAACGAAGCGCCGAGAGAGAGCCTTCCTTTTCGTTGGGGCGGGTTTCGTAGAGGAGTTTGGCAATACCAAGATTGAGCACCGAATCCCCAAGAAACTCGAGCCTCTCATAGTTGTACAGGGGATCCCGGTTCTCATGACTATACGAAGCATGTGTAAAAGCCCTGTCCAGCAAGGCCAGGGCTTTTACATGAACATTGAGTTTTCGACAAAGATCTTTGAGCTGTCTTCTCCGGGCTGGAGAAATCTCTCCGTTATTCGTATTTTTTGAAAACCAGAGAGACATCGTGTCCACCAAATCCAAAAGAGTTGCTGATGGCGTATTTCACATCCATCGTGATAGCCTTGTGTGGAACATAGTCCAGGTCACACTGCTCATCAGGATTGTCCAGGTTAATCGTCGGATGGATAATTCCCTCCTGGAGCATCTTGACCACGGCAACAGCCTCGATGCCACCAGCCGCACCAAGGGTATGACCGGTCATACATTTCGTGGAGTTCACCTTCAGTTTGTAGGCATATTCTCCAAACACCTGCTTGATAGCCATCGTTTCAGCCACATCCCCAAGTGGTGTCGATGTTCCATGGGTATTCACCAGCTGGATATCGGTAGGCTTGAGACCACTCTTGCGGAGAGCCACCTTCATCGCCAGAGCAGCACCTGCTCCATCGGGACAGGGTGCTGTGATATGATGGGCATCGGCACTCATGCCGTATCCTACCATCTCGGCATAGATAGGTGCCCCACGCTTCAAGGCGTGATTGAGCTCTTCGAGGACAAGCACTCCTGCACCCTCTCCCATCACAAACCCATCCCTATCCTTATCAAAGGGACGAGAACCCTTCGTTGGCTGGTCGTTATAATGGGTGGAGAGAGCCATAGCCTGCGTAAAGCCCGCAAAACCGAGAGGGGTAATAGCCGCCTCAGCCCCTCCCACAATCATCACATCGGCGTCATCCACGAGGATATGGTTGTAAGCCATGGCTATCGCATGAGCAGCTGACGCACACGCCGAGGATACCGAGTAGTTCGGTCCACGATAACCATACCTGATAGAAACATACCCTGAAGTAATATCGGTAATAATCATGGGAATCATCAGCGGCGACACACGCTTATGACCATCTTTCTCCATCTTGATAGAGTTTTCATAAAAGGTCTGAATCCCACCTATGCCAGCAGCTATCAGCACCCCTACCCTATCCTTGTCCACATTGGCGTTTTCTAGCCCACTGGACTTGACAGCCTCCTCTGCCGCCACCCAGCCAAAATGGCTAAAACGATCCATACGTTTGGCAAGCTTTCTGTCGATAAATTCCTCGGGATTAAAAACCTCGTTTTTGACCTCTCCGCCAATCAAGGAAGGAGAATCCTTGAGGTCAACATTGGTGACTCGTGAAATACCGGAACGACCGTTCTTCAAGGAATCCCAGAAGGACTCAACATTCAGCCCACAGGCATTGATGGTACCAATTCCGGTAACAACAACTCTTCTTTTCTCCATGATTTCCTCCTGGCGAGGCTTATGCCATCACCATTCCTCCGTCTACGGTGATCGTCTGCCCTGTCACATAGTCAGAATCCGACGAGGCAAGGAAGAACACCACACTCGCCACATCCTCAGGAAGCCCCATACGCTTCATTGGTACGAGCTTGAGCATCTCTTCTTTGACAGCATCAGGGAGCTGATCGGTCATGGCTGTCTTGATGTATCCGGGTGCTACCGCATTCACCTGGACACCACGACCTGCAAGTTCTTTGGCAGCTGTCTTGGTCAATGCTATCACACCAGCCTTACTTGCAGCATAGTTGGCCTGTCCGGCATTGCCCATGAGACCAATGATAGAGGCGATATTGATAATCTTACCGCTTCTCTGCTTCATCATCACCGGATAGACAGCCTTAATCCCGTTGAACACACCCTTCAGATTGATATCAATCACCAAATCAAAATCCTCAGGAGTCATCTTGAGGATAAGGTTATCTCTTGTGATACCAGCATTGTTCACAAGGATATCCACACTCCCCCAGGCCTCTTTGGTCTTGTTTACCATGGCTTCGACTTCATCATAGTTTACCACATTGACCTTCATGGCCATCGTTTTGACACCTTTGGCTGCCAGCTCTTTCGCTGTCTCTTCGGCTGCCTCAAGGTTCACATCCACAATCACAACATTCGCACCTTCATCTGCCAGACGGGTAGCAATCGCCTTGCCAATACCTCGAGCAGAACCGGTTACAATTGCATTTTTTCCTGTGAGTTTTCCCATATCACATCCTCCATACATTATGGTTTTATAATCTGAGAAGGGCTGCACCCCAGGTGAACCCTCCCCCAAACGCCACCATCGCTACCAGATCGCCCCTTTTCACACGACCCTCTTCGATAGCCTCATAGAGAGCCATAGGAATCGTCGCTGAACTGGTATTGCCGTACTTCTGGAGATTGACCATCACACGGTCTTCTCCTACGCCCAACCTCTCAGCAATCGCTGAGATAATCCGTAGATTGGCCTGGTGAGGCACTATGAGCTTTACCTCGGAAGGTTCAATGCGATGTTCCTTCAGAATAGACTCGAGCGCCTCTGTCATCGTTCGGACAGCCACCTTGAAGGTGGCATTGCCGTTCATCTTCATGTAGTGGAGTCTCTGATCTACCGTTTCATGAGAGGCGGGATTTTTCGATCCTCCGGCTGGTATCCAGAGGAGATCCGCATACGAACCATCACCTCCCAGGCTAAATCCGATAAAACCAGAACTCTCTGTCTCGTCAGCCCGTCCAACCACCGCAGCACCAGCCCCGTCTCCAAAAAGGATACAGGTCGTTCTATCTGTCCAGTCGGTAATCCTCGACAGTGTCTCTGCCCCAATCACAAGCACATTCCTGTACATTCCACTCACCACATAGGCATTGGCCATGGAAAGGGCGTACAAGAAACCAGAACAGGCAGCCTCAATATCCACAGTACCAGCCTGTGGTATCCCCAGCTTGTTCTGTACAAGAGCTGCTGTCGCAGGAAACACATGATCAGGGGTAATCGTCGCCACAATCACCATGTCAATATCCTGCGGGGTGAGCTCGGCCTTTTCAATAGCCTGTCGTGCTGCCATAGTCGCCAGGTCTGAGGTAGCCTGATCTTCAGCAGCTATCCTGCGTTCTTTTATACCTGTACGGGTGGTAATCCACTCGTCATTGGTCTCTACCATCTTTTCCAGGTCATGGTTCGTAAGTACCTTTTCAGGTACATACATACCCATGCCTTTAATTACGGCCTTGTACATTTTTCGCACCTCTCTTGTATAGTTTTTCTATACGAGATGAAAATCCTCCAACTCTGTATGAATTTTCGTAAGCACCTCATGACGAACAGCGCGAGCTGCCGCCTTGATACCATACCGGATGGCATCCTTTCCGGATGCTCCATGCCCGATATACACATTTCCATTGATACCAAGCAGAGGAGCACCACCATAACGCTCGGGGTCTGTCTTTTCTTTGAGCTCAGCAATCGCCCCAACATACAAAGGCAGGCTTAAAAGAGCCATGGGACGCTTCTTGATTGCGGACTTCAACAGTCGAGAAACAGCCTTCGCTACTCCTTCCGCTGTTTTGAGAGCAATATTTCCGATATAGCCGTCACAGACAATCACATCTACCTTGGTACCAAAGATGTCACCACCCTCAACATTACCAATAAAGTTTAACGGAAGATCTTTGAGAATCTTGTAAATCTCCTTCATCTCCTGGGTGCCCTTATGCTCTTCCTCACCAATGTTGAGAAGCCCGATACGGGGCTTTTCCACGCCGAGCATTTCCCGGCTATAGATCTCACCCATAACACAAAACTTCACATAGTCCTGGGCATCACACTGAGCACTGGCGCCAACATCCAGCAGGATGTTAGCCCCCCCATCTATGTTGGGCATAAAGGTTGCAAGCGCAGGCTTTTTCACTCCCTTTACTCTCCCCAAAATAATCGCTGCTGCCACCACAATGGCACCTGTATTACCAGGGGAGAAAAAGGCATCGATTTGCCCCTCTTTTTGGGCACGCAGTCCCACATAGATACTGGCATCCTTTTTTTGTTTCATCACATTGAGGGGATGATCCTCCATTGTTACCACTTCCGTCGCATTGAGAAAATCTATCCTCTCAAGAACATGTGAGGGGTATTTTTTACGTTTCTGGAGTTGTTCCAAAAGCTTCTGATAGGTTTCCTGGGGACCTATCAAAACAACAGTGATATCCTTCTCTTCGCGAACAGCTTCAAGAACACCTTCAACAAGCTCAAGCGGTTCTCTCTCTCCACTAATGATATCGACACCGATTCTCATAAGTGCCTACCTTCCCATATCTGCACTTATGCTTCATGAATCGTACGTGTCAGTATCTGCTTACCCTTGTAGTATCCACATGCAGGGCATACCCTGTGGGAAAGTTTGCGTGATCCACAGTTCGGACACAGCGAAATCCCGGGAGCCTGCATATTATAGTAACCAATGGAACGGCGCATTCTGGTTTTGCACTTCGCTGTTTTATGTTTGGGTACTGGCATAGGTATCCTCCTTTAGGTTCAATATATGTCCTGTTATTTTAAGGTTAAAGGAAGAAATTGTCAAATTTTTAGCCCCCATAAGGCTTTTTAGTGTCGTTCCAACGTCCTCCCAGGTCAAAAAAGGAATAGTTTCTCCAATTTTGAAAATGGAATTTTTGCTTTTCGTTAGCCATAGATTTCCTCCCATTTGTATTCTATGAGTAGA
>FWWL01008882.1_pt1 | contig 12590 bp, 10 predicted proteins | sample 2228331 | NCBI WGS metagenome assembly FWWL01 (sample SAMEA103939775, study PRJEB20133) | metagenome | reverse complement strand
ATCGGATCGGCAAACTTGGTTGATTTTGGAAACTTTGATTGATAAGCTAAACAGAGGTATAGATACCCAAAAACAGACCAACATCAAAGTGCTTACCGTCTCGGAGGCTTTGATGTATATCAAAAAACTTTTGGGAGAAAATACCTATATCATAGAAGGAGAGCTAAGCGAGGTTAGACCTTTTCGCAATATATACTATTTTGCTACTAAAGATAAACAAGAAGCTAGATTAACTTGTTTGGCTCTTGAAAAAGTGGTGGAGCGAATCAATTTTCCTCTCAACGAGGGTTTGCAAGTTAGGCTCACTGGCAAATTTAAGATATCCAAAGATTCTCGCCTGTATTTCGAAACAACCTACATTCAGCTCACTGGCGAGGGCGAGTTGCTAAGGAATCTCAAAATACTTGAGCAAAAACTGACTCAGGAAGGCTTGTTTGACCCAGCTCGTAAAAGACAAATTCCCAAAATCCCTCAAAAAATATTACTCATTGCCAGTCCAAACAGTGCCGCACTAACAGATTTTATCAAGGTTTTAGACAGTCGTCGAAGTGGGCTGGAGATATTTTTGCTACCTATTAAAACACAAGGAGTTGGAGCCGAAGCTGTAATTTTAGGACAGCTAGCTAAGGTTAATCAGCTATGCCAAGACTTACAAATTGACACTGTGGTGATAACTCGAGGTGGAGGTAGTCAGGACGATCTTTTCGTGTTTAACTCGGAAGCGGTAGTGAGGGCAATTCACGGAATTAATAGACCTACCATAGTGGCTATTGGTCATGAGCGAGACACGACTTTGTCCGAATTAGTGGCTGATTTAAGGTGCTCAACTCCCAGTCAAGCCGCCGAAAAAGTGAGCCAAACAAACAGCGAAATCATCCATCAAGCAACATCTAGTGTGGATTTTATCAAAAACTTTTGTTTGCAAAAAATTCAACAGTATTACAATTTTTGTTGGCAAGTTTCTATAAACATCCAAAATTTAACTAGACTTAGAATTGATCAAATTAAACAAATCTGCAACCAAACCAACCAAATTGCAACCCAAATAATTAGTCAAGCGAGGTTTGAGACAACCAAAACTTTTTTCAGCTGTAAACAACTAGTTAATTTTGAGCTACAACGAATCAAAAACACCTACCAACAATTATATCCAAAAATCTTTGAACAGGTTGAGCTAAAAATTTCAAACTTTCGTCGACGGTTTGATTTGGTCACATCCCAAATTTGGCTTCACGACCCCAAAAATATTCTCTCCAAAGGTTATGCTATAATCATACAAGATGGCACCGTAAGAGAAAAAATAAAAAACATTAACCGTAGCAGACCAGTTACAATTCAGATGCAAGACGGACAACTTGATATTAATGTACAAAAAAGCTAGATGTAAACCCCTGTCTACCAATATTTTTACAGGAAATTTATAAAAATAATAAGGTTTTTAAGTTACTAATTAGGTAATTTGGAAAACAGAATTATTTGCAATCTCGTTTTAGATCTAAATAAATTTTTCAGTTGGAAAAAACTCTAAATGTATAATTTCAGAGTTATCCATCCAATTCTCTCAAGGATTAGATTTTTGTTTTTTATCTAGAGAATGTTAATAGTAAAATCTATGAGCTTATTTCTAAATGCCTAAACAAGAAATAACTTTTTTGTATAGTTACATCTTACATTAAAGATTGTTAATACTTTTCAAAAGACTAGCAAACTATTCTCCTCACTTCCAAATAATGTTTTCTATGAAAAAATTTATATAACAAATCTAAGAGAAAGACCTAAAGACTTGTTCCAAATTTAGGTAAAATATAGAAAAACAAGATCAACTATTTCCCATGTTATTATAGTTATAATTATAATTAGCCATTTGATCGTTCAAAGTATTATTAGGAGCATATCTTTCTTTCCATTCATTCATTAACTTAGCTAGTTCTTCTGGTTTTTTGCCGTAATTATTTGGAATATGAGTTTCAAATCCTAATAATTGTCTAGCAATCTGTCTTAATATTGCTACAATTATAGAATTTTTATTTTTTCGAGATAAATTAAAAGCAACAATTGATATTTTATTTCTATTATTAACACTAAAATCAATAACTTCAAAACGACTAACTTCATCCCAACGAGTAAAGCTCTTGCGGAAAAGATGTTTTATCTCAAAACCTTCTCTAGTCAACCTTAAGTATGAAGAATTTGGAATCATCATAATTAGCTCTACAACAACACCACCAAGACCAAAAAACAATAATGTAATCCAACCCAGTATAATATCTAACTTTGTATTTGGTTCTAAGATTATTAAGTAGCCTATGTACACACAAGCTATTGATATTAGCAACAATATTACAGATTTAAATATATTTGGTTTTAAAATAAGATTTTCTGAAGACATTAAAAATTTGTTATAAATCAACTCTGAATTTAAAAAGCTACCTGGAAGGTAGCTATTTTTAAAGAGTGTTACATTGTCAACTTATTTACTTTCAGCATCTACATCCTTGATATTTTCTGATGATTCTGGCTCTGTAGATGTAGAATTGTCTTTAGCTGTGCTAGAAGTAGAATAAATTTTTTCACCGATAGACATCATCTTATCTTGCAATTCTTTAGTCTTACTTTCAATATCTTCTTTTTTAGCTGATTCACTCTTGATAAGAGCTTCTAGATCTCCTTTTAGTTTGTTTAACTCTTCTTTATTTTCGTCTGAAATTTTATCTTTCATTTCTTCAATGAATTTTGTGGTCTGATAAATAATACTATCAGCATGATTTTTAGCCTCAACGAGTTCTTTTTTAGCTTTATCAGCTTCTTTTTGCCTTTCAGCTTCTTCAATAGCTTTGTTTTTTTCTTCTTCAGATAAAGTAGAAGAACCTGTGATAGTGATATCAGCTTGCTTACCTGTACCCTTATCTACTGCGGTTACTTTGAGAATACCGTTGGCATCAAGATCAAATGTAACTTCGATTTGAGGAACTCCACGAGGTGCTGGTGCAATACCAGAAAGAGTAAATTTACCCAAAGATTTATTATCACTAGCCATGGGTCGTTCTCCTTGGACTATGTGAATATCAACTGCCGTTTGATTATCTGCATATGTACTAAATATTTGAGACTTGCTAGCCGGAATAGTAGTATTGCGAGGTATCATCGGGGTGGCAATATTACCTGCAGTTTCTATAGCTAAAGTTAAAGGAGTAACATCCAAAAGTAAAATATCTTTGATGTCTCCTTTAAGCACAGCACCTTGAATAGCCGCTCCAAGAGCCACAACCTCGTCTGGATTAACTGATAGATTTGGTTTTTTACCAAAGTATGCTTCCACTGCCTTTTGTACAGCAGGGACACGAGTCATACCACCAACCATGATGATTTCTTTGATATCTTTTTTATCTACACCAGCATCGTCGAGAGCTTTTTTAACCGGATCCATGGTTCTATCAATCAGATCTTTGACTAACTCTTCAAATTTGGCTCTGGTAATACTCATCATTAAGTGCTGAGGTTGGTTGTCTGCACCCATGGTGATAAATGGTAAATTGATTTGATGTTCCTGTTGAGTTGATAGGTCTTGCTTAGCTTTTTCACAAGCTTCTTTGATTCTTTGTACAGCTGCTTTGTCTTTGCTGAGGTCGATTCCAGTTTCTTTTTTAAATTCAGAAATTACATACTCAATCAATCTCTTGTCAAAGTCTTTTCCTCCAAGATGAGTATCTCCATTAGTTGCCAAAACTTCAATAGTTTCGCTAGAAATTTCCAGTACTGTAACATCAAAAGTTCCTCCTCCGAGGTCGTAAACTAGTACTTTTTCGTCTTGTCCTTTTTCAAAACCGTAAGCTAAGGCCGCAGCTGTAGGTTCGTTGATAATTCTTAAAACCTTCAAGCCAGCAATTTCCCCAGCATCTTTGGTGGCTTGTCTTTGAGCATCGTTAAAGTAAGCGGGTACAGTAATAACAGCCTCAGTGATAGTTTGACCTAGCTTTTCTTCTGCATCGGTTTTTAGTTTTCTTAAAATAGCGGCAGAAATTTCCTCGGGTGCATACTCTTTACCTTCTTTAGTAACTATTTTGATTTTGCCATTTTTATTTATCACCTTATAAGGAACTAGCTTAATATCGTTTTGAGTTTCTTCATCTTCGTAACTTCTACCAATAAATCTTTTGACTTCGTAGAAGGTGTTTTCTGGATTAAGTACACTATTTCTTTTGGCAACTTCTCCAATTACTACTGTTCCGTTTTTACTATTATAGTAAAAAACTGACGGTGTAGTTCTGGCACCCTCACGATTTTCGATAATTGTTGGTTTGCCTCCAACTACATATGCCATTGCTGAATTGGTTGTACCTAAATCTATTCCTAATACTATTGACATAAGACTTAATAATAAAATTTTTTATAAAAAAACTTAATAAATTTTTGCTTGCCTGTTTATCTAGGCAAATAAAGCAAAAACTAGTCTAACATTAGCAACTAATGTTGTCAAGTGCTAAAATTTGAACACACTAATTATTGAGTTTGTCATTCTTGATTTGTTCTTTCTTCATTGTACAAATGATCTATTTTATTAGAAATAATGATTGACAGTTTGCTTGTATTTTGTTGTTAACTTTGCTGTTAAAAAATTTAATATTATTCAGTTATGATTTACATCGCTACCGACCATGCTGGTTTTGCTTTGAAAGAAGTTCTTAAAAATTACATTACCGAATTGGGCTATGAGGTTGAAGATATGGGCACTTACAGTGAGGAATCTTGTGATTACCCAGACTTTATCATTCCTGCGGCTCAAAAAGTAGCTAAAGATTTGGAAAATAACTTAGGGATAGTTTTAGGCGGTTCCGGTCAGGGTGAAGCTATTGCGGCCAATAAAGTAAGGGGTATTAGAGCTGTAGTCTATAATGCTCCGCAATTAGAAATTATCAGACTCAGCAAAGATCACAACAATGCTAATGTATTATCGTTAGGAGCTAGGTTTTTAACCGTTGATCAAGCGAAAGAAGCGGTTAAACTATGGTTAGAAACTCCTTTTTCAGGAGAGGAAAGACATATTCGCCGCATCAATAAAATATCTCAATTTGAAGACTTATTGTCTAACCAAAATATATAAAACTATTTAGACTAAATTTTTTTCTAGAACATATTTTTTGAAAAACGAAAAGTATTTCAATACCACAAAAAACCCAATTTCGGAGAAGAGGGTAGGGGATGATTGAGTTACAATCAAGTTAGAAAAACTTAAATTAGTTTTTAGAGGTAAAACTCTTGTCGCTACAAAAGTAATATCTCGTTGCCAAGATAAACAAGTAAACAATGTTTTGTTGCTACTAAAAGCAGAATTTTTTAAATTTTAATCGAAATACAACAAAATATTGACATTTTAGCAAAATAAAATCAGTCAACCAAATTGGTTTGGTTCCGTAGCTCAATTGGATAGAGCAGTTCCGTCCTAAGGAAAAGGTTGTGCGTTCGATTCGCGCCGGGACCACCATTTTTTCAAGGCTAATAATTTTTCACTGATTTCCTAAATTTGTTCAAAACTAATTAATAATATTTGATCAGGCTTTTTGATTCCAAGTTTTTTCTTAAAATGAGAGAGCATCTGTTAAAAGCTGTGATAAAAATTTTTTATGTATAAATGGCAAGATTACAAAATATGGATGTATTTGGACTGGGTAGTGAGATTTTTAATGTTGTATTTAGTTTTTTTAGCTTTATATCAAGAACTCGTAGGTGGTGTAATATATTTTTTAAATACCGAGGTTATTCAATATTATAAAGGTACATTCTTTCGGATCATTCCATATCCTTTTTTTGCATTTTTGCTCATTCCTTTGGTGAGAAAGTTGTTTAACTTAGAAACCAAATTTTATTTTAATAATTTTATTTTTTCTTCTGTCTTAATTGTGGACATTTTTACCCATATTTATGCTGATTTTGGTTACAACTTGTATTTTGATCTACCTTTCTGGAGTTTAGTTGGTTTTGATAAAATTGGTCATTTTTTGGGTGGACTGGTGTTAAGTTATGTTTTTTGTGGAATGTTTTTGGAATACTTTAACAAAATTAACCCATTTGTTAGACAACCAAAGCAATGGGCCTTTTGGTTCACTTTTGGTTTATTCTCTATTGTATTTACTATGTGGGAGATAATAGAATTGTTGGCAGAAAGATTGAGTTTAACTGAATTTTGGCTAATATCTAGTAGACATGATACTAATGAAGATTTAATGTTCAACACGATTGGTTTTTTGCTTGGGTCTAGTGTATTTTTTATTGCAAATTATTTAAGTCAGATTTGCAAACAAACAGAGACTTCAGAGATAATAAAAAACTGATTAGCACTAAATATAAAATTTAATTTAATGAAACTAAAGAGAATTATCACCCATTAAGCGACTAAAAATTTAAAAATTAGCTTGACATTTTAAGGAATGTTTGACCACGATGACTAATATCTTTCCCTTAAGATTTTATCAAAATTTCCTTATTAAAAGTTTATGCCAGAATTTGAAAATACTACAACTACTCCTGCTGCAGGAGCTCAATCTAATACTATTTTAGTTGATGCTGGTTTACAAAGTGGTTTTATTAAAAAAACATATCTTCACCTAGCTGGAGCTATTCTGGCTTTTGCTGGTGTTCAGTGGATACTTTTTGCTACAGGTTTCGCTTACAGTTTTACCAATTTAATTTTTTCTTTTGAATTCTCTTGGTTTATAGTCTTGGCGATGTTTGTAGGAGTTTCCTATATTGCTGATATGTGGGCTCGAAATGCTACCTCCCTTTCTACTCAATATCTCGGTCTAGGTTTGTACATACTAGCTGAAGCAATAGTTTTCGTACCTCTATTAACAATTACCACAATAATTGCCCCAAATCTTTTAATAGCTGCAGCTGGTTTGACAGGATTTTTATTCTTAGGATTAACACTGCTTGCTTTAACTACTAAGACTAATTACTCTTTTTTGAGAGGATTTTTAACTGTAGGCGGAGTCGTTGCCTTAGGGTTAATAGTTGTTAGTATATTTACCGGTTTTCAGCTTGGATTTTGGTTTTCTGCAGGTATGATTTTGTTTGCTGCTGCTGCGATTCTTTATAATACTTCTAACATAATTTACGAATATCAACCAAATCAATATGTTGCCGCTTCACTTAGTCTATTTGCCTCTGTTGCTTTAATGTTTTATTATGTACTAACTTTCTTGTTACAATTTCTAAGAAGAGACTAGTCTTCATCCTGTAAAAAAACTTCTACAAATTATTAGAATGCGGATTTTGAGGTTGTTTTATGGGTTTTGTGTAATTTGGATTGTAAATAATTTACAAAAAATAAAAAAGGGTTTTACTTATTTAATAATTTCTGTAAACCTAATCAATTTTCAGTCCTTTACCAAGGGGTGTATATCTGGTACATTTTTGTCATTATTTTCAAGCCGAAGATTATTTAACTTCAAACGAATATATAAAATAAATACAGCATATTTCATTTTTCACTGAAATTGTCAGATTTTCACCAAAAATTTTTAAATAAAATAACTGCAGAAAAATCTGAAAAAAAGAAGTAAGTTCATTTTTAATTTTTTCAAAAAGTAAAAGTATCCTTTAAAGCCAAAAGATCACTGTTATCATAAAACAGAAGTAATATTTTTTGAGAATGCAAGATTATAATCTGTTATACTAAGGCATAGACAAAAGTAAAGAGCTAAAATAAAATATAATCACAATAATCAATTTATACCCCAAAAGAAAATTCAAGACAAAGGTTTTTGGATAAAAAAGAAAATTTACGATCTAACCAACAAATATTTTGGTTTTAAAAAAGAATCGGCGATTTTAGAGGTGGATTTTGCCAACCTTGGTACACGATTCTGCTCAAAAAAAGTTTAGTTTTATTTCATATTTTTTTGTTCATTGTGCCCACTCTGCTTATCATAGCCTGCTTCCGTCATGGTGGCCTATATCATAACCAGTGGCAACTATTATCTTATTTGGTGGGTTCTGTTTGTTTGGCTCCTAATAGATTTGTTAGATTTGCTCACAATAAATACTTTTTTGAAGGGAACATCAACTGTGATTCAGAGTGTCCATTATAATGCTTATAAGTTTTTCTTAACAGTTGATCCAGCGTTTCACTCGACTCGCTCTAGTGGTAAAATAATCGCCAAAATTAATCGCGCTTCCGAGTCATATGAGAATATTTTAGAGATTTTTGTTTTTGATATTCTTAATGTTGTTACAAGTTTTATAGTAGTGATAGTTTTACTGTTTAATTTTGATACACTGCTTGGCTTTGTGGCAATCTTAGGACTTTTGTGTCTTAGTCTCGTCGCAGTTTATTCCAAAGTTTTTATTTCTACTTTTTTAGAAAAAATTTGGATGAAAGCCGAAGACTGGCTCAAAGCTGCCAGTGTGGAAACTTTACAGCAAGTTGCTTTGATTAGAGCTAGTTTTGCTAGTCCGGAGCAAAATCAAAAATTATTTTCTAGAAATCATGAAATGGCTAACACTTATACTGTGGTTTGGATGGTTCATGAACTTATCAACAACATAGTTAAGATTACATTTGTAATTTCGGTTGGTTCAGTATTTCTTTTAACGATCAGACTTGTTCAGGAAGGTAGTCTTGACCCTGTTGTTGCTATTTCGTTGCTCATCACATATCTCAATGCCTCTAAAGATATTAAACATATTGGTAGCAGAGTAAGAAGATTTTTTGAAAGATTGGCAAGAATTAAAGATTTGTTTGAATTTATAAACAAATTTGGTAAACAATCTTATCCAGTTTTGGAGAGTGATATTAAAAGCGATATTAAAGATATTAACAAAATTGCAAAGACCAAAATTGAGATTATCGGTTTAACTTTTGAATATGACAATGGCATCAAAATCTTTGACCAGCACAATCTAACTTTGACTAAAGATCTAAGCAACAAACACCATCTTTATGGAATAATTGGGCCGTCTGGAATTGGTAAAACCACTTTTTTGTCGATTCTAGGTGGACAATTGCGACCCAAAGAGGGTTCGGTCAAAATCAATGGAGTGGATATTTATGACCTATCCGACCTTCAAAGACGACAATTGATTGGTCTACAAATGCAAACTGCCAGCAACCTTCGAGGAGAAGTTCGCTATAACTTGCTTTTTGGTTTGCCGAGCAACGAAGAAATAGATAGTTTTTTGGAAGCTAATCCCGATTCCCCAGACTATGAGCAGGTACTTGAGATTATTGCCGAATATCGAGCTAAACTAGCTAGCAAACAAATTTACACCGACGAAGAGTTAATTGAAATTCTAAAAAAAGTTGGTTTGTGGAATATTTTTGAAAGCAAAGAAGGGTTAGAAACTTTGATCGGTGAAGGTGGTTTGAATTTGTCTGTAGGACAAAAACAAAGACTCAATTTTGCTGGATTATACTTAAGAGCAAAATATTTCAAACCAACTGTAGTTTTAATCGATGAACCCACTAGTAGTCTTGACGAAGTGTCTGAGCATGTCATAACTAGGATGATTCTTGAGCTTGCCGAAAACAGTTTGACTTTCGTGATTGCTCACAGGATCAAGACATTACAAAAAGCTCTTGGCATTTTAGACTTTTCGCTCAACAGTGCCGAAAAACAGATGACTTTTTATACCCCAGAACAACTAGCAATTCGTTCTGAATACTACCAAAAACTCCTCAAAGGTGAGGTGGAATTGGATGGGTAGAGGTGTTAACTTTCATAGTATTCAGACACAAGGGCTGGGATGTATTTCACCCCCATCACTTTGAGAGCGGCTATTCTATGTCTTCCGTCAGTCTCAACAAAGTATTTTCCGTCAGGTGTCTTTAATAATTTGATAGGGCTTTGGTCTGGGTTAATCGGGTCAAAAAAACCTTGAGATATATTTTCAACCATGTTTTTAACACTTGAAAGCCCTCTCCCCTCAGAAGTAGAAATCTCTGACCATCTTTTAACACCAATAGCTCCGACAACTTCTTCTAAATTAACCATTTGAGGTTTATATTTTGTACATTTATATCTTTGGTTCCTCAAATAATTAGGGTATTCCTCCAGAGGCATTCTATCTAGGGCTTCAGCAAGTGCTGCATCTGACTCAAAACGACTTACTCTTATTTGACTTGATATATCAAATCTTGATATTTTAGGTGTTAAAAATAATCCGTAATTTGCCGAAGCTAAGGGAATATAATCAATAAGTTTTCTCAATGTATAGTCAAATTCTGACTTAGAAAACGGTTGTCTACCAAAATAAATTTCATCATCAATCTGTTTTTTCCACTTTTCAAAATAAGATATTAGTGCTTGAGAGTTTAATTTTGTGGACAACCTTTGCCAAAAACTTTTCAGTAATGACTTTTGGTTTTCAGTTGCTTCTTTTAGCTCGTCTATTACAGCAACATATAAATTATTATGTTCTTGAAAATCATAACTATCTTCTACAGAATCAATTAGTAATTCAGTAATATAAGTCCAAGCAAGCTCATAACCCCATGTTTTGCTTTCAGAGTTGTTAGATAATTTTGATATAAGACCTTTAATTAAAAAAGGTATTTTTTTGGTGATATTTTGATAATATGATTTTTCATCAGTTGAACAAACATTGATATGAAATCATTGTTATCAAAAATAAATTCTTGAGAAAAAGATACATCTTCTACACTAAAACCAACAAGTAAAACTTTCTTAGCTATTTCCCCGTATTTTCTATCAACCACCCCAATCGAGATATTAAAATTTTCGTTACCAATCAAAGTAATTGATTCAGCATCCTCCCAGTCTAATATAGGATAAGCTTCTTGTGCCATTTTCTGTTTAGCACTAAAATCAAAATAATCTCTAGGGTCATCTGAACTTTCAACCTCTACCCCACCCCCATCTTGCATCTTCAAGCTTTCTGAGGGAGGAGTTTGGTTGCCTGTTATAACTTCAACAGTTGCTGGTGTTAGAGCTACTTCTGCAAATTCTGCTCCACGAGTTTGACCATCCTGCAAAGGTCTTGGCAAATCTGCTGGGTTGAGTCCTTCTATCGGGTTATTCATTAATGGGTAGAGCCTTTCTCTTGCTTTGTCCATAGCGTTTTGGTAGGATTCAAAAGATAACTTCTTTGGTTCTGGTTGACCTTGTCGTTGACCTTGTTGAGGTAGTCTTTTCTTTAATCCTCTTCTATAAGCTAGTGCAAAAGTAGGGTCGTGTAAACCAGCTGACTCGAGCCGTTGTCCTGAAAATAGTAGATTTGATGTTTGTCTGGGTTGAGTAGGTGGGTGTTGTTGCCTTAGTTTTGCAATTTCTTGCTGCTCTTTCCACCTTTCTCTTTCCTCTTGTTCTTTTTTTAAGTCTTTTCATTAGTGGATGAGTTTGGGCATAAATTTCAAATTTTCTAGGGTAATGTGTAGCAAACCTTCTACAAGCTGTTTCCATATCGATAAATAGTCTGGACATCTCCAGCCAAATAGGATCGAGATTAGCATCAGGCAGTCCGTCTGTGGCGGTGTAAATTTCTTCTTCACGTTTTTGATCGTAAAGTGAAGCCAATTTTGGATAATTTCGCCTAAATTCTTCTTCAGCTTCTTTACTAATATTTGCTAGTTTTTGTTGGTACCGTTCACTCCCTATGATTTTTGAAAACTGCTCTGTGGTTAGTGTACTAAGATCTGTTGTACCAGCCATTCTCTTATTAAGCTCATCAGTCAGTCTCTGAACAATACTAAGATATATTGGGTCTTTAGATAGTCTGGGTGATAGGTTTTTCCAATTTTCAGGAGTTGGTGGAATTTTTATTGAACTTTGGTTTTCGATTTGATCTATGGCTACCAAAAGTGGGTTAAAACCTCTATCATAATAGTCTGGTTGGTACATGGTAGACAATTGTCTGGCTTTTTCAAGCCCAATTTTTCTTACAAACTCTCTCATACCTATTCCAAAATTTTTACTTATCATTCTATACTCTTTACCAAAATCTGACTCTAAAAAATCTTGCCAGCTTCCAAAGTTTGCTTGAGACTCCACCCTTGACCCTGTAAGTTCTTCACTTGAAGACTTTTGTAATTTATATTCATCAACTCTTGATATAATAACATCGGCTAGTCTAGGATCTAGTGATCGTAAAAGAGTGTCTAATTTTTACCTCATTTCTTTAATCATTTCGGTACTCATTTCACCTACAAAAACCGGACCTGAAAACATTCGTTGCAATATAGTAATTGCCTCTGTAATAATTGCATACTCTCTTAAATCAGCATCATCACGCAATAACTTAAGCTTAAAAATACACTCATCAATATTTAGTCCTCCAGCAGTAGCTTCTGGATTTTGTCCATCTTGCGGTAGCAATGGCTGCTTACCAAGCTCCCATTTTTATTGATTTTTATCCTTTTCATTATTAATAGTCATAATTAATAGATTAATAGTAATAATTTATATTAATAGTATAATTTATATTTTAATTTTAATCAAATACAAGTTTATAGAAATTGTTCAAATGCGGGGTAGAGTCGGATAAGTAAGAGAACTTATTTTAATCAAAACTCAGTAAATAGGTAAATCACCTAAAAAATCTAATCTAGCCAATCAAGTATTGGTCAATCAAGAAAA
>FWWL01008880.1_pt1 | contig 12597 bp, 8 predicted proteins | sample 2228331 | NCBI WGS metagenome assembly FWWL01 (sample SAMEA103939775, study PRJEB20133) | metagenome | reverse complement strand
AAGGTCATGTATTACGATGAAAATTCTTTTTTTTTTTTTTTTTTCAATTTGTTTTTATCCAAGTTTTCGAATATTTATTTTTAGTTTGTAATTTATATAAAATATTAGAATTTCGCTACACTAAGACTTAAAAGAATTTAAAATATTTTCGAAATGTTTTTTATGTTATTTACGGGATTTATATGATTTTTTCTTGTTATTTTTTATCCTTTTTAATAATGTTTCTATAAAAAAAGGGCTGCCAGATGGCAGCCCTTTGGTTATAACATATGTTGTAAATAAAACCATTAACAAAATCAAATGCTCGGCTAATATTAATACATATCCATTCCGCCCATGCCAGCTCCACCAGGAGCAGGATTTTTTTCTTTTTCAGGAATTTCAACAATTGCAGCTTCAGTTGTTAAGAGCATAGCAGCAGCACTTGCAGCATTTTGGAGAGCAGATCTTGTAACTTTTGCAGGATCAATTATTCCCCTTTCAAACATATCTACCCATTCACCTACATTAGCATCAAAACCTCTACCCCATTTTTCCTCATAAGCTCTTTTTGCAATAATAGCACCTTCATATCCAGCATTCTGTGCAATCATTCTTATTGGTTCTTCAATAGCAGCTCTAACTATTTTAACACCAATTTCTTCCTCAGGTGTAAGATTTTTAAGGTTATCAAGTGCTTTACTACAATGTATTAATGTCATTCCACCACCAGGAACAATACCTTCTTCTATAGCAGCTCTTGTAGCAGATAAAGCATCTTCTACTCTTGCTTTCTTTTCTTTCATTTCAACTTCAGTAGCAGCACCAACATTTATGACTGCAACACCACCTGCAAGTTTAGCAAGTCTTTCCTGAAGTTTTTCTTTATCGTAATCCGACGTAGATATTTCGATCTCTTTTTTAATTGTAGCAATTCTTTCTTTGATTTTTTTAGGATCACCATAACCTTCAACAATAGTTGTATTTTCTTTGTCAACTTTAACTCTTTTAGCTCTACCAAGATCATTTATTGTAGCATTTTCAAGTTTCATGCCAAGATCTTCAGTTATAACTTTACCGCCGGTTAAAATAGCTATATCTTCAAGCATAGCTTTTCTTCTATCACCAAAACCAGGAGCTTTAACAGCAACTGCATTTAAAGTTCCTCTTAATTTGTTGACAATAAGAGTTGCCAAAGCTTCGCCTTCAACTTCTTCAGCAATAATAAGTATTGGTTTGCCTGTTTGAGCAACTTGCTCTAAGATGTGTATTAAATCTCTCATCGATGATATCTTTTTATCGTGTATCAAAATAAAAGGATCATCTAAAACTGCAGTCATTGTATCTGGATTTGTAATCATATAAGAGGAGATATAACCTCTATCAAACTGCATGCCTTCAACAACTTCAAGGTGGGTTTCAATTGTTTTGGATTCTTCAACAGTTATAACACCTTCTTTACCAACTTTATCCATTGCATCAGCGATAAGTTTACCAATTTCTGGATCATTGTTAGCAGAAATTGATGCAACCTGAGCAATTTCTTCTTTTGTTTCAATCTTTTTAGCTTTTGATTTAATCTCTTTTACAATTTCATTAACTGCTTTTTCAATACCAAATTTGATTTTAATAGGATTACTTCCAGCTACGATATTTTTAATTCCTTCTTTAATAATTGCTTCAGCAATAACAGTAGCTGTTGTTGTACCATCACCTGCAACATCATTTGTTTTAGTTGCAACTTCTTTAACAAGCTGAGCACCAAGATTTTCAAAAGGATCAGAAAGTTCAATTTCTTTTGCAATCGTAACACCATCGTTTGTAACAGTTGGAGCGCCAAATTTCTTTTCAATTAAAACATTTCTACCTTTTGGACCAAGTGTAATTTTTACAGTTTTAGCTAGTTTTTCAACACCATTAATAACTAGTTTTCTTGCATCTTCACTAAATAAAATATTTTTTGCCATAGACACAACCTCTCCAATAAAATTGTTAATTCACTATTAAATATAACAAAAATATGAGTAAAAAGGCAAGAGTTTTTTAAACTTTTATTCAAAATTATAAATTATTTTATTTCCAATTTTTGAAATTATATTAAAGTTTTGGTATATAATATTTTTTCGAATAATAAAAAATTAAATATTTTCTTGAAATTACAATAAAATTTTTTCCCCTAATTATTTTTTCTTTTAATTTCAAAAGTTAAAATAATTGCTGAGGCAATTATGATAATTGAGCCAGAAATTAATATAATATTTGGATAAAATTTCAAAAAAATCATTTCATTTATAGAGGTAAAAACAACTGTCATGTAAAATAAAATAGATGTTGTTGTCGTCGGAAGTTTGGATAAAGCATAATTCCAGAGTATATATGCCAAAAAAGATTGAAATATACCCATTTCCAAAATGAGTAATATATCCATATCTCTTAAGCTATTATAATTAACAGAAAATAAAAATGGAAAACCCATTATCGCTGAATAAAGAAAAACCTGAAATAGAATATTCATCAAAAACGGGAAAGACACCTTTATATTATTTTTTTTGAAAAATCTTGCGGAAAAATATGTATATGCTCCGAAAGTTAAGCCGGCAATTATTTCAAAAAAAACACCTAAATAAAATTCTTTATTAGATATTTTTAATCCACCTTTCCCTATAACAATCAAAAAAATTCCAAAAAATGAGACAAATAATGCAATTACTTCATGTTTTTTTGGTCTTGATTTTTCAATAATAATTGCCATCAAAACTACAAAAAAAGGGGAAAGATTTTCTAAAAGCATTACAAGTGTACCAGGAATATATTTCAAACCAAGATGATAAAATATAGAATTTCCAAATAGTCCCACAAATGAAAGGGGTAAAAGAGTTTTAAAATATTTAAAAGTCTTGAGATCAAGTTTTCTGGTAAAAACAATATAGAACCAGAATAAAATAGTTCCAATTATAAACCTGAACTCCATTACCCCAAGTATAGAAACATTATTTAAAGCAAGAAATCTCCCGGCAACTCCATGAATTCCCCAACTAAAAAGAGCAACCCAAAGAGCAATAATAGCTAATAAATATTTTTTTTCTTTTTTATTTTCAGTAAAATTTTTATCCATATAAATTTCATTTTATATATTTTTTACCCTAAAAACTTTTTGAAAGCGATTGGTAAAACTTTAAATTCAAGTATATAGCTTAAAGTTGACAATATGCAAAACTCTTTGACAAAAGTTCAAAAGCAGTTTCGATTAGCCAGTTTATATATTTCCCTAGTAATCTTTAAATGTCACAAGGTGACATTAATATTTCTTAATGACACTTGAACACCACATGGTAACTTCAAAGAATTAGGATCAAGCGTATTTAAATATTTCTTAATGCTCTTGGAACTGGCAAGTCGATCATTGTAAGAAGACCAGCAGGCCCCTGCTTAACATGAGGTATCATGTTTACAGCCATTGCGATTGTACCCTTGCCCCCTGGAATTTCTGGTTTTATGCTCATTGAAACAAAAGGATCTCCATAAATCTTTATATAATCGCCTGTTTCAACTGCTTCGAGCTCTGGATGAATCTGTTGAGGATGAATTAATCTAACTCTTTCTTTTCCATCCTTGTCATACCCAATACCTATATGTTTACATCCAGCAACCATTCCAGGTTTAACTTTTACTACCTCTGTTTCTCTATATGTTGTAGATATTATTGGTTCTCTAATCTGTTCGATTTTGCCAAGTTCCCATCCCATAGCTTCAAAAATCATTGCTATAGACTCTGGGAACCCTACATGTCCAACAATTTTCCCAGATTTTATCCCTTCTTCAAATTCTTCAACAGTTGTCCCTACCCCTTGAGTCTCCATAACTGTTTTACCAAATGGAGATAAATCATTTATTCTTGAAGCTTCAATTATTTCAACATCAAGACAAACTCCTGTTAATGAAACTATTAATGTATCAAGAACAAAACCAGGATTAATACCGGTACCAAGAATTGTAACATCATTTTCTTTTGCAATTTTGTCTAATTCTCTTGCAAGTTCTGGATTTTGTGCCCATGGATATGCCATCTCTTCCGCTATTGTTATGCAAGAAATCTTAGCCTCGGCTATCATTTTCAATTCATTAAAAACTGCCCTTGTGAAAGAATTAATATTTAAAAGAACTATATCTGCCGCATCTTTCTTTATAACTTTAGAAGGATCTGTATAATAAGGGACGCCAATTTCTCCGATACCAATCATTTCTCCAACATCTGCTTCCCCTTTTGGTTCCCTTACATCAATTCCTGCGACCAGTTTTAATGTGGAAGTCTTTCTTAAAATTAGTTTTGCCATTCCACTTCCCATATTACCAAGTCCCCAAACTATAACTCTATACATAAAACCCCCTTAATTTGAAAATTTTTCTAAAAGTTTAGATAAAGGAATAAATTAAATTATAAATTAAGTCATAAATAAAATATAGTTAAGGTATAAAAATAAAAGAATTCCTATTAATCTATTTTGTAATTGTTATTATCAAAAAAATAAAGTCTTACTAAAGCAATTTATATTATTAAATTTTAATTTCAATAAAATTTAATATATTAGAAAAAATTTACACTAAAATAGAGATAAATTTAAAAGAACAAAACTTTAAAATTTTTATAGTTTGAGGTGAATTTTATGGATCTTTTTTATGAAGAAAACTTGCCTTTATCTAAAAGAACTATCCCTTCCAAATTAGATGAATTTGTTGGTCAACAACATCTTTTAGACATTGGAAAACCTATCAGAACTATGATTGAAACAAAAGTATTACATTCAATGGTTCTTGTAGGTCCTCCTGCATCTGGTAAAACCACCCTTGCAAATATAATTTCAAAAGAACTTAAACTATTTTTTATTAAAGAATCGGCTTTAACAATAGATAATGATACATTAAAAAAAATATTTAATATTTCATCTCCGAAAGTTTTATTAATAGATGAAATTCATAGATTGAATAAACCCAAACAAGAAATGCTTCTAGGTCCTTTGGAAAGAGGAGAAATCTATATTATCGGTGCTACTACTGAAAACCCTATATTTATTATGCAACCAGCACTTAGATCAAGAATTTTCATCTTCGAACTTAAACCCTTAACCTTTGATCAGATAAAAACTATTGTTTTAAACTCTTTAAAAAAAGATAAAATATTTTCAAAATATGAGATTGAATTTAGTGTTAATTCTTTAGATTGTTTAGTTGAATATGCTTTTGACGTTAGAAAAGCACTTAATTGCATTGAAATTATAATAATGCAAAAACTAAAAGAAAAAAAAGCTAACCTTAATAAATCTTTTGACACCGATTTGTCTGAAATTGAAAATGAAAAAAATAAAATTATTATAGATGAAGATAGTATTAAATCAACATTGCAAATAAAAGAAACTGCTTATTCAAATTATAATGGGCATTATGATACAATCTCTGCTTTTATAAAATCAGTAAGGGGAAGCTGTATTGATGCTGCTTTATATTATCTTGCGCTTATGCTTGAAAGCGGTGAAGATCCTTTATTTATTGCAAGAAGACTTGTAATGCTTGCAAGCGAAGATATTGGACTTGCTTATCCAGAAGCCCTACCAATTGCGACATCTGCAATGCTTGCAATCGAAAAAATTGGAATGCCAGAAGCAAGGATAATACTTGCTGAAGTAACCTGCCTTCTTGCTTCTCTTCCTAAAAGCAATTCTGCTTACATTGGAATTGAATCTGCATTAAAATCTATCAGAGAAGAACCGATAATGAAAATTCCCGAACACTTAAAAAATATTGAAGTAAAATCTTACCAAAAAGATAAAAAGGTAAAATATCTTTATCCTCATGACTTCCCAAACCATTTTGTAAAGCAGCAATATCTAGAAAAAGATAAAAAATTTTTTAGTTTCGGAAATCTTTCATTTGAAAAAAGACTTTCGAAATGGTATAATTTATTATCTGAAAATGAAAATAAAGAATTTTAAAAAGAGGAAGAGTTTAAGAAAAAAGAAGAAGAAAATTAATATTAATAAAAATTAAGAAAAAAAGAATAAAAAGAATAAAAAAATTATTTTACTTTTTCAATTATGTGCTATAATTCTACTAAATATTTGGAGTTACAAATGAAAAATAAAAAATTTTATCTTATTATTGTCTTAACTTTTTTCATTCTTTTTTTTGTAGGTTGTTCATTTTTTGAATACCTTTTTAATCCTTATAATCCAATTCTTAAGTAATTACTAGAAGGCTCTTCCAAGGCTATACAAAGCATAAGTGAGAAAAAAAACAAAGCCAGACAAGTCGTTTATGATCAATGGATTGAAGGTGAAGAAAGTGGCATAAAATATTTTATTTCAAATCCTGTTTTAAATTATGTTAGTGTCATTAAAGATAGCAATCAAGATGGTCTATTTTCTGAGGAAGATGGAGATCTTATATATCAATCCCCGCCTGAGTATGATGATCCAAATGGACCAGGCCTTTGGGAGATTAAAGTTAATATTAAGTGTAAGGTTACTACAAAATTCGAAAATTATTCTTTTGGTTTTTTTGGAAATAATTCGGCAAATGGTGAGAATATTCAAGACTTTGAAGCAAATATTACCTATCGTTTAGAAATTCCAGGTGAGCCAAATAGTGTAGCGGTATCAACTTTATTTCGAGCCTTAACCGATGTGAATTTTACAGGCGAAATTACTATAAGTGGGGATAAAAGTGGCTCTTTAATTTTTAATAATTTAATATTCAAAATGGATCAATTTGAAAATAATAATCCAATTGCAGAACATGAAAGCGGAACAGTAACATTTGCTTCAAAAGATATTACTGAAGATATAATTGATTATATTGAAACAGAACTTGCAAGGTTAAAATCTTATTAATTGGCTTATCCTATAATTTTAATTTTTTTTATAATAAAAGATACTCAAACCTTTCAATTTTATATTTATCTTATATTTTCGCCATTTTTTTATAATTTTCTATAATTTCTTCGAGGCCCAGTATCTGCATCTGCAATTCTTTTCCTATATCGGTATCTTTTATTAAAACAGGTTCTTTAAACTCCTTTACTGGTATTAAATTCGGAACAAGATCAATATTATTTTTTATAATCTCTTTTTCATCAATTAAAGGGGAATGCTGTGCTAAAAGAAGATGATTTGAACTATAGATAAGAGTATATCCAGCTATCCCTGTTTCTTTCTGATAAGCCTTTGCCATTCCTCCATCTATGACTAAAAGTTTTCCACCTGCTTTTATTGGACTTTCTCCTTTTTTAACCTTAACAGGGACATGACCATTTATAATAAGCCCATCTGTAATTGAAAATTCGTTTAATATCTTGTTTGCGACTTCTTCCTGATCTCTATATTTATAATAATGATTTTTTTCCTCTTCATGAGTTTTTTTATCTCCAATAAAGTATCTTTCAAATGTGGTCATTCTTTTCTTACCAAAAAGAGGAGAATCTTTTCCACACCATAAATACCAGAAAATATCATTATCATTATTATGATTTTTTGAATAAAAAGCATTTCTTACCTTACTTTCATAATAATCTAAAAGTTTTTTACCCGATAATTTATTATTTTCTAATTCAAATTCTTGAAAGTTGCCATCTTCATCCATAGGTATGCATCCATGAAAAAGCAAATTACCATTATAAATAAGATACATTTGTCCTTTTTGCAACAAGAAATTTGCATGTTTTTGAAGTTTTTCACTTGAAATAAATGAAGTTGCAAGGCTTTTTATCACATATTCTTCGTCCTCATCCAGCTTCTCAGGGTTGTTTTTATCTATTGTTGGGAAATAAGTATCAAGAAGTTTATATGAATCATTTTTATCATAAAAAATTCCATTTTCAAAATCAATTCTATCTAATAAAATTCTATCCTGCATTTTATATTCAGGATGTCTTATAATAATTTGAGCCTCAAGTTTAAATTGAATAATTGAAATAGCCTTATGCATAGCTGTCATCAGTCTGTACTCTTTTGAAGATATTTCATCCTTTGCAATATGTGGCTCAAATATTACAGATTCTCTGTCAAAATATTTTTCATAAGCTAAAGATGCAAGAGGAGAAATATCGATTCCATAACCTTCTCTAAGCATTTCATGATTCGCATATCTTAAAGAGATTCTAAGACAATTTGCTACACATGCATAGTTTCCAACTGCTGCACCAAGCCATAAGACATCATGATTTCCCCATACAAAATCAACATTTTGATATTGCATCAAGTAGTCTAAAATAATATCGGCTCCAGGACCCCTATCAAACAAATCTCCAAGAATATGAAGCCTATCTATAACCATCTTTTGGATAAATTTTGCAATTGAAATTATAAATCTTACCCCTTCTTTCTTATCAATTATTGTATTTATTATGCTATTATGGTAATCCTTTTTATTCAAATTCCATTCTGCTTCATGAAGCAATTCTTCTATAATGTAACCAAAATCAGATGGTAATGCCTTTCTAACTTTAGATCTTGTATATTTTGAAGTAACTACTCTACATACATAAAGAAGTTTTTCAAGTTTATCTTTTAAAAACTCTTTATCTAGATCATTTGTCATTTTATTTTTACCTAAATTCTCTTTTAATAATTCAATTTTTTCTTCAGGGTATGAAATCAAAATTGATATTTCATCCTTCTCCTCTTTTGATAACTTATCCCCAAATGTTTCTTCAACTTTTTTTCTTATAACTCCAGATGCAGTTCTTAATATATGTGTGAAAGCTTTGTATTCCCCATGTATATCTGATATAAAATGCTCTGTCCCCTTTGGTAGATTTCTTATTGCTTCAAGATTTATAATCTCTGTTGTTGCAGATTCTATAGTTGGAAACTGTTTTTTCAATAAAGAAAAGTAAATTTGTTTTTTATCCATATATTTTCCTTTCCATATAGTTTTTTTTAATTTTTAAGTTTCATTTTCATGTAAAAGCCGGCAACCTAAATTAAGACGATAAAGAGAATTTAACCTAACAGACCCTAATTAAAAAAACTGCCGTATTTAGCTAAATTAAGCCGATGAAGGGATTTGAACCCTTGACCTGCTGATTACGAATCAGTTGCTCTACCGAACTGAGCTACATCGGCTTATTTATAAATATTTCGATATTTATCTTATTCATATTTGCTTAAATTTATTTTATATAAAGTTAAAGTCAAGTTGTCAAAAATACTGCTAAAAAATTTTTAAAAATATTTTTAACTTGAATAAAAATGATATTTGCCTTATATTTATTTAAGACAAATATTATTGCAATTTGTCCGATATTTTTTATAATATTTATGCCGATAATATTTTTAGTTTATTCTTTTGGAGCTATCTATGAAAAAAAAAGTATTCAAATTTTTTTCAATATTTTTAATTATATTTATTTTTTCATCCACATTTTTATCTTTACAACAAATTGATCAGTCTGTTGAAGAAAAGATTCCCCCTATTTGGGAACTCTATTATAAAGGTGAAATAAACCAGGCTCTTGGACTTGCAATAAGCTTACTATCAAAGAGTCCAGAACACCCCGAAATTAATCTTATAATTGGAAGAATTTATGTCGATTTAAAACAATATTCTTTGGCACTTCCATATTTAGAGAAGGCAGTTAAAAATGATCCGAATTTTACAAAGATTAAATCCTGGGGCTTAGCTTATCAAGGTGTAGCATATTATATGGTAAATCAGATTATTGAAGCAAAAAGAGTTTTGCAATATTGTATAGATTTAAATATAGATAAAGATTCTATTGAATATGCTAAAAAAAGAATTACAATATTTGGTTTAACTGTCTTTTTTGAAGATTGGAAAAATGCATATTCAAACAATTTTTCTATCTTTGTCGATCCTGCTTCAAATTTAGACCCAAATAATTCTCTAAATGAAGCAGAAAAAATTCTTAACTTAATAAAAAAATATATTCTATACGAAAACAGAAAAAGAATTTGCATATATATCTGGCATAACTGGGAACTTGGTCCTAGAATTATAAACGAAAATGTCCCTTATGAAAATTATGTTTACTTTTTAAGTCATGTATCTTTCAAAGAATCTATTGCAAGAACAATTGCAAAAATTACTTTATTTAATAGATATTTTCCGATTGAACCTATTACTACCCCATTAATATTTGAAGGTTTTGGATATTTTATAGAAAATATAAATTCTGATACAATAAAAGATACAAAAGAGATAATGAATAAACTTGGCATAAATTCTATTTCAATTAAAAAACTATGGCAGGATTGGAATTCATATTCTATATACTTAAGACCATCTTTATCAGCAGCATTTATAAGACATCTTATAGATGCAGGTGGTATTGCAAAATTTAATGAGCTTATTAAAGATATGCGCTATGAAAATGCTGAAAAAATTTATGGTTCAAACTTGAATAGTATTATTTCAGATTTTGATAAAAAAATTTCCCAATAAAGTTGTCATTTTTTATAAAATTTTAATAAAATTTATTTTTAATAAAATTTAATTTTTTCAAATCTAACATGTCTTTTACTTTTCTTGTTTTTTTTGTTATTTTGTTTATTTTTTAGTTATTTATTTGTAAATAATCGATTTTAATATGGAGTTGGCGCATACAACAGCAGTTGTCCATGTCGATTGAAGGTTAAATCCACCTGTGACACCATCTATATTCAAAAACTCCCCAATAAAATAAAGTTTTTCGATCTTCTTCGACTGACAGGAGTTTCCCACCTCTTTTAAATCAACTCCACCACAACTAACAAATTCTTCCTTATTATCTGCCCTTCCATCAGTAACGATTTTAAAATTTTTTAAAATGTTGGTAACTTGTTTCACTTGTTGCCGGCTAATTTGAGCCGTCTTAATTTCTAAAGGAATAGAAGCCTGTTTTAATAGAAATATCCATAATTTTGTTGGCAAATTCAATTCATTACTAAAATTTTTTATTATTTTAGCCCCACTATGAAATCTTTTTTGCAAATCTTTTTCAAGCCCTTCTTCTTTTATTTCAGGTAAAAAATCTATTAAAATATTTACTTTATAATCACAATAATGTAATAATTCAGCAAAATAAGAGCTAAATTTGAATATCACAGGTCCACTTAATCCTTGATGAGTAAAAAGTAAATCTCCAACTAAATAAATATTTTTTGATTTTTGTATATTTTGCATGATTTTTTCTATTTCTTTATTTTTTTCATTATTTATTTCATTATTCTTTTTACTATTTATTTCACTATTCCTTTCATTATTTCTTTCAATATTGTTTTTTTCAATATAATCGCTTTCGTCAGCTTCAGCAAAATCTATTTGTCCCCTATTATCTGTTTTTAAGTTATTTGCTTCCCTGTAATTCATGTTGTTTATACTTATTTTTTTTTCTAAAGATACTTTATTCGAAGAAGGACATAACTTAATAGCTACATTTTTTAAGCTAATACCTGCAAGACCAGAATCTTTAATTAAATCAATTTTTAAGCTAAATAAAGATGGAATAAATTCTCTTACATTAATCCCTTTATTTTTTATTAAATCCAAAATTTTTCTATTTGAACCGCATGCAACAACTAAAAAATCTGCATCTATCTGATTCAATTCTTCTTTTTTTATTTCTTTTTCAACTTTACTTTCTGTCTCATTTAATGATTCCTTTTTTATTCTTCTATCAGCCTGGTCAATATTTTCTTTCTTAAATTTTACAATAAAAGAACAATTTTTTTTACTTATATTTTCTCCACAAAAATTATTTGTAAAATCTTTAATATTAAAATCTATAAATACAGCATTTATTAAATCTATCCTGTATTCTTTTAATTTATTTAAAAAAAGTTTTACTATCTGAGAGGAATCATCACTTTTAAGATAAAATTTACCTTCCTCTTCTTGTTTTATTTCAATATTATTTGCCTTTAGCCAATTTATAAAATTTTTATAGTCATAACTATTAAACAATGCGGAAATAAATTTTTCACCTCTTGGATAAAAAGGCTTACACGAGCCATATTTCGCATTAATATTTGTAAAGTTACATCTACCTCCACCACTTAAAAGCAACTTTTTTAAAGGTTTCCCCTTTTCTATTATCGCAATATTAATCTCGGGACTTTTTTCTTTTAAAGAGATTGCACAAAATACTCCAGAAGGACCTGCCCCAATAATAACAACATCATATTTTTTCATAAATTTTTCTATATTTTTTAATTAATTTTCCAAATATTTCAAGTACTTTATATTTTGGTTTTTTAATATTTTGAATTTACCAAATTTTATTTTATAGCTTTGCTACAAAATTATAAGAATGATTATTTTTATATTTTACCAACTCTCATCAAGTTCATAAATATATGCAAAATCTTCCTCTTTAATCTTGTTTTTTATTGAATTCATAAAAAATGTCTTATAAAGCAAATCATTTGCTTCAATTATATTGTTAATTGTTATTTTATCTAAAAAGTTATTAATAATATAATCAAGCAATTCTTTTTCTTTCTCATTATCTTTATTTTCTGATTTAATCAAAAACCCTGAAAATTTGTTATAAACATTTTCTCTTATAAATTTAAGCTGACTCTCTTTTATATTTCCAATAAAGCTATTTTTGAAAATATCTTTAAT